>Ga0302324_100001675_pt1 | contig 53179 bp, 41 predicted proteins | sample Palsa_T0_1_FD_201949 | JGI IMG/M metagenome (GOLD analysis project Ga0302324, IMG submission 201949) | Peat permafrost microbial communities from Stordalen Mire near Abisko, Sweden - Palsa_T0_1 | ecosystem: Environmental > Terrestrial > Soil > Palsa > Peat permafrost | place: Sweden: Abisko...
GCCACATCGAGCCCGACCACGTCGGCGAGCTCGATCGGCCCGACAGGCATGCCGAAGCGTGTCCCCGCCCGGTCGATCGTCGCAGCGGGAATGCCCTCGCCGAGCGCAAACAGGGCTTCGTTGAGGTAGGGGGTGAGGATCCGATTGACGACGAATCCAGGCTCGCTGCGGCACGGCAGCGGCAGCTTGTCGAGTTTGCGCGTGAACCACAGCGCCCGCTGGCGCGGAGCTTCCTGCGTCGCCGCGCCGTGGACGATCTCCACCAGCTGCATCTGAGGAACCGGATTGAAGAAATGGATCCCCACCAATCTCGATGGATCCACGAGCTTTTCCGCGAGCACTTCGATCTTGATGCTCGAGGTATTGGTCGCGAGCACCGCGTCCGGCCGCATGCGCGGCTCGAGCTCCGCATAGAGCGCACGCTTCGCATCGATGTTCTCGAAAATCGCCTCGATCACGACGTCCGCAAGCGCCGCGCCTTCGCCGCTCACATCCGCCCGCAGCCGGCCCACGGCCGCCGCCGCTGCCTGGGGATCTTTAAGACGCTTCTCCAGAAAATCTTTGGCGCGATCGAGCGCCGGTTGGATCAACTCCGCGGACCGATCCTGCAAGGTGACGTTCATGCCCCGAAACGCGGACCAGGCCGCGATATCCCCGCCCATCACGCCGGCACCGATCACGTGTACATGGCGGAACTCGACCGTGGGCTTGCCGCCCAGCCCTTTCAAGCGGTTCTGCAGCAGGAACACCCTCACGAGGTTGCGCGAGGTGGCCGAGCACATGAGCGTGGCGATGGAGTGAGCCTCCGCCTCGAAGCTTTCGGCGCCGACCGCGCCGTAGCGATGCCACAGATCGATCATGGCATAGGGGGCGGGGTAGTGCTCCTTGCGGAGTTTGCCGCGCAGCGCCGCGGTCGCCTGGCGCGCGATGAACGGCCGCATCGCCTTCAAGTTGAAGAGCTTCTCGACGAACGGCGGGGAGCGTCGCGGCGGGGTCTCGAGCAACAGCCGCTTTGCGGTCGGCTTCAGATCCGCGGGCGGCACCAAGCGGTCGATGAGACCAACTTCGAGCGCACGCGCACCGCGATAAGGCTTGCCCTTCAACATCAGGTCGAACGCCGGTCGTACACCCAGGAGCCTCACACTCCGCACCGTGCCGCCGAATCCCGGATGAATGCCGAGCATCACTTCGGGCAATCCGAGGGAGAGCTGCGCCTCGTCCGCGCCGACCCGGTAAGTGCAGGCGAGCGCGAGCTCGAGCCCGCCACCCAAGGCAAAACCTTGTATGGCCGCAACGCTCGGAAAGGGCAATGCGTCGAGTTGATCGAACACGGTCTGCCCGGCGCGCACCAACGCGTACCCTTCCTCGGGCGTGCGGATATCCACGAACTCCTTGATGTCGGCGCCGGCTATGAAGCCGCTGCGCTTCGCGGAGCACAAGACCAGGCCGACCGGCTTTTGCGCGGCGGCCTGCGTAAGCGCGGCGGCCAGATCCTGGATAACCGTCGCCGACAGTACGTTGGTCGAGCTTCCCGGCATGTCGCAGGTGAGCCACGCGATCCGATCGGCATCGACCTCGAGCGTCCAGGCGCTGGTCATGGCGTCATGCCGCCGCCCGTGCCGTTTCGTGGATGGTGAAATCGCAAATCAGCGGCAGGTGGTCGGACAGCTGGATATCCGGGATCTCGAAGCGGTTCACTTCGATCTGGGAGCTGTGCAGGATGAAGTCGAGCTCCTTGCGCGGACTCGAGCTCGGGTAGGAGGGGAGGCCCCGGGCGTTGGCGTTGGTGAGCCCCGCGGCTTGCATGAACAGGTAGATCTCGTGATCGCCCCAGTAGGTGTTGAAATCGCCCGCGACTATGACCGGCTTGCTGGTCTTGCGCACGAGGTCGTACAGATAGCGCAGCTGGTACTGGCGGTGGCGAAACTTGAGCGACAGATGCACCAGGAAAATGGCGATGTCATCGAGCTCGAGCTCGATGATCAGGCGCTTGATCCCGGTGTCGAAATAGTGAAAACGCTCGCCTCGAACACGCGGCGCGGCGAGGAAGGCATTCGCCTGCTTGCGCACGATGGGCACCAGCTGGTTGACGGAGGACTGGCCGTACTTGCACTCGAACGTCGAGTAGTGGCCGATCGAGCGGGCGATGAAATCCGCCTGGTTGACCATGCCGGTGCGAATCGATCCCGTATCCACCTCGATCAGGCCCACCACGTCCGGGTCCTGAGCCTTGATGAACTCGGTGATTTGCGACAAAACCTGCCGGCTCGAGCGCAGATACCCGGCCCCGGGCACGGGAAGGTGAAACGCAGGGCCGGTTCCGGTGGCATAACGTATGTTGTAGATCATCAAGCGCACCCCTGGCATTGTATCGGACGCAGAGTGCTTCGCGCAGCGCTCTCATGGGATACACTAGGGGCATGTCGACCCGCGTCAATCCGATTCGGTTGTTCGTCACCCACGCCTGGGAAGAAAACGACGATTATTCGCGCGTGTTCGAATACCTTGAGGCGCCGGGCACTTTTTACTACACGATCACGAGCCTGCCGCACGCCAAGCGGCCGATCGACAAGGAAAGCGAGCGCGAGGATCTGCGCCGGCAGATCTCGCCGTGCGAAGTGATCGTCGTGCTTCCCGCCGCATATCGGGCGGCTCCCGACCTGGTGCTATTTCAAATGCAGTTCGCCAAGGCGGCGGATCGACCCATCGTCGCGATGGAGAACTTCGGCTCGACAGAGTCTTTGCCCAAGGCGATCACGGATCTCGCCGACGAGGTGAGCGGGTGGAACGAGCGCAGTTTGATCGATGCCCTGATACGCCAGGCGCGGCATCAAGAGACGACTCGCTGGGATACGATCGAGTTCAAGCTCGACGACTGACCGGATGGGTGCTGCCCGAGCTGCGGCAGTCTAGTTGGTCGCGCTGAGCACCGGCACTTGAAATTCTTCGGGCTGGCGATCAAGCATCTGCACAATCGAGGAGACCGTCGTCTGCGAACGTTGCGCGAGCGCATCCGCGCGGCAAAGTGCACCGAACATTTCGACGATGAGTGCCGCGCAATCGTCCGCTTGCTGGTTCGACATCTTGCGCACGGTCGCAACTACGGCATCCTCCCCGCGCTGCGGCTGGACGCCGGCGAGCGAGCGCATCAGCTGAGCGAACGACCCGCGGGTCTCACTCGGCAATTGTTCTTCGACCAGCGGGGTGAGGTGGCGGGCGGCTGCGATCAGACGCTGCTTGATCGCGGTGGAGCGCACTAACTCCAGAGTTGCACAGTGCAGGCTTTCCCACGCATTGACCATTTGCCGACGACCTCGCCTCGAGCTGCGGGACTTAAAGTGATTTCGAGGATTTAGGTCGCCTCGGAATCTTGTTAAATCAACATTCTGCGAGTGGAATATACAAGACAATCGACAAAACGCAACGCGGACTTTGTCAAGGTTTTGGCGCCCCGTTTGCAAAGGTCGCCGCAGCCGTCTGCCGTCCGGTTCCTCGAAAGAACCTGCCGAAAAAATCCTAAGAGACTGAATAATATGAGCTCGATGGCGTCCGCACATCACGACTGCTCATCGAGGGCCAGATTATGTCGCGGACTCGCGATCCTCGTGCCGGTGAGTCGCGCCGATCATGAGATAGACGGCAGGCACCACGAACAGGGTGAACAGGGTGCCGATCGCGAGCCCGCTCGAGATCACGAGACCGATGGCATAACGCGAGGCGCCGCCTTCCCCGCGTGCGAATACGAGCGGCATCACGCCGAGCACCATGGCCGCCGTAGTCATGAGAATCGGGCGCAAGCGCACGCTCGCGGCAGTCACGATGGCGTCGCGCTTGCTCTTGCCGGCGCGCTGTTCCTCGTTCGCGACCTCGACGATCAGAATGCCGTGCTTGCTGATGAGACCGATGAGGGTCACGAGCCCTACCTGGGTGTAGATATTGAGCGAGGCCCCGTTCACCCCGAGGGCGATGAACACGAGCGCCCCTAAGATGGACAGTGGAACGGAGATCAGGATGACCAGCGGATCTCGAAAGCTCTCGTAAAGCGCCGCGAGCGTGAGAAACGCGATGACGATGGCGAAACCGAACGTCCCGAGAACGCCGGTCGACTCCTGCATGAACTGCCGGGAGGGGCCCGCGTAGTCGATGGTGTAACCGGAGGGCAGCGTCCGGGCGGCCACACTGCGCAGGTAGTCGAGGGTATCGGCTGCCGACAAACCGGGCGATGCGACCCCCGAGAGAGTCGCCGAATTCAACTGCTGAAAGTGATTCAGCGTCTCGGGAACGGTTTCGGTACGAACGCGCGCAATCGTCGAGAGCGGCACCGGCACGCCGCCCAAGTTCGCGATGGGGTAGTCGAGGAGCTGCTGCACATTGAGGCGCGACACGCGCTGCACCTGCGGAATCACGCGGTAGGAGCGCTGCTGCATGCTGAAATAATTGACGTAGCCGCCGCCGAGGAGGCTCCCGAGCGAGGAGCCGACCTGGTTCATGGTGAGCCCGAGCTGCGCGGTCTTCTCGCGGTCGATCTCGATGACGGATTGGGGCAGGTCGTACTTCAAGTCCGTGTCGAAGAACATGAAGTGTCCGCTCGCGTTGACTTCATCGAGAAAGGCGCGCGATACCTCGTTCAGGCGTACCGATGGCTCGGTGGTCTTGATCACGAATTGCACCGGCAGGCCCGAAGCGCCGGGGAGGGAGGGCAGCTCGAACACGACGATTTTCTCGCCCGCGACCGAATTCATGTGCTGTTGCAGGCGCCGGGACACCGTGGTCGCTCCGTCCCGCTGCGTGATCGGTCGCAGCACCAGTCCGTCGAATTGCTGGCCGGGAGCCGCCACCTGAAAGACGTTTTGGACGGCGTGCTCTGCCTTGATGATCTTGTATTCCTCGCCGGCGTAGAGAAGCTTTTGCTGGAGCGTCGCATTGGCGGCCGAGGTGGGCTGCGCGCCCATGAACCCTTGGTCTTCCTGCGGCGCGAGCTCGCTATGTGAGCTGCGATAGAGCAGCGCAATGCTCACGAGCACCAGCACGACGAAAACGGCGGTGACGGGCGTGTAATCGAGACTGCGGTCGAGGCGCCGCTCGTACCAGCCGCGCAGGGACTCGAAGCGCGCGTCGATGAATCGGACGAGATGCGCCTCCCAGCCTGTTTGGTCTGCACGGTGCGGACGCAGGAGCCGCGAGGACATCATCGGCGAGAGCGTGAGCGCGATGACGGCGGATACCGTGACCGCGCCCGCGAGCGTGAATACGAACTCGGTGAACAATGCGCCGGTCAGGCCTCCTTGGAAGCCGATGGGCACGTACACAGCGAGCAGCACGACCGTCATGGCGAGAATCGCGGTGCCGAGCTCGCGCGCCGCCTGGATCGCCGCGGCGAGCGGCGCCATGCCGCCCTCGAGGTGGCGGTTGACGTTCTCGACCACGATGATGGCGTCATCGACCACGAGCCCGATCGCCAGCACGAGCGCGAGGAGCGTGAGCAGATTGATGGAGAAGCCGAGGGCGAGCATGATTCCGAGCGAGCCGATCAGGGAGAGCGGAATGGCGATCACCGGTATCAAGACCGAGCGCGGCGATCCCAAGAACGCGAAAATCACCAGCATGACGATGATCAGGGCTTCGACCAGCGTCACCACCACCTCGTGAATGGAAGCATTCACGAAGTCCGTCGAGTCGTACATGATGTGCGCTTCGAGACCGCGCGGGAGCTGTGCGTGAATGTCCGGAAAGACATCCCGCACGCCCTTGATGACGGCCAGTAAGTTCGCGGCCGGGGCCACCTGGATGCCGACGAACACCCCGGTGTGCCCGTCGACCACGACGCTCGCCTCGTAACTATCCGCACCCAGACTCACTTGCGCGACATCGCTCAAGCGCACATTGGCGCCGTTCACCGACTTGACGACGAGACTGCGGAACTCCTCGAGGGAATGCAGGCTCGTGGTCGAGGTCAGGGTGATCTGAATCATCTGACCCTTGGTGTTGCCGATCGCGGAGACGTAGTCGTTGTCGGCCAAAGCCGCCGCCACATCGCTAGCCGTCATCCCGTAGGCCTCGAGCTTCTTCGGGTCGAGCCAGGCGCGCAACGAGAAGGTCTGACCACCCAAGATCTCCGCCGTCTGCACGCCCTCGACGGCCTGCAGGCGCGGCTGCACCACGCGAATCAGGTAATCGGTGATTTCGTTCGCGGCGAGCGACTGGCTGGTGAAATCGATGAACATCGCATCGATGGTCTGGCCGACTTTCACATTGATGGTCGGCTGCAGCGTGCCGGAGGGCAGCTGATTGAGGATCGAGTTCACCTTGATGTTGATCTCGGCCGCCGCCTTCGAGGTGTCGTAGTTCTGCCGCAGGTACACCGTGATGGTGCTGGTGCTGCTCTGACTCGTCGAAGTCATGTAATCGATGCCGTTCGCCTGAGCCACTGCCGCCTCGATGGGCGTCGTGACGAACCCAGCGATGGCATCCGGGTCGGCTCCCGGGAAGCTGGTGGAGATGGTGACGACGCCGTTCTCGGTGTGCGGATACTCGAGCACTTGGAGCGAGCTGAACGAGCGCAGCCCGACCACCAGGATGACCAGGCTCACGACGGTTGCGAGCACGGGTCGGCGAATGAAGATATCGGTGAATTTCATGCCGCGGTACCGGCCTTACTCGTTCGGCGGGGTGGGCTTGGGCTGGTCCGTCGGCTGAACCGTGTTATTGACCGCGATCGCCGTGCCGTTGCGCAGCTTCATCTGTCCGGCAGATACCACCACGTCACCCGGCGCAATGCCGCTCAGCACGGCGACCTGATCGCCGCGGGTTTCGCCCAACTTGACGAAGCGTTGCTGTACCGTGTCGCGCGTCTTGCCGCCGCTCGTTCCGTGCTCGACCACAAATACCGTGTCGCCGTATGGGTTATAGGTGATCGCGGTTTGCGGCAGAGTAATCTCGCTGGTCGCGGCACCGGCATCGATCGCGACGCTTGCGAACATGCCGGGCACGAGCCGGTGATCGGCGTTCTTGAACGAGGCGCGAACCTGCACATTGCGGCTCGCCGGGTCGACCTTGGAGTTGATGGATTCGATGACGCCGGGGAAATCGACGCCGGGAAACGTGTCGACGTTCGCGGTGACGGCTTGCTTCGCACGCACATCCTTGAGCGCCTGCTGCGGCACATAGAAATCGATCAGGATGGGATCGAGGGCTTGCAAGGTGACGACCGTGGTGCCCGCCGCGAGGTACTGGCCGAGGTCGATCTGGCGGATCCCGAGCCTGCCTGCGAACGGGGCCTTGACGATCTTCTCCTCGATGAGAGCCCGCTGCGCGACCACTTGGGCGCGTGCCGACTTGAGGGTGGAGACGTCCGTGTCGATTACGGCCTGGCTCACCGCCTGGGCCGCAAACTGTTCCTGGTCGCGCTTCAAGGTCTGCGTCGCGAGCTCGGCCGCGGCCTCGAGCTCCTCGAGTTTCGCGTAGTCATCGTTGGGTCTTAGCTTCAGGAGCACTTTGCCGGCCGGTACATCGTTGCCCGAGTCGAACTCGATGGAGTCCACCACGCCGGCGGCCTGCGCGGAGAGATCCGCGCCGCGCACCGCGCGAAGTGAGCCGATGGCGCGAACCTGCTGCTGCCAAGAGGACTTTGAGGCCGTCACTGTGGAGACGGTTTGCGGCGCCGCCGCCGCTTGCGCCATGAACTTTTTGAAGAACGATCCCGCGATGGCCTGCCAGCCGAACACGCCAGCCACCACCAGGGCCACGAGCAATACCACCACGATGAGCGCCACCGCCATCCGTCGGGGTCCGGGCGAACGGCCGCCCTGCGGCACCGAGCTGTTCATCATCAGGAGATTCCTTCCGCGGCCGAGACCGGCGCATTCGTGTCGGCGCGATTCCACCAGCCGCCGCCGAGCGCCTGGAACAGTGCCGCGCTATCGAGGAAGCGCTGCGCGCGCGCCTTGACCATGGAGAGCGTCGCGTTCTGATAGGCCTGTTCAGCCGTCAGCACCTGCAGGTAGTTCGCACCGCCGGCCTTGTACTGCGCTTGTACCAGTCGCAAGCTTTCCGAAGCCGACTGCTCGGCGCCTGTCTGCGCAGCCAGCACCTCGGCATCGCCTTCGAGAGCCAGCAAGCTGTCGGCGACGTTTTGAAAGGCGGTGAGCACCGTCGCGCGATAATTGGCTGCCGCCTGCTGCGCGGCGGCCACGGCTGCGCGCCGCTGGTGCAGGAGCTGACCGCCCTTGAACAGGGGTTGAGTGATCCCGCCCGCGAGGTTCCAGACGGCGGAGGAGGGCTCGAAAAGATCCGAGAACTTCGGCGAAGCGGCGCCGTAGCTGCCCGTGAGGGTGAACTGCGGCAGCATGTTTGCCGTGGCGACGCCGACCTGGGCCGTGGCCTCGTGCAGGAGAGCGGAAAATTCACGCACGTCCGGGCGCTGCTCCACCAAGCGCGAGGGCACGCTGACCGGCAGATCCCGCGGCAGCTGCAGGGCGTCGAGCTCGATCGGGCCGCCCGCATAGCGGGCGGGGAGCGTCCCGACGTAGGTGGCGAGCAGGTCTCGCTCCTGCGCGAGCTGGGTGCGCAACGCCGGCAATGTCGCGAGCGTCGCCTGCAGCGTCGCCAGTTGCTGCAGCACATCGACCCGCGAGGCGCCGCCGGCCGTCACCCGCCGCTGGGTGATATCGAGTTGCGCGCGTTGCGAGCGGGCGACTTGCTCCGTCACCGCAACCTGGGCACGGAGCGAGGCCTCGGTGACCGCGGCGGTTACCACGTTCGCCGTCAACGCGAGGTAACTTGCCTCGAGCGAGCTGCGCTCGTAATCCGCCTGCGCCTGCAGCGCTTCGACCTGGCGGCGAATACCCCCGAATACATCGAGCGTGTACGCCACGTTCACGCTCGCACTATTCAGAGTATAGAGATAGCTGCCGTTGCCGGGCAGGCCGAACGAGGCGAGCGACGCGTCGGCGCGCTGTGCTTGATAGGTGCCGCTCAAGCTCGGATAGAACGCGCCCCGTTCGGCGGCGACATTCTCGTTGGCCTGCCTCAAGGCCGCTTGCGCGGCCTCGAGCGTCGGGTTGTGCTTCAGCGCTTGCTCGAGCAAGCCGTTCATCTCGGGAGATTGAAACAGCGTCCACCATTGCCCGGGGATGTCCTGCGCGGCAACGAAGCGCTGCGCTTCGCCGCCCGCCACCGGCGCGGACGCGGTGGCCTCGGGCGGGGGTACCGGTAGATAGCCGGTGTCCTTCGGCGCCGCCGGAGGCTTGAAGTTGGGTCCGACGGCGCACGCCACCAGGAGGGTCGCCGCAAGCGCCATGCAGCCCGTCATGCGCGCCGGGCGCCCCAAATGAATGCTCAACTCAAACACCGCTGTTCGGTCCGCGCGGCGCGGCGCCGTTCAAAAAGATCTCGACCACCAAATCGATATGACTCTGGAAGTCGAGTCGGGCGACGTCCTGAAGGGACCCGAACAGCATGCATTCCTGCAACTCCGCCTTGAGCATGTAGGTGAACAGCGCAGCGGCCCGTTCAGGATCGGCGAGCCTCAGCCGGCCGCGGGCGATCTGGCCGCGAAAGTATTGGGCCACCGCACTCAAGATGCGATCTTTGGTGGCGATGCGCATTTGCTCGGCAAGGGCCGGGAAGCGCTGCGCCTCGGTGGCGACGATGCGAAACAGCGCCGCCGCCTGCGGATCGCAGGCGCGGCCCGTGATCGAGCGGCCGATGGCCGTCAGCGCCTGGCGCACCTCCATTCGATCGAGCTCCGCGGTGGCGAAGACACCCGCCATATCGCGCTCGACCAACCGCGAAATCACCGATATGAGCAGGTCCGCCTTGTTCTTGAAGCGCTCGTAGATGGTGCGGGTGGACACCCCGGCCTCGTGCGCCACCTTGTCGATGCTGGCGGAGCCGAAACCGTCCCTGAGAAAGACCCGCGTAGCCGCCGCGATAAGCGCATCCGTGCGCGCTTGCTCGGTGCCTCGCCGGGGGCGTCCCACGCGGCGCGGCGGCAGGTCTTGTTCCGTGGGTTTGCTGGCTTCGGTCACGCGCGCAAAAATGACACGTGTCGTTTTCCAAAGCAAGGGCGTTTTGTAAACCTGCGGTGGGCAGGACGGCTAACAGGCCGGGGCGTGCCCCGTTGCTCCAGTCCCGGCAGGCAGCCACTCCGCCAAGTAAGCGGCGGTCCGCCCTCGCTTGGCGGCAGCCACCGCGGCGGGCGGCCCGGAGGCGACCACACTGCCGCCGAGATCACCGGCGCCAGGGCCCATGTCGATGAGCCAATCCGCGCCGGCCGCGACCCGCATCTCGTGCTCGGCCACGATCACCGTGTTGCCCGCATCGACCAGTGCGTTCAACTGGGTCATGAGTTTGTCGACGTCCGCCGGGTGCAGCCCGATGGTGGGCTCGTCGATGACGTACAGCGTCGCGCCGCGTTGTTGGCGCTGCAGCTCGGTGATGAGCTTGATGCGTTGCGCCTCGCCGCCGGATAGCTCGGTGGCGGGCTGACCGAGTCGTAGATAGCCGAGCCCGATATCGCGCAGCAGTTGCAACGTGTGCGCGACAGCAGGGGTCTCGTCGAAGAATCTTTGCGCTTCCTCGACCGTCATGTCGAGCACCTGGGCGATGTTGCGCCCGTGATATTGCACCTCCAAAGTCTTCGGGTTGTAACGCGCCCCGTGACAGGCGGGGCACGGCGCGTACACGCTCGGCATGAACAAGAGCTCGACGCACACGAATCCCTCGCCCTCGCAGGTATCACAGCGGCCGGCCGGCACATTGAAGGAAAACCGTCCCGCGCTGTAGCGGCGCGCCTTTGCCGCGGGCGTGGCGGCGAAAAGCGCGCGCACGGCATCGAAGAGGCCGGTATAGGTGGCAAGATTCGAGCGCGGCGTGCGGCCGATCGGTTTCTGATCGATGGTCACGAGGCGCTTGATCCCAGCGGGCGCGGCCGCGATGCGCCCGCCGACAGGCGCCAAAGACGCGACCTCGATCTCCTCCTCCCCGTCAGATGCGGCGGCCGGCTCGTGTCCCAAGTACGCTGCCACGAGCTCGACCAGGGACTGGCTCACCAGACTCGACTTTCCGGAGCCCGACACGCCGGTGACCGCGGTGAATACGCCGAGGGGAAAGTCGACGTCGATTTTTTTCAAGTTGTTGCGGCGGACATCGACGAGATGCAACCAGCCGCGCGGGGTGCGCGGCTCGTGCCGGACCGTGCGCGGTCCGAATAAATAGCGCGCGGTATGCGACCTCGCGACATTCCGCAAGCCCGGCGGGGGACCGCTATAGAGCACGTGGCCCCCATGCGAGCCGGCCTCAGGACCCACATCCACGATCCAATCGGCGTGCCGCATCAAGTCCAGATCGTGCTCGACCACGAACAGCGAATTGCCCGCCCGTTTCAGCTGATCGAGCGCCGTGATCAGCGCTTCGGTATCGGCCGGATGCAAGCCTGCCGAAGGCTCGTCGAGCACGTAGATCACGCCGAAGAGGTTCGATCGAATTTGGGTGGCGAGGCGCAGGCGCTGCAGCTCACCGGGCGACAAGGTCGGCGTAGAGCGCTCGATCGAGAGATAGCCGAGCCCCAAGGCCTGCAGGGTCTGCACCCGTTCGTTGACGTTGCGCGCGATGCGTTGGGCCGCGATGCGCTTCTCCTCGGTGAGCCCGGGCGGCGGATCGGCTTGTCCGCCGCTGCCCGAGCGTCCGTGCGCGGCCGGTGCGAGCACCCGCGCAAGCTCCGTGAGCGAGAGCTGCGAGAGGGCGCCGATGTCGTAGCCTGCGAACGACACCTCGAGCGCCTCACGCTTCAGTCGCTTGCCGTTGCAGGTCGGGCACAGAGTGCCCGTCATGAAGCGTGCGACGCGCTTCTTCATCAGAGCGCTCTGGGTCGTCGAGAAGGTCTGCAGCACGTACTTGCGCGCGCCGGTGAAGGTTCCCATGTAGCTGGGCTCCTCCTTGCGCCGCAAAGCGCGGCGTGTCTCCGCCGGTGTGTAGCCCGCATACACGGGCACGGTCGGCTGCTCGTCGGTAAACAGGATCCAATCGCGGTCCTTGCGGGGCAGATCGCGCCACGGCGAGTCGACGTCGTATCCCAAACTCGTAAGGACATCACGCAGATTCTGTCCGTGCCACGCGGGCGGCCACGCCGCGATGGCGCGGTCGCGGATGCTGAGCGAGTCGTCCGGCACCATGGAGCGCTCGGTGACCTCGTACACATACCCGAGGCCGTGGCAGCTCGGGCATGCGCCCTGCGGTGTGTTCGGCGAGAAGTCCTCCGCGTGCAACATCGGGCGGCCGCGGCGATAAGTGCCGGCGCGAGAGTACAACATGCGCAAGAGATTGGAGAGCGTCGTGACGCTCCCGACCGATGAGCGTGTGCTCGGAGTGCCGCGTTGCTGCTGCAAGGCGACCGCGGGGGGCAATCCTTCGATCGAGTCGACGTCCGGCACACCGACTTGATCGATGAGGCGGCGCGCGTAAGGCGCCACGGATTCGAAATAACGGCGCTGCGCTTCGGCATACAGTGTTCCGAAAGCGAGCGATGATTTCCCCGAGCCGGAAATGCCCGTGAACACCACGAGAGCGTCGCGCGGAATGTCAACATCCACGCCCTTCAGATTGTGTTCGCGCGCGCCGCGCACGCGCACCAGATTGTCGGGCGGGGCGACCTGGGGTTGGGGCTTGGGGCGGCTCATGCGGGACTGTCCATGACGCATAACGATACCGCGTCCGCAGGTCGGATATCGACTTCGCGACATCCTGCCCTGTGCGTGGACCGATCTGACAACGGGTGCTTAGGCGTTCCTACAGGCGCGCGCCGCGCCGGGTGCGATAGTCACTTCCGTCGGCAGCGTGCCGATCACACAGGAGCCAAAATAATGGGCATCAACAAGGATCAGGTCGACGGCCGAGTCAAAGAGGCCGCGGGCAAAGTACAGGAAGTCGCCGGCAGAGCCGTCGGCAACTCGACGCAGGAGCTCAAGGGCAAGGTGAAGAAAAACGTCGGCGCGGCGCAGTCCGAACTCGGCGATGCGAAGGAGCGGTTCAAGAGCAACATCAAGGACGCCGACAAGGACACCCGCCCCTAGCGATGCATCGATACCCGCGACGCGCGGTCCGCCGCGCGTGGTCTGCGCGGCCAGCGGGTGATTCTTTACCGGGCCGCCGGCGACGTACCCAACGCATACCGTGCAGGGGTCGTCGCTCGGCGGCAGGCCGGCGGTAGCGGCGCGATCGCGCGGATTCAATTCGCTGCAAATTCCCCTCATCTGACATTACACTCGCTTGGCCGTGCCAATGGTGCGGCTTGGTCGTGCCCGAGTCCGGCACGCGGCCTACTAGAGGGAATGTCCGATGTCGTGTCGTGGAGCCGTACCCGTATTGCTTGCAGCCGTTGCGTCGCTTTGGCTGCTCTCCGGACCGGCGTCGTCTCAAGCGCCGGGAGCGCTACCCTCGCAGCCGCTGCAGAAGGAGCCGGTGTTCCTCGGCTATAACAGCGCGAGCGCCGCTCGCGAGGCGGGCTGGGAGGGGAAATTTCGCGCAGGCGTAACGGCCAACAACATCCGCGACACCATGCAGCGGCTCTCTGCACGGCCGCACAACGTCGGATCTCCCTACGACAAGGACAACGCCGAGTGGATCCTTGCACGCTTCAAGGAGTGGGGGTTCGACGCGCATATCGAGACTTTCGACGTGCTGTTTCCGACGCCCAAGGAGCGCGCGCTGGAAATGCTCCAGCCGACGGCGTTTCGCGCATCGCTCCAGGAGCCGGCCATCGCCGAGGATCCAACCTCGAGCCAAACCTCGGAACAGCTCCCCACTTACAACGCCTATTCCGCCGATGGCGACGTGACCGCCCCGCTGGTCTACGTCAACTTCGGCAATCGCGAGGACTACGAGAAGCTCGACCGGCTAGGCATCTCGGTGAAGGGAGCCATCGTCATCGCCCGTTACGGCGGCGGCTGGCGCGGCGTCAAGCCGAAGGTCGCCGCGGAGCACGGTGCGATCGGCTGCATTATTTATTCCGACCCGAGGGCCGATGGATATTTTGCGGGCGATCAGTATCCGAACGGAGGCTGGCGGCCCAAGGAAGGCGTACAGCGCGGCAGCGTCATGGATACCGATTATCCGGGAGATCCTTTGACTCCCGGGGTAGGCGCCACCGCCCACGCGAAACGGCTCGCGATCAAGGATGCGAAGACCATCACCAAGATTCCGGTGTTGCCGATTTCTTATGCCGACGCGTTGCCTCTGCTGTCCGCGCTGGCAGGTCCGGTCGCGCCGCCCGAATGGCGGGGCGCGCTGCCGATCACGTATCACGTGGGTCCGGGACCCGCAGTAGTGCATCTGCGAGTGATCTCGAATTGGGACATCAAGCCGATCTACGACGTCATCGCGATCCTGCATGGCTCGAAAGATGCGGATCAATGGGTTCTGCGGGGCAACCATCACGATGCCTGGGTGAACGGGGCCGAGGATCCAATCGCCGGACAGTCGGCGATGTTGGAGGAGGCGCGGGTTCTGGGAGATCTACATGCGCACGGCTGGGATCCTAAGCGCACGATCGTCTATTGCGCGTGGGACGGCGAGGAGCCGGGGCTGCTCGGCTCGGTGGAATGGGTCGAGACCCATCTCGCCGATCTACAGAAGCACGCGGTCGCCTACATCAACTCCGACACCAATAAGCGCGGCTACTTGGTCCCCGGGGGCACGCAGGATCTCGAGAGATTCATCAGCGGAGTGGCGCGTGCGGTCACCGACCCCGAAACACAGATGACGGCGTACCAGCGCTCGCACCTGTATAGTCTCGCGACCGCAAAAAACGCCGATGAGCGCGCGGCGATCCGCAGGCGCAACGATCTCGAAGTCGAGGCTCTCGGAGACGGTTCCGATTACACAGCCTTCCAGGACTACGCCGGTATCTCGACTCTGAGTCTAGAGTACGAGGACGAGAGCGACGGCACGCAGTATCACTCCGTCTACGACGACTTCTATTGGTTCACGCATTTCGTCGACACCGACTTCGCTTACGGCAGGGCTCTGTCCCAGACCGCCGGCACGGCGATGATGCGCCTCGCGGACGCGGATTTGATTCCGGTCGACTATGCGCCTCAGGCAGAGGCCGTGGCGAAATACGAGGCGGACCTGGAGAAGCTGTTGAAGGATAAACAGGACGAGTTCCGGGAGCTCGATCTCGAGCTGCAGGAGGGCGTATTCAAGGCAACGAACGACCCGCGCCGTCCGTTGAATCCACCGCAGCCGGAGGCGATTCCGCCGTTCATCAACTTCGCGCCCATGAAGAACTCCATCGCGCTCCTGCGGAAAAGCGCGGAGCGCTATTCCCGGCTGCTCGGCGCCTACGAGGCGGCGGGCTCGCCCGAGCTGCCGACCCAGTCGGCCGCATTGATCAACGCGGATTTGTTGCGAGTCTCCAGGCTGTTTTTGAACCAACAGGGGCTGCCCGAGCGTCCGTGGTTCAAAAATCAGGTGTACGCCCCGGGCGCTTACACGGGGTACGGCGCCAAGCCCATCGCGGCCGTGCGCGAGTACATGGATGAGAAGCGTTGGCGCGAGGCGGAGGGGCAGGTGCCGCAGGTCGCCCAGGTGATAGAGAACGTCGCAGCGGGTATCGACAAGGCGGCCTCTGATCTTCAGGGTGCGCTGTTCGCGCTGCAAATCGGCGCTGCATCCAAGTGAGGATGGCGCCGCCGCCCCGACGAGTCGCAGAAGAGCGTGACAGGCACGCCAAGCCCGCAATTTAGCGCAATACGGCGGCCGCCAACTGTGAACTCGGCTTCAGTTTTGGACCTAACACGCCGATATGCTTGGTTCGATCCTCGTCCAGGCGGCGTCCGCGGAGTCCCGTGTCCAAGTCGAGCCCTTCAAGCAATCGTGTCTTGCTCGTCGACGACAATGCCGCAATCCATGGGGATTTTCGCAAAGTATTGACTGCCGACGCGGAGGGCGACACCCAGGTGCGGCTCACCCGGCTCGAAGCGGATCTATTCGGCGAGGAGAAAACCGCGGCCGCGCGCCCGAATTTCGATGTCGACTCGGCTTATCAGGGAAAAGAAGCTGTCGCAATGGTGCGTGCGGCGCGCGAGCGCGGGCAGCCCTACGCCATGGCCTTCGTCGACATGCGCATGCCGCCGGGCTGGGACGGGCTGCAAACCATCGAGGAGCTGTGGAGTGTAGACCCCGATGTGCAGGTAGTGATCTGTTCCGCGCACACCGACTATGACTGGTCGGAAGTGGTCGAGCGACTGAATCATTCTGACAAACTGTTGGTGCTGCGCAAGCCCGCCGAGCCTATCGAGGTCTTGCAGTGCGCGACCGCGTTGACTCGCAAGTGGCACAATGAACGCCTGGTGCGCGAGCAAATGCTCGAGCTCGAGCAGGTGATCAGTGTGCGCACCCGAGGCCTGGAGGCCGCCACCCGTCAACTGCGGCATCTCGCCACTCACGACGCACTCACCGGGCTGCCGAATCGAGTGCTCCTCGACGACCGTTTGACGCAGGCGATGGCGCGCGCGGATCGAGACGGACGGCTGTTCGCGCTGATGGTTTGCGATCTCGACCGCTTCAAGCTCGTGAACGATTCATTGGGACACGGGGCGGGCGACGAGCTTCTGCAGGAGGTGGCACGCCGGTTGTCCGGGTTGATACGCACGACCGATACGGTCGCTCGCATCGGCGGCGATGAGTTCGTGATGCTGGTGACCTCGATCTACCATGCCGACGACGCAAGGGGCTTGGCCGCGCGCGCGGTGGAGGTGCTGCAAGCGCCCGTGCGGATCGCGCAGGTCGACGTGCATACCTCGCCAAGCATCGGCATCGCCTTTTACCCGCAGGACGGGAATAGCATCGAGGCGCTGATCGCCCACGCCGATGCGGCGATGTACTGCGCGAAGCAGCGCGGACGCGGATCCGTGCAATGCTTCGAGGGCGCCATGGGGGCCGGCATCGATAACCGGATTCAGCTTGAGAGTGACCTGCATCAGGCCGTCGCCCTGAAACAATTCGAGCTCTATTATCAGCCCAAGGTGCATACGAACAGCGGCGTGGTGCGCAGCGCCGAGGCGTTGATACGCTGGGTACACCCGCAACGCGGCGTGATCACGCCCGATGCCTTCATTCCGCTCGCGGAGGAGTGCGGTCTGATCGGCGCCATCGGCGAGTGGGTCGTGAAAGAGGCGTGCCGCCAGGCGCGCGCCTGGTGCGATGCGGGACTTGCGCCCATGCGCGTTTCGGTGAATCTCTCGCCATCGCAGTTCCGCGGTAGCGGCCTGATCCACTCGATTCGCCGCGCGCTCGACGATGCGGGCCTCGAGCCGCAGTATCTCGAGGTCGAGCTGACCGAGAGCGCAGTGATGAGCGATCCGGAGGAATCCATCGGGATACTCGAGCAGTTGAGCGTCATGGGCGTGCTCGTGTCCGTGGACGACTTCGGCACAGGCTACTCGAGCATGAGCTATCTGCGGCGGCTGCCGATCGACAAGCTGAAGATCGATCGGGTGTTCATCAACGAGATCGTGAGCCGTCCGGAAGACGCCTCGATCGTGCGGGCGATCGTGTCGCTCGCGCACAGCCTGCGGCTCAAGGTGGTGGCCGAGGGCGTAGAGACGGCGGCGCAACTGGATTTCTTGAAGGCGGTGGGCTGCGACGAATATCAAGGCTATCATTTCAGCCGGCCGGTCCCCTCGGGTGAATTCGAGCGAGTCGTGCGCGAAAAGGCCGCGCGCGTCGAGACTTTTACTCAGGAAGACGCCCTGCGCACGCACAGCAAGCTCGCAGCTTATCGACGGAAGTAATCTGCGTCGCGCGCGAGGCCGTGATACTGTCCGCGCACCGTGAACCGAGCTATGGCCGCATGAGCGACGAATCCCGCCTGGTGCGCTGGGTCATGGATCCGCTGCGCGGAAAGACCACCCTCGGCCGCGTTATCTGGTGGTATGGAATCGTGGGCTCGCTGGTCTATAGCGCATTCGGGCTGTTCGTCGATGTGGAAAGCGAACGGGCGATGTGGGTGTATACCGCCGGCGGGCTGGTCTTCACCGTGTATGTGACGATCGCGACGTACCAGTGCGCGGCTTCGATGCGCTCGTCCTTCGGAAGAACCTTCGTACGAGTCTCGGCGCTCCTGTCGCTCGCGCTGCTGGCGCTCCTCGCCTATCTCGCCCTATCGGGCGCGCTCACGCTCACGAACCTCGGCGGGATCGAGTAAACCGCGGGATTGGCGTTGCGCTCACGGGTACTTGTCCTGCACCGCGCCTCGCACCAGATGCGTGTCGTACACCAGCACGATGGAGGCGATTCGCCCCGTGTCCAGATCGAAGTTGAAGACGTCGGCGCACTCGAAGGACACTTGCGAGCCGTCGTTGAGCTGCCAGTCGTACAGGTAGTAGGCAACCGCGCGCATGTGGCCTTCCGCACTCACGAGCACATCGTGCACGGTGAGCTCGCTCCGGCGGGATGCGGCGGCAACCTTGGCGATGTAGTCGCGTACCGGCAGGCGGCCGAGAAACGGCGATTGCACCCATCCTTGCGACACGAACAATGCGCCGGCTCTATCGGGGTCGCCGGCCTCGAGCGCCTTTAGATATTTGCGGACCGCGTGTTGCATGGGCACCTCGCCGGTGAATGCTTCGGCAGTGCCAGCGTACTCCACACGCGCTGCAAATGGGAAACGGAGCTTAGGTCCTTAGCCGAGGAGGTCGTGTTTGCGCAGGCTGACCGAAATGGCTAGGCTTGATTGTTTGCACATGCCGCGGCGAAAGTGTCGAAGCCCGGTCTACTCGTTCGACGAAGACGCCATGATTCCGTGTCAGATCGCCTGAGCGCACTTACTGCGACGCTCATGCGCGCCTCTTGGCCTTCGCCGACTTGCGAGGCGCCGCGCGCGCCGCCGTGCCCTTTTTCTTCAAACTGTTCCGCAGCGCCTCCATCAAGTCGATGACCTGCGCCGTGGGCCGCTCCACGGGGGTGGAATCCTCGGTAAGCGCATGGGTCTGTTGGGTGCGTATTTTCTCCTGAACGCGGCGCATGAGGTCGGCTCGATAGGTGTCCTTGAAAGCCTCGGGTTTGAAAGGCCCGGACATTTGCTCGACAAGCTTGCGTGCCATGGCCACTTCGGCGGACGTGACTTTCTTGTCCTTGCCCGATTCGATCGCCGCCTTGACTTGCGCCGGGGCGAGCACCTCGCTCGCGAAGCGCAGCGTGACGAGCATCAGGACGTCGCCGCTCGCCACGATCACGCAAAGATGCTGGCGCCCGCGCATGACAAATGTGCCTACGGCGGCTTTCTTCGTCGACTGCAGCGCCTGACGCAACAGCGAATAGACTTTTTGCCCGCCCTTCTGCGGACTCAGATAGTAGGGCGTCTCGAAATACATCGGCGGTATCTGTTCTATGTCCGTGAAGTTCGCGATCTCTATGGTCTCGGAGGCCTTGACGTTGGCGTGCTTGAAGTCGGCATCGGAGAGCGCCACGTAGCGGCCTTTCTCGTATTCGTAGCCTTTCACGATATGCGCCCAGTCGACTTCCTTACCCGTGCTTTTGTTGATGCGCTGGTAGCCGACGGGCGAGAAATCGCGGCTATCCAGAAAGTGCAGGGACAGCGAGGCGTCCTTGGATGCACTCATGACGTCGACAGGAACGTAGATCAAACCGAACGAAATCGCGCCGTGCCAGACAGATCGCCGCATGGAATATCCTCAATCGGAAATCGATTTCGCATGGTGCTCCAAATATCGGCCGCGCGGTGACGCTCGAGGGGTCTTCCGACGCTCAATAAGTGCTTGGTCCTACGCCGGCCGATGTCCCGAGCGCTGCTCGATCACCGCCATGCGCCGCAATTCCGCGCGATCGAACCGGCCAGCAGTAATGTTTCGCACCAGCGCCTCGCTCGCGACCGCGGCGGAATGACACGAGGCCGGCCGCGGATTAATCTATAATGCTATAAATGTAATATAAGCTGATGATAGGAAAAGATATTAGATGTCAGATCCGGACACCGGGAAGGGCAGGACTCCGGCGCTGCTGGGTGTCATGGTGAGCGCCCGCGCGCGCCGCAAACCTGCGCGGGCGCGCGGCCGTCGACGCTTGCCCGCTTGGGTATCGCAGGCAGCTCGTTTCTGTAAGAAGCTGCGCATATCGCCCCGCGCGCGGCGCGTCTTCTTGGGTGCGCCGGTAGTCGTGCAGGCCGGCGTGGTTATTGCCTTTGCCGTACTGGTCTGGTTCGCGCTCAACGGAATCTACCAAGTCGTGCGCAAGCCTTCCGAGCTATTCTTCCCCGTGAGTGGAACGCTCAACAAGAGGCCTGCGGAGACTTGGCGGGAGTATGGCCCGCTGTTTCGCAGCTACTCTACGGAGATCATGACCGCGCCCTTGCTGGCGGCGCTCGCGCAGGTCGAAGCATCGGGCAATCCTGTGGCGCGCACCTATTGGCGCTGGTCGCTGACGCCCGCGCCGTTCGACGTGTACCGGCCCGCATCGAGCGCCGTAGGTATGTATCAGATCACGGACGGGACGTTTCGCGAAGCTCGGCGGCTGTGCATTCGGAACCACCGGGTGGTGGAGGAGGGACCCTGGAACGACTGGGATTCTTGTTGGTTCAATTGGATGTACACGCGTGTCATTCCCTCGCACGCCGTGCAGCTCACCTCCGCCTATCTCGATCGTGCGGTGGCGAGCGTGCTCGAGCGTCATGCGGTGCGGGGCGCGACGCTCGCGCGCAAACAAGACCTGGCCGCGCTCATTCACCTCTGCGGAGCGGGTGCCGGCGATTTGTACGCGAAACGCGGCTTGCGGCTCAGCGAAGGCCAACGCTGCGGGGATCACGAAGCGCGCGATTATCTGGCGCGAGTGAATGCGCAGAAGCGCACTTTCGAAGATTTTATGAGCGAATGAGAGCCGCCATGCATCGGGGCCTGATCGCGCTCGTGTCGATTGTCGCGGCGTCGTTCGCCGGCTCCCCGGCCGTGCTCGCGCAGCCACTGAAGTGCGGGCCCCAAACGAGCGAGGTTATGACGGTGGGCTCGTCGACCCTTTGCTTGCGCATCGAAGAGGCAACTCCCCCTCGAATCGCGCTATTGCAGGCGTGGGTTCGGCGCTCAGCGGATATCGTCGCGCACTACTACGGCCACTTTCCGGCGGCGCTCGTGCGCATCGATCTCGGCATCATGCAGGGAGACGGCATCGGTGGCGGGCATACGATCAACGACGGCGGCCTTTCGATTCACGTCGATGTGGGACGCGATGCGACGCCTGACCGGCTGGTCGCTGACTGGGTACTCGTGCACGAGATGGTGCACCTCGCGCTGCCCGAGATCGGCCGCCGCCACGACTGGCTTGCGGAGGGTCTTGCGGTCTATGTCGAGGGCGTCGCGCGCGCGCAGGCGGGGAATCGCACCATCGCCGACGTGTGGGCCGAGGATCGGCGTTCCATGCCGCTGGGATTGCCCCGGACGGGAGAAGGCGGTATGGATCAGACCCCGACGTGGGCGCGCAAGTACTGGGGTGGGGCGCTTTATTGTTTGCAGGCGGAGGTACAGATCCGGCAGCGAACCGGCAATCGCGTCGGGCTGCAAACGGCGTTGCGAGCAATTCTCGAGGCGACGGGAGGTTATGCCGCAGAGAAAGACATTGCGGATGTCCTGCGCATCGGTGATGCGGCCACGGGCACGCGGGTCCTCGAGGATCTTTACGATCAGCAGAAGGCGGCACCGGTCATGCCGGCGCTCGATGCGCTTTGGCGGGAACTCGGTGTTCCGCTGAATCCGCTGACAGAGCCGTTCGACGATCATGCGCCGCTCGCGTCGATCCGCATCGCCATCACCCGCCCGCCGGGCTCTCGGTTATGATCGGCCCTGCATGTGTCTGATACTGCTGGCGTGGCGCGTTCATCCGCGTTTTCCCTGCGTGCTGGCCGCGAATCGCGACGAGTTCCACGAGCGCGCCAGCGCGGCTGCGCAGTGGTGGCCCGGGGGCGCGGGCATTCTGGCGGGCCGAGACCTTCACGCCGGAGGCACCTGGCTCGGCGTTACTCGGCGCGGCCGCTTCGCGACGCTCACCAACTTCAGAGACGGCGGTACGCGGCGAACCGATGCGCCGAGCCGCGGCGCGCTGGTGAGCGAGGTGCTCGAGTCCGCGCGCAGCGTGCCCGAGACGCTGCGCTACCTTCAGGACGTCGGCCCGCTCTACAACCCGTTCAACATGCTGTTCAGCGACGGCGAGCGCCTCGGCATCTATGAAAGTGCTGTCGCAGAGGGACGCGAGCTCGGTCCCGGTGTTTTCGGGTTGTCCAATCACCTGCTCGACACGCCCTGGCCGAAGGTGCGGAACGCGAAGACCGCCCTGACCGCGGCACTCGCCGACCCGCGCGACGCGGCAACGATCGTTCGGTTGTTGCGCGATGATCGGCGTGCAAACGATGCCGATTTGCCGCGGACCGGCGCGACGCTCGAATGGGAGCGCTTGCTGTCGAGCGCGTTCGTGTGCGATGAGGATTATGGAACCCGGTGCTCGACGCTGTTTCGGGTCGATGACCGGGGTGACGCGGTTTTCTACGAGTGGTCGTGGGATCGCAGGGGCAAGGCGAGCGGCACCAGATGCTTCGAATTCGCCATCGAGGGGTGCGATGCGCCTGCGGCATGAGGATCGGCGAGTCGCGAGATTCGCGCGCACGGCCGCAATCGCGCTGTGGGTCGGTGTTGCGGCGTGCGTATCATCGCATCAGCTCATCGGCACGGCGCGTGCGCCCATCTCCGCCGATCTCGTGCAGCTCTACACCGAGGCGCCGCCGCGGCACTATGAGCGCATTGCCGTGGTGAGCGCTTCGAGCAAGCGCTCGTGGTCCTTCTCGTTCGAGGGCAAGGCGGAGGTGGTGGTGCGGCGCCTCAAGGAAGAGGCGGCCAAACTCGGCGCCAACGGCGTGCTGCTGGAAGGCATCAGCGACGAACCGGGCGCGGCGATCGGCGCCGATGTCGGGACGGGGTACGAGGGCCCACGCGGCACCATCGATGTGGGCGTCGGCGCGTCGACCCTTACTCTGCAACGCTATGGGCGCGGAATCGCGATTTACCTTCCCGAACGATGAGGACCGTCGCGCGCGCCGGAGGAGCCTCGCGCGCTTAGTGCGGCCCCGGAAAATCCCGTGCGGCGGCGACGATCCATTCCCGGAATCGCGCCACCTTGGGCAGGTCCAAATACGTGCGCGGACAAACGAACCAATACGCCGACCCGTGCGGTACCACGTCCTTACTCGCCATGCGCAGCGTGCCTTTGCTCAAGGAGCGCGAAACCATGGTCCAGCGCGCGAGCGCGTATCCGAGTCCTTCCTCCGCCGCGATGAGCAATCCGGCTGAGTCGTCGATGACGGGCGGGCGGGAGAGCCACTCGATCTGCGCATCGGACTTTTGCCAGGCGCGCCAGGGCGGATCGTCGCCCTCGAGCAGGGGAAATTCTCGCAGGTCCGTGTTGCGCTCGAGCATGCCATGGCGCTTGATGAGCTCGGGCGCGCCGACGGGCACGATCCAGTCGTCGAGCAGCTTCTCGCAATGAAGATTCGGGTAGTTTCCGCGGCCGTAGCGCAGGGCGACGTGCATGGCGGTGCGCGAGAAGTCCACCAGCTCCCAAGACGTGTGAAAGCGCAGCTCGATCTCGGCGTGTTTGCGGCGAAACGAGCGTATGCGCGGCAGCAGCCAGTTTTGCAATAACGAGCTGGTCAGGGTGATTTGCAGCGGACCCGCGCGCCCGTGCTGCTTTAGATGATAGACCGCGGACTCGAGCTTCTCCAGGCCGTCCCTGATCGCGGGCAGGAGTTCGAGTCCTTCCGCGGTGATCTCGACGCGTCGTCCGCTGCGTCGAAACAGCGGCACCTGAATGTAGGACTCCAGCGTCTTGATCTGCTGGCTCACCGCAGCAGGTGTGACGTTGAGGGCATCGGCCGCCGCCGTAAAGTTGAGGTGGGTGGCGACGGCTTCGAATACGCGCAACGCCCCGAGGGGCAACCTTCCATAGGCCGATGGCACGTTAAGCGCTCCTTAATACGCCGTCAGATATTGCGTTTGTTGCGCAACGTGTGCCGGTGCAACCTGTAACCGTTGATCAAAACCACGGAGTACTCACATCATGAAGGAATTTCATCTCATCGCAAGACTGGCTCAGGCATTGTTGGCCATCGGCATGACCGTGATCACCGGCCTCGTGATCTTCGCTTAGCGGCCGATGGCGACACGATACAATCCAGGCCGGGTCACCCTTTTGGGTAGATCAGGGGTGATTCTCGGCTGGAGTCTCGATGAATCGACGAATGTTGCTTGCGTTCTTAGGATCTTCGCCGCTGCTCGCGCGCGCGCTCGGCGCGCGCTCCGCAGGCGATGCGCCGCTCCCCGTCCGGGCGCGAGTCAGGCCGGGCGATAAAGGCTGGCCGTCGGCCTCGGATTGGACGCGGCTGAATAAAAAGGTGGAAGGGCGGCTCGTCATGCCGAGATCGCCGTTGGTGGAGTGCGTGCCGGAGAGCTGCCGCGGAGCGCTCGAGTCGCTGAAGAACCCGTTCTACGTCGGCGACGAAGTGGGCCTGACTCAAACGAGCGGATGGGTCGATGCCTGGACCTCGCAACAGAGCGCTTACGCGGTCGCGGCGGCCAATACCCAAGACGTGATCGAGGCCGTGAATTTCGCGCGCGAGCACCGCCTGCGTTTGGTCGTCAAGGGCGGTGGACACAGCTACCAGGGTACCTCGCAGGCGCCGGATTCCTTGCTTCTGTGGACCCGCTCGATGAACGCCGTGGTGCTGCACGACGCCTTCATCCCGCAAGGCTGCGGCGGCAAGCTTCGGCCCGAGCCCGCGGTCTCCATCGAGGCGGGTGCGATGTGGATCGACGCCTACCAAGCGGTTACGACCCAGGCGGGACGCTACGTGCAAGGGGGCGGCTGCACGACCGTGGGCGTCGCCGGACTCGTGCAGAGCGGAGGATTCGGCAGCTTTTCCAAGAATTTCGGGTGTGCGGCGGCGGGCTTGCTGGAGGCGGAAGTCGTCACCGCCGACGGCGCTGCGCGTATCGTGAACGAGTGCCAGCACGCGGATCTGTTCTATGCGCTGAAGGGCGGCGGGGGCGGAAGCTTCGGCATCGTGACGCGCCTGGTGTTGCGCACGCGCCCGCTCCCGCAGACCTTCGGCGCGGTATCCGGCGCGATTGCGGCGAGCACCGATGCGGCCTACCGCAGGCTCATCGGCAAGGCGATCGCTTTTTACCGCGATCGGCTGTTCGGTCCGCACTGGGGCGAACAATTCGTGTTCCGCCGGGACAACGTGCTCGAGCTTGCTCTGATGTTCCAGGGCCTCGGGCAACCGGAGGCGCAAGCCCTATGGGCGCCGTTTCTCGATGAGGTACGGGCTGATCCGAGCTATCGCTTCGCGCGCGATGTCCAGATCCTGGCTTTGCCTGCGAGGCATCTCTGGGATGCGGAATTCTTGAAGCAGCATGCACCCGCGGTGCTGGTCGGGGACGGGCGCCCTGCCTCGCCGGCGCATCATTTCGTTTGGGCGGGCGATGCGCATCAAGTCGGCTGGTTCATTCACGCGTTTCGATCCGCGTACTTGCCGAGCCGCTTGCTCGCAGACGATCAGCAGGCGGGGCTCGCGGATGCGCTGTTCGCCGCAACCCGTCACTGGCAAACAGAGCTGCATTTCAATAAAGGGCTCGCAGGCGCGCCGCCCGAAGAGCTCGCTGCCGCGAGGCAGACCGCGCTCAATCCCGGCGCGCTCGAGGCGTTTGCTCTCGCCATCATCTCGGGCGGCGGGCCGCCGGCGTATGCCGGCATGCCGGCTCCGGACTTCGCGGCCGCGCGCGCCGACGCGCTGATCATCAATCGAGCCATGCAGGAGCTGTTGCGCGTGGCGCCGGACGCCGGGTCGTATGTTTCGGAGTCCGACTATTTCGAGGCGCAATGGCAAGCGTCCTTCTGGGGAACCAACTACGCAAAGCTCGCTGCCGTGAAGCGTGCGTACGATCCGGAGGGATTGTTCTGGGTTCATCATGGAGTGGGGAGCGAAGTGTGGAGCGACGACGGCTTTACGCCGCGAACCTCTTAAGCCCGCCGCTACGGGTGGCGTGTTGCGAAGGGGAGCACCAAAGCTCAGTATATCGGCCGTCGTCGTCACAACCAGGGGATAAATCGTGACCGCAGCTCGCTCACTCGTCTTCGGCGCCTTGCTTTTGCTGGGTGCGGGCACCGCTTACGCGGACCGCTACTCTGATACCGTGCAGCTTTTCAAGAACGCGGGCTCGAGCTCGGCCTTTTTCGGCCGTTGTTACGCTTATGCCGTGTTCCCGACCATCGGCGCGGGCGGTTTCATCGCCGGCGGGGCGCACGGCACGGGACGCGTCTATGTCGGCGACGTTTACGTGGGCCACGCCAGCATGACCCAGCTTAGTCTCGGCTTTCAGGCCGGCGGCAAGGCCTACAGCGAGATCATTTTTTTCGAGGACAAGCGGGCACTCGATGAGTTCGAGTCCGGGTCGTTCGAGTTCGAGGCGGGCGCGAGCGCGGTCGCGGTGACCGCCGGGGCCAACGCAACTGCGGGGACCACCGGCGCCACGTCGGGTGCGAGCGGCGGCAAGAAGGATGCCGTCACCAACGCGGGCGGGTACCTCAAGGGGATGGCCGTGTTCACGATCGCAAAGGGGGGCCTCATGTACGCGGTCACCGTTGCCGGCCAAAAATTCAGCTACACGCCGCGAGTCCAGCCCTGAAGGTGTAGCTGATTGCGTTGGCTGCATCAGGTCCCCCTATTCGCGCCGGCGGACCGTCCGCGGGACATTTGTATCCTGCGGCTCTCGGCGATCGGCGACACCTGTCATATCGTGCCGGTCATTCGCGCTCTGCAGAGCGCGTGGCCCGATTGCCGCATCACCTGGATCATCGGCCGCGCCGAGTCGAAGCTCATGTCGCTCGTGCCGGGCGTGGAGCTTCTGTCCGTCGACAAACGCCGCTTCGTGGCCGAGCTCGTGCGGCTGCGCAGGGTGCTCGCCGCGCGCCGTTTCGATCTGCTCCTGCACATGCAGTCGAGTGCGCGGGCGAGCCTGCTGAGCACGCTCGTGCGCGCGCCCATAAAGCTCGGATTCGATCGGGCGAGAGCCGGCGACCTGCAATGGCTGTTCACGAACCGGCGGATCGCGCCGCGCCGACGTGAGCACGTGCTCGACAGCTTCATGGGATTTCTGGATGCGCTCGGAATCACGGAGCATCCCCCGGTGTGGAACCTGCCGTTGCCGCCGGATGCGCTCGCATACGCGCGCGCCGTGATCCCGGACCCGCGGCCCACCTTGGTGGTGAGCGCATGTTCGAGCCATTCGCTGCGCAACTGGCATCCGCGAGGCTACGCCGAGGTGTGCGACCACGCCGCACGGCGTTGGAATATGCGGGTGGTATTGTGCGGCGGACCCAGCACCATCGAGCGCCGGATGGGCGACGACATTCTAGCGCACGCCGTCTCAAAGCCGGTCGACCAGATCGGACGCGACACGTTGGCGCAGATGCTCGCTTTGCTGGGTGCGGCGACCGTGCTGGTTTCGCCGGACTCCGGTCCTGCGCACATGGCTGGGATGGTGGGCACCCCGGTGATCGGCCTTTACGCACCCACCAATCCCGCCCGCAGCGGACCTTATTTCAGCCGGCAACGGTGCGTGGATCGTTTTCCGGAAGCTGCGCGCGAGTTCATGGGCCGCGAGCCCGATCAGCTGCCCTGGAATGTGAAGATCGAGAAACCCGGCGTCATGGACTTGATCGAGCCGTCGGCCGTGATCGAGAGGCTTGACCGGCTCATGAACGAGCGCGAGGCGGCGGAGCAGGCGTCATCGCCGACTCCGCCGCAAATGCGCGCTTAGAACGGCAGTCCGTGCGCCTGGCCGCCCATGCACATCAGCATGGGGATCGACAAAATGAAATTGATGCGCGAAGCGCGCCCCGCGGTTTTGCGTGCCGCGGCCTTTTCCTCATCGGTCGCTGGGACAATGCCGAGGATCTTCTTCTGATTGGGCCAGATGAACGCCCAGACATTGATCAGCATGATGGTGCCGAGCCATGCGCCGACGCCGATCACGCGAAAGCCCGGTTGCAGCGTGAATGCCGCGACAACCTTATCCTCGCCATAGGCCGTGGCGAGGTAGAACGCTCCCGTAACCCAGGTCGCAACCGCCGCCCAGCGAAACCAGAGCAGCGCGCGTGGGGCGACGTACTTGGTGATTCCCGCCCCGCCCGGACCCCCCTTGTCGGCCGCCGCGGCGGCGAGTCCCGGGGTCTGCACCACGTTGAAATAATAGAGCAGACCGATCCATGTCACGCCCGACAGGATATGCAGCCAGCGATCGAGGCTTGCGCCGTGAAATCCGGCGGTGTTGGTCATCCAGTAGGAAAGCGCGATGCCGATGATGACGGCGAGCACCACGCCGGTCGTGATGGCGCCTTTGACGGTGTTGAGCGGATGCATTGATTGGATCCCCTTTGGTTATTTTGTTCGACCCTCGATTGTAGTCGAGTTCGGGGGCAACGTCATGAAGGGACCGCCGGGACTCGGCATCTCGGCCAGAGGGTCGACTTCGTGGAACTTGTTGTAGTCGATGTACAGCGTGCCGTCCGTCAACGCGAGGATATCGCGAAACGTCGCGTTCCAGCGGATCGCCGAGGACGGATATTCGGAACGGGCTATGAGCACCTGGCCGGTGGTCTCGTCGGTACCGCTCAAGCTCAAGATGAAGACCGCGTCTTGCCCCTCGAGCGTCCGTGCGCTCTCGTCTCTGAGCGGACTCGCATCGTCGATCACATGCATGATGTTCCAGCCGAGCGCGAAGACCGGGTGCTGCGAGCGCACCAGCTGCAGGTCGATGATACGCCGCAGTTGGTAGCCCTCCGGGGTCACGTCGTTGCGCAACATGCGCAGCTGCGCCGATGCGTCTTGCACGACGTTTTGGCGCTCGTTGGCCGCGCGAAACATCAAGGTGAGCTTGCCGTCGATAGGGCGCACGACCGCGGAGCGAGCGAATAGGAAACGTGCCTTGGGGCGCGAGAAGCGTGCGAACATGAGACCGGTGATGAGGGCCAGCATCAAAAGGCCCGTGAAGATCTCGATCATCGCGACCGTGTGGCCGTAAACGGTCTGGGGATGCATGTCCCCGTAACCCACGGTCGCGAGGGTCTCGACGCTGAAGAAGAAGTCCCCGAGGAATCCCGGCGGGTTCAAGTTGGCGATGCAATTGGGCACGAGATGAAAAAGACAGCCGAACAACACGTCGAAGACCAGGAAGAAGGCGATGATCGTGGCGAACAGGCGCGGCCAGCTCACCGTCATGGAATAGTGGTAGAGATCCAGAAATATCTCTCTGGGAATGCCTTGACTGACGACCTCGCGCAAGCCTACCCGGATGCGCCGCGCACCTCGCGGTCGCCTTACGCTCGCGCGTCGTGGCGCGTTCGATGGGGTATCTTTCGTCGCCATGAGTTCTCGCTGCGCGATTGAGTGCGGGGAGCTACAGTTTATACAATTCGGCGCAGCGCGGCCGCTGGGGGAAATTGGTGAGCTGGAGAGCGTGGGGAGCGTTCGCGGCTCTGTGCGCGTCGCCTCGCGGCGCGCTGCACAGCGCGCCAAACCGCGGGTCGATCGTTCAGTCGCTTGAGCTTCGCGATCCGGGATCCGCGTCCTGAACTGACGCATTCCCGCCAAGCTGGTCGCTGAATGCCGCGATCGCTCCGAGCATCTCGTCTCTGACTTCGGCGTCGGTGCGCCCGCTGCGCACCGGCACGTGGAAGGAATGATCGGCATCGCGCAGCAACCGGAGTTGCGCACGCGCGCCGAGGGTCTCGATCACCGGCATGAGATGGGCTTGGTTCGCGAACTCGTCACGCGATCCTTGCAAGAACAACATGGGTATCTCGATGCGCGCCAGATGCAGGGCGCGGGCGGATGAGGGCTCTTTCGGCGGATGCAGAGGAAATCCCAGAAATACCAACCCGCGAACTGCCGGCAGTGGATTACTCGCTTGCGCTTGCGAGGTCATGCGTCCGCCGAATGACTTTCCGCCTGCGAGCAGGATCAGGGATGGCGCGATGCCGCGCGCGGCCTCGACCGCCGCGCGCACGGTCGAATGGCAAACCGTCGGCGGGTCGGGCCGCCGGCTCCCACGCGCCATGTATGGAAACTCATAGCGCAGCGTGGAGATACCCCGGTGCGCGAGGCCGCAGGCCATCTCGCTCAAAAAGGCATGGCGCATGCCGGCGCCGGCGCCGTGCGCCAATGCTAAAATTGCGCGCGGGCAGGAGGCGCGGTGGAGAAGCCCCGGCACGCACGTTGCGCCGTCGACCTCGATCACCAGCTCTTCGGCAGCGGACGGGCTCACACTCGCAAGTATGCGCGAGCACGCGCCCAGCGGCTGCCCGATTACTTCATTTTGGTCGTGTTGGAGTCGTCGTTCTTGGCGTGAGCCTTGGCGCGCTGCTCGGCTTGCGCGAGGTCGGCTTCTTCGTCGGGTCGCACGTTCGGTCCTTTGCTGATTTTTTCCTTGCCCTTCGGCGAGTTGACGAATGCCTGCTCAGCCTTGTTGAATTCCGCGGCCGCCTCGGGATTTCCCTCGCCGTGATTCGTGCTCTTGGATGTCATCGATGTGCTCCTCGCTGCGTCTTGACGATTTGAACATAAGCTTCCATCAACCCGCGTCGCATTGCGAGTCTCCTGCCACAGCCGAATGACGTAGGAGATCTCCGACCCTGCGATGTTGCTTTTGCGCTGCTGACATAAGCGGGATTTATGCGGGGGTTGTCGTCGTCGAGCGACGCCCGTCACGGTTTCCTTTGACGCAGTTCGCCAATATCCTTGCCATCACCATCGGGAGAGATGCGGAACGCTGAATGGGCACACCAATCAATACCCCATTGACCGGCGAAATTTGGCATTTGACGATCGACGACTTGCTCGAGCCGCTGGCTGATTCGCCGCGCCTCGGCGGTCCCGGTCCTTTCGTGATCAACCTCAGCGCATCCACCGCGCCCATCAGCGTCCCGATGAAGGCCGTCGCCGAGCATCCGGGCACGCACGTGTATCAAATTCAACGCACCGAAGACCGCCGTGTCCGCTACCGCCTGAGGCTTGGCCCTTTCGAGACGGAGGCGGACGCAGAGGCTCTGCTGTCGACGGTGCGCGAGATCTATCCGAGCGCGTTGACCGCGAGCGCCGAGGCTGAAGATCTACGCAGCATCGAGACTATCAAGAGCAAGATCGAGGCACAGCAACTTGCGGCGGTGAAAGCCGCCATGAGCAGGGCGGCGGCCACGGCCCTTCCCGCTGCGCGCCCGGCCCCCCCTCGCGTCGCGCCCCCGGAGCTCCTGGAAGCTCCGGAGCGGCCGCCCGCAGCACCTGCCGATGGGGAGGCGTTGCCGACGAGTCCGCCCGCCGCCTGGCTGGCGCTGAGCACCTCGAGCTCGGCCGCCGAGGAGCACAGCGTCGAGCTCAATACTGTCCCGGCGGCCGCGGCCAAACCTTCGCCCAAGCCTCCCGCGGGCGTCAAGCCGGCGGCCCCAGCCCGCGCAAAATCTGCCGCCGGGTTCGCACCGGCTCGATGGTCGGCAGCGGCTCGAGCATTCGTTCCGAGCGCAGACTTCGCCTCGGATACGGCGCCCGCATCTGCCTCGACAGTTGAGAAAGCCCAAGCTGGTGCGCCGGCGCGGGCCGCGAGTTCCGCGCTCGCCGCAACAGTCCCGACGCCGCCTGCGACGCTCGCAGCGCCCGCTGCGCCGACGCCGGACTCGCTGATCCCGGTGCTGTCGGAGAGCGTGGCGGTGCCGCGGCCCGCGGCGGTTTCGCGTCAGGCGGCGCCGCCGGCGACGGCCCCTGTTGTCGCAGCGCCTGCCATCGTGGCCCGGGCCCCGGCCCCGGCCCCGGTCACGGTCACGACCGCACCCGTGGCCGCGGCTCCATCTGCGTTTGCAGCGGTGCCTCGCGTTGTGACTACGCCGACGGTATCGAGTGCATCGGCCGTGACACCATCGCCGGCCGCCCCATCGTCCGCAGTCGCGACATCAGCGCCGCTCGCAACGGCATCCCCGATCGCGGGCGCGCCGCCCACTGTGAGAGCGACCCCGATCGCGACCGCATCCCCGGCGCCGAGTGCACCTGCCGTGACGGCATCTGCAGCGGTCGTGACCGCACGCCCGGCGCCGCCGGCGGCAAGCGTGCCGGCATCCGCGGCGAGCGCAGCCCCGCCGCTTCGAATGGCACCGGCTGCGGGCATGTCGTCTTTGACGCCCGCCCCGCGACGGACACCGCCTCAAGACGCGCGGGTCGAGAGTTTCGATACCACGCAGACGCTGCGCCCATTGACGCCGAAAGAGCTGGAAGACGCCTCGGCGCTGCGTTGGTTCGTGATCCAGCTGTCGTGCGCCGAGGACGCGTTCGATCCGGACGCGCTGCCGAACCTCGATATCTTCAGCGAGTACCGGCTCTATTCAGTAGCAAGCCTGGATCAGGGCAAGGTGATGCATTCCTTGCGCGTGGGGTTCTTTTCCGAGGAGTCGCACGCCAAGGCGGTCGCAGGATATCTCGGGACTTTCTACGACAACCCTGCCGTCAAACGCATCAGCGCCGCCGAGCGCACGCGTTTCGCCCAACACCGCGTCGAGGCGCGCAAGGACATCGGCGCGACGGGGAGGCACGCAGTTATCGAAATCACGGACGAGCGTGTGATTCGCCCCAAGCGTTCGAGCAGCACGGCGCTGCCTCCGGGACGCCCGCCGCCGCCGACCCCGCCAACCGTCCGGGGCCGATAGCGGATCAGCGCTTGGCCATGCTGCGTTCGCCCGACACGGGCAGCTTGTTGTGCTCATCGATGAGCTGCTGCACGACGCCAGGATCCGCGAGCGTCGAGATGTCACCGAGCTGATCGGATTCGTCGGCGGCGATCTTGCGCAAAATGCGGCGCATGATCTTGCCGGAGCGGGTTTTAGGCAGCCCCGGCGCCCATTGGATGACGTCCGGCGTGGCGATCGGGCTGATCTCCTTGCGGACCCAGTCGCGCAATTCCCGCCGCAGCGCCTCGCTCGGTTGTGCGCCGGAAATCAGGGTCACGTAGACGTAGATTCCCTGGCCTTTGACGTCGTGGGGAAAGCCTACCGCGGCAGCTTCGGCCACCTGCGTGTGAGACACCAGTGCGCTCTCGATTTCCGCTGTGCCCAGGCGATGACCCGCGACGTTGAGTACATCGTCGACGCGTCCCGTGATCCAGTAGTATCCGTCCGCATCGCGGCGCGCGCCGTCGCCGGTGAAGTATTTGCCGGGAAACGTCTTGAAATACGTGTCGATGAATCGCTGATGATCGCCGTATACGGTGCGCATCTGTCCAGGCCAACTGTCGAGGAGCACCAGATTGCCCTCGGCTGCTCCTTCCAGAACCTTGCCGTCGGCGTCGACGATGGCGGGCTGTACTCCGAAGAACGGCAATGTGGCCGAGCCCGGTTTCAGGTCGATTGCGCCGGGAAGCGGGCTGATCAGGACACCGCCCGTCTCGGTTTGCCACCACGTGTCCACGATTGGGCAGCGACCCTCACCGACCACTCGGTGATACCACTCCCAAGCCTCCGGATTGATCGGCTCGCCGACGGAGCCGAGCAGACGCAGCGTCCTGCGGGAGCTCGCCTTTACCGGCGCCTCTCCTTCGCGCATGAGCGAGCGAATGGCCGTGGGCGAGGAATAGAAGAGGGTGACCGCGTGCTTGTCCACGACCTGCCAGAATCGACTGAAGTCGGGGTAGTTGGGCACGCCCTCGAAGAGGACGGTGGTCGCTCCATTGGCGAGCGGTCCATAGACGACATAGCTGTGGCCGGTGACCCAGCCCACATCCGCCGTCCCCCAATAAACATCGTCCTCGCGCAGATCGAACACGGCTTCGTGGGTGAATGCGGCATAAGCAAGATAACCCCCCGTCGTGTGCAGCACGCCTTTCGGTTTGCCGGTCGAGCCGGAGGTATACAGGATGAACAGCGGATCCTCGGCGCCCATTTCCTCGGGCGCGCATGTTTTCGGCTGCTGCGCTACCAGCTCCGCGTACCAGTGGTCCCGGCCGGCCTGCATCGATACGGGCGTACCGGTGCGCTTAACCACCAAGACCTTGCCGACGCTCTCTGTGCCTTTGTGGGTCAGCGCTTCATCGACGCACGTTTTGAGGGCGATCCGCTTGCCGCCGCGCAGTCCTTCGTCGGCCGTGATAACGAGTGTCGATCCGCAATCGGCGATGCGGCCCGAAAGCGCTTCGGCCGAAAACCCCGCGAACACCACCGAGTGCACGGCACCGAGCCGGGCACAGGCGAGCATGGTGATGGCGATCTCGGGAATCATCGGCAAATAGATGGTGATACGGTCGCCCCTGCGAACGCCAAGCGCCTTCAAGGCGTTCGCGCAGCGGCAGACGCGCTCGTGGAGCTCGCGATAGCTCAGGCGCTCGGAATGCGCAGGGTCGTCCGACTCCCAGATGATGGCCGTCTTGTCGCCGCGCTTCTCGAGGTGACGGTCCAGGCAATTCGCCGACGCATTGAGCGTGCCGTCGTAGAACCAGCGGATACGGAACTCCTCCGCTGCGAAGCTCACGTCCTTGACGTGCGTGAAAAGCGTGAGCCAATCGATGCGCCGTCCGATCTTCCCCCAGAACTCCTCCGGGGAGCCGATTGCTTCGGCATACATTCGGGCGTAGTCGCCGCGTTTGATCTGCGCGGAGTCCGCAAAGCTTTGCGGAACGGGATATAGGCTCTTGTGCATGATGGCGTCTCGCGTGAGCTCGTCCAAGGAGACGAAGCGTTGTGACCCGTGGCTGATAAACCCCCGCTGCTAGTTTAGCGTAGACTTCGATTTCGTGACTCACCCGGTGGGTCGATCAGTCAGGCGGGAGAGTAGCGCTCGGTGGATGCTTCCGAAATCGCCGGCCGCGAGGCCGGGCTGCACAAGGAATTAAGCCGCGCACAGCTCATCATGATCGGGCTGGGCGGCGCGATCGGCACCGGACTATTCATGGGGAGCGGCGTCGCCATCGGCTATGCGGGGCCGGCCGTCATCGTGAGCTACGCCATCGCCGCCGTCGCCGCCGTCGCCATGGTGTTCAGCCTTTCCGAGATGGCGGTCGTTCACCCGACGGCAGGCTCGTTCGGCACCTATGCCGAGATCTATCTGAGTCCCTGGGCGGGATGGATCGCACGCTACTCCTACTGGATGGCGCAAGTCATCGCGGTCGGCGGCGAGGCGGTCGCGGCCGGGGTGTACATGACCTTCTATTTCCCCGGCACTCCGGTATGGCTCTGGTCGCTAGGATTTGCCGCCGTGCTCCTCTATTTCAATTCGCGCTCGGTGCACAACTTCGGCTCCATCGAATACTGGTTCGCGCTCATCAAGGTCGTCGCGATCGTGCTGTTCATCATTCTCGGCGCGGTCAACATCTTCGGCCTGGGCACCGCGCCCGTGGGACTTCACAATCTGAGCGGCCTTGCGGGCGGCTTCGCGCCGCACGGCGTGCTCGGTATTTGGATGGCCGTCATTCTCGGGATATTGTCCTTCAACGGGATCGAGGTGATTGCCGTGACCTCGGGGGAGGCACAAGATCCGGTCCGCTCGATCCCCGCGGCGCTGCGCACCATGGGGCTGCGCCTGTTCCTGTTCTACGTGCTTTCGCTGGCCATCGTGGTGACGATCGTGCCTTGGACGGAAACCGGAGCGACCCTGGTGACTCAGAGTCCGTTCGTGCGGGTGTTCGCACACTCGGGAATACGGCACGCGGCGGGCATCATGAATTTCGTGGTGCTGAGCGCGGCGCTGTCGAGCATGAACACGAACGTGTATCTGTGCTCCCGCATGCTTTTTTCGTTGGCGCGCGGCGGATACGCGCCGCGGATCCTCGGCAGCTTGAGCCGCAAAGGCACGCCGCTCGCGGCGATCCTGTTATCCGGCGCCTGCATCCTGTTGGCTGCGGGACTCTCCAAGCTCACGCCTCTGGCCTACAACTACTTATTCGGCATCGCGCTGTTCGACGCCATCATCGTGTGGATCATCATCCTCGTGAGCCACTTGAGCTTCAGGCGGCGGCATGCCGCCGCGGATCTGCCGGTGCGAATGCCCGGATTTCCGCTGGTGCAGTTTGCCGGCCTCGCGCTCCTGATCGCGGTGTTGGTGACGATGGGTATCGCCAAGGAGTGGCGGATCTCGTGGATCGTAGGCGTACCCTGGCTCGCTCTCCTCAGTGCGGCGTATTTCGTCGTCGTGCGCTCGCGGCGCGCGGTGTGACCCGCTCAAACCGGCAGGCGGTCCTCTAGGGCGGCCGCGAGCAGCGCGTTATCCAAGTTCCCTCCCGATACCACTGCGCATACGTTGCGCTCGGCATAACGGCCCGAGAGCGCGGCTGCGACCGGCAGCGCGCCGGCGCCCTCGGCGACGATGTGCGAGCTTTCAGCGAGCAGCTTGATCGCACGGGCCACTTCCGCCAAAGGCACGGTGATCACCTCATCGATCAGCTCTTCGGTGAGAGGCCACATCTCCGGCAGCACGCGGCCGAAACCGACCCCGCTCACAAAGCCTGCATCGTAGTTGATCGACACCGGTGTGCCGGCGGCTCGCGCGGCGCTGAGCGGCGCCGCGCGCTCGAGTTCGCATGCGATGATTTTCACGCGGTGCGAAAGCGCGCGCACCGCGCACGCGATTCCGCAGGCGAGTCCGCCGCCGCCGAACGGTACCAGAATCGCCTCGACCTCGGGGAACTGCAGCAGGATCTCAACGCCGATGGTCGCATCGCCCGCAATGGCCGCGGGATCGCGCACCGCGTCGATGTAGCTGCCCGCTTGGCCCTCGAGCGACCCGGTCTCGATCGCGCGCCACCACTCCGCCATCGGGCGCATATCGATGCGCGCGCCGAGACGGCGCAGGCCCTCGAGTTTCACGGGCGGTGCGTTCTCGGGGACGACGGCGGTGGCCTCGATGCCGAGGCGACGCGCCATCCAGGCTAGGCCGAGCGCACTGTTGCCGGAACTCGTCGTGTAAATGCCTCGGGCGAGACTCGAGCGCTCTTTCGCGAGCACCGCATTGCCGATCGGACGAATCTTGAAGCAGCCTATGGGCTGTAGACACTCGAGCTTGAGCGTCACCTTTTTGTTCTCGGGTGCGGCATCGAACGGAATGAGCGGAGTGGCGCGCGACAAGCCTGCGAGGCGCCTACGAGCCTCTTCGATGGCGGCGGCGTCGACGGGTTCGAGGATATTGGGCACGAGTGATTCACCTGAAGCTGGGGCGGGCCGATATGCGATTGCCGGATTATATGACATTGCATATAATAGCGTCGCAATTGGCCATGGGATACGCGCATGACGGAGCCTGATTTCGAGAGTCTGCGCCGGGAATTCCCGGTGCTCGCCCACAAAACCTACCTGAACAGCGGCTCCTATTGCGCGCTCGCCAACGAGGTCAAGACCGCGTTCGAGGCTTATTTGGACGACCGCCTCCTGGTGGGGGCCAATTGGGACCTCTGGATAACCAAGAATGAGGCGGTGCGTGCACTGACCGCGTCGCTCCTGCGCGCGTTGCCGGACGAAATCGCGGTAACAGCCTCCGTCTCCGCGGGACTCAACGCGCTGGCGAGCGCGCTCGACTTCACGGGCCCGCGCAACAAAGTCGTGGTAAGCGATTTCGAATTTCCGACCAACGCCCAGATCTGGCACGCCCAGGAGCCGCGCGGCGCCCGCGTGGTGCACGTGCCGCGCGACGCCGACGGCTATATTCCGCTCGAGATGTTCGAAAAGGCGATCGACGAGAGCACGCAGCTCGTCGCCATCACGCACGTCTGCTTCCGCAACGGCGCGAAGCTCGACATACCCGGCATCACTCGGCTCGCGCATGCCAGGGGCGCCCGCGTGCTGGTCGATTGCTATCAATCGGTCGGCTCCGTGGACATCGACGTGAAGGCCTGGGACGTGGACTTCGCCGTGGGCGGAATGCTCAAGTACCTGCTCGGGACCGCGGGCATCGGGTTCATGTACGTGCGCGACGCGCTGGTGCCCGCGCTCCTGCCGACCAATAGCGGCTGGTTCGCTCAGGCGCAAATTACCGCCATGGACATCACGGCCAACCGTCCCGCGCCGAGCGCGCGGCGCTTCGAGGCCGGTACGCCGCCGGTGGTGAATTGCTATGCCGCCGAAGCGGGGTTGCGGATGCTGCTGCGCGTGGGTGCGCCTGCCGTGGAGAGACGCATCGTCGCGCTCACCCGCCGCTGTATGGAGCGCCTCGCGGGCATCGGCTGGGCGAGCGTTACGCCGACGCAGGACGAGCGCCGCGGCGCCACGGTGGCGCTGCCGTCCCGGGACAGCGCACGCTTGACCGCGGAGCTCATGAAGCGCGACATCGTCACGTCTCATCGGGACGCCAACGTGCGTGCGAGTTTTCATTTCTATAACAACGAGGACGATGTGGATGCCTTCGTCGCCGCCGTGGCGGCCCTGCGCGACTCATTCGCTCCGCGGGAGCCGGCGAGAGCGTAAGCGCGCGAGCGCGACCGCAACGCGGGGAGTTGCAAGATGGAAATTCGCGTATTGCGCGCAGCGGAGGTTCGCGCGCTGCTGCCGATGAAAGATTGCGTCGAGCTCATGCGGCGCGCCATGATCGCGCTTTCGGAGGGACGCACGGTGGTGCCGCTGCGCTCGGTCATGGCGCTGCCCGATACGCGCGGCATGCTCGGCAACATGCCCGGATATCTCGCGGATCCCGAATGTTTCGGCGTCAAGCTCGTGAGCCTGATGCCGAACAACATGCCGCCTTTGTATCCCTCGCATCTCGGTCTCGTGCTTCTGTTCGAGGCCGAACACGGCCGTCCTGTCGCCATCCTCGACGCGGCCGAGATCACCGCCATCCGCACGGCCGCCGCGAGCGGGCTGGCGACGCGCCTGCTCGCACGGCCCGACGCCGGCGATCTCGCGATTCTGGGGGCCGGGCAGCAGGCGCGCAGCCATCTGGAGGCCATGCTGGCCGTCCGGCCGTTGCGCCGCATACGCATCTGGGCGCGAGACCGGATGAAGGCCGAGGCCTTTGCGGCAGCGGAGGGCAAACGGCATGGAGTGGCGATCGAGACGAGCGATTCCGTCCCCGAGGCGGTCGAGGGGGCCGACATCATCTGCACACTCACCAAGGCGCGCGAGCCGATTCTGTTCGGCGATATGGTTTCGCGCGGCGCGCACCTGAATGTGGTGGGTTCGAGCATTGCCTCGGCGGCCGAGATCGACACGCCGGCGGTGGTGCGATCGCGCTTCTTCGTCGATTGCCGCAACTCCACGGTGAACGAGGGCGGGGAATACCTGCGTGCGCTGCGCGCGGGCGCCATCTCGGAGGCGCACATCGCGGCCGAGCTCGGCGAGGTTGCCAACGGCACGAAGCCCGGACGCACCTCGCCGGACCAGGTCACGCTGTACAAGTCGCTCGGTGTCGCGCCTCAAGATCTTGCCTCGGCGCACTACGTTCTTGAACAGGCACGCGCCGCCGGCATCGGACAAATCGTCGAGTTTTAAAAGGAAAGGATAATGACCAGGGACAAGGCCATGCGGCGCACTCTACCCCGTGCCGGTAAGGCGGCGGAAGTTCTATTCGACGATTTTCTACCGCATCTCGTTGCGCGGCTCGCCTATCAGCTGAACGGCGACCTCGTCGAGAAGCTGAAGATCGAGGGAATCAATGTCACGCGCTGGCGCATCCTCGCCGTGCTTGCCATGGGCGACGGGATCACCATCAACGAGATCATCGATCGCGCCATGATGCAGCAATCGGCCCTCAGCCGCGCGCTCACCAGCATGGTCAAGGAAGGGTACGTGCGGCGCGTCGTGCGGCGCGACGATGCTCGCTGCACCGGTATTTATCTCACGGACAAGGGACGCGCCTTGTTCGACGCGCTGAACGTCGTCGTGCGGCGCCGCGAAAAACATCTGCTCGCCGGAATGACGCCGCGCGAGGTGCGCGAAGCCTTCACCTTGATCCGGCGGCTCAGCCGCAACATGGAGGGGTGACCGCGTCGCACGCCCGCAACACCGGCGGCGCATAACGATGATTCAGTTGATATTTCATATGATAACTCATATTGTCGTTATACCAACAAACATTCAGGAGCGGGGATGCGCCAGAGAATCACCAGCCGGCTGTTGTCATGGAGCAGCGGCGCCGCCGCCGCCGCGGGCCTTGCGGTCTTGGCCTCGGCGCAGACCGCCGCGCCGGTCGACAGCTCCGGCGGACTTCAGGAAATCGTCGTCACCGCCAACAAGCTCAATGCGCAGAAGGTTCTCGACACGCCTGCATCGATCCAGGCGATCAGCGGGGATGCGCTGCAGGCGGCGGGCGCGTCCGGCATCATGAGCATCGCGGGCGATGTGCCCGGGCTCTCCATTCAGGATCTCGGACCCGGCGACAAAAAGTACGTGATTCGCGGCATCAACTCCACCGGCGACTCGACCACCGGCGTGTACTACGGGGAGGCGGTGATCAGCGGCACGAACACAGACGACGGCGGCGGCTTCGAATCGGACATCCGGCTGTACGACATGGACCGCATCGAGGTCCTGCGCGGCCCGCAAGGCACTCTGTACGGCGCGAGCTCCATGAGCGGCACCATCCGCTTCATTCCCAAGGAGCCCGATCTCAACCAATTCGGTGGTTATCTGACGGCGGAGGGCTCGAGCACCGAGCATGCCAGCGGCAATTACAACTTCAACGGTGCGATGAACTTTCCGCTCATCGACGGCATCCTCGGAGTGCGCGTAGTGGGCTGGCGGATCTACGACAGCGGCTATGTCAATCAGATCCGCGTCGGGGAGGGCGTCAGCGGTCTTGCGGGAACGACCCCGCCGACGACTCAGCCGGTGCAGGCGCTTGGCTTCCTCAAGGGCGTGAACGATGACGAAGTGTCCGGCGGGCGCGCCATCTTGCGCTACCAGCCGACCGATCGCCTGAGCGTCGATCTCAACTACACGACGCAGACCGAAACCTCCGATGGCTCCTCGCGCTATACGCCGGCGGGTACCGTGGCCTTCAACGGCGGCCCCATCGCGCCCGTGGAGGGCTGTGATTTGTGCAATACGGATTTGACGCAGAGTCCGTGGAACGACAACCTCACGGTGTTCGGCGCCACCGTCAACTTCGACACGGGGGCGGGCGTCGTCACGGGCACCGCCAACCAGTTCAACCGTCGAACCGGCTTTTCTTTCGATTCCACGCCCGTCCTGATTTCGAACGGGGTGGATGTCCCCGGCGAGACTTTCGAGCCGCGGACCCGCGAAGTCACCTCGAGTGAGATCCGCTACGCGAGCGCTTTTGATTCTCCCGTGAACTTCGTGACGGGTCTGTACCGGGAGTACGACCATCAATTCCTGACGGTGGATGTCCTCGCGACCAACGGACTCGGCCTGCCGATCGGACCCTTTTGCGACAACAACAGCTGCGATGCGCTGTCATATCCCGGCACCGGCTCGACGTTCTTCGGCCGCACCGACGAGCGCTGGACTACGCAATATGCGGGCTTCGGCGAGGTGACCTGGAAGATCGCCGACAATTGGACGGCCGTGGGCGGCATTCGTTACTTCACCGAATCGCTCCAGGGCGTGCAGGTGCAGACCCATCCGTTCGGGGGCTTTCCCCCCGGACCCACGCTGGTACCGCTGCCTGATCCGAACATGACCTTCAACAAGGTCACTTGGAAGGCGAACCTCAGCTACAAGGTCAACGAAGGTCTGCTCGCCTACGGTACGGCCTCGACCGGCTTCCGCGGCGGCGGCTTGAACGCGGTGAGTGAGCCGTTCGAGCCCATTCCCGCAGCTTACGCACCCGACTCTCTCATCAATTTCGAGTTCGGCGCCAAGGGCCGGCTCGCGTCCGGCTTGTTCGATTACCAAGCCGACGTCTATTTCATCCGCTGGTCCAACATCCAGGTGCAGGAGACCACGCCCGACGGTGCATTCGTCTACCAGGGCAATGCCGGTGAGGCCAAGGTAAAGGGAGTCGAGTTCGAATTCACCGCCCATCCGATCGAGTACCTGGCGGCCTCGTTTGCGGGCTCCTACCAAGACGCTTTTCTCGCTCAAGGCGCGACCGCCGCGGAATACACGGCGAATCCTACGCTCGGCCTTAGCGGCAACGCCATCCCGAACGTGCCCAGAGTGCAGCTCAATTTGGGCCTGAACTACCGCCGGCCCATCGCGAATGGCTGGGACGGCACCGCGGCCGCCGACGTGACTTACCGGGACGCGGAGAACTCCTACTTCGCCTCGAACGCGTTCAACATTCCGCTCGCGCCGTATACGCTCGTGGGTCTGCGCGCGGGCGTAATCACCGGGCCTTGGACTGCGACTGCGTTCGTGCGCAACTTGACCGACAAGCGCGCGCAAGTGTCGGCCATCAATTCCGACCAGGATCCGGACGCCCTGTTGACCGTGCAACCGCGTACCATTGGGCTCACAGTGACGCGGACCTTCTGACGAGGCGAACCTTCTGATCGGGCTCAGCATGCGCCAGCTCGCACCCTTGCTTGTGGGCTCGGCCTTGGCGTTCATCGCGAGCGCCAAGGCCCCCGACAGTACGGGCGAACCTCTCTGGGACTTCTACCGCACGACGCTCGTCCACGCGAAATACATCGACCTGACGCATGCCATCGCCCCGGGCGGTCCGATCGGCGAGGGATTCGGAGATTTCAGCGTGGGGGCCGCCGTGGCGGGCGTCTCGATTCCCGGCCTGATCGAGAAGGGCGAGTCCTTCACCTACGCAAAGCAAGGCGTCGCGATCACCGCTTACGATTTGCCCATGGATCACATCGGCACGCAGTTCGGCCCTCCGGCTCATCTGAACCCGCAGGGCGCCACCATCAGCGACATCCCGCCCACCGTGGTCCTGCGTCCGCTCGTGGTGGTCAACGTCGCGCCCAAGGTCGCGGCCGATCCGGGCTATCAGGCGAGCGTCGAGGACGTCAAGGATTGGGAGCGGCGCCATGGAACGATCCCCGTAGGCTCCGTGGTCATGTTCCGCTCCGATTGGTCCAAGAAGTGGAATGACCCGAAGCGTTTCACCGCGCCGCCTTTTCCGGGGGTCAGCCTCGCGGCACTGAAGTTCTTGCACCTCGAGAGGCACATCCTGATGCACGGCCACGAACCGCTCGATACCGACGATACGGCGCCGCGGTTCGTTGCGGAGACCTGGCTCCTCAAGCACAATTTCGCGCAGGCGGAGGGGGTCGCCAACCTCGATCAAGTGCCCGAGTCGGGCGCGCTCATTGCGATCGGGTTCGCCAAGTTCGAGGGCGGCACCGGGGGCTTCGCGCGCTACGTGGCCATCGCGCCGCCTGATTGGCCGCGAGGCGAGAGCATCGCGGCCCGGCCGGGCGCGCCGCTCGATACGCACATCCATCCATTGAGCCGTGGTCCCGACGGCGTACTGAGAGAAACCCCATGAACGGCAGCGCCAATAAGCCTGAGATCGCCCAGCGCAAAGGATTTTATTTCGAGGTGAAAGCGGGCGAACGCTACTTCTGGTGCAGCTGCGGCCGGTCAAAACAACAGCCCTTTTGCGACGGCTCGCATGCGGGCACGGGTTTCGTGCCCGTCGCCTTCAAGGCCGAACGCGACGAGGAGGTCATCTTCTGCGGCTGCAAGCACACTGGTACTCCGCCGTTTTGCGACGGCAGCCACAGCAACCTGCCCGGCGGATACGCGACCGACGATCCCGAGAGTCTGGACAATCGCCGGGTGAGCTTGGTCGAGCCGGGCGACGGCCCGATCGTGCCTCTCGACGGGAATTGCTACGTGTTCTCGACCGCGCGCGCGCCGCTGCGCGCCAAGGGAGCGATGCGCTATTGCGCGGTGGTGAGTCCCGCGAACGGTGCGCTCTTTCAGTCGCAGTTCTACGCTCAAGTTTCCCATGGAAGCTCGCCCGTGATCAGCGCCGATGGGCGCCATACCGTGCTGTTCGTGAGCGCCGGCACGGGAGACATCGAGATCAGCGGGCGGCGCTTCCCCGTGGAGCCGCGCACCGGCGTCTACGTCCGGCCGAGCGAAACCTACCGGCTGGAGCCTCGCGAGCGGCTCGAGGTGTTCATCTCGAACGGTCCGGGGAGCGAGGATCTCGTATGGGCCGAGCGTATGGAGACAGCGTTCGACGCCGACCACCCGGAGCGCTGCGCCTGCGTCGATCCGTCGCAACGCCACAAGATGGCCGAGCGTCACTATCAGATGCTGATCGCCCGTGAGCACGGCTCGAAGGTCGTGACTCAATTCATCGGCAACATACCTCTCTCCAAGGCGGAGCCGCACCGCCATCTCTACGAGGAGGCACTCATATTCTTGAACGGCGCCGGCATGGTGTGGACCGAGAACACCAAAGCCCGCGTGGGCGCCGGCGATGTCGTTTTTCTGCCTCGGAAGCAAGTCCATTCCGTGCAGTGCGCGACTCCCGGTGGTTTCGATGTCGTCGGCGTGATCTATCCGGGCGATAATCCCTCCATCAATTACTAGACACTGGAGCCCACGCACATGGCGATTCACGCGCAGACTCTCTCGACTCTCATCGATGGCATCTCGGGCGGCGGTATTCGAGTGGTCGATCTGACCGTGCCGCTGGATGCCGACACGCAAACGATCCGGCTGCCGGCGCAATTCGCTCCCTCGAAGCCGTTCGCGCTCGAGGAGATCTCGCGCTACGACGAGCGCGGTCCTGCCTGGTACTGGAACAACATCAGCTGCGGTGAACACACGGGCACGCATTTCGATGCCCCAATCCACTGGGTGACGGGCAAAGACTATCCGGACAATGCAACTCACAACATTCCGGTGGAGCGCTTCATCGGTCCCGGCTGCGTGATCGATGTGTCTGCGCAGGTGCGAGCCAGCGCAGATTTTCTATTGACGCAGCCGCTGGTGGAGGAGTGGGAGCGCAAGCACGGACGAATTCCGAGCCGCGCCTGGGTTCTCATTCGTACCGACTGGTCCAAGCGCTCGGGCGAGGGGTTTCTGAACATCGCTGCCGATGGTCCGCATACGCCCGGCTTTCATCCGGAGTGCGTGCCCTTTCTGGCGCGCGAGCGTGACATCCTGGGGGTCGGTGTGGAGACCGTGGGTACCGATGCGGGCCAAGCAGCGACCTTCAACCCGATGTTTCCCTGTCATACCCTCATGCATGGCGCCAATCGCTTCGGGCTCGCGAGCTTGACCAACCTGGATCAACTGCCGCCGACCGGCGCGGTGATCATCGCGCCGCCGCTCAAGATTGTGAACGGATCAGGAAGCCCGCTGCGGGTCCTCGCATTGGTCCCCGTCTAGACCGGCCGTGCCTAGACCGGCCGTGCCTAGACCGGCCGCGTGGCCTTCTCTACCAGACGCCCTGCTTTTGCCCGAACCACCACACGAGCCCCAGGCCGATGGTCTGCTGCGAGGACTCGAGAACGCCCAATGTGGGACTCAGGAAATAATGCCGGTTGGACTGGTCGCGACGCAATTCGGTGCGCATCAGGAAATCGCCCGCGAGCCGGTAATCGAGGGTGAACGTGCCTTCCTTGAGATATTGCGTCGTGCCCGTGTACAGACCGCCGACATCGGCCAGATACTCGAGGCGCGTCGCCACCGCAATCTTCGGCGTCAATTGATAGCCGCCGTATAGCGCGCCGCCCGTCACGTGCTGCAATGGGGAGTAGGTATAGAGGCGCTCCCGCACGTAGTCTCCCTCAGCCGCCAACGTGAGCGCGGTCGTCGCCTGCCAGGAGACGTAGCTGTCCAGGATATCGAGCTTGCCGGTCGGCGGATTGGTGATCGGCTCGATGTACGTGCCTTGCTCGTTCGGCAGACCAGTCTGTCCCGGTCCGGGAGTCGTCAGGTAGATGACGTCCGGATGCTCTTGCCCGTTGTAGAAATTGATGGTCCATGAGAGCTGCGGCGTCGGTGTGATCACGAGCCCCATGAGTTGATCTTTATAGTTATTGAAGGCCTCCGTCTGATCGGTGCCGTTGGTGATCCAGAGATTCACGGCGACCTCGTCGTTGATCGCATATTTTGCCCGCACGCCCATGTGATAGAAGGGCAGATAGTCGAACCAGAAAGAGCGTGAGTAATTCAGCTGGTCCTTGTCGTAATTACCCTCGATGCCCAATGAGCTCGCCCATTTGCCGAAGTCCACCGTGAGCCCGTTGCCGAGGGGAAAGACATAAGTACCGTAGGCCTGGAAAATATCCCGGTAGACCTCGGGTCTGAGCTCGTTGTCGGGATTGCCCTGGAGGGTCGAGGTCGCTTGACCGTATTGCAGGTCGATGCGTACGCCCTCGCGCTTCCCGTTCGCCGGATCGGGAGCGCTCTCCAGGATGAGATCCGCCTGGCTGAGACTGAAGCTGTTGCTGCTCACATCGTACGCGCGCAGGTAGTTCACGCGGCCGATGGGATCGTTGGTGTTGTACTCGTAATAGCCGTCGAGCAGCGCGTTTATGGTGAAGCCGTGCAGAAGGTCGGCGATTACGCCCGATGAGACGGCGGGAGCGGAGCCCGCGGCAGGGGCTGGGGCTCCAGCGGCAGGGGCGGGCACGGTGGCTGCGGCAGCCGCGGTGGTTGTTGGAGCGGGCGCGGACGCGACCCCTGCGGGCGGCACCGCGGAGCTCGTCTGCGCAGCTGGGGCGCCGGCCACCGTCGCCGGCTGCGCTGTGAGCTGCGACTGGAGTTGATGCACGAGGGTCTTCAACTCCTCGACTTCGTGACTCAGCTGCTCGATGCGCTCGTTCATGCGCGCGGTCTCACGGTTCTTGCCGTGCGCGGGGTGTGACGGCGCAGGCGCGGGCGCTTGCGGCGGCTGACCCAGGGCGAGCGAGGCGCACAGCAAAGAGATTCCGGCGCCCGCGGCGATCGATCTCAAACTCATGATGACAACTCCCGATGGGCTAATGCGATGAGCACGCCCAATCCGGGGTGCTCACGGTACTTTCGGAGGAGGCGGGGGAGGCGATTCGGATGGATCGTGCGGCAAGCTCTTCGGGTCCCACGGGCTATGCAAGTCCCCGGCACTCCAACCACCGCCGAGATCCGCGATCAGTGATACGGCATCCGTGAGCCGGGTCTGCTCCGCGGACAGCAAGGTCTGCTCATCCGAGAACTGCACTTCCTGAGCCTGGGCCACGGTGGTGTAGTCCGCGGTCCCTGCCTTGAACTCCGCCAACGCGATTTGCGTGCCGCGGGCGGCGTCCTTCGCGGCGGTGCTTAGTGCCTGGGTCTGCTCGGCCAGGATGCGCAGCCCCGACAAATCGTTCTCGACGTCCTCGAACGCGGTCAGCACGGTGTTCCGGTAGCTCGCGACGGCGCCCTCATAGGCGGCGCGCGCCGCCTGCACCTCGGCATGGCGCTCGCCGAAATCGAATAACGTCTCGGTGCCGTTTGCTCCAATCGACCAGATGTGATTGCTCGCGTGCAAGAGTCCCATCAGGGGGGTCTGCGTGAAGCCTCCGGCCGCCGACAGCGAGATCGTCGGGTAATAGGCGGCAACGGCGATGCCGATCGCTGCGTTCTGCGCCTTCATGGTCCGCTCCGCCGCCGCAATGTCCGGTCGCCGCTGGAGGAGCGTCGAAGGTACACCGATCGGAATGAGGGGCAAGGTCGGCAGCGTGCCGTTGTGAGGAATGTCCAGATCCTCCGGCTTCTTGCCGACCAGCACGGCGATCGCGTGCGCGTATTGCGCCCGCGCGACGCCCGCGCCGATCAGACTCGCTTGCGCCGTCTCGAGCGCGACCTGCGCCGTGATCACCGCCGAGGGTGGAGTCGCGGTGATGCCCGCCTGACCCTGGGCCTTGGTGACCCGGAACGACTCGCGATAGGCATCCACAGTTTTCTGGTTGAGATCGATGAGGGCATCCGCCACCCGCAGCTCGATGACCGTGGTGGCGAGCAGGGCCTGCTCGGACAGCGTCGCATTGGCGAGCGTCGCCTCATCGGCCTGTGCCGTCGCGGAATTCTCCTCGACCAGCCGGCGGATCTGGCCCCACAAGTCGAGTGTCCAGGTCCCGGTTCCCTCGAGAGTCGCCGACGTCACCGAGCCGCGGCGGGAGCTGACCGCGCCGGTCGTGGTCGTCGTGCCCGTGGTCGTGGTCCCCGTGCCTGTACCGGTAGGGGTGGTCGTGGCGCCGGTAGTCGTTCCGACCCCCGTGCTGGTCAAACCTGGACCACCCTGCCGGGTGATCGAGCCGGTGACTCCGAGGACGGGAAACAATTGCGCCCGGGCGACTTTGACCTCGGCGACCGCCTGCAGATAGGTGGCGTAGTCCTGGCGCACCGTCTGGTTCGATACGGCCACCTGCGGCTCGAGCTCATCGAGCAGCGGATCGTGAAAATCGGTCCACCAGTCCCCCTTGGGGGCGGCGTCCGCGGGGGAGGCCTGGGTCCAGCCTTCCGGCGGCGCCTCCTTGAAATCTTGCGCAACAGGGGCACTCGCTCGATGGTAATCGGGCCCCACCATGCAAGCGCTCAGCGCGGCGCAAAGGGCGACAAGGCAGGCGATTCTTACACTCATCATGTTGAGGTACCCGTGCTCAATTCGGGGCGCGCGGCTGCGTGCCTCCTGTGGCTGCGCATCCATAGACGCAAGCGCTCGAAGCCCAGATAGATCACGGGCGTCGTGTATAGCGTGAACACCTGGCTCAAGATCAACCCGCCGATCACCGTGATGCCGAGCGGCTGACGGAGCGAGGCCCCCTGGCCGATGCCGATCGCGAGTGGCAGCGCGCCGAGCACCGCGGCAGCGGTCGTCATCATGATGGGCCGCAGACGGATGACCGCGGCATCGTGAATCGCTTGCTGCGGCTCCATGTGCTCGTTGCGCTGCAAGTGCAGGGCGACGTCGATCATCATGATGGCGTTCTTCTTGACGATGCCGATGAGCAGGATGACGCCGATGAACGCGATCACGGACAGCGGCGTGCCGAAGATGAGGAGCGCCAAGATGGCGCCGATTATCGCCGAAGGAAGCGTCGAGAGAATGGTGATCGGGTGAATGGTGTTCTCGTACAAAATGCCGAGCACGATGTAGATCGCGCCGAATGCCGCGAGCAGCAGGAGCGGCAAGGCCACCATGTTTTGCGCAAACACCTGACCCGCGCCGGCTGGGCTGCCGCGGATGGAGGCGGGCATGCCTAAGTCGCGCATCGCCTGAGTGATGGTCGTCTGCGCCCGGCTCAAAGAGCCTCCCGGCGGCAGGTTGAAGGATATCGTAGAGGCCACGAGCCCGTTCTGGTGGTTGACCTGGGTCGCGGTGTGATTGTTCCGGTACGTCGTCATGGTGGGTAGCGGTACCATGGTTTCGGCCGCCGTGCTGTCGGCGCTGCCGGTGGAGGTGCCGCCACGGCTGTTGGAGATGCTGTTGGTCACGGCATTCGCCTGCGCATTCGAGTTGAGCGAATTGCTGGATGCGGAAGCCGAGGACGAGGTGGAGACGGCCGAGTAGGACGTGACGCCGCTCACCGTGCCGCCCTGCATCTGGGTTTGTGCGGAGCCGCTCGCGTTGCCGGCCGCCGTGCTCAAGTAAGTGCGGTCGAGCATTTGCGGAAACTGCCAATAGGGAGGGGCGACTTCCATCACCACGTAGTACTGGTTGAAGGGATTGAAAATCGTGGTGACCGTGCGCTGCCCGTAGGCATCGTAAAGCACGGAATCGATCTGATTGGGAGCGAAGCCGTAGCGCTGCGCGGTGGCGCGCTCGATGGTGATATAGGTCTGCAGCCCATTTTGCTGCATGTCGGAATTCACATCGACGAGCTCGCTGTGATACTTGCCGAGCTCCTCGAGCAGCTTCGGAGTCCACGTGTACAGTCCCGCCGTGTCGTCGCTCGACAAGGTGTATTGGTATTCGGCAGCGGACTGCCGCCCGCCGATGCGCAAATCCTGCACCGCTTGCAAGAAGAGTCGGGCGCCGGATACGCGATTCAGCTTCGGCCGCAACCGCTGGACCACTTGATCGGCGGAGAGCTTGCGCTGGGCCAAAGGCTTGAGGGCCACGTAGACGGTGGCGTTGTTGAGGGCGCGCGTGCCTGTGAAACCGATGACGGAGGCCACGGCGGGATCGGTCTGTACGATCTGCTGAAGCTGCTGCAGCTTCTTCTGCATCGCCTGAAAGGAGATGCTCTGGTCGGCAATGATCTGGCCCATGAGCAGTCCGTTGTCCTGCTCCGGAAAGAGCGTGAAGGACACGCCACGCATGAGCACCGGGATGAGGAGGATCATCACCAGAAGACCGATGCCCACCAGCAGCGCATGATCGAGCACTTGGGTGAGAGATCGTGCGTAGAAGTTCCTGAACCGCTCGAACTGCCTCTCGGTCCATACCGCCCAGCGCGCCTTTGAATGCAGCGACTCGCCACGCCTGAGCAAGTACGCGCACATCGTAGGCGTGACGGTGAGGGAGACCAGGAGCGAGATCAGGATCGCGATCGACAGCGTCACGGCAAATTCGTGGAACAGAAGCCCGATGATGCCGGGGAACAGCAGAATCGGGATGAATACGGCGATCAGCGAAAGGCTCATGGATACGACCGTGAAGCTCACCTCGCCGCTGCCGACGAGCGCCGCTGTGTGGACATCCTCTCCCGATTCGATGTGGCGCACGACGTTTTCGAGCACCACCACCGCATCGTCGACCACGAAGCCCGTGGCGATGGTGAGCGACATCAGCGAGAGATTGTCGATGCTGTAGCCCAACAGGTACATGGGGCCGAACGTGCCGAGAATCGAGATGGGCAAAACGACCGCCGGAATGAGCGTCGCTCGCGGCGATTGCAGGAACACGAACACGACGCCGATGACCTGCACCACGGCGATCATGAGACTGCGCTCGGTATCACCCACGGCCGCGGTCACGGATTGAGATCGATCCATGGCGATGTGCACATCGATGTTCGGCGGCAGGGTCGCCACGACCGACGGCAGTACTTTTTTGATCGAGGCGACCGTCTTGATGATGTTGGCGCCAGGCAGCGGAAAAACGATCACGCCGACCGTCGGAAAATTGTTGTAGAGGCCGGCGTTGCGGATGTTCTCGTTCGAGTCCACGACCGCCGCCACATCGTGCAACAGCACGGCGGCACCATTGCGGTAGGCGATGACCAGATTTTGATAGTCCGCGGCCTTGGTTGCCTGGTCGTTGGACATCACCTCGTAGCGCTGATCGCCCTGATCGATGTAGCCTTTGGCGCTATCCGCGTTCGCCGATGCGATGGCAGCGCGCACGTCCTCGAGTCCGATGCCGTAGCTCGAGAGCTTGTCGGGCTGGATCTCGACGCGAACCGAGGGCAGGGCGCTGCCGCCGAGCTGGATCTGACCGACGCCGGTGATCTGCGAAAGCTGTTGCTGGATGACGGTGTCGGCCGAATCGTAGAGCTGGGCCGTAGTGAGAGTTTTCGAGGTGAGCCCGAGAATGATGATCGGCGAGTCCGCAGGGTTGAATTCGCGATAGCTGGGATTGCCGCGCAAGGTCGTCGGCAGGTCGGCGCGCGCCGCCTGGATGGCCGCCTCCACGTCGCGCGCAGCGCCGTTGATATCGCGGTTGATGGCGAATTGGACAACCACCTGCGCGCTGCCGACGCTGCTCTGCGAGGTGAGCTCATTGACGCCGGCAATGGTCGCCAAGCGCCGCTCGAGCGGCTCCGCAACCGTCGAGGCCATGATTTCCGGGCTCGCTCCCGCCATGGTCGCCTGCACCACGACGACCGGTAGGGTGACGTTGGGAAGAGGGGCAACCGGCATGTGAAAGTAGGCGAGCAGGCCGGAGAGCGCGATGGCGATCGCAAGGAGCGATGTCGCTACGGGCCGTTCGATGAAAATTGCCGGTATGTTCACACGGCCTGCCCGCCCGAGGGCTCGCTCGCCTTGCGGCCAAAGCGCTGCGATAATCGATCGAACATCAGATAGATGACCGGCGTCGTGAACAGGGTCAGGACCTGGCTCACCAGCAAGCCGCCGATGATGGCGAGTCCCAGCGGCCGGCGCAGCTCCGAGCCCGTGCCGTTGCCGACCAGCAAGGGCAGGGCGCCGAGCATGGCCGCGAGCGTCGTCATGAGGATCGGCCGGAAGCGCAGCATCGAGGCCTCGAAAATCGCATCCTCGGGCGATTTGCCGTGCTTGCGCTCGGCCTCGAGCGCGAAATCGACGATCATGATGCCGTTCTTCTTGACGATGCCGATCAGCAGCACGATGCCGATGATCCCGATTACGTCGAGGTCGCTCCCGGCGATCATCAGCGCCAGCAGTGCGCCGAGTCCGGCCGAGGGCAGCGTCGACAGAATGGTGACGGGGTGAATATAGCTCTCGTAGAGGACACCGAGAACCAGGTACACGGTGACCAAGGCCGCCGCCAGCAAGAACACCTCGCTCGACAGCGAATCCTGGAATGCCTGCGCCGCACCCTGGAAGGAGGTCGTGATGGAGGGCGGCAAGTGTATGGCCTGCTCGGCGTGCGCGATCTCGTCCACGGCCGTGCTCAACGAGGCGTCGGGCGCCAGGTTGAAGGAGACGGTGACTGCCGGGAACTGCGCGAGGTGGCTGATTACGAGCGGCGACTTGGTCACCTGGATGTCGGCGATGCCGCGCAAGGGTACCTGCCCGGTGGTGCCGGTCTGCGTCGGCAGATAAAGATCGCCGAGAGCCTGTAAATTAGGAAGCGACTCGGACTTCGCGACGAGCACGACGCGGTACTGGTTGGACTGGTTGAAAATGGTCGAGACGATACGCTGACCCAGCGCGTCATAGAGCGCGTTGTCGATGGTCGCGGGCGTGATGCCGTAGCGCGCGGCCAGCTGGCGGTTCACCTCGACATTGACGCTCAGGCCGTTATTGTTCAGATCGCTGGTGACGTCGGCAATCGACTTGATCTGCTTCATGCGCGCCACCAGCTCAGGCACGTACTGCTGAAAGGCATCCTGGCTCGGGCCGCGCAGCACGAATTGATACTGGTTCGGCGACACGACCGTGTCGAGGGTGAGAGCTTGCTCCGGCTGTAGATAGAGCTTGATGCCGGAAATGTTCGCGACCTCATCCTGCAGCCGCAACGCGATCTGCTTGGCCGACAGCGAGCGGTCGTCGTGGGCTCTCAAATTGATCAGAAAGCGACCGCTGTTGAGCGTCGTGTTGGTGCCGTCGATACCGATGTACGAGG
>Ga0302324_100001676_pt1 | contig 53164 bp, 44 predicted proteins | sample Palsa_T0_1_FD_201949 | JGI IMG/M metagenome (GOLD analysis project Ga0302324, IMG submission 201949) | Peat permafrost microbial communities from Stordalen Mire near Abisko, Sweden - Palsa_T0_1 | ecosystem: Environmental > Terrestrial > Soil > Palsa > Peat permafrost | place: Sweden: Abisko...
ACCTGGGCGTGGCTGGAGTCCGCGAACGGCAGCGCGGTCAGACCCGTTTTGTTGATCTTGAGCACGGCTACGTCGGTGTACTTGTCGGTGCCGACAATTTTGGCCGGGTATTCTTCTTTGTCGGAGAAGGAGACCTTAACATCTGTCGCGCCTTCCACGACGTGGTTATTGGTCAGGATGTAGCCATCCGTGCTGACCACGACGCCCGATCCGAGACTGGTGGCGCGCTGCGAGCGCGGCTGCATCTGCCCTTGCGGCATGCGATTGCCGAAGAACTGCCGGAAGAACGGATCGTTGAACAGACCTTGGCCGCCTTCTTCGCCCTGCTCCTTCACGACCTTCGAAGATGAGATGTTCACCACCGCCGGCATGGCTCGTTTTACCACTGGAGCGAAGGTGGTGATGGGACCGGTCTCGGCAGCCCGAGAGGTGTCCGCAAAAACTGGAATGCGATTGGGAGTGCTGACGGTGACGACGAGCGCACCCGCCAACAGTGCAATGACGGCGAACAAAGCCGCCGTTGATTTACTGATGTGACCCTTCATAAGTTTTAGGCTTCCTTGAGAGCCGCTTCACGCTCGCGGCTCGTGATTTTAGATTCAAAACTCAGGTGTCCGTCAGGGTCCAGGTCCACCACTACGCGATGGCCGTCCCTGACTTCGCCTCCGAGAATCCGGCGCGCCATTGGCGTTTCAATTTCGCGCTGGATGGCCCGTTTCAACGGCCGGGCGCCGTACGCCGGATCGTAGCCGGTGCGAACCAAGTGTCCGCGGGCCCGATCCGTCAATTCCAATTCGATATGCCGCTCGGCCAAACGTTTCCGCAGGCCGTTCAACTGAATGTCCACGATCTGCTTAAGATGCTCTTCGGTGAGGGCGTGGAACACGATAACCTCGTCGACGCGATTCAAGAACTCCGGCCGGAAATGGCCGCGCAATTCTCCGAGCACCATTTCCTTCATGCGTTCGAACCCAGCACCCGAAAACGCGCCCCTATATTCCAAGATGCGCGGACTGCCGATATTGGATGTCATTATTACGATGGTATTTTTAAAGTCCACCGTGCGGCCCTGGCCGTCGGTGAGGTGGCCGTCATCCAAAATCTGCAACAGCACGTTGAACACGTCGGAATGCGCCTTTTCGATCTCGTCGAAAAGGACTACACAGTATGGACGACGCCGGACGGATTCGGTTAGCTGTCCCCCTTCTTCATAACCGATGTAACCGGGAGGCGCCCCGAGCAGGCGCGCGACCGCATGTTTTTCCTGGTACTCCGACATGTCGATGCGGACCATGGCTTTCTCGTCATCGAACAGGAATTCGGCCAAGGCCCGGGCCAGTTCGGTTTTGCCGACGCCGGTGGGCCCCAGGAAAATGAAACTGCCGATGGGGCGGTTAGGATCCTTTAATCCCGAACGCGCCCGCATAACGGCTTCCGACACCGCTGCGACGGCCTCATCCTGCCCGATCACTCGTTGATGCAATTCGTCTTCCAGATGCAGGAGCTTTTGCATCTCGCCTTCCAGGAGCTTCGAAACAGGGACTCCGGTCCAGCGGCTGACCACTTGGGCGATGTCCTCTTCGTCGACCTCTTCCTTGAGCAGGCGTTTGCCGGATTGCTTTTCGGCCAGGCGGGATTCCTCGGTTTTGAGCTTGCCTTCCAGTTCGGTCAGCTTGCCGTACTTCAGCTCGGCGGCTTTGTTCAAATCGTACTGCCGCTCGGCTTTTTCGATGTCGATCTTCACCTGCTCGATCTGCTCGCGCAACGCCCGCAGCCGTTGCACGCCTTCTTTTTCGGCTTGCCATTGGGCTTTGAGCGCGTCCGAGTCGGATTTCAGATCGGCGATCTCTTTTTCGAGCTTCTTCAGGCGCTCCTTGGAGGCGCTGTCGGATTCCTTCTTCAAGGCCTGATGCTCGATTTCAAGCTGCATGATGCGGCGCAGGATTTCGTCGAGATCCGCCGGCATGGAATCGATTTCGGTGCGCAATTTCGCCGCCGCCTCGTCAACCAGGTCGATGGCCTTGTCGGGCAAGAAGCGATCGCTGATATAGCGGTTGGAAAGCACGGCCGCGGCCACCAGCGCCGAGTCCTTGATGCGGACGCCGTGATGTATTTCGTAGCGCTCGCGCAGCCCGCGCAGGATGGAGATGGTGTCTTCGACGCTGGGCTGATCGACGAACACGGTCTGGAAGCGGCGCTCGAGAGCTGCGTCCTTTTCGATGTATTTGCGGTATTCGTCGAGCGTGGTGGCGCCGATGCAATGCAGCTCGCCGCGCGCCAGCATGGGCTTCAGCAGGTTGCCCGCGTCCATGGCGCCTTCGGCCTTGCCCGCGCCGACCACGGTGTGCAGCTCGTCGATGAACAGAATAATCTGCCCTTCCGACGTCTGTACTTCCTTCAGCACCGCCTTCAGGCGCTCCTCGAATTCACCGCGAAACTTCGCGCCGGCGATCAGCGCGCCCATGTCGAGGGCGACCACGCGCTTGTCCTTTAATCCTTCGGGAACGTCGCCGCGCACGATGCGGCCCGCCAGGCCTTCGACGATGGCGGTCTTGCCGACGCCCGGCTCGCCGATGAGCACGGGGTTATTCTTGGTGCGGCGCGAAAGCACCTGAACGACGCGGCGGATCTCTTCGTCGCGGCCGATCACCGGATCGAGCTTGCCTTGGGAGGCAAGCTGGGTGAGATCGCGGCCGTATTTTTCCAGAGCTTCGTAAGTTGCCTCCGGGTTTTGAGTGGTGACGCGCTGGCTGCCGCGCACTTCCTGCAAGGCGCGCATCAGGCGTTCGCGAGTGATGCCGAACTCGCGGAACAGCTTTCCGGTGGCGCCGGAGTCGTCGGTCGCGGCCAGCAGGACATGCTCCACCGAGACGTAGTCGTCCTTTAGCCGCTTGGCTTCTTCCTCGGCCTGCGTCAACAGCTTGGTGATGCGCTGTGTGACGTATACCTGGTCGGGGCCGGTGGCGGGGCCGGATACCTTTGGCAGCCGGTCTATTTCTTGCTGGACCTTGGCCTTAAGCGCATCCACGCGGATGTCGGCCTTGTTGAGGATGGAGGGGGCCAGGCCGCCTGGTTGATCCAGGAGCGCCAGCAACAGGTGCTCGGTATCAAGCTGCTGGTTGCCGTGCTGGATGGCGACGGACTGGGCGGCACGGACGGCTTCCTGGAGCTTTTCGGTAAATCGGTTGAAGTCCATAAATCTTAGTGTCTATCTATCAACTGATATAAGCATACCACCATGATAGTACCTACGCAAGCAAAAGGTCTGCGAAAACGAACCCATCCCGCTCGACGATCTCGCCGACAGAGACCTTGACGGGCTGGCGGAAGCCTGGGCCATCGTACACAAAAGAATGGAATTCGCCGTTTTCGCCGCAGGGATCGATCTCGGGCGCCAGGTCGGCCAGGAATCGGGCATCGAAATCGCGGCCGGCGAACTCGGCGGGCAGCACCTTGGGATCTACGCAGGTGATTTTCGCGCGCAGGCCGGAAGCGATCATGGTCCGGGCGAGTTCGGCGGTGGGGATTTGCCAGACGGGAAACAGGGGCTCAATGCCGGTGCCGGCGAGCTGTTTTTCGCGATAGGCGCGAATTTCGGCCAGGAAGAGGTCGCCGAACGCCATCGCTTCGACATCTTCTTTTGTGGCGCGGGCGCAAAGATCCCGCATGCGAGCTTCATATTGTTCGTTGGAACAGGGCCAGGGCAGGGGAACTGCCCAGAGCGGGAGTCCGACGGACTCGGCTTGCAGCTTCAGAAGCTCGCGCCGGACGGCGTGCATGGCCACGCGATCGAACTGTTCGTTGAGGGTGGTGAAGAGCGCGACGACTTCAACGCTAGGATCTTGCCGGAGCAGGTGCAAAGCCCATGCGCTGTCTTTGCCGCTGGACCAAGAAAGGGCTACCCGCCGCTGTTTAGCCACGTTACTATAAGCATAGGCTAGCTATGGACGCAGACCGAGAACGCGCGCAGCAGTTGTTAAATCATCTGGCACCCGATCAGGTCGCGGCGGTGGTGCATGTCATGGAAGTAACGCTCGACCCCCTTTCCCTTAAGCTGGCGAACGCCCCGATCGATGACGAACCCCTCACCGAAGAGGATCGCCAAGCCGTCGCCGAAGCCGATGAGTGGCTCAAGCATAATAAGCCCATTCCGCTGGAGAACGTTCTGTCCGAGTTCGGCTTGACAATGGCCGACTGGGAGACCATGGGCAAGACCCCGCTGCCCGGGGAAAACGGCGCGGGGAATGTCACTAGCGTCCGCCATCGCAAAGACGCTTACCGCCGATCGGCGTGCCCCCAAAGGCCTCAAACGGTGGCTGGGACGCGCTCGCTAGAGGCTACCGTGCGGCTCAGCCAGGCGTACAGCCCGAACAGAATGCCGGTGTAGAGGATGTCGCTGGCTAGCGTCCAGCCAAAGAACGGGATAGCGGCCACATAGCAGCTTGCGAGGCCCGCCGCCGTGCGAGGATACGCCTGGAACCACAGCCAGCTCCCGAAGTTGGTGATCAGGAAAAACTGGATGCTGTTCACCACGGTGACGGCAGCGATGCGCGAAATGCTCTCGGTGTTGCGAAGCCGCCGGCCCAGCCACACGCTGATGAGGAAGCTCGCGTAGATGAAAATCTGATACTTGGTGAATGCCGGGACGCCGTAGAATGAAGCCAGGATCGGGTCCGTGATGGCCATCAGGGCCAAGGGAACGAGGTACGCTTGCCAGCGCGGCAGGCGGGCTCCGGCGAACAGGCTGGTGGCGCCCACGGGAGCGAAATTCGGCGGATGGGGCAGCAGGCGAGCGACTGCGCCCAGCACCGTAAGAGAGAGAGCGACAGGACGCCAGTTGGCCTTGGTCATTAGTCTAGATTATAGCTCTGCGGTAGGCTTTCCCGGCTTTAGTCGTTTGCGCAATACAACCAATCCGATCAAGCCCGAGCCAATCAGCAGATAGGTACCGGCTTCGGGAGCTGCCGACAGATCCGACGCGCCGAAGCTGAAGTTGTCGAGCAACGCTTCGGTCGAGCTGCTGGCCGTCGCGGACGGAATGTCGAGCTGGATGGAAGTGATGGGCGTGTCGGATGTAATTCCCCAAAATGTCTCCGTGTTTCCGCCGACGGTGGGGACGGTGTACGTGTTTCCAGCCACGGTAATGCTGTAACTCATCCCTGGATTGTTGGTGGTCCACAGATCCAGGCTGAGCGAGGTGACGTTCGCTGGGAGAACGATGTTGATGTAGGGAAGCGGGGCGCTCGAACTCGATGGACTCGCGCTCTCTATCAGGGCGTCGCCGCTTTGGTCGTTGTACCAAGAGAACCCGCTGGTATCGATGACCTGAACGTTCGAGACGTCAGCGGAAGAATATCCAATGAACTCAACTCCAGAATTCGTCACGCCGGTGGCGCTGTAGTAATCGGTGACGCCTCCGGATGGGGCCAAGCCGGTAAACGTGACGGTTTGGTAGCCGGCTGTTGTGGCTGCCTGCCAACTCGCCTGATTGGTATAGGTGGTGATGGTGGTGCAATAGGCCGGCGCGAGCGCGAGACCGAAAGTAAACAGGATAAACCTCAGCCGCATAATCCCCCCGATTGATGTTGAAACTGGTAAGTGGAGGCGACGCCGTGGATGTCTCGCGCGATTTCGAATTTAATTCTGAAGCGACGCAGTCACCTTCGCGGCATACTCCTTGGCCTTGGCGAGGATGGGGGCAGGATCGAGAGTGAGCGAGCGGCCGTCGCGCACGATGGGCTTTCCGTCGACGACCGTATCTTGCACATCCGATCCTTTGAGCGCGTAGACGATTTGCGAATAGACATGATAGAGCGGCACGGCGTGAGGGCGATCCAAGCGCAGCGTGATCATGTCGGCGCGCTTGCCGGTTTCGAGCGAACCGATTTCCTTCTCGAGTCCGGCGGCGCGTGCGCCGAGGATGGTCGCCATGGCGACGGCTTGCTCGGCCGGAATCACGGTGGGATCGCCGGTGGCGACCTTTTGCAAATCGGCAGCGAGGTTCATCTCTTCCATCATGTCGAAATCGTTGTTGCTGCCGGCCGGCCCGTCGGTGCCGATTCCAAGGGGGACGCCGAGCGCGAGCAGCTTCACCACCGGCGCGATGCCGCTGGCGAGTTTCATGTTGCTGGATGGGCAATGCGCCACTCCGGTCCCGTGCGCCTTCAGGATCTGCATGTCGGCTGGGTCGAGGTATATGGCGTGCGCGACGATGGTCCAGCCGTCCAGAACGCCGAGCGATTCCACCAGCCGGGTGGGCGTCATGCCGCGCGTGCGCACGGCGTCGTCATATTCGAACTTAGCTTCGGCGAGATGCATCACCAGCGGCGCGTGATATTTGTTCGCGAGCTGGCGGGCGGCTTTGAGATCGGCATCGTCATTGGTGTAGATGGCGTGCGGGGCGACGGCCGGAGTGATGGTGGCGTTGCCTTGGTATTCATCGAGAAATTTCTCGGTGAATCGCAGCATGTCTTTGGGAGTGGCGGCGTCGGGCGATTTGAAGCGGATCATGGTCTCGCCGAGTATTCCGCGCATGCCTGCTTCCTTGGTAGCTTTGGCGACGCTGTCCTCGAAATAGTACATGTCGACGAAGGTGGTGGTGCCGGAGAGCATCATCTCGAGGCACGCCAGGCGCGTACCCCACAGGACGAAATCGGGCGTGACGTTCTTGGCTTCGGCTGGAAAAATAAATTTGTTCAGCCAATCCTGCACCACCATGTCGTCGGCGATGCCGCGGAATAGCGACATGGCGGCGTGGGTGTGGGTGTTGATCAGGCCTGGCATCAGGATGGCGTCGGGGCGGTCGATATGCTGGCGGGCTTGAAATTGTTTCTCGATGTCGGCGCGCTTGCCGACGCCGACGATGCGCTGGCCGCGAACGGCGACTGCGCCATTGTCGATCAGGTCGTGGCTTGCGTTCATGGTGACGACGTAGCGGGCGGTGTAGATGGAGTCGGCCGGTTCGGCGTGTAGGGAGAGAGCGGTCGTCAGGCAAAGGCAAAAGGAAAAGACCGCTTGCTGACGCGCGCGGCTCAGTATGGCGAATGCAGTTACGGAGGCGCGACCGTAAGGGAGCCGGTAATTAAAGGAACGAAGCATCGAAGGGCCTCGGGAAGAGATCTTTCAGGTGAACGGTTTCGGTTTTGCCGTGCAGGTTCACGAGCGTCAGCTCGATGTCGCCGCAAAACTCCCACAGGATCTGCCGGCACGCCCCGCAGGGCGGAGTCAGAACGTCGGTATCGGCTGCGACTGCGATGCGCTGGAACTTGCGCGCGCCTTCCGAGATCGCTTTGAATACGGCCACGCGCTCGGCGCACAGGCTAAGTCCATAGGTGGCGTTCTCGACGTTGCAGCCGGTAAACACGCGGCCGTCGGTGGATTCCAGCGCCGCTCCCACTTGGAAGTGCGAATAAGGAGCGTGTGCATTGTTTCGCGCCGCGATTGAGGCCTGGACGAGGTTCATAGTTTCGGTATGAGCGCTTTCAAGAACCGGATCAGGGTATCGCGCACCTGGCGGCCCGCCTCCAGCACTTCCTCGTGATTAATTTTTTGCGGCAGAATCCCGGCCGCCATGTTGGTCACGCACGAGATCGCGAGCACGCGCATGCCGAGATAATTCGCCATGATCGCTTCCGGCACGGTCGACATGCCGACCAGGTCCGCGCCGATGGTTCGAAGATAGCGAATCTCGGCGGGCGTCTCATAGCTCGGCCCGGTGAGCGCCGCGTACACGCCTTCCTCCAATTGGATATTCAGTTGTTGAGCCACGCGATGGGCGATGGCGCGATACTCGGATGAATAAGCATCGCTCATGTCGGGGAAGCGCGGCCCAGCGGAATCATCATTGGGCCCGATCAGCGGATGCGAGCCCTGCAGATTGATGTGATCGGAAATCACAACTAACGCACCTTGTTGATATGACAGGTTGATGCCGCCCGCGGCGTTGGTGAACACCACGGAACGTGCTCCCAACTGATGCAGCACGCGGACGCCGAGTGTCACTTGGGCCGCCGTGTAGCCTTCGTACAAATGAGCGCGCCCCGCCATCACCGCGACATCCAGCTTCTCCAGTTTTCCGAATACGAGCTTGCCCGAGTGCCCGACGGCGGTGGATACGGGCCAGCCGGGGATCTCGGAGTAGGGAATGGCGATCGGATCGGCGAGCTCATCGGCGAAGGCGCCCAATCCGCTGCCAAGGACGACGGCGATTTGCGGCTCGCGGCCCGTCACGCTGCGAATATGGGTGACCGCTTGGTGCATCTACAAAAGCATGCCCGCGATGCACGCGGACATAAAGTTGGCCATGGTTCCCGCGGCGACGGCTTTCAGGCCCAAGCGCGCGAGGTCGGATTTGCGGCTCGGCGCCAGCGCTCCGATGCCGCCGATCTGGATGGCGATGGAGCTCAGGTTGGCAAAACCGCAGAGGGCATAGGTTGCAATGGTGAAGGAATGCGGATCCAGGTTTGGCTTCATCGGGCCTAGCTGTTGAAATGCGACGAATTCGTTCAGCACCAGACGCGTGCCGAGCAGGTTTCCGATGGTGCGGCAGTCGTGAAACTTGACCCCGAGGAGCCAGGCGATGGGAGAGAACAGGGTCCCGAGAATCGTTTCGAGCGACGTATGGAAATAACCTAGAACGCCGTTGCACATCGCGATCAGGGCCAGAAAGGCGATGAGCATAGCGGCGATGTTCAGCGCCAGATGCAAACCGTCGCCCGCGCCGCGCGCCGCGGCATCGATGATGTTCACACCGGGCCTTTCCACCACCACCTTCACTCGGCCCGCGGTAACGGGCTTCCCGACTTCGGGCACCAGGAGCTTGGCCAGCATGATGGTGGCGGGCGCGGTCATGATCACGGCTGTCAGCAGATGCCGGATCTCCACGTGAGCCATCAAAACATAAGCTGCCATGGTTGCGCCGGAGACGTGGGCCATGCCGCTCACCATGATGGTGAACAGTTCAGATTCGGTTAAACCTTCGAGGAACGGCCGGATGGTGATGGGCGCTTCGGTCTGGCCCATGAAGATGCTGGCGGCGACGTTGGTGGATTCGGCGCCGCTCGCGCCCATCACGCGCTGCATCACCACCGCCATGGCGTTGACCAGCACTTGCATCACGCCCAGATAATAAAGGATGGCGAACAGGCTGCAGATGAATATGATGATGGGCAGCACCTGAAACGCGAAGATGGCGGGCTGGCCACCGCCGAGCTGATCGCCAAAAACAAACTTGCTGCCGGCCTGCGAATAGCCGATAACCGCGTTCACCTTGTCGCTGAGAGCTTCGAAGGCGCGCGCGGCGGGCGTTCGCAGAACGATGAAAGCGAATGTGAGCTGCAATCCCACGCCCCAGAAGATCAGCGACGGGCGGATGGCGCGCTTGTGGGTGGAGAAGAGAAAGCAGACCAGGAGAATCGCGAGGATTCCCAGTATGCCAGTGAACCGCTCCATTTTTTATTTACGCCCGCTCCCTCACGGTCGCGGCTCAGCTTACTACTTCAAGGATCAGTTCCCGCTCTTCGGGAGGTTGCGCGGAAATGCGGAAGGCATCTTCGATTTCTGACGATGCCTCGTCGACGTGCTCGTCGCGGGTGTAGTAGACGCGGCACAACACCGCGCCCGCGTCCACCTTCTGGCCGACCTTTACTTCCAGGATCACGCCCACGGCCGGATCGATCGAGTCTTCCTTCAGATTGCGGCCGGCGCCGATGCGTGAAGAGGCCAAGCCGATATCCTCGGCGGCAATCGCGCTTACGTAACCCGAGCGCGGCGAAGCGATCTCCCGCACTCCGGTGGCATTGGGCAGCAGCTCGAACCGGTCCAGCACCTGCGGGTCGCCACCCTGCGCTTCGATGACTTCCTTGAACTTGCGGTAGCCCGAACCGTCCAGCAGCTTTTGTTGCGCCACCTCGCGGGCCTCTTCGAGCGACGGCACGATCTTGGCCAGGAAAATCATGCGGGCGGCCAATTCGAGCGACAGTCGCGTGAGATCGGTTGGTCCGGCGTTCTGCAGCGTTTGAGAAACCTCCATCACCTCGAGCGCGTTACCTACCGCATAGCCGAGCGGTTGATTCATGTCGGTGATGAGCGCCTGGACGCGTTTGTCGGCGCGCCGCCCGATGCCCACCATCATCTGCGCCAGCCGCCGCGCGTCCACTTGCTTCTTCATGAACGCGCCGTTGCCGACCTTGACATCCAGCACCAGGGCGTCCACGCCTTCGGCGAGCTTCTTCGACATGATGGAAGTAGCGATCAGCGGGATGGACTCTACGGTGGCGGTGGCGTCCCGCAGCGCGTAAAGCTTGCCGTCGACGGGCGCGACCTCGGCGGTCTGTCCGATGAAAGCCAGGCCGTGCGTCGCGAGTTGTGCGCGGAATTCGTCAATCGTGAGATCGGTGCGGAAGCCGGGGATGGCTTCCAGCTTGTCGAGCGTTCCGCCCGTGTGGCCCAGACCGCGGCCGGACATCATCGGCACGATGACGCCCGCCGCCGCCGCGAGCGGAGCCGATATCAGACTGGTTTTATCTCCCACCCCGCCCGTGGAATGCTTGTCCACTTTAATTCCGGGAATGGAACTGAGGTCAACGGTTTCACCAGAGCGGACCATGCAGTCCGTGGCCGCGCTAACCTCGCGATCCGTCATTCCCGAATGGAAGACGGCCATGAGGAAGGCGGACATCTGATAATCCGGAATTTCATTCCGGCCATAGCCCTCCACAAGCGCAGCAATTTCCTCTGGCGATAGTTCTTCACCATCTCGTTTTCGGTGGATCAAATCGACAGTTCGCATTATAAGCTCTTCAGGGTACCATCTTATGTATTTGAAAGTAAAGGATGTGTGCCCCAGGATGCCGATGACGCGCCATGGGTGACCTTGCATCTCGGCCGGAGACGCAATATACTCCTCGAAAAGCGCTGCAATGACGGTAGCGCGGAAGAACGCGTCGTGTGGGGATTCGTGGGGTTTTTTTCGGTGAACCGAGGGGTCCCGGCAACGGCCTACTTCAGCTCCTAGGAGAGCAACGATGGCAAAGTTCTGCGCAAACGGGCACCAAATAGAGGACTCCTGGGCGGTGTGTCCGTACTGCCAGCGGACGGGGTATCAATCGGCGGGCTCCCATGAGAATTTACGAACGCGCGTGGAGTCCGGAGCTCCGCAGCAAAGTGCCGCTCGGCACCCGGCTCCGCACCAAAGCGCCGCTGGGCACCACGGGGCCACGGGGCGCGAAGCCGGCGCACCGGGCGGCGGCCGCAGGACCATGCTGTTGGCCGACCAGCGCAAGGGACCTGTTGTAGGATGGTTTGTCGCACTGACTGGTGAGCAAAAGGGCGAAGATTTCCGCATTCGCGAGGGGCAGAACATCATCGGCTCGGCCCAGGACGCCGATATCGTATTGCGCGATCCGGCGATCGCTGGCAAACACGTCAGCCTGCGTTATAAAGACCAGAAGTTCACGATCACGGACTTGGACTCCACCAACGGCACGTTCCTGAACGACCGTGCCGATCCCATCGTCCGCGAGGAACTGAAAGACAACGATCTCGTTCGAATCGGCGAAGTGAGCCTTCGGTTCAAACGGCTTTAAAGAGATCGCGCAAAACGGAGTGCGGCGCGAAGCGGTTCCTTGCTGCTTTGGTGGTGCGCGCCGCGCCCTTTGCGCTTCTAAGGAACTTGCCAATCTGGCGCTGTGCATAGCGCGCTGATGCATAGCGCGACAATAGAGGTGTGCGCCGGCTGTGCCTTTTGTTCCTGCTGCCTTTTTCTCTGTTGGCGGTGCAGCCTCGTCTGCCATCCGTAAAATTGTCGCCGGAGGCGGCCGCGGCCTTCGATCGCTACGCCGAGCAAGCAGAGGCGCGAATCGGCGGTGCCGTGGTTCGAAATACAGGACTGCGGAGCGGGGAATTGCGCATCGAAGCGGTGGATGCGGCGCGCGACGCCAAGGCTCGCAGCGGCATGATCCAGGATTGGGTTGGCACGATGTTCATTCCCGGCGCGACGCTGGCCCAAGTGCAGTCCGTACTCCGGGATTACGCCAACTACAAGAATTTCTATCAGCCCAAAGTGATGGAATCCAAACCGCTCGCGCAAAGCGGCGACGAATATGACGTGTTTCTGCGGCTCAAAGAGGAACACATCTTGACCGTCATCCTCAACACGACGTATCACGTCCGCTTCAGCATGCCGGACGCGCAGCGTCTGATTGTGACTTCACGTTCCACGCGCATCGCGGAAGTGAAAGATCCGGACAAGTCCTACGATGAAGAGTTGCCGGTCGGCCATGATGCCGGGTTCCTATGACGCTTGAATTCGTATTGGCGATTTCAGGCGGCGGACGGCGGCGTCTACGCGCGGTGCGAAGCCATCTCGTTGTCGCGCGACGTGCCCCTGGGCCTCGGCTGGATGCTGAAGGGGTTCCTCGAGAGCTTCCCGAAAGAGTCGATGATGAACACGCTCGGCGGCACGCGGGAGGCTGTTGAGGGTCGGATGAAGTAGAATCGTTTCTAATCATGCCCGTAGCTGCCGGCACGCGTATCGGCGCGTTTGAGATCCTTGCGCCACTGGGCGTGGGCGGCATGGGCGAAGTTTATCGCGCAAGAGATACCAAGCTGGATCGCGAGGTCGCGATCAAGGTTCTGCCTGAGGCCCTGGCGCACGATCCGGAACGGTTGGCTCGCTTCGAGCGGGAAGCCAAGACGCTGGCCGCGTTGAATCATCCCAACATCGCGCACATTTACGGCGTCGAGGACGGCGCTCTTGTAATGGAGTTGGTGGAGGGCGCCGAGCCGAAGGGACCGCTCGGATGGGACGAGGCGTGGAAGATCGCTTCGCAGATCGCCGATGCGCTGGAGTATGCGCACGAGCGCGGCGTCATCCATCGCGATCTCAAGCCACCGAACATCAAAGTTACGCCGGAAGGCAAGGTCAAGCTGCTGGATTTCGGACTTGCGAAGGCGATCGAGGAACGGGCTGAGTACAAGGCCGATCCTTCCAACTCGCCCACGTTTACGTTGGGAGGCACGAGCGTGGGAATGATTATGGGCACGGCGGCGTACATGGCGCCGGAACAGGCCAGCGGCAAGACGGTTGATCGACGCTGCGACATCTGGTCGTTTGGCGCGGTGCTGTTTGAGTTGCTGAGCGGGAAGCGGGCGTTCCCGGGTGAGTCAGTGACAGACACGCTGGCGATGGTGTTGAAGGTTGAGCCGGATTGGAGCGCGTTGCCTGCACGGACGCCGGCGTCATCGCGCAAGCTGCTCGAGTGCTGTTTAAAGAAGGAGCGGGGCCAGAGGCTGCAAGCGATCGGCGATGCGCGATTGCTTTTAGAAACATCAGCGCCAACTGCGACTCCGGCAGAAATCCGGACGGTGTGGCCGTGGGCCGCGCTGGCGATTTTTCTAGCGATTGTTGCGGCGTGGGGATGGCTGCGATCGCGTCCGCATCTTCCATCAGCACAAAGCTTGACACTGACCATCGTTCCGCCGCAGGGAGCGAACCTGCCGGCGACCGGGAGTTGTGCTGGAGCGCCGCTAATCTCACCGGACGGAGCCTACGTCCTGACCAGGACCTTGCTGCGCAATCTCAATTCTCTTCAGATGCACGACCTTCAGACGATGGCCGGAATAAACAGTGGGCCTTTCTGGTCCGCAGATTCAAAATGGATCGTTTTTCCTGTCGCCGAGCAGCTTCGGAGATTGCGCGTGCCGGATGGCGCTCCTGAGGTGATTGTCCAACATATCCTATTCCTGCGCGGGGGCACCTCGAAGGACGACGGTACGATTCTCATCGCTGCGCCGGCTGGCGGTTTAGTTGGCTTATATTTGCTACCTCCCGGCGGTGCCCTTACACGAGTTGCCGTGCCGAAATTGAAAGATGGCAGCTTCTTCTACCCGGAGTTCCTGCCAAACAGCTCGGATCTCCTCTTCGCGTTTCGTGCCGACGGGGCGCTGGATGCGGAAATCTTTCTCGCCACTTTGCAGAATGGCAACGTTACCAATCCTGTGAGACTGATGCAAAACCCGACCGCCGTACACTTTACTCCTGCGGGGGGTGGTCGCATTCTTTTTGTCCGCAATGACAATCTCTACTCGCAAAGGCTGGATTTGAAGGCGCGGAAACTCGAAGGAGATGCGGAATTGGTTCAGCCGGGCGTCGCCACAGCCAGGTACACCTGCCCTGAGTTTTCCGTCTCTCGTTCTGGATTGATCGCCTGGCGTCCCGGAACGCAAGCGCTCGCCCAGGTCACCGCGTTCGACCGTCAGGGGAAGCGGGTTGGAACGTTTGGACCACCGAGTGACTTCTACAACCTTCGCCTATCACCCGACGAAACTCATTTGCTGGCCAATCCCGAAGACGGTGGCCCTCAGTTATTGGAACCTGATCGGACGGGGCTGTTCGGTTTGGGCACCATCGAGTGGCGAGTTTGGTCTCCCGACGGCACCCGCCTCCTGGGTGTTCACGGGTCACAGATCGTTTCCCGATCGACCAATGGTGCGGGTGATATCCGCACACTAGCCGACGCCCCAGGCATCCAACGCATAGAAGATGTTTCCCCAGACGGTAAGGTTGCGTTGTACAGCACCTACTCACGATCGGTACTCGCGGTCCGCCTGGATCGCGCCGAAGCACCAAATGCGGTTGTTCAAACGGGCGAAGAGATCTTCAACGAACATTTTTCACCGGACGGAAACTGGATTGTCTACAGCGCGCGGGCCGTGGGAGGAGAGAGGTTAGGAATTTTCGCACAGCCGTTTCCGGGGCCCGGTTTGCGGCGGCAGATATCGAGCACAGGCGCGTTTCCAATGTGGCGCAAGGATGGGAAAGAGATCATATTTCTGGATAGGAAATCGGACCGAATCTCTTCTATTCCGATAAGTTCTACAGGCGAGGTTCTCGGCGTCGGCTCTCCCACGCCGCTTTTTGCGATGCCGCCAGCCATGGATTTGCTAGTCGCTGGCAATCCCCTCGCGGTAACTCGCGACGGCTCGCGGATCCTGTTTCCTGTAGCCCTCGCGCAGCCCGAGGACTCCAACGTGATTCACATTAAGTCCGGCTGGCTCGAGACGCAGCATTGAGGTGCGGGGCAGCGAGGCCGGGCAGCACGCGGTCGTCCGGCACGGGTTCGCCGAAGGTTTGAATCACGGGAACCAGGCCGCCCCAAATGGGCAGCGCGTAGTCTTCTTCGTCATCGATGGGCGGGCCGGTGCGTACTTTGGCGGAAACCTCGTCAAGCGGCAGCGCCAGAACGCCGGTGGCTTTCAGCTCTTGCTCGGTCGGCTGCTTGGCTTGTTCCCAACGGCCGGCGATCACGTGATTGGTGAAAAGCCGCAGCGCCTCGCGCTTTTCTTCGAGTCTGGTCACGTGCCGCGCCTTGCCCAGCACCACCACAGAGCGATAGTTGATCGATGTGTGGAACGCCGAGCGCGCCACCACCAATGCATCTATCAATGTGACCGTGAGGCACATGTCGAGATCGCGATTGGCCACGCCCATCACGCGGCTCGCGGGCGCTCCGTGAATGTAGATCTGCTCATCCGAGCGAGCATAGGCGGTTGGAATGACGTAGGGCTGCCCGTCGATCACGAATCCGATATGGCACAGGAAGCCTTCGTCCAGGATGGCGTGCACCTGCGCCTTGTCATAGACGCCGCGCATGGATCGAATCCGCGTCTTGGTGCGTTCAGTAGGCGAATAGGACGGGGTAGCGTTTTCCATCATTTAATAACCGGCATCTCGTAGCGGTACTCGCGGCGAAACACTTCGCCAAAGACTTCGAGCATGCCATCGTGAATTAAACCATTATCGGCCAAAAGATGCGGGCCGCGCAGGCTCGCGGATTGGCCATGCATGTCCGAACACCGGCCGCCAGCTTCCGCGACCAACAAAAGTCCGGCGGCCATGTCCCAGGGATGCAAGCCAAATTCCCAGAACGCGTCCAGGCGGCCACAAGCCGTGTAGGCGAGGTCGAGCGCGGCGGCTCCGGCGCGCCGCACGCCATGCGTGATCATCGCGAGCTGATAGTAGAAGTGGACGTTGATGTTCTGGTGCCGCTTGCGGCTGGGGAATCCCGTGGCGACCAGCGCGTCGTCGATCCGGCGCACATTGGAGACGTGAATAGGGCGGTCATTCAATCGCGCTCCCGCTCCGAGCTCGCAGGCAAACATCTCGTTGCGCTCAGGATCGAAGATCACTCCAGCGATAATCTCGCCGGCCTTTTCGAGCGCCAGCGTGACGTTATACATCGGAAAGCCGTGCGCGAAATTCGTGGTGCCGTCCAATGGATCGACGTACCAGCAGTATTCCGCCGACTCGCCGTCGTGCCCGCCGCTTTCTTCAGCGACGATGGAGTGGGTCGGGAAATGCGCCTGCAATCGCTCGATGACGAGCTTTTCGGAGGCGCGATCGGCCTCGGTCACCAGATCGAAGTCGCCTTTCAGCTCAAAGCCGATGTGACGCTCGAAGTAGCCGTGGAGCAGTGCCCCAGCTTCGCGCGCGATCTCCGCGCTGATCTCGAGATAGGAAGGCAAGGCGTCAGGCTTCCGGCTCTTCGTACAGATACTTGATATCGTGCTTGTACAAAAAGAGGTTGGGAGCGCCGTCGCGCGTGACGCGGATAAAGTGAACGTCGTAGAACTCGATCACGCCGACCACTTCTTCATTGCTGCTGAGCCGGATGCGCACCGGGATCGCTTTTTCGATCAGGTACCGCAGGTATTTCACTTCTTCGAAGGTTTGCTCCGGGGCTTTCGTTTTGGCTTTCACGTCTTCCACCTCAGTGCCCCAGTCTGGACTCATTTTGCTTCCCCATAATAGCCACTGCGCGTGGTGACGCGCAAACCCGGACTCGCCGAAGGCCCTTGGACAGAGACCTTCAAGCTGTGAAACCGCTCCTTGGTGGGCGGGACGTCCTTGGGATAGAAACCGATGAGATACTGCGTCCTGAGTTCGCGCAGGATGTCATCGAACGCGCGATCAAGCTGCTCGCCAAGATTGGGCGTGAACACGTGGCCACCGGTACCGGCGGCGAGCGTGGTCAGCGCGTTTTCGCCGCCGACGTTGCGGCCGGCGTCGTTGGTGATGGGGACCACCAGCACCGGATATAGGACCGCGTCGGCCAATTGCACCGCTTCGAGGGCCTGGTGAAAATTCTTGGTACTGGTGGTGTCGCCGCCGTCGCTAACCAGCACCATAACGTGCCGGCCGCTGCGGTATTCCAATTCGGGCGATGCCAGGAAGAGCGCGTCGTAGACCGATGTGCCGCCCTCCGACTTCAGTTGTTTCAGCCTCTGATCCACGCGCGCAATACGCCGCGTGTAACTGGTGAGGAGCCTGACGTCCTCGTTGAAGCTGTAAAGCGCCACGGTGTCGTCAGGGTTGCCTTCGCTCAGCAGGACCCTTAGAAATCGGCTCACCGAATCCAGTTCGTAACGCAATTCGATGCCGGTGGAAGCGCTGGTGTCCACCAGCATTGCGACCGACAGAGGCTGCTCGGTTTCGCGATCGAACACCGCGATGTCCTGCTTGACGCCGTTGTCGTATACGGTGAAGTCGTTTTTATTGAGCGAGCCGATCAGTTGGCCGGCCGCATCCTTCACCGTGACCAGCATGCGCACCAGGCGCACGTTGACGCGGATGATGGTGTCATCTGGCTTGGCGGGGACTTGCTGGGTCCTAATAGGGGCCTGCGGGCGTGCGGGCGCGGCGATCGAGAGAACGGTCAGAAACAACCAAGCAAATCGGCGGATCACTTCTTTAGGACGGATTCGTCCCATTCCCCTTCAACCCAGATTTCTCCGTCCGCGAAATGTTCCTTCTTCCATATGGGAACGATGCGCTTCAGGCGATTGATTCCTTCGAGCGCGGCTTCGAATGCAGGCTTGCGATGCGGCGCGGTAACCACCACCGCAACGCTGGCCTCGCCAATCTGGAGGCGTCCCAGCCGATGCACCATCGCGATGCGGCCGATGGGATGCGCGACCAAGATCTCGCGACCGATCTCGGCCATCATTTTAACCGCCATCGGCTCGTAGCATTCATAATCCAGAAACTGGGTGGCGCGGCCTTTGGTGTTGTTTCTCACCACGCCTTCAAAATCCACCACGGCTCCGTCCTCGCCGCGGAGCAATTGGCGCGCCAGGCCTGGGGTGTCGATATTTTCCCGTGTCAGCGCGAAGAAGCATCCGGTATCGGCGTCGCGGATCTCGTGCGTGTAGCGGCCGGGGCATTTTCCGGAGCCGTCGGAACCTCCGCTTACCGGCGGCAGAAAAGCAATCTCGTCGCCTTCCCGGACGGCCGCGGACCGGTCGCAGAACTCGTGATTGCAGGCCAGCACGATGCTCGATTCCAGATCGGTGAGCCGCGGAAAATCACGCGCATAACGCGTGAACACGGACTCGACGCGCGCGCCGTCAGCCACTTCGATGTGGTCTTCGGCGAGGCCCACAATGTCCTTCAACATGCCGAAAAATAGCACCTTTACGCGCACGATTGTCATAGTAACAGACGGTCCGGGCGAGTTCGGGTTTCAGCCTTTCGGCACGTGGTACAATCCGCGCATGGTGCGTCCCGCAGTGCTTTTTGTGTCTGCCGTGGGCCTCTTATCCGGCATAAGCCTCCTATCCGGCATAAGAATGTCAGCCGCGGTCATGCCGCCGGACGCCGATCGGCAACTCGCGCGGGAAATTTACAAGGAAATGGTGGAGACTCGGTCCGGTTATACCACCGGCTCAACCACTCCGGTGGCCGAGGCGGTGGCTGCTCGCTTACGCGCCGCGGGGTTTCCCGATGCGGACATTTTTGTCGGCGGAGCCAGTCCGAAGAAGGCGAATCTGGTGGTGCGCTACCACGGATCGGGCGCCCGCCGTCCCATCCTGCTGCTCGCTCATACCGACGTCGTGGAAGCGAACCGCGAGGATTGGACTACCGATCCGTTTCAACTCATCGAGAAGGATGGCTACTTTTACGGCCGCGGCACCGCCGACGACAAAGCGCAAGCGGCCGTGTGGATCGCGAACCTGATTCGCTATAAACGCGAAGGATACAAACCGGCGCGGGACATTATCGTCGCGCTGACGGCGGACGAAGAGGGCGGCGGTCCATTCAATGGCGTCATCTGGCTGCTCAAGAACAAGCGTGAGTTGATCGAGGCCGACCTCGCGCTGAATGAGGGCGGCGGCGGCATGATGGTGGGCGGCAAGAAGATCGCCAACAACATTCAAGTGAGCGAAAAGTCCTACGCCGATTTCAAGTTCGAGGTCCGCAACAAAGGCGGGCATAGCTCGGTACCGCTGGCGGATAATGCCATTTATCATCTGGCGGGCGCGCTCGAGAGGCTTTCCCGCTACAGCTTCCCGCTGAAGACAGATGAAGTGACGCGCTCCTATTTTCGAGAGATGGCGAAGGTGGAGGACGGGGCATTCCGCGAAGATTTAGCGAAGATCGCGGACGGACCTGGGGACGTTGCCAGGGAAGCGATGCAGCGCGTTGCTTCCGCCTCTCCGCGCTGGAATTCGATGCTGCGAACCACCTGTGTCGCCACCGAGCTGGCCGGCGGGCACGCGCTTAACGCGCTGCCGCAACTCGCCACGGCGAATGTGAATTGCCGGATTTTTCCGGGCGACTCCATCGAGTCGGTGCAGAAGGCTTTGCGGCAAGTGGTGGCGGACGACCAGGTCGCGGTCCGCGTCCAGGGTGACGTTGAAGTGGGGCCGGTGTCTCCAATGCGGCCGGATGTCCTGAAAACTGTCGCGCGTTGGAGCGACACGCTGTGGCCCGGCGTGCTGACGATTCCCGTGATGAGCACGGGGGCCAGCGACGGACGCTATCTGCGCATCGCGGGCATTCCAACTTATGGCGTTTCGGGTTTCTTCGGAGACCGGGACGACGTGCGCGCGCATGGCCGCGACGAGCGCATGAACGTGAATTCGTTTTATGAAGGCCAGAATTTCTTGTACGAGGTGGTGAAGGAACTGGCGAACTGACGTTCAGAGAACACCGCTTACTGACGTGCGCGGCTCGGTCCATTCCGCGCGTTACAGAGCCGCGCGCGTGAGCAAGCGGCCGCCTATTGCAAAATACCGTGCAAGCGCTCGTCTAACGGACCTCCCAGCATCGGCTGCAGCTTTTCTCGAAACTGTCTGGTGTGGTCAGTCTCCAGATGGGCATCGAAGGCCGATTGGTTTTCCCAGACGCTCACGATCGTGAAATGATTCTTCCGTCCAGGCTCTTGGAGGAGCTCGAAGCGGATAGCACCTTTTTCCTTGCGGCTGTCGGAGGCGAATTTCACCAGTAACGGCGTGCCATCCGCTACGTAGTTGGGCATGAGATCCACGTGCGTGACGACGTAGAGCTTGGTGTCTTGGCCAAAGGCTGCAATGGCCGCGGCGAGGAAAACGATGAGTGAGAATCGCATGGCTTCTGATAGTCTACTCCCGATGGAACTGGACCGGCTGGAAGCCGCTAAGCGCGCATTTGGCACGAAGGAACACACGGTGCTTCCGCTGTTGCTTAGAAAAATGACCCGAGCGCGATTTCACGACGCGCCCTCATTGATTCGCTTCCACGAGGCGCTGCTGTTCTTTCGCGCGTATCCGCCGAACGCCGCGGTGATGCGGCTCGCGGACGAGTTGCTTCAGTTGATGCCCAAGAAGATCGCGCAACTCCGAGGCGCCGGCGCGGACATGGCGCCGTTTGAGGAACCCGATGTTTCCGGCATCGCGGGGACGGCATTTTCGGCGGGCTTCACGTACCAGATCACGCGCTGGCTGGCCGAGCATCATCATCCCAAGGCGGTCGAGATCGATTGGGACGGCTATGATGCCGCGTTGCTGGGGCCCTTGCTCGGCCGGTTGCATCCGTTTGCGAACGAAGATTTGCTGGTGGAAGCCAACATTCCTTATATGGATTGGTTTCGCGCGGCGAAGCGCGGATCGGGCTCGGATTTGCGCTGGCTGCTGTCGAAGATCGACAGCGCGGAACTGTTCGCGCAGGCCAAGCTCTTCGTCCGGTGGAAACTTGGTGAGGGGCCCGCTACGCGAACGAATGGACGGCTGCCCTGGCGTCGCAAGCCGTTCTTCCACGATGCTCCGTTGGTTCGCCGCGCGGATGTGTCGATCGCCCGCGAGCTTCAATCGCCCAGGTTGCCGCTCGATAAGCTTGCTCGCAGCGACGGCGAAAAAATTCTCGACTTCGCGCGCGAGACTTCGGCCATGCGGTATCGCGAGCTGCACGGGTTCACGTTTGGCGACCCGGATCACGTGCTTCGCGCCGACTTCGGCCGTGGCGTCGAGGTTTATGTCTTCGGCGTTCCGCCCGCGCATCGTCTGCCATTGCGCGCCTATCATGCCGGCATGTTCTTCAAGAACGCGGTCCCGATCGGCTATATCGAATGCCTCACACTGTTCGAGCACATGGAGGTCGGCTTCAACCTCTATTACACGTTTCGCGAGGGCGAGACCGCGTGGCTCTACGCGCGGCTCCTGCGCCTGTTTCACCAGTTGCTGGGCGCGACGTGTTTCGCCGTCGATCCATATCAAATCGGTCATCACAACGAAGAGGCCATCGAGTCCGGGGCGTTCTGGTTTTATCGCAAGCTCGGGTTCCGTCCGGCGAATCCGAAAGTGGCCAGGCTGCTGAAAGCCGAGGAATCCAAGCTTCGCGCGGATCCTGCGCATCGCACGCCAGAGCGCACGCTCGAACGCCTAGCCGACGGCTGGATGATCTACGAGCTTCCCGGTCCCCGGCAGGGCGATTGGGATCGATTCGAAACGCGCCGCGCCGCGATGGCGCTGAGGGAATCTCCATTTCCGCCGGAGATTCAACACGCGAAAAATGCACCTCAGGAATCCACATACGTGCGCGCATTGCAAAACGCTCCGGCATTGCGCCGGCGCATTCTGAAGCTTGGTTCCAGTCAGGGTGCGACGTAGATCGTGACATTGCTCTGATTCAGAGGGAACGCGCCGACTTCCAGGGTGATCGGCTGCGCGCCGCCGCCCTCGATGGACTTGGGCACGCCGATATTCAATTGGGTGAGCCCGACGAAACCTGGCGCATCACCCGCATAGAAAATATCTGCATCCTGGCTGCCGATGGTCACGAGCACCTGAAGTTTCGGCGCAGGCAGCGCCGGGCCCGGAGGCTCCGCGCCATCCAATCCCGGCGGCGCCGTTTGCCCGGTTCCAGTGGCGTACAACACGACGATGGAGCCGGCAGTCGCGCGATTGGCGGCCGAATTGAGCGTGCCATCCTGGTTCAATGCGATGGCCGGTCCCGTCGGTTGATTGCTCATCGTGAAGATAGCCGGATTTGCGGCCTGCACCGCGATGGACGACTGAATCGCGACACCGTTATAGGTCAGCTCGACTGGCGCTTGGAACTGCCCATCCAGTTCGAAGGGCGCTTGCGCGATGATCTGGCCCGAAGAAACGAAGACCAGCGGCGCAGCCGTGCCGTTGAATAATATTTGCGTGCCGCCCGCGCTGGTACTCAGTGCGCCGCCGGATCCATAGCGATCGAAGACCGGTTCAAACGGTCCCATACACACGCCGCGAATGCGCAGCAATTCGCCCGGCGCGATGGGCGCCTCAATCGGCGGAGACGGCGGCTCACCAATCAACGTGACCAGATTGGCGGGAGCCGCGCTCTGGATTCCCGTCCGGCCGAAATATGGCGTGGGGCTCTCATGGGCCGGCGCGGGCGTGGGAGTTCCAATCCAAATGGTTCCTTGCAGCGCATCGGAGATGTACAGATTGCCCTTCGCATCGAACGCCAGGCCGGCGGGCTGCTGCAGCGTCGCGCCGCCATCCACAGACAACGCGCAATGGATGCTGATGCGCTGGATAACAGCCTTCACTTCATCCGCCACATAAATCGATCCTGCGGCATCCAGCGCGACCGCCGATGCTCCGCCAATTTCCTGGACGCTGCTTACGAACCCGGGCGCGGCAGAGAACGTGAATTCGCCAGTCCCGGCAACGGGTGAGATGGCGCCGCTGGCCGCAGACAGCCGCTCCACGCTGGTTCCCGCCGAGAAGAAAAGATCACCCGCGTTGTCCATGGCCATGGACCCCATGGCGCCACTCGTCCAGAGCGTTTGGACGGCGCCGCTCGGATCCATTTTGAGCAGAGCGGAATTGCCGCTATCCGTGACGAAAACGTTCCCCGCGCCGTCCGGCAGAACACCCTGCGGCGCGGAGAGCTGCGCGGCAAGGACCGATTGCGTTCCATCCGGCGTTACCTTGAGTACGCGGTTCTTGCCGGTGTCCGCGATGAAGACATCGCCCGCCGCATCCACCGCGACGCCCTGCGGATGGCGCAAGAAGCTGGTCTGATCGGGCGAGCAGGCTGGGTCCTGATTGTAGATCGGACCGCCGTTACCGACCACTGTGCTGATCACGCCAGCCGTGTCGATCCGCCGAATCCGGTTGTTGTTCGTATCGGCGACGTACAAATTCCCTAGCTTGTCGAACGCGATCGCACTCGGCGATGCGAAGGTAGCGGCCGCGGCCGGGCCTCCGTCGCCAGTGAAGAGATTAGGGCCAGCGCCGGCGATGGTGCTGATGGCGCCCGCGGCAGTCGCTTCCTGCAGACGGTTCGCCAGCAGGTTGATGAAGAAGACGTCGCCGCTTGCGTCGGCCTTCATGCCTCCCGCGCGAACCGTGGCCTTCAATGCGTCGCCGCAAGCTTCGGTGAACGGTAGCGGATTGGACTCTTCGAGGCCCGCAAACGCGTGAATAATTCCATCCGGCGTGATTTTGCGCACGCGCGGCGTCGCCACAAAAACATCACCCTGGGGATCGGTCGCCACCGAAAACGCAGTGAGGGACGACTGCGTGGCCGGGATTTCATCCTGGCCCGGGATGCCGGCTGGGAGCGATGGATCGCCGGCAATGCGCGTCAGCACGCCGTGGGTGTCGATCTTCGCCACCCGCTGGCCGTCGGCGACATAAAGATTTCCTGCGGCATCGAACGCGAGGTCGACAGGTTGTTTCAACTGCGCCTGAATCGCTGGTCCGCCTTCGCCCGAGTAGCCGGGGCTTCCGGTTCCCGCGACGGTGGAAATCGAGCCATCCTTGACGATCACACGAATGACGGCGTTGCTCGGCTCGGCCACGTACAGTTGATCCTGCGCGTCGAAAGCCAGGCCTGCCGCATTATTGTCGGCGGCGATTGAAGAAATAGTTCCGTCCGCAGCGATGCGCCGAATCCGCGCCTGGTCCTCGCTGAAATACAAATTGCCCTGGCTGTCCAGCGCGATGCCGCCCACGTAGTTGATTTCAGCCGCTGTGGCCATGCCGCCGTCGCCGCTTTCGCCAGCGACGCCAGTACCCGCGATGGTGGTGATCACGCCGTGGGTGTCAATCTTGCGAATGCGCGCGATCTCGCCAATGTAGATGTCGCCCGCGCTGTCGCGCGCCACGGCGTAGGGGCTCTGAAACGTCGCATAGTAGGCCGGACCGTTGTCGCCCGTGAGCATCGAGGTGGCGATACCCGCGAAACGAGACAATCCGCTGTTCAAGAATGATTGAGCCGCGACGGTACACGGGAAGATGACCATTAGAATGCGTAGGGCCGGGCTCATAGTTCACTTGCAACGTAGCACGGACGGGTCGAACCGTGACCGTCCAGCCATGACAGTCCAACCATGGCGCCGGGCTGCTGTGCGCTAGGATGAAGCCGTGGAGCGACACGATCCGCCGCCCGGCGTGCCAGAGCAGCCTGCACCGGTGGCGCCGCCTTGGGTGACACTGAAGGACGACGAGCTTCTCCAAAAGCGCATCTGCGATCTCGGTGTGCGTATTCCCGGCAGCGAGCTGGAAGGCCGCGTGGCGCAGCTCCATGACGAACTGGCCGCGCGAGGGTTGGCATTTCGTCCCGCCTGTTACCTGGGTGATGAGTGGTTCTCGCCCGCCGGCGTGCCGGACATCGCCATTCCGTTTTATCTTGCGCATCCCCGGCTCAAGACGCTGGAAGTCCACCAGATGCTGCAGGTGGAAGGCGGTACGCCCGAATGGTGCCTGCAATTGCTGCGGCACGAGAGCGGACATGCCATCGATCATGCCTATCGATTCTCCGCGCGCGATGATTGGCGGGCGATGTTCGGCAGCCCTGAAACCGAGTATGCTCCCGAAACCTATCAGCCGCGTCCCTACAGCAAGGGCTTTGTGCGCAATCTGCCGAACTGGTACGCGCAAGCGCATCCCGATGAAGACTTCGCTGAAACGTTCGCGGTCTGGCTTTCATTGACGCCCGAGCAATGGCGCGAACAGTATCGCGGATGGAAGGCGCTGGACAAACTCGAATTGGTGCATTGCTTAATGGAGGAAGCCAAAAACAATCCACCCAAAGTGAAGCGCGGACGCCGCATCTATGAAGCCAGCCGTCTGCGGAAAACGCTCGCGCGCTACTATACCGAACGACGCAAGCTCTACGCCGAGGACTTCCCCGACTTTTACGACGCCGATCTGCGCGTTATATTCGGAGATGGGGAGCCGAACGGGGAGTCCGCGGCGGCGGTCATGCGCCGCAGACGCGCGGCGCTGGTTGGCTCGATTGTCCGTTGGACGGGGCAGCACAAATACACCGTGGACATGTTAGTGCGCAAGTTGATCCAGCGCTGCCAAGAGCTAAAGCTGACGATTCCGCCGCCGATGGAGCGCGAGCGTGTCTCGTTTGAACTGGCTGCGTATCTGTCGGCCATGATCACCAATCACCTGCATACGGGCCGCTTCAAGAGGTCGGTTTAATCGTGAAGGTCCTGGTGCTCTTCGATATTGCCTATCGCACGGCGGCGGCCGGCACGTTCTCTCCGCAAGCGCTCAAGGAAGAAGAGGACAAACCGACCGAAGCCGACGTTCTGGCTTGTCTGCAGCGCCTGGGGCACGAAGTGGAGACACTGGCAGTCTTCGACGATGTGGTGTGCATGGTGGAAAAGTTGAAGAACTTCGCGCCGGAGGTGGTCTTCAATCTCACCGAGTCCTTCCATTCCAGCCGCGCGCACGAGCCGAACATTCCCGCGCTGCTCGAGCTGATGCGCGTGAAATATACGGGCGCGCGGCCGGACGGTCTGATGCTGTGCAAGGACAAGGCCCTCGCCAAGAAGGTGCTGGCATACCATCGCGTGCGCGTGCCGCATTTCGTCATCTCCACCGAGCTGCGTCCGTTGAAGCACTTGCGGCGCTTCGTCTACCCGGCGTTCGTGAAGCCGGTGGGCGAGGAATCGTCCGATGGCATCGCCAAGGCGTCCTTTGCAAAGAGCGAGGAAGAAGCGCTGGAGCGCGCGCGCTTCATTCACGAAAAGTTTCATTGCGACGCGCTGATCGAGGAATACATCGAAGGGCGTGAGTTGTATTTGAGCGTCATGGGCAATCGCAAGCTTAGCGTGTTCCCTCCACGAGAAATCTTCTTCAACGATGTCCCGGAAGATATGCCCAAATTCGCCACCTTCAAGGCCAAGTGGGACGACACCTACCGCAAGAAGTGGGGCATTCAAAACGGGCCCGCGAATGAGCTTCCCGCGGGTGTCGAGGAAAAGCTCGCCCGGCTCGCGCGGAAAGTCTATCGCGTGCTGAAGATTACGGGGTTCGGCAGAGTCGACGTGCGTCTCACGCCAGCCGGCGAAGTTGTCGTGATCGAGGCCAACCCGAATCCATCGCTGGCGTGCGAAGACGATTTCGCGCAAGCGGCCGCGACGGCGGGGCTGCCGTACGATGTGCTGATCCAGAAAATCCTGGACACGGCCGGGGCGTGAATCCGCGCGCGTTCTTGCGATTGGTTCACCTTCGCCCCACAGACATTAGTACTGTTGTTTCAGACACATCCTTTTTATTGGCATCCGCCTCAGGTTAATTCCGTCTAACCATTAGGGTTGAGGGCGACGATTTCCCGCCGATGGCGTTAGGTGTGGTATGATCCAGCCCTTGGGGTCGTGCCGAACACGAGAGGATTCGCAAGTCCATTGGAATTAGCCTTGCATCATGCCGAGCATGGATCGGATTTTGGTGCGAGCAGTCCCGCTGAATATGAACAGATGGCAGATGCATTTTGGAGTAATCCGAGACCGTCGCATGTCTTTCAATGTACGAGAACACGTGGCGACGTTTTACGCTTCGATACGATTACCGAGGCATTCTGTGTGCTCAGTAGCGCTTTGGTGATTAGGACATTCTACATACCAATTCCGTGTTCCAGCTTGCCCCCTGCGCTGGCGACAACAATGGCAATGTCGGGCGATTGCCACACCGAAGCTACCAATCTTGCGTATTTTCAAAGGGAGTGCCGAAAATGAACGAAAATATGTGCCCAGTTTGCGGTTATGAAATGGTCGATGGTCCTCGCGACTACAACATCTGTCCGTCCTGCGGAACCGAGTTTGGCTTGAATGACGTGAACTCCACCATAGAGAATTTGCGGACGGCTTGGTTCGTTACGGGGCCTCGCTGGTATAGCAGCGTTGTGCCTCAGCCAACAAATTGGAGCCCGTTCTTGCAGGTCGCCAAGGCAACGCGCGGTGGTGTATCTGGCTCTTCTATTGTGGTCCAGGATTGGTCTGCCCAATCATTTGTGGCATCCGTTGATATACAACACGAAGGGGTGACTGCGTAAGAATCTGTACCGCGCCCGTGTCCGCGTCGGGCACAACTGAAATTTCAAACCAATAAACTCCGGGCTCGGTCGCCGGAAACTTAAGTTCTGCAATAATGCCCGGTCCGCGATCTTCGTCACCCTCAAACTGGACAGGGAAAGCCACTTGAGGCATCGCTTGCCCAGACGGGGTCGTGGGCTTCACAGCCACGGTGGCCCCGCCCCTGAATGTTCCAGAACGCAACGATATGTGAAGCATGGTCGCGATGACCGTGATGGGCATGGTCGGGGTGTTCCCTTGAATAGTCCATCTATCGAACACACGAACAAGTGTCGGCACGCCGTCCATTTCTCTTAAGACCTTTTCGCAGAACACTGCGGTATTTAAGTATGGGCCACCCGTGACAGGCACCCAGGGATCATACCACTTTCCGATCGGACGGCAGCTATTCAAGCGTATGATATGACGCTGAGCTGAGTGACACTATTCCCAGCGTTGTTGGCCGTATAGTTACCCTACTTAGTACCAAGTTCTCACTATTCCTTTTCCACTCTCCCAACCGATGTTCATTGATTAGAGGAGCGGCCGCTGACTTGACTCGGCTAGTGATGGCCGGGTCCGCAATGTCAGCGGCCGCTCGATAGCGTCTTGTGTCCCTTTCGAGGGGGCGGTTACCTTGGCTTTCCCCTCGCTTTTTTTGTCGCCCTGTCCGTCTAAAATAGTCTCTTGCGGCCCTTCGCTCCCTTTTTCCGGAATCCTCACCTGCTCACCATCGCCGGCAACTACTGGCGCAGGAAGCTGGACGAGCAGCGCTTCCCTGTCGAGCCGAGAATCTACGACACCGAGCCGGGCGTGCAGGTGCGGGTGGACTACCAGGCGCCGGAAGGCGAGCCGGTCGCCCATCTGATTCTGGTTCACGGCCTGGAAGGCTCGAGCGAGGCGGGTTATGCGCGCAGCTTGGCGCAGGCCGCGCTCGAAGCCGGTTGCGCCGCGCATCGATTCAACATGCGCAGTTGCGGCGGTACCGAGCACCTGAGCGGCCGCACGCTGTATCATTCCGGCCAGACGTCCGACTTGCTCGCGGTCATCCAACAGATATCAAGGCAGCAGCTCTCCGGCGGCGCGCCGGTGTTTCTCGCGGGGTTCTCGCTGGGCGGCAATGTGGTGTTGAAGCTGGCCGGGGAGCTGGGCGAATCCGCCTCGGGACTCATTGCCGGTGTCATGGCGATTTCCACGCCCATCGATTTAGCGGCCTGCGTCCGCGAGCTCGACAAGCCATCTAACACAATCTACGCCAGACGATTTGTCACGCGCCTGAAGGAGCGCGTTCGCGCCAAAGAACGGCTCACTCCCGGCCTGTTCGACCTGACCCCGCTTGGCCAGGTGCAAAACATCTACCAATTTGACGACCGCTTCACGGCCCAGGCCTTCGGGTTCGGCAGCGCCGACAATTACTACGCCACGCAATCGGCCAATCAGTTTCTGGACCGCATCCGAGTGCCCGCTCTCCTGGTACAAGCCAAGGATGATCCGTTGATCCCGTTCGCCGTCTACGATCACCCCGCGTTTTCCCGTAATCCTCACCTGCGCCTGCTCGCCACCGAACACGGAGGCCACCTCGGATTCATCTCGAAAACGAAGCCGCGCTTCTGGCTGGATCAGGTTCTCGTACACTGGGTGTTGGAGGTGCGGAACAAGGTCGCAGCCGGTTTCGTCTCTCAATAGAGTGGGGCATAGTTCAAGACAGACCGCGTCATTTCGCGAAGCGGCGGCAATCGCGGCGGATTCGTTGCGCACCAGCAAGCTGCGCAGCTTCCTCACGCTGCTCGGCATCATCCTGGCCACTACCACGCTGATCGCCGTGATGTCGATGATTCACGGCATGGATGTGTATATCGCCAACACGGTTACCAGCATGGGCTCGGATGGTTTTCGCGTCGTCAAGATCGCCTTCCTCGGTAATTTCGATCCGAAAAAATTCTTGCAAATGCAGAAGAGGAATCCGGAGCTCAGCCCGGATGAGTTCCAATACCTGAAGGACCACGCCACGCTGGTCAAGGATTTTGGGATGAACGCCGAACGGAGCGTGAGCGTTTCCCTGGGATCGCAAACTTTAACCGAGATCGACCTGGATGGAGGCAACGCCAATTGGGCGTCGTTGGGCGACACCGAGATCGCGACCGGCCGTTACTTTACCGATATTGAAGACCGGCACCGCTCCATGGTCGCGGTCATCGGCGCCGATGTGGAGCACAACCTCTTTGGGGACGCGGATCCCACCGGCAAGGAGATCAAGATTGAAGGCCGGCCATTCACCGTGGTTGGTGTCGCCAAGGCCAAGGGCAGCGTGTTTGGCCAGTCGCAGGATGGTTTCGTCGATATTCCCATCGGGGCTTATTTTCAGATTTACGGCTCGCGCACCGGCATCCAATATGCAGCCCGCGCGGTCGATCAGAAAGTGCTGGAGCAGGCCAAGGATGAAATGACCATGTTGATTCGCGCCCGGCGGCATGAACAGCCGGGCCAGGACGATACATTCTCGATTCTGTCTTCTGATGCGCTGGTCAGCGCCTTTGACCAGCTCACCAATGCCATCGCCGCCACCGCCGTCGCCATAGTCTCCATCTTCATGGTGGTGGGCGGCGTAGTTATCATGAACATCATGCTGGCCGTAGTCGGCGAACGCACGCACGAGATCGGCATCCGCAAATCGGTAGGGGCGCGCCGCCAGGATATCCTGAACCAGTTCCTGATTGAATCGTCGATGCTGGCGGGCATGGGTGGGCTCATCGGGGTGGCATTGGCCTGGATTGTGGCGACCTTGGTGCGAAACTTGACGGCCGTTCCGATGGCCGTTCCTATTTCAGCGGTGCTGCTCGGCGTGTCTTTATCGACGGCCGTCGGACTGTTTTTTGGGATCTATCCGGCGCAGCGCGCCTCCAAGCTGGATCCCATCGAAGCTCTGCGGGTGGAAGCATGACTTGGGTGGAATTGAGCGCCGCGATCGGCCTGGCGCTGGCCACTGTGCGCGAGCACAAAATGCGCTCGTTCCTCACGGTGCTGGGCGTGATCATCGGCACCGGCACCATCATCGGCGTCGGCTCCATCATCGCCGGCCTGGACGGCGCGGTCACCGGCATCCTGCGCAGCTTCGGAACGAATACCGCGATTATCTTCAAGTTTCCGATTGGTTTTCAGACCCGCACGGCTGAAATGCTCCGGCGAAAGCCCATCACCTATGAAGATGGCTTGGCGATCGCGGCTCGCTGTCCGTCGGTGGAGTACGTGAGCCCGTATTTGATCCCGAACACACCAGGAAGCGGCCCGCAGATCAGCATTGCCCGCTACAAAGGTAACGAGCTTTACCGGGCAAATGTCTCCGGCACTGAAGAATCCTACGCCGAGAGCGGCCAGGCCGAGATGCAGGAGGGGCGTTTCTTCACCAACGTCGAAAATCAGCATCACATGCCGGTGGCCGTCGTGGGAGCCGACGTACCGCGCGCGCTCATGAACGGCGAGAATCCCCTAGACAAGTGGATCGACGTCAACGGCCACAAGTTCCAGATCATCGGCGTCATGAAGCGGCCCGGCGCGTCTTTTCCCGGCCAGGACGACACTCGCGTCATGCTGCCGTATTTCAGCATGCACAAGCTGTTCCCAGCGTCCAAGGAGAATCTGCTGATGGTGACCGCCAAGCCCGGCCGCCTGGCCGCCGCCATCGACGAAGCCACCGCCGTGATGCGCATCCAAAGGCACGTTCCGCCCAACAAGCCGGACGACTTTTCCATCTCCACTTCCGATCAGTTGGTGGAGCAATTCCACAGCGTCACGGCCATGGTCGCGCTAGTGATGGTAGTGCTGAGTTCCATCGGACTTCTGGTAGGCGGCGTCGGCGTGATGAACATCATGCTGGTTTCAGTGACCGAGCGCACGCGTGAAATCGGAATCCGCAAGGCCATTGGCGCGAAGCGGGCTGATATTGTGCTGCAATTCCTCACCGAAGCCGTGGTGCTCACCGGCTTGGGCGGCCTGATCGGGATGTCAATCGGCTGGGTGGTTTCGTTCACATGCCGCATGATCTATCCGGCGCTGCCGACGGCCGTGCCCTGGTGGGCGGCGGTGTTGGGCGTGGTAGTCTCCGTGGCTATCGGGCTGTTCTTTGGAATCTGGCCCGCCAACAAAGCCGCGGGACTCGATCCAGTGGTTGCCCTGCGATATGAATAGCGTCAGTGCGTGCGGCGCGACGGTTTGGCCTTGCGAATTGTTCGCTTGGGGGCGGGCGGTGGGTTCAAGGGACGGTTGCAATGCAGGCATCGCACTACGTCCGAGCGCGTCGACAAATGGCACGATCGGCAGTAGATTTGGGGCAGGGAAACTGTCGTAAGACCGGGTAGCATGTTCACCTTATGCCGGTACTATCGGCAAAACCCGGTTTTCCTTTAGCCTCACGACCGCTCCGCCACGCTCGAATGCGATGATGGTTCCATCTATTGTATGGATGCCAACGCACCGGCCTCTGTCTGGCTCGAAGCCGCTCGGAAGGCCATGCAAGTCGAAGCCGACGCCGTCACTCGGGCCTCGCGCCGCCTCGACGGCAATTTGTCTTGCGCCGTCGAGTTGATCCTCGCGCACCCCGGCAAGCTGGTGGTCACGGGCCTGGGCAAGTCCGGCCACGTGGCGCGCAAGATCGTCGCCACGCTGTGCAGCACGGGAACGCCCGCCGTGTTTATGCACGCGGCGGAAGCCTCCCACGGCGACCTTGGCATCTACTCGCCGGGCGATCCCACCCTGATGGTCTCGAAGAGCGGCAATTCGTTCGAACTGCTGCAGCTCATCCCGTTTCTGCGCGAGCTGCCGTCGCGCCGCATCGGAATCGTTGGGAATCCAGCTTCGCCGCTGGCGGCTGAAATGGACGTGGTATTGGATGCCTCGGTGGAGCGCGAGGCCGATCCGGACAATCTCGCGCCCACGGCGAGCTCCACCGTGGCGCTGTCGCTAGGCCACGCGTTGGCGGTGGCGCTGATGCGCGCGCGCAACTTCAGCGCCGAGGATTTCGAGCGCTATCATCCCGGCGGCCACCTGGGCCGCAGTTTGCGGCTGACGGTTCGCGAAGTAATGCACGGCCGTGATGAGATCGCCTGGGCCCATCCCGAGGATTCGCTGAAGCAAGTGGTGATCGCCATGACGCACTACCCGCACGGCGCCGCCTGCATCATTGACTCCGCGCAGCATTTGTGCGGCCTGATTACCGACGGCGACGTGCGCCGCGCTCTGCAAGCTCACGACGATATTCGCGGCCTGGCCGCATCGGCCGTCATGACCGCGAATCCCGCTACCATCGATCCCGACGCGCGTTTACAAGAGGCGCTGCGGCTGATGGAGGATCGCCCTTCGCAGATCTCGGTGCTGCCGGTGGTGGATCGAGCGAGCGGCGCGTGTCTCGGGCTGTTGCGATTGCACGATATCTATCGTTCCGGGATGGCGCGCTGACATCGCGGCCGTGCGCTCGAAGCAAAATTGACCGCCTTCGCCGCCGTTCCGTACAATGGTTCCAGCCGGAAACGATGTGCGGGGTTGGCCTAGCGGTCGGGCGTCAGCCTTCCAAGCTGATTTACACGGGTTCGATTCCCGTACCCCGCTTTTCCCGTCTACACGCCGATCCGCCCCATCACTGGATCGCTGAACCCGCTCTTGCCGGTCTCCACTCGCCCCGCAAAACGCCGCAGAAATCCATCCGTGCCGTCGATCGTGACGCTAAAGTCGTACCAATGATGGCTCGGTCCAAGAGCAATTACCAGCGACCGGTTACCGCCCGGCTCGATGACGATCGTGTGGTCGCCGCTCTTGTATCCGTGGTCGGTCACCTGCAGCGTCAAAGCCCGCTCCGCGCGGCTAGCGACGCGTAGTTCTACGTCGCCAGTGAGCGCGTTATTCTGCCGGACATACTCGCATTGAATCTCCACCCGTGGATCTTCCGCACTGCCGGCAAACTCCCGCAGAAAACCGTTCGGCCCGCAAACGCGCAGGTGGTAAGCGCCTTTCTCGAACCCTTCCAAGTCCCATGAATCCGTCAAGCGCTGTCCCGCGGCCACCGCATAAGCGCGCGTGCGCAGTTTCACCTGATCCCGAAAGTTCCGCGGCGTGTACACGTGAAACGGAGCTCCCGCCGCGGCCCTTCCGAAGATCTCATTTCTGGCCTCGAGCGCGATCTCGAAACGCTTGCCGTCCGCGCTCATCGCACCACTAGCGGCCAGCTCATACGGCACGGCCGTAGATGGCCGAACGCCGGGCTCCTGTTGCGGCGTCCACCTCTCGTCCCCGGGGCCGAGTTTGCGGAAACCCGAGGGCATGCGCTTATATTGCGCGACGTTGACCTGTTCGAAAAACGAATCTCTGGACGGAAAACTCACTGCCGCCCGGCCGCGCTGGAATGGCCGGAACGCCGCCGTCAAATCGCCCGAAACCGTCCGCCGCCATGCGCTGATGTTCGTCTCCCGAATCTCCTTCCCGGAGCGTTGACTCAACATGCGTTCGAGCAGTTGAATAACCGACGTATGGTCGAACACCTGCGAACACACATATCCGCCGCGGCTCCACGGTGACGCGACAATTAGCGGCACCCGATAACCTAGGCCGATCGGGCCGCCGCGCGCCTCCTTGGCCGGAGCTCGCTTCAGATCCTGCTCGAGCGGCATATACTCCAGGCTGGTGTCGATCCCCGGCGAGGCTTTGCCCGATTCCGGATTCCCCGGCTCCGGCGCTACAAACGGCGGAACGTGATCGAAGTATCCATCGTTTTCGTCGTACGTGAGGATGAAGATCGTCTTGCTCCACACTTCCGGATTTTTCGTCAGGATATTCAACGCCTCGGCGACGTACCAGGCGCCATACCACGGCGAACTGGGATGATCCGAAAACCGCTCGGATGCGGCCAGCCACGAGACGGCCGGCAGTTTCCCGTTCTCGACGTCTTTGCGGAAGCGGTGCAACGGATCGGATTTCGGGATTGCCATCTCGCGCTCCACGCCATTATCGCGATAGCGCAGCGTCGACAACTGCCGATAATTGGGATCGTCCTCGTTGGTCGTAAACGCCTTTTCATGCAGGCTCCGCTCACGCTCCGAAAGCTGGGCGAGAGCCTCCGGCGTCCACTGGGCCCGTTCCGACGTAACATACCGAAGCAACTTTTCCTTGGCTGCCAGTTCCTTTTCGGGACCGCCCGATGCGCGCAACTTCTCGATTTCCGCCGGCAGCGTAGCCGCCAGCCGTTCCATAAACTCACGATGCGTCTTTCGGAAGCCAACGTGATATTGATCGAACCACTCCAGCGGGTTGTCGCCGAAATTCGCGAGCCATGCGTCGCCTTCGCCCTCCAACCCCGACGGCACGGTCAGCTCATTTTGATAAACGCGCCACGAAACACCCGCCTCCTCCAGACGCTCCGGGAAAGTCTTCCACCTCGCCGTGACACCGTAGTCCACGTCGGAATTTCGCACGTTCGGCGCGGAAGCCGCATCCTGTTTTTCGCGAATCGTGCCGGTCCACAAATGCAACCGATTTGGCGTGGTTGCGGTAAGAGACGAGCAGAAATGTTGATCGCAAATCGTGAACGCGTCCGCGAAGGCGTAATAGAAGGGGATGTCTTCGCGATCATAGTAGCCCATCGTGAACGGCATGCCCGCGCAGTCCTCGCGATCCGATTTCTTCGCCTCCAACCAACCGTCGTGATTTCCGTGATTGCGGGCGTCCGCCTGATCCGGCCAGTCATGCGGCAGCGATCCCAGCCAGGTGGCTTTGGTGTGCTTGAAGTCCAAACGGAAAGGCGCATAGGTCTCTCCCGCGGCGTTCGTTTGCAGCCACACGGGCTTCTGATCAGGCAGCGTCACGGCGCGCGGATCGTTGAATCCCCGGACTCCGCGCAGCGTTCCGAAGGCGTGATCGAACGAGCGGTTCTCCTGCATCAGGATCACCACGTGCTCGGCGTCGAGAAACGAACTGCCTTCCGGCGGATCGATCGCCGAAGCCCGCTCAATCGCCGCCAGCAGCGCGGCCACGGTTTTCGCGCCACCCGCGAAAGCGGCCGTCTGGCGGAAGAAGTCTCTGCGCGTGCTCATCTGCGCAATTATCGCCGATCCTAGAACTCGATGCGCGCGCCCACTTGGCCGGTACGATTGCCGCCAAAGTCGGCGGGCCGGGCGCTGGTGATCTCGCCAACGCTAGAGCTGTCGATCGCCAGCACCGGGTCCGAGAGATTTAAATGATTCAGCACGTTCGTAAACGAACCCTCCACCTTGATCCTGACTCGCTCGGTGGCGAAGAAAATCTTGGACAAACCCGCGTTCAAATTCACCGTTCCCGGTCCTGTCACCAGGCCCATGCCGGCATCCCCGAAGCGTCCTATCGGATTGCCGTAGCCCGGGTTTCCAATGAGACAAGGCGTGCCGACCTGCCACCCGGGAGTGCCGGGGCAAGTGTAGGCGGCCGCGTTGAACCAGTCGGCCGCAGTCGGATTGCTCAGACTGGGATTGCCAATTATATCCGGCGCCTGATTGCGGCCAATGATACCCGAACCGGTGCCGGAGGGGTCGCCGCCGCTAAAATATGGCGTCAAGAACGGGCCGCTCTGCCATAGGAAAATCGAGCTCAGCTGCCAGCCGCCGACCAGTGCATCCGCAAATCGATTCATGTTGCCGCCAAACGCGCGGCCGCGCCCTACCGGCAGTTCATAGATAGCGGTAGTGATCCAGCGGTTGCGCCGGGTGCCGTAAACCGGGCCGTATTCGTGTTTGAGGTCGTACGCGTCCATGGTGCGGTGACCGGCGTTTTCGTCGGCGAAGTGGTCGGCGACGTATCCCTGATTGTCGGCCAGGTTCTTGGCGAAGGTATAGGTCGAGTTGAACGTGATGCCGCTCTTGTAGCGATGGTGCACCTCGATCTGCAACGAATTGTAGTTGGCATCCGCGCCGTTGGCTCGGGTGTTAATGACACCCCAATTGGGGAACGGACGGCTGCTCAAAGGCTGGTCCACGTAGTCGGTGGTTGAATAGTACGACTGATTCAGGTTCGGCGCCCACACCAGATCGCGCGTATCCATCCCAATGTAGGAAATCCGCAGGCCGGTATTGAACCCAAGGTCGCGGTCGATGGAAAAATTCCATTGCATGGCATAAGGGTCTTTATAGTTGATCTGGTTCGCCGTGCCGAAGTAATCTGTTCCCGCCGGCGGTACCTCGATGCCCGAACCGCCCGTTTTCACGTTCGGCCACTGGATAGCTGCGACGCCGTTGGTGATGCTGTTGTTGTATTCGTAAGTTGCCGATTGCAAAGTTCCGGTGAGCGCATAGTAAATGGAACCCAACACCTCGGTGTTGTAGATACTAAAACCGCCGCGGAACACGGTTTTGTTGTCGAAGGGCCGATAAGCAAAGCCAAAGTGTGGCAGGTACCGGACCGGCGCGGTGCGCAGGCTGTTGGGAAGTCCGGCCTGGCTGGCCGAGAGCACCGGCATGCAGGGAGCGCCGTTCAGGCTCGGCCCGGTGGTGCTTCCGTAGGGCGTGCAGGCATTGGCGCTGGCGAGAAAACCGGTAGCGAGCAGATTCGCCGCGCCGTCGGGATAAATGACCGCGCCGGACCTTGGGTAGGCCGCGTCGAAGTTACCGATGTTGCCGGAAGCGTCGGTATAGCCGGGGTGAAATTCAAACCGCATTCCGAATTCCAGGGTCAGCTTCGGAGTGGCGCGGAAGGCATCCTGCACGTAGCCATTGTAGTGATTGGTGATGCCGTCGTTGTCCATCAGGACGTTGTCGAAACCGGTCTGGCCCGGCAGCCCCAACAGAAAGTCGGCGAAGGTGGATCCAGTAAACTGACCGGTGAAATTGAACTCGCCGTAGTTATCGCCGCCTATGAAGCTGAGCGGGTCGATGGCCTGGATATGACGGTAGTCGAAGCCGAACTTCAGCGTGTGCTTGCCGAGCGTCCAGGTCACATTGTCGACAAACTGAGTCGTCCGGCTGTGGGTAATGCCCTCCAACCGGTCGGCTGTCAATCCCGTGAAATTGCTGCTGCCGAAGTCGATCTCGGGCAGCCCGTTGAAAAATGCCGGCAGACCGATTAAGCCTTGCAGTCCGAGCGACTGCGAAAACCCTTTCCCATTGAAGGAATTTGTGGAGCCGCTGTTGTTTCTGGTGAAGCCGAAGCGTGCCTCGTTGAGCAGATTCGGCAGGATCGCGTAGTTGTAAGCGAGCACCAGCAAACGGTAGTCGTCAGGATTACTGCTGGGGGGAATCAGAAGATTATTCGGCGAAAGCGCGTTGATGTCCTTCCAAGTCCAACGGCCGAAGATCGATTGCTTGGAAGTGAGATATTGATCGATCCTAATATCGTACTGATCCGAACTGTAGCTGGTTCCCTCGTTCACAATGTAATTGGCGGCGTGGGAAGTGGTCAGGTCACCTGCATTCGGCAGAGGAAACAAGGTGAGGAGCTTCTGCGCCACGGGGCTGATCGCGCTGGTCGGAATCGTAGCGTTGGGATACGGCGCGCCGGTGAACGGATCGGTGATCGTCACACCCTCGGCGCTGAAGTTTCCGTTTCGCATGGCCTGCGTCGGAACCTCTTCCTGCACCACGGAAGCCTGCGGATAGCGGAACCCCTCGTAGGTTCCATAGAAGAACGTCTTGTTCTTGCCGTTATACAGATGCGGAATGATGACCGGCCCGCCGATGGTTGCGCCAAAATCGTTGGCGACCAGCTTGGGTTTGGTTACTTCGCCGAAGTTGAGGGCATTCATCGCCGCGTTCTGGCTGTACCAGAATAAGGCGCCGTGAAATTGATTCGTACCACTCTTTGAGATAGTGGTCACATCGCCTACCTGCCCGTATTCGGCTTCGTTTCCGACGCCCTGCACCTTGATTTCCGCGATCGATTCGGAAGACGGAAAGGCATTGGTCAGCGGCTGATTACCGGTTACGTTGGTGATCGAGATGCCATCCAGCGAATACTGCGTCTGCGACTGGATACCGCCCTGAATCGAGAAGTTGCCGTTGTTGTCGGCTTGCACGCCGGGCAACACTTGAATGAGCTGGTAGGGACTCGTGTTTCCGTTGGCACGGATATTTGCGGGAAGGTTCAGCAGTTCTTGGGGATTGAAGGTTTCTTGAATCACCTGGGAATCGGTGTTGATCACGCCCGCTTCCGACGACTCCACCGTGACGGCCTGCGACATTTGGCCTACTTGCAAAGCCGCATCGACGCGCAGCGTCTGGCGGGCCACCAGCAATAGGTCCGTGGCATCGAACATTTCGAACCCGTTTGCAGTGACCGCGACCGTGTAATGCCCCGGCTGCACGTTGAGCAGCTCATAGTCGCCGGTGCTATTGGTCTTGACGTCGCGAGTGGTATTCTCGTCCGTGTTCGTGATCTTTACCGCCGCGCCCGGAACCGCTGCTCCCGAACTGTCTTTCACAGTCCCAATGATTGCGCCGTAAGTCGACTGGCCGAAGACCGTCGCCGAAGACAATATCAGGCCGAGCAGCAAGAGCGCGTAGACGCGCGCGTTGGCCCGCCTCCGCCTCCGATGGATGGAAGCCGACAATTTGGGTTCAGGCAGTTGTAGCATTCGAACTCCTTTTTCTTCCCCGGATGGAGTGATCTCAGAGACTAGCAGGGCTATGTTTCGCGCCTATCTCGGAGGAGTTTCGAAGCGATGAATTCCGTAGCGCGCATGAAACCGCTACGATAGAACAAGGGCCGGGATAGCTCAGTTGGTAGAGCACCTGACTTGTAATCAGGATGTCACGAGTTCGACTCTCGTTCCCGGCTCCACTTCAGGCTTGAGCGGTTTCGGCCGGCGCCGCTAGTCAGTAGTCCTGGCGAGCACGCGGTGCAGCGTGCTCAGCGGCGATTCATCGACCTGCTCGGGGACTGGCGGTGTTCCCGGCTGAGCTTGCGATGTGGCGATTGCCGCCGGTTTGATGAACGCCATCACATCCTCGATCGCCGGCTTCTGTCTTATCAGGAAGTCCATGCCATCAGCCGTGATTGCCAGGCTGCTTTTGTCATCGCTGGCCGCCAAGCCCCGTTGCTTCAAATACCACAGCGCGGAACTCAACTCCACGGCCGTGGCTTCCACCATGCTTTCGATGGACCGCATCGAGATACCTGGAGCGGACGGCCGGGTGAGCCGGCGATCGTAGAGCAGACAAAGAATAGCCGAGCGCAAAACCTCTTCGCGATCGAGCGCGGTAAAGAATTCGACGCCGCTAAATTTCGGGCCGCCTGCTTCCTGGCCGGTGCCGTGCAGCTCGTCGAATTCACGGCGCCGTACTGGATCGGAGAGGACTTCATAGGCCACATTGAGAGCCGCAAACATCTCGGCATTGCCGGTGAGCGTATTCTTCGGATGGTATTGCTGTGCTAGCGTCGCGTACGCCCGGTGCATCGTTTCCGAGGCTGCCTGGGGGTCGATCCCTAACAGTCCGTAATGATCTTGGAATTTAGCGGCAAGTGTGGCTGGCATGTCTGCCTAACATATCGGCCAGGGCGCGCAAAACTGCGGCTCCATTTACCGGGACGGCAATTCGGCGCGGCAACTCGGCGCATTTGCGCCCTCTGCGATAATGGTTCTACACCCGCGCCCATGCATCGCCCCAGCGATACTTTTGTCGAGCAGCACCAGGACCGCCTCCTCGAGGAGCTGAAGGACTTCCTCCGCATCCCCAGCGTCAGCACGCTCCCCGAACATCAGCCGGACATCGCAGCGGCCGCGCATTTTGTAGCTGAAAGTCTGCGCCGCGCCGGCCTGGAAAATGTCGAGATCATCGCCACCGCGGGCAACCCCCTCGTTTATGGGGACTGGCTCCACGCCCCCGGCAAGCCCACGGTGCTGTGCTACGGCCATTACGACGTCCAGCCGCCCGATCCGCTGGAGCTTTGGCATTCGCCTCCCTTCGAACCCGCCATCCGCGACGGCAACATCTACGCGCGCGGCTCGTCCGACGACAAGGGGCAGATGTACATGCACATCAAGGCCGCTGAAGCGTTGCGGGCGGTGCATGCCGGCAAACTGCCGCTGAATCTCAAGTTCCTCATCGAAGGCGAAGAAGAAATCGGCGGCGCGTCCATCAGCAAGTTCGTCGCGGAAAATCCCGCCAAGCTCGCTGCCCACGTCGCGCTCGTCTCCGACACGCAGCTGTACGCCGAAGGCCTTCCGACCTTGTGCATCGGCCTGCGCGGCTTGGTCTACATGGAAGTGGAAGCCACCGGTCCCGATCGCGATTTGCACTCCGGCCTCTACGGCGGCGCCGCTCCCAACCCGATCTTCGGTCTCATCGAGCTGCTCTGCAAATGTAAAGACATCACCGGTTCCATCCGAATTGCGGGTATGTACGACGATGTCGCGCCTCCGGCCCCGGTGGAGCGCGAAAGCTGGAAGCGGCTTCCGTTCGACGAGGCGGAATTCTTGCGCCGCGAGGTAGGCGCTAGCGAACTGGTCGGCGAGGCGGGTTACTCCGTGCTGGAGCGCGTCTGGGCGCGGCCTACGATAGAAGTCCACGGCATCGCGGGCGGATTCACCGGCGCGGGATCGAAGACCGTTATCCCGTCCAAGGCGGTTGCGAAAGTCAGCTTTCGCTTGGTGCCGAATCAAAATCCCGACAAGATTCTCAAATCGTTCGCCGACTTCCTGCAATTCAATGCGCCTCCAGGCATTCGCATCCAATTGCGCGTCTTAGGCGCAGCTCCGGCGGTGATGGTCGATCCCGATCACCCGGCTATCCGTATCGCGGCCCAGGCTTTCAGCGACATGCTCGGCAAGCCCACCGTGTTCACGCGCAACGGCGGCTCCATTCCGGTGGTCGGCGACTTCGCCACGCATCTGGGCATTCCGACCATATTGATGGGCTTCGGCCTGCCCGACGACGGACTCCACTCGCCCAACGAAAAATATCGGCTCGCCAATTACTACACCGGCATTATGACCATCGCGCACTTCTTCGAACAATACGGCGCGGCTACGGAACAATATGCGGTTACCGAACAATATCCGGTTACCGAGCCGCGACCGTGAGGGAGCCGGCACTTGGCGACCAAAATTGACAACCCGGCTCCGTCCGAAAGCGTGGTCCGGTCCGCCGGCATGGTTTCGGTGGCGATGGCCATGTCGCGCGTCACGGGACTGCTGCGCGAAATTGTGATGGCGCGCCTGTTCGGCGCCGGCTTCGTCTACGACGCCTTTCTGCTCGGCTTCCGCATTCCCAATCTCACGCGCGACCTGTTTGCCGAAGGCGCGCTGTCTTCCGCCTTCGTCCCCATCTTCACGCAAACCCTCGCGCAAAAAGGCCGCAAGGAAGCCGCCGAGTTGGCGAATCTCGTAGCCACCGCGCTGATCATCGTGGTCGGCCTCTTCTGCCTTCTGGGAATTATTTTCAGCCCGGTCTGGGTTAACCTGCTGGCCTCGGGATTCCATCAAGTGCCCGGCAAATTCGAGCTCGCGGTCAAAATGACGCGCATCATGTTCGCCTTCCTGCTGCTGGTGGCTCTCGCCGCGCAGGCCATGGGCGTGCTCAACGCCTGCAACCGGTTCGGCGTTCCCGCGCTGGCTTCCACATTTTTCAACATCGGGTCCGTCGGTTTCGGCCTGATTCTCGGGTACTTGCTGGGACCGCGGCTGGGCATCGAGCCCATCACCGCCATGGCTGTGGGCGTCGTGTTCGGCGGCGCTCTGCAACTCGCGTGGCAACTGCCGGCGCTGTGGGCCGAGGGATTCCATTTTCGTCCCGCCATCGATTGGAGCCATCCGCTCCTGCGGAAGATTTTCGGGCTCATGGGCCCCGCCGTTCTGGGCAGCGCCGCGGTGCAAATCAACGTGCTCGTCATCACCAACTTCGCTTCGCAAATACCGGGCAACGGCCCAGTGAGCTGGTTGAGCTATTCGTTCCGCTTCATGCAGCTTCCGCTCGGCCTATTTGGCGTAGCGATCGGTTCGGCCACGCTTCCCTCGATTGCGCGCAGCGCGGGCGTGGGCGATTTCGACGAATTTCGCCGCACGCTATCCAAATCGCTCGGGATGGTGTTTCTTCTGACGCTGCCGTCTTCCGTGGGACTCATCGTGCTCGGCCGCACCATGATTGGCGCCATCTACCAAGGCGGCAAATTCAGCGCCCACGACACCGAGCAAACCGCGATCGCCCTCTCCTGCTACGCCGTCGGCCTGGCCGGCTATTCCGCGCTCAAAGTGCTCAACCCCGCTTTCTACGCGCTGCACGACGCGCGCACGCCCATGCTTATCAGCCTCATCTCTATCGGCGTCAACTACCTCAGCGCCAGCTTTCTGCTGCGCGACACCGGGCTCGGTCACGCCGGTTTGGCGCTCTCCACTTCCGTGAATGCCGTCTTCGGCGGCGTGGCGCTGTTCGTGATTCTGCGCAATCGCGTCGGGGGCATCTACGGACGCAATCTGATCGAGAGCATTTGGAAAATCGCCGCCGCGTCCGCTGTCATGGGCGCGGCTGTTCTGCTGGCGAGCCACGGAATCGAAGGCTGGCTCGGGGTTGGCCGCTTCGCGCGTTTGATCGATCTGGCCATTTCCATTCCTCTGGGCCTCGTGATCTTCTACGCCGGCTGCCGTATCCTGCGAGTAAGTGAATTGGAGCTTGCGGCCCGCGCGCTGGCAAATCCTCTGACGCGCCGTTTCCATTCACGATAAGCACCGAGCATGAAAGGAGAGATGACGATGCACGGCAAAAGAGTCGCCCTGGTCACAGGAGCCAACAAGGGGATCGGCCTTCAAATCGCGAAGGATCTTGCGATGTACGGCCTGGTCGTGCTCGTCGGGTCGCGCAATTTCGCGAATGGAGCGGCGGCGGCGAAAAGCATTGGCGAGGGCGCCCACGCCATCCAACTTGACGTTACGGATCAGGCCTCGATCACCGCCGCGGCCGAGCGCATTCGGAAGGAGTTTGGCCGCCTTGACGTGCTCGTGAACAACGCGGGCATTGCGTTTGCCGGGAAGCCGGGCGTTCCGTTTGAGGAGCGCCTGAAGTCGAACATTCCAAGTTCCGCGTCGATTGACGATGTGCGCAAAATCTATGAGACGAACGTGTTTGGCGTCATGGCTGTCACGCAGGCAATGCTGCCGCTTCTTCGTGAAGCGCCGGAAGCACGCATAGTTAACGTGGGAAGTTCTTCCGGTTCGCTGACGCTGAATTCCAATCCGGACCATAAGCATCGCCAGATGTTTGGGGCAGCCTACAGTCCGTCAAAGACGGCGCTGCACGCGGTCTCGTTGGCTTTTGCGATTGAGCTGGAGAAGACCAACATCAAGGTCAACATAGCGTGTCCGGGCTTCACGGCAACGGATCTCAATGATTTTCGCGGCACGCGCACGGTCGAACAGGGCGCACGTGAAGCGGTGCGTCTTGCGCTCATCGGACCGGACGGTCCTACCGGCACGTTCTCGGACGATGACGGCCCGGTCCCGTGGTGATGTAGTTTCGGTCACACCCCGAACTGCCGCAAATACACCCCACCGCGCCTCCGCCGCAAACTAGTCAATCAGTCTCGATAGCCGGTCCCGTTCCTTGCCCAACTCTCGTTCGTCCGCCACAATGAGGCCCCTTGCCGTTGGCGCACCATCGGCTTCACCAGCCGCCCCATCAGACGTGCGGGCAGCGCTCCCTGCAATGCGCCAGCATCTGCGGCGCGGTCATTTTGCCCCAGCTTCTCTCACTTTGCGGCTCCAATTGTCCCAGCCGGATCTTTACCTGATTCGCCACTGTCGCATCGAACAGGTTTTTCATGATCCACATGTCTCCTTTGAATGCGAGTAACCAAGAACCCGTGTCGAAGAAAGGTCATTTTTTCCGCGGTTCACCGATTGAACCGATTGATATCCGATAGGCGCAATTTCACAAAGGACCCTTTTGGTGACGGTACGGGAGATCATGAATTACCCTCATGGGCTATAGTTGTTCGTGCCCAACAATACATGTGAACACTGCGGCGGTTCACAACTCATCAGCGGTCTCACTGTTTCTGCTTCTGGTGGTGGTGGCGACGTACGTCCGGGCCTCCTCTGCAAAGAGAAAGAGAAAGGCTTTTTCAAACCATCCGAAAGGGGGAAAAGGGAGGGCCTTTTTGCTGACCTGTGCACATCTTGCGGCACTGTAAAACGTTTATACGTGAAAGACCCGAAACGTGATTGGGCGTCATCCGAATGTCAGCGATCGGTGACAGGCGCGATCGAAACCCAAGGAGGAGCACAATTGACACGCGAGGAAAAGGTTGCAGTGGTCGAAGCGTATCTGAAGGGGCTGGTCGGCAAAGATATCTCCAAGGTGCCCTTTGCGACCGATATCACCTTTGAGGGGCCGCGTGTTCCCCCGCTGGCCGGGCGAGAGGTCGTGGTTGGATTTCTGAAGATGATTCTTCCGGCAATTAAAGATGTCCAAATTAAGCAGCACATTGTCGAAGGAGACTACGTCGCCACCGTTTTTGACATGGAGACGGCCGATGGAATAGATCGCGTCTTCGATCGCATACGTTTGCTCGATGGTGACGTGAAGGAAATTCACTCGTTCTACTATCCCCGTCAACCACAAACAAACGGCTAGCGAAAAAACGCCGCGACGCATGTTCGAATGCGGCAGTGTACCAGTCTCAAAACCTATCCATCATCAACTCGGAGGATTGTCCAGGCACGCTACCAGCTTCACCCCATTTGATCTAATGGATTCATATGGGCATCACGATACTCTCAGGTCCGATCGGCGCAGGGAAGACGACCGTGGCGCGCGAGCTTGTTACTTTGCTGCCCCCGCCGGTCTCCTGCATCGAGGGCGATACGTTCTGGCCCTTTGTCGCCAAGTCCCACAGTCCCGATCCCAGAGAAGTAGGTCACGTGATCATGCGCGCCATGACAGCCGCTGCCATACCTTTCGCACGCTCAGCGTATGAGGTTATCATTGACTTCTCAATCCCACCTCAGTTCTTGGGAACTGCTCGTAAGATTGTCAAGGAAGTACCCTTGAACTACATTGTGCTCCGGCCAAGCCTGTCTGTCTGTGAACTCCGCGCAGGGATACGCGCGGAAGGTCGAATTAATAACTACGCCAGTTATCGCGATTTTTACACGCTGTTTGAGGACCCCTCGATCCATGCCCTCTGTGACGACGAGGCAGACGCCGGCACCGTCGCCAAGCGTATTTATGAGGGCCTCAATACAGGCAAATTTGTTTTGGACTAACTCTTCCGCGCCGCCTTCACAGCCAAGCTGCTTAGGCCGGATTTGGAATCCACGTGGTGGAATCGGGTATGAGCGCATCCGGATCATTCAAATCGAGGACCCACTAATGTCGGTGAACCCGGATGACTTGAAGCGCGTCTGGAGTCTAATGCAAAATGCGATCTCCGATCACGGACCCGGGATAGGCATCGACGCGAAAATTATCTCACAGCGGTGTGCTCCCGCTACGGATGGAGCGAACCCTCGGCGTTAGTTTTCCAGATCGGCGCAGTGTTCCCGATGGAACAGGGCGTCCAAGGATTCGATCCCGAAAATTTCATCGAGCGGTTGCGCTCCGAAGAACCGTAGCTCATTTTCCCTCCTATAGGTAACGTCATCGTTACCGAATTGAAAGGCCCGCCTCGAAACTTACCTTTTGTGAAACAGGGGGGCTTCGGGCTGCCGCCCCCCCGGAGAAGGCTCGATCCAACACCCGTTATTTAATTTTCGTTTAGCCCGTAAGGCTGCCGCGTGTGAAGGCGCTTCTTCCAGGTTCCCTCCAGGCGGATTACGGCGTCGGCGTCCTCGTCTGGAGACAAGCGCTGAAGGATGGTGAAACGGAAGTTCTTGGGATCGCGGTTCCGCAGTAACGCGTTCCCCCCGGACCCGGATTTTGCATAGTTCGCCCACCTGCCCAGAAGGTTGTCAACGCCGTACGCCGAACCGACGTAGCCTTTGGCGTCGGAAGCATCGAAAATATAGTAGACCCCCCGCCATTCTGTAAGCTTCGACCTCCAGCTCGGGGATAGAACGCCCAGTTCCTCCCACTCAAGTTCTATTTCCCGCCAATCCGGCATGGCTGGGTCAAGCGCGCTCTCGGCGAGTACCGCAGAAACAGGTATTGTGTTCCGATGCGCGAGACGCCACCAGGAGAGCTCGGGCGGCGGCCACTCGACCACCAGCTTACCCTTCCACGACGCATAGAAGTCCGTTAGCAGAAGGTCGAACCACAACACGGACGACCGCTTCTCTCCTAGGCCATTCATTCCATACTTCTCTTTCAGCTCGATGTACGCTGGGACTTGCCAGTATTGCTCGGACGTCATCGGCTTCGACCCAGCAACGGAGTACAGGCCAACAAAGAGGGCTCTGCGCGGCTCATGGCCGATGAATGAGGCCACAAACTTAGCTCGTGTCATCGCGCCCTCAACCCTGATATTCTGGGTCTGTTGGTATGCGTTGAAAATATCTGGCCTTTCCGAGGCGATGCGCGGGAATATCCTATTGAGTTTGGGTTCAGAAGGTCGGTGTCGGAGCACCAACACCTGTCGAGGGTCGATTTCCTTCTTTAGCAGCAAGTCGTTAAAATACATCCTGCCTCCCGTCCTGGTGTTGCTTGCGACTTCGCCGTCGGTAAGGCACCCGGCATGATCTTTATCGAGCCACGCTTCCAGGGGCGGGTTTGGATCGGCCATCTCTGCATGGTAGCCGGAAAAGCTGACGGGCGAAACTTACCCTTTGCGGAACGGCTGGCCGGAGGCACGGCGTTGTGTTTGTTTTAGAGGTAGGGGTCGGTTCTGTCGTCCTTCCAGAGTGCCCTCCAAAGACCGTATTCTGCTTCCGCCTCAGCTGGTTCGCGTTCAACGGCTGCCGGTACATATCCATGAACGGAAAAGATGTTGGAAGACTTGATCTCGGCGGCTTCCAGCCGACTGAACGCCGCGCTCATTTTCTTTTGGTCGTACTGGACGGCTCGTTGCTTAGTACTCGCACTCATGCCTGAATTATACGAGTTTAAAGACGCAAGACCCCGGTACACCAGCGGCGCGGAACTCGGCTTTGCCACGCGTTTCAAAACTTACCCTTTGCGGGAGTTGCGCCACCTTACTTCTTGCGGATGAACGTACCGCAATCTACCGCCTGAAAACTGCCGGGTAGAGCGTTGTCAATCGTGGCGACGATCAACGGCAGGTAGTGTTTGAGGATGTCCCATTCAACAGAGGACAAGACCACGATTGCAATGGTGCGCTCGGTAAGGTTCTGTTCGTAGGCGAGCGTCTGGTCGCCGGTTAAAAAGACTTCGATGCCCTCGTTTTCGGCGGTGCGCAAAAGTTCGCCGTTCCTAAGTCCGGCCCAGCCTTTCTAACTGACGGTGAAAACTTCATGGGCGCCGAGGTTCTTCCGCAACCGGTGCGCCAGATTTTCATCAAGCAAGACCTTCACGGATTGGGCTGCTCACGATGGGCGTGGGCAAACTCAATCAGGCGTTTGATCTGGGCAATGGAAAGCGAAGGCCAATCCTCGTGGATGTCATCAATGCTCTCTCCCATGTCATAGCTATTCACAATCCCGTCAGGCATGATGCGCGTACCGCGCACGATGGGCCGCCCCGAAACCTTGCCGGGAATTTGCTCGATCAGTTCGCAAGCTGTCCAGTCGATCGCTTGTGTGTCTAGCTTTGCCATGGTCGCACCCTCCTTTATCGTAGCGTTTTACCACGTCTCGGCGGCGGCGTCACGCATGGAAGGGCAGGGGGCTCGTGCCGTTTGAACTTTATGCGGTCGCGCCGAACTTGGGCAAGATCGTACTGAGCCTGTTGCACCAGCCAGCCCTCTGCCGTGCCGCCGAAAACCTTGGACAGTCCCACGGCCATCTCAGGCGATATGCCGCGCTTCCCGTTGACAAGCTCCGAAAGCGTGTTGCGCGTTACCCCAAGGGCGGCGGCGGCGTCCGTGATGGTCAACATCGTTTGGCCCAGTCACGTGCGTCAACCTTTCTATTGACGTATTGTGATCGGCTGGCCGAACGGCGGGCTCGGGATCGCAGCCCCCATCCACACCCCCATCCACAATGGATATCGCGTACATCGCAGCGGGCCGCGATGATTTTCTCCGCCCGGCGAGCGCGTCCCGCGCTGTGCGGCTCTCAATAGCCGCCCTATACTAAGGAGTTGCTGCTTTCCATCCTCATCCCCGTCTACAACGAGCGCACCATGGTGGAACGAAGCCTCGCCCAGGTGCTCGCCGCGCCCCTTCCTGAAAACATGGAGCGCGAGCTGATTATCGTCGACGATTGCTCCACCGACGGCACATCCGACATTCTCGACCGCGTGGCCGCTCAGGAACCCTCCATCCGGCTCTTCCGGAAAAAGGTCAATGAAGGCAAGGGCGCCGCTGTCCGCACCGCGATCCAGGAAGCCTGCGGCGACTTTTGCCTGGTCCAGGACGCCGATCTGGAATATGATCCGTCCGAGTACCCGGCCCTGATGCGCCCTTTGTTGAGCGGGCATGCCGATGCGGTTTTCGGGTCGCGCTATCTGGCCGGCGACCAGACCCGCGTGCTGCCCTTCTGGCACTCCATGATCAACAAGAGCCTGACGCTGCTTTCCAACATGTTCTGCAATCTGAACCTGACGGATATGGAGACCTGCTACAAGGCCTTCCGCACCGATCTCCTCAAAAGCATTCCCATCCGATCGAACCGTTTTGGTTTTGAGCCGGAGATCACCATGAAGTGCGCCAAACGCAAGCTGCGCATTTACGAAGTGCCCATCAGCTATCACGGCCGCACTTACGAGGAAGGCAAGAAAATCGGTTGGAAGGATGGCGTCAAAGCGCTAGGCGTGATTTTGCATTATTGGCTCATCGACGATCTGTACGTCGAGCCCTACGGCCGCGCCTTCCTCAACAATCTCACCGGCACGCCTCAGTATTTAAGCTGGCTGGCCCGCGTTCTGCGGCCTTACCTCGGGGACACGGTGCTGGAGCTGGGCGCCGGCATCGGGAACATAGCGGCGCGCCTGATGGGGCGCAGGCTCCTTTACGTTGCGGCCGAGAAAGACCCGTTGTACCTGCACGCGCTCGGCAACCGCTTCCTGCGAACGCCCAACGTCTCGGTGCTGAAGCTCGACCCGGAGCGCCCCCAGGATTATCAGGAAGCGGGCGGTCCGTTTGATACAGTTCTGTGCGTAAATGTTTTGGAATACGTCGACAATCCCTCAGCGGTAATCTGCTCGGTGGCCGGTGTCTTGAAGCCGGGCGGTTCTCTGATCGTTCTTGTCCCTCAGACCCCGGCGCTTTATGGGACTCTCGATAAAACCCTGGGGCACCGGCGGCGTTTTTCCGTGACCCAGCTGCGCTCGCTCCTTGAAAAAGCCGGTTTCAATGTCGCCGGAATCCGCCAGCTCAACAAAATAGGGACGCCGGGCTGGTGGTTCCACGGCAAGCTGCTCCGAAGCAGCTACATCAGCAAGGGGACGCTGAAAATCTTCGACAAGACTGTGTGGATCTGGCGGCGTATTGACGCGCTTCTGCCGTGGCGCGGGCTATCGCTGATTGCGGTGGCGGCCAAGCCCGCCGAGTAAGCCGGAATGCGGCTTTACATATGAAGCTCTACGTGGTGACGGGCGGCGCGGGGTTCATCGGCTCCGCTCTGGTGCGCTCGCTTCTCACTCAGGGCGCCGGCGCCGTGCGAGTGGTCGACAACTTCCTCACCGGCCGCGAAAGCAACCTTAGCGAGATTCGATCCCGAATCGAGCTCGACCAGTCCGACATTCGCGACTACGCCGCCGTCGCCGCCGCCATCCGTGGCGCGGACGTCGTGTTTCATCTGGCCGCCATTCCCTCCGTGCCGCGTTCCATTGAAGATCCCGAGCTGTCGCACCAGGTGAATATCGATGGAACGTTCAACGTTCTGCGCGCTGCGGCCGAAGCGAAAGTCCAACGCGTCGTCTACGCGGCCTCTTCTTCAGCGTACGGCGACACCGATGTGTTGCCGAAAGTGGAAAGCATGCCGCCGCGCCCGAAATCTCCCTACGCCGTTCAAAAGCTCGCGGGCGAGTATTACTCGAGCGTGTTCCATTCCTGCTTCGGTTTGGAAACCGTCGCGTTGCGATTCTTCAACGTGTATGGGGAACGCCAGGATCCCTCCAGCCCTTACTCTGGCGTTTTGTCCCTGTTTTTCAACGCATTGATCGAGCGCCGCTCGCCCACCATCTACGGCGACGGCGAGCAGACGCGCGATTTCACCTACGTCGAAGACGTCGCGGCGTTGTGTCTGAAAGCCGCGACGGCGCCAGACGTTGCAGGCAGAATGTATAACGCGGGAAACGGCAATCGGTATTCGCTCAATTTCGTGTGGGATGCGCTTCAGAAGATAGAGGGCGTCACTTTACCTGCACGCTACGGTCCGCCCCGGGTAGGCGACGTGCGCGATTCCCAGGCCGATATCACCGCTGCCCGCCGCGACCTCGGCCACGCGCCCAAGTACACGCTGGAGCATGGCCTGCGCCGGTCGTTGGCGTGGTTCAAATCAGAGCGGTATCGTTCGCAATAAGCCATGCTCGACATAATCCGCGACACCATCCGCAAAATTCCCAAAGGAAAAGTATCCACGTATGGCGGCGTCGCTCAAGCAGCGGGTTTTCCCGGCTGTGCGCGCCAGGTGGTCTGGGCGCTGCGAGCTGGGCGTGGGCTGCCGTGGCATCGGGTAGTAGGAGCGGGCGGAAAGATCTCGCTGACCGGTGAAAATGCCCTGGAACAACGGCTGCGCCTGGAATCCGAGGGCGTCGCCTTCCATGGATCGCGCGTCTGGATGCAAAAGCACGAGCATCATTTCCGGGCTACGGCGCGCCGGAAAAGGGCGTAATGCTTGCGGGCTGCGCGTTTGGATCCACCAGCCACACGCTCCGGCCGTGAAAGTATTCGACCAATGCGCGATCTTTCTCCGGGCCCAGGTCCCGCGCCCACACCACCGGCGAGGCGTCTATATCGGCCGCGTTGTAAATCCATTGAAGAAAGTCGCTCGGATTGTCTTTCGGCTTCACGATCACCAGGTGCCTGCCGCCGGTCTTCTCCAGCATTTCCAAGACCCGCGCCTTGTTCTGATTTCCCGGCTGCACGCAACACCAGGATTCAAAATTCACCGCCTGGGTAAACGGCAGGTGGGACTTTTCAAGGCCGACGCGCACCGCGAGAATCAGCAGCATGATCACCGGCGCCGCCAGGACCAGTTGGAGTCCGATTGCGCGGCCGTTGCGCCGCACGCGATGTAGCAAGCGCATACACTCCACCAGCACTGCAAGAATACAGGCTGCAGCCGGGGCGGCGTAATGAGGCAAACTGACGAACTGCATCAACGTCAAAAGAATCGTGCATCCGCCCGCGAGCAGCAGCAAACGCATACGCCTGCTCCGCCACAACGCCGGCAGCATAACCAACGGAATCGACAATGCCGGTCCGAAATAGAACCTCCACAACGTTTGAGCCTTGAGCGTGCTGTGCTTGAGTTCTCCGAGTAAGGACGAGTTCCGATCATGCGCCTCTCGTTCGTAGTCGTAGTAGCGCTGCAACTCGACGTGCTGGAGCTTAACGTCCCGCGCGTGAAACCAGGGCAGGCCCAAAGGCCATCCGTAGGCCGCCTGGTTGGCCCCGTACGGCGTGCGGAACGGATCGCCCGTGACGGCTTTCGAGTAGAACAACAAGGCTGCCACTGCGGCTAATACCAAGGCCGTAGCGGGAACGCACATCCAACAGACTCGGAGCTTCTTTCGAAACGCCATGCCCAAGGCCACCACAACGGGCAGGGAAACGCCCAGCCCCTCGAATGGCCGTGTGTAGCCGATGGCTATCAATCCCAGCGCCAACACTAGCGACAGGGAAAAAGACGGCTTCTTGAGGAATCGCGGGTAGGCTCCCAGGACGAGCGCTCCTCCCAGCGCCGCCAGGCAGCCGCCATAATAGCTGTTGATCCAATAGCTCGCGATGTCGAAGCGCAACACGGCCAGCAGCGCCCCGAACAGCGCCCACGCCGGTGGCACCCAGGCCTGCAGCATCCAGCACAGCGCGGCGCACATTGCGGCGCACAGTACCCAAACCGCAATCCACGGATGGCCGGCCAGCATTCCCAGCGCCAAAATCGCTGCCGGCCCCGGAAAATAGTCGGAATTGTAGGTCGGCTTTTGAATAATGTGGATGCTCTCGAAATGCGTCCACATCGGATGGGTCGGATTGGTCAACCGCCCGTGCGACAACGTGTCGGCGAGCAACAGCTGGCTGAATTCGTCGGTCACCACCGGGTGAGGAACCGGCAGCACCGGCAGCAGCGCCGCGCGTATGGCCAAGGCGGAAAAGAACACCACCACCACGGCTGTCTTCCGCCGGTACGCCAGCTTCGCCCACGCGCGCCAGGCGGGAGTTACCCGGAATTTCGGCGGCACTTTGGGCAACCAGCCCCGATATACGCACAAAAGCACCACGCCGGCCAAAACTGCTTCGAGCAAATTCAGGTCGAAATAGAGCGCGTATCCAAATCCGGCCAAAAGATAAAGAACAAACGCAAGCATGGAAGATCAGAATCCGGTAGT
>Ga0302324_100001677_pt1 | contig 53164 bp, 50 predicted proteins | sample Palsa_T0_1_FD_201949 | JGI IMG/M metagenome (GOLD analysis project Ga0302324, IMG submission 201949) | Peat permafrost microbial communities from Stordalen Mire near Abisko, Sweden - Palsa_T0_1 | ecosystem: Environmental > Terrestrial > Soil > Palsa > Peat permafrost | place: Sweden: Abisko...
TCTACGAGATGGTGATCGCCCAGGTGACGCGGGCGCGCCGCTACACCGACGACGTCGAATGGTCGAGCGAGGACGGCACCCGCACCGAGCACGACTTCCTCTGCCGCTGCGTCGAAGCGGCGATCAAAGCTGGCGCCACCACCATTAATATTCCCGACACCGTCGGCTATTCAGTGCCGGAAGAATATTTCGCGCTGTTCAAGATGGTGCGCGAGCGCGTGCCCAATTCCGACCAGGCGCGGTTCTCCGTGCATTGCCACGACGATCTCGGCATGGCGGTGGCCAATTCGCTCGCCGGCGTGCGCGCCGGCGCCCGGCAGATCGAATGCACCATCAACGGCATCGGCGAACGCGCCGGCAACGCCTCGCTGGAAGAAGTCGTGATGGCAATGCGGGTGCGCAACGACGTGATGCCCTATTGGAGCGCCATCAACGCCAAGATGCTGACGCGGGCGTCAAAGCTCGTATCTGCCGTAACCTCGTTCCCGGTGCAGTACAACAAGGCGATCGTCGGACGAAACGCCTTCGCCCACGAGAGCGGCATCCACCAGGACGGCATGCTCAAGCACACCCAAACCTACGAGATCATGATGCCGGAGGATGTCGGGGTGAAGCAGACCTCGCTGGTCATGGGCAAGCATTCGGGGCGGCATGCCTTCGTTCATAAGCTCGAAGAGCTCGGCTATCATCTCGCCGGCAACCAGCTCGAAGACGCCTTCGTGCGCTTCAAGGCGCTCGCCGATCGGAAGAAGCACGTCTACGACGAGGATCTCGAAGCCTTGGTCGACGAGGAGATCGCGACCGCGCAGGACCACATCAAGCTCGTCTCGCTCTCGGTCATGGCCGGCACGCGCGGCCCGCAGCGCGCCACCATGAAGCTCGATATCGACGGCCGCTCGATGATCGAGGAGCGCGACGGCAATGGTCCGGTAGACGCCACCTTCAACTGCATCAAGGCGATGGTGCCGCACGAGGCCAAGCTCGAGCTTTATCAGGTGCACGCAGTGACCGAGGGCACCGACGCCCAGGCCGAAGTCTCGGTGCGCTTGTCGGAGAACGGCCGCAGCGTCACCGCCAAGGGCGCCGACCCGGATACGCTCGTCGCTTCGGCGAAGGCTTATCTCGCCGCGCTTAACAAGCTCGTCGCGAGGCGGCTGCGCGGAGAACGCGAAGAGCGCCGCATCCACTCGACGGATGCGGGGTAGGGCCACGGCGTCATCACCGGGCCGGCGCGAACGCGCCGTGACCCGGTGATCCATCTTTTAGAGTCCGAGAAAATGGATTGCCGGGGCTATGACCATCAACGTTTAAGCGGGCAGCCGCTGTCCGCAAGTGAGCGGAAGGCCCGATCGGCGGGAATCGCGCCGAGGATTTTGTAGTAATCCCACGGCTCCTTCGATTCTTCCGGCGTTTTGACTTGCGCGAAATACATGTCGTGGAGGAGACGGCCGTCTTCGCGCAGGCGTCCGTTCTTGGCGAAGAAGTCGTTGACCGGCGTTTCGCGCATCTTCGCCATCACGGCCTTGGCTTCATCGGTGCCGGCGCCGGCGACAGCGCCGAGGTAATGGCGGACAGCGGAATAGACGGCCGCTTGCGCCTGCGTCGGCATGGCGCCGTGCCGGGCAAAGAAGCGCTTCGACCAGGCGCGGGTGTCCGCATCCCGGTCCCAATAAAACCCGGTAACGAATTTTAGCCCCTGCGCGTTCTTCAGCCCGATGCTGTGAATGTCGGTAATGAAGACGAGCAGCGAGACAATGCTCTGGCCGCCGCGCGTAAGGCCGAATTCGTTGGCTTGTTTGGTGGCGTTGATCATGTCACCGCCGCCGTTGGCGAGTGCCACGACCTTGGCGCCGGAGGCCTGCGCTTGCAAGAGATACGAACTGAAGTCGGACGTGTTGAGCGGGTGGCGGACACCGCCCAGCACTTGGCCGCCGGCGGCGCGCACCGCGCTGGTGGCGTCGGCTTCCAGGGAATGGCCGAACGCATAATCGACAGTAAGAAAGAACCAGCTGTCGCGGCCTTCCGCCACGACCGAGCGGGCGAGACTCGTCGTCAGCGCATAGCTGTCGTAAATCCACGACGCTTCGGTCGGCGTGCAGGACTTGCCGGTAAAGGCTGTGCTGCCGACGGCGCCGGCGATGGCGAGGCGGTTACGTTGGGCGGCAAGCTGCTCGACCGCGAGCGCCACCGCGGAATTGTCGAAGCCGATGGCGAGGTCCACTCTTTCGGCGTCGAACCACTGCCGCGCAATCGCGGCGCCGATGTCGGCTTTGTTTTGGTGATCGGCGAAAATGACATCGACCGGTGTGCCGAGGACCGAATTGCCGGCGTCCTCAACGGCCATTTTTGCGGCGACCACCGAGCCCGGGCCGCCCAAATCCGCGTAGAGCCCCGATTGATCGTTCAGTACGCCGATTCTGACAATGCCGTCTGAGATTTGCGCTTTGGCGGAATTAACGCCCGTTATGGGGGCGCAGGCCAATATGAGCGCAAGGGCAAGTCGCACATCATTCCCCGGAGCGGCCGGGGAAGATTAAATGTCGCCTGACATCGCTGCAAGGCGGCTAAGATGCGACCAGCACGGCCGCGCCGGGCAGGACTGCACAGTTTATTGCTTGCGGTTGACGAACAGCGCGTTGCCGAGGCCGGTGCCGATGGTGAAGGTCGCCCAGCTTTCGACATCGTCCATGCGCGGGACTTCGCTCAAGCCCTGCACCACCGCGTCGTTATGCATCACGATCGCGGTCTCATGGTCGCCGATGCGAGGGATCGCCTCAAACAACACTTTCGGGAGATTGAAGCGGCTGCTTTCCCAGTTGCCCGGCAAGTTCTGAGCGCCGGCTTCGATCGAGCCGTCGGCGTCGATTTTGCCCGGACAGCCGATGCCGATGAACGGCGCGAGGCGTAACTCTTCTTTTTTGGCGCGATTGATCAGACGTCGCAGCATACTGATTAAACCTTCGACTGCTTCCTCGCGGTTGAGCTTTTCGTCGCCATGACGCCACAGCTCGAACTTCCACACCTTAGCCTTCGACAAATCCGAGGCGTTGCGCAGGTTAAGTTGCACCACGCCGGCGCGGATATTGGTGCCGCCGATATCAACGGCAAGGATGGCGTCATGCGCCTCGAACATCCATGCCGGCGCGAGCTGTGCGGCGCCGAGAAGTCCGGCCTCGTCGGGATCGTTGCGGATGATGCAAATCTCGGTATCGATTTTGTCGGCCTTCAACAACACCGACGTGCGGCCGATGGCAAGCTCGCCGACACGACTGCCGGCGAAACCGCCGCCGATCACTATGCGCGACGCGTCCTTCCAGCCCTTGAGCTTGAGAAAGCGCCGCAGCACCACGGCGAGCTCTTGCGCGAACGATTCGATGGCGCTTTGAATAATACCGGCAGTTTCAGGATCGCCGCTGGCGAACAGTTGGTCGAGCTTTTTCTTCGCGATCTTGCTCGATGGCTCGTCGCCGAACGGGTCATGATTGAGGTCGCGCAACGGCTTTCGCCAATTTTCAATAAACTTGCGGAATGCGCCCTTGCTGGCGCGATCGCCGATGAAGCCCTCATCGTCCTTTAATTCGACGTTGTAATCCGCGACTTCCACTGCCGGAAGGCGCGCGGCGCCATGCGCAAGCGCCGGTGCTGCCACATTTGCCGAGGATTGTTTGCCCATCGCCGAAATAACCCGCCAAGCGGCAAAAAGTTCACGCGCTTTGGTGCGCGGCCGGGCCCTGCGAAAGGGTCACTGAGTGACTGAGCAGCCGGATGATTTCATCGGCGACCTGCGCGGCAGGCGGACCCACATCGACGGTCAGCGGATCTTCACTCGGGTCAGGTTCTTCGAGCGTGTCGATTTGGCTTCGCAGTAGTTCCGGCGGCATGAAATGACCGTGGCGTCCGGCCAGATGCTCGGCGATTAAGTCCCGACCGCCGCGCAAATAGACCAGCCGGACTTCCGGCCGGTCGCCGATGATGATTTGCCGGTAGGCATGTTTGAGCGCCGAGCACGCGATAATTCCCGGCTCCTTTTTGGCGCGCTGCCGATCGATCCAGGCGGCGACGCGTTCAAGCCATGGCAGCCGGTCGGCGTCTGTGAGCGGAATGCCGGCGTGCATCTTGGCGATGTTCGCCTCCGGATGCAGAGAATCACCCTCCTCGAACGGCCAGCCGAGGCGGGCGGAAAGTTCTTCGGCGATAGTCGATTTGCCGGAGCCCGATACGCCCATGACCACCAGGATTGGCGGACTTCCGCGATGACGGCCAGCGCTGTCGAGACGACGCACGCCGGCGGCGTCGGCAACGAAAACCGGATCGGCCCGGCCCACGAAAAGCCCGTTCTCCACGACACCGACGATGCGCCTGGTCCGCTCCTCGAGCCGCGCCGGATCGTCGATGCGGCCAAAATCGCAATCGAGAATGCAGTTGCCGCCGTCAGTGAGGAATGGCACGCCGGATGAATGCCGCAGGCGTGCGCTGGCGCCAAGCACTTCGAGCGACTCGCGCGTCGCCTCCAGGCCGAAGGCGACCACTTCCACCGGGAGCGGCATTCGCGCGCCGAGCCGGTCGACCATCTTGCTGCCGTCGACGACAATGGCGAGGCGGTGGCTCGCGGCCGCGACGATCTTCTCGCGCAACAGTGCGCCGCCGCCACCCTTGATCAGATTGAGCGTCCCGTGCTCGACCTCGTCGGCGCCATCGATAGTCAGGTCGATTTGCCGGTGCGCGCGGAACGAGGTCAGCGCAATTCCGGCTGCCTTCGCCTGCATGGCCGTGCGCTCCGAGGTGGCAATGCCGACAAAACGCAGTCCTTCGCGTTGACGCCGCGCCAGCGTCTCGACCGCGAATGCGGCGGTCGTACCGCTGCCGAGCCCGACGACCATGTCATTCTCGACCATTTGCACCGCGGCCTCGGCTGCGGCGCGCTTGAGAGCATCGACATCGGCAGCCGCCGCAGAAGGGGAGGTTTTCATGAGGCGACCGCCGCTGCGGCCGCCTTGGCGCGAAGCTCGGCTATCGCGTTGGCGTAATCCTTGGCGCCAAAAATTGCCGAACCGGCAACAATCGCGTTAGCGCCGGCGGCGGCAGCTTGTGCGGCCGTTGTCGCGTTCTCGCCGCCGTCGACTTCGATGACCGGCTGTAAGCCGCGCTCGCCGCACATCGCGCGCAGGCGGCGAATCTTGGGCAGCATTTCAGGAATGAAGCGTTGGCCGCCAAAACCGGGATCGACGGTCATGACCAGAATGACGTCGCACAAATGCACGACATACTCGACGAGCTCCGGCGGCGTCGCAGGATCGAGCACGACGCCGGCCTTTTTGCCCAGCGCGCGAATGTTCGACAGCACCCGATGCAGATGGATCGTCGAGCCGGGTTCGGCCTGCACCAGGAGATGATCAGCGCCGGCCTCGGCGAAGGCGGCCAGATAGCGTTCCGGTTCGACAATCATCAAATGAACGTTGAGCGGTTTTGCCGTCGCGCGGCGAATCGCCGCCAGCACCGCCGGACCAACGGTGATGTTCGGAACGAAATGTCCGTCCATCACATCGACATGAATCCAGTCCGCGCCGGCCTTGTCGATGGCGCGGACCTCTTCATCCAAGCGGGCGAAATCGGCGGAGAGAATTGAGGGCGCGATAATGATTGATGACTTCCGGCTGCTTCGGTCCGGCTCCTCGGCCGCGAGTCTGGACGCCGTGCCCGACATCATCGCGCCCGCGGTCCCGGGGGCACGGTGGCCTGTTCTCCACCCGCGGCCGCTCGATCGGCGAACCAAATCAACTCGCCGACCGGCCGGACGCGTGCCGCCGGCACGTCGCTGTTGCCGCTTCGGATCGCGCTGAAGATTGCGGCCTTTTCTTCGCCCGCTACGAGGAACGCGACCCGCCGGCTGCTGTCAATCGCGGGATAGGTCAGCGTGATGCGAACCTCGGGGCGGCCATGCGAGACGTCTGCCACCCAGCGCTTGCGCTCGTTCAATACGGATTCTCCGGGCAGCAGCGACGCGGTGTGGCCGTCGGCGCCGATCCCGAGCAGGGTAATGTCAAACAGGGGACGCTGCGGGTCCAGGGTGGCCGCGCCATAGGCATCCTGCAAAGTCCGCTCATAGCGCCGCGCCGCGTCTTCAGGCGTGCCGTCGGTCGGAATTGGATGAACGTTCTCCGGCGGTACCGGCGCCTTTGACAGCATGGCTTCGCGGGTCATCAGGTAGTTACTGTCGGGATGATCGTAGGGGACGAAGCGTTCATCGCCCCAGTACCAGAAGACGCGCGACCACGGGAAACGCGCCTTAAATTCACCGGCGGCGAGCAAACCGTACAGCGTCTTCGGCGTCGAGCCGCCGGAGAGCGAGACGCGGAATGGGCCGCGTGCCGCCAGCGCCGCCTGCGTCATCCATTCCGCTACGTGATGCGCCAGCGCTGGCGGATCCGGGAATATTTCAACGCGGCCGACCGCCCCGCTCATGTGCCTAGTGCCTCGCAGACAGGATGAAGGCCTCCATCGCTTTGGCAAAACCTTCGTCATTGTAGGACGCTGTAACGGCCGAGGCTTGCGCCTTGACCTCGTCCGAGGCGTTGCCCATGGCGATGCTGAATCCCGAGCGCTTGAACATCAGCACGTCGTTTATTTGGTCGCCGACGGTCGCGATTTCTTCCGTGGGCACGCCGAGATGCTGCGACAGATATTCCACCACGGCGCCTTTGTTCGCATCCTTGTTGGTGACGTCGAGATAATACGGTTGCGACCGGGTAGCGGTAGCGCGCTGGCCGAACGCGGCTTGCGCCTCAGCCTCGCAGTCTCGCACCTTGTCGAGATCGTCGCTGACGCCAACAATCTTGGCGACGTCCTGCAGATGCTCGCGAACGTCCGACACGACTTTAGCCTCGAATTTGACCGTCCAAGCCTCGCGGGCGACATGTGGCGCATCGGCCTTGGTGATCAGCCAATCGTTGCCGCTATAGACCCAGGTATCGAGACCGCGTGTCCGCATCAGCTCGATGGCTTCGCGCGCGACGTCAACCGGCACTGTTTTTTGTTCCAGAATAGTGAGATCGCGCTTGACGAACAGCCCGCCGTTAAAGCCGGCAATCGGCGTATCGATGTCGAGCGGATCGAACAACATTGCCATACCAAGTGGCGGCCGGCCGCTGGTTATTGCGAAACGGATACCGGCGTCGCGCAGCGCGTTAACGGCTTTGCGCGCCCGATCGGTCAATATCTTGTCCTCGGTGACAAGCGTGCCGTCGACATCGGCCAGCACCAACGCGATCTTACGCTTTGCGGCCATCGGTGTTTCCGGTTGGGTGATCGAGCGAGCGCCATGCGCGGCGGTCGCGCGCCAGTAATTCATCCGCCGCGGCGGGCCCGTCGCTGCCTGCGGTATAATTCGGAAAGTCCCTGGGCGGATTGTCGGCCCAGGTATCGAGAATAGGCTGCACCACCTTCCAGCCGGCTTCCACGGTGTCGGCGCGCTGAAACAGCGTGGCGTCGCCGATCATGCAATCGTAGAGCAGCGTCTCGTATCCGGTATTGGGAGCGACCTTGAAATAGGTTTTGTAAGCGAAATCCATGCTCACGGTGTCGAGCGTCACGGTCGGGCCGGGACGCTTTGCTGCGAATTCAAGCGCGATGCCCTCGTCAGGTTGAATGCGAAGGATCAGCCAGTTCGGGTTCATTCGCTCCACATTGGTGTCGCGGAACAGGGCATACGGGGCTTGGTGAAAGCGGATCGCGATCTCTGTTGACCGGCGTTTCATGTATTTGCCGGTGCGTAAGTAGAATGGCACGCCGGCCCAGCGCCAATTGTCGATATTCAGTTTGCAGGCAACATAGGTCTCGGTCGCCGAATTCGGCGCCACATCGGGTTCCAGCCGATAGGCTTGAACTTGTTTGCCCAAAACCTGCCCAGCGCCATATTGCCCGCGCACGACATCTTTTAGCACCTTGGCTGCATCGAGGGGTTTGATGGCCTGGATCACTTCAGTCTTCTTGGCGCGGACCGCGTCGGCATCAAAAGAGATCGGCGGCTCCATCGCGGTCATCGCCAATAGCTGGAATAGATGATTCGGCACCATGTCGCGCAGCGCGCCGGTCTTCTCGTAGAACTTGCCACGGTGCTCGACGCCGACCGTCTCCGCGACGGTGATCTGGACATGGTCGATCTGCTGCCGGTTCCAGAGCGGCTCGAACAAGCCGTTGGCAAAGCGCAGCGCCATGATGTTTTGGACCGTTTCCTTACCGAGGAAATGATCGATCCGATAAATCTGAGGCTCTTGCAGCGTCTTTAGAATTCCGGCGTTGAGGGCTTTGGCCGAAGCGAGGTCATGGCCGAAGGGCTTTTCGATAATGACGCGGCGCCATTGTTGCCCGGTTTCGGTCGTGAGACCGGCGGCGCCTAGCGCGGCGACCGCCGGGCCGAAGAAGCGGTCGGAGACCGCGAGATAGAAAAGGTAATTCCCGGAGGTGCCGGCCGACTTGTCCAGCGCGGCCAGATGGTCGCGCAGTTTCGCGTAGGCGCCGGCGTCATTGATATCGCCTTGGACATAGCTCATGCGCTCGCTGAGCCAGCTCCATGCCGAGTGGTCGATCGCGTCGACGTGGAACTCCCCGCCCTGGCCGACGAAATCTTCCATCGCGGCGCCGAGGTCTTTTCGCCATCGCTCGATGCTGCGGGCGTTGTGGTCGAAACCGACGAGTTGGAAATGATTTGAGAGCTGTCCCGCCTGGGCCAGGTTGTAGAGGGCCGGAACCACCAAACGTTTGGTAAGATCGCCCGCTGCGCCGAAGATCACCATGGCGCAGGGGGGCGCCGGGGCCGCGCTTGCAGTTTGTTGCGCGGCTTTTGGTTGGGCGCTTTTACCGGATTTATCCAGCATCGATGTCCTTGTTTTCTTACCCGCTCCCAAGCTCGATACTCGCCCGTCGCAAAGACACCGCGTCAATTGCGACCGAGAAGCTCCAAAGCAACAGAAACGACCCGGTCGGGTTCGAAACCGAACTTGCGGTCTAATTCTTTCAGCGGCGCCGACGCGCCGAAAGTCTTCATGCCGATGACGCGGCCGGCGGGCCCAATATAGCGGTCCCAACCGAGAGTCGAGCCCTGCTCGACCGCGAGGCGTGCTTTTATTGCGGGCGTCAGGACCTCGTCGCGATATGACTGGGGTTGCTGTTCGAAAATGTCCCACGACGGCATCGACACAACACGCGACCGAATCCCTTGCGCCGCAAGCGCGTCATGCGCCTGAACGACCAAGGCGACCTCGCTTCCCGAAGCGATGAGAATGATTTCCGGCGATCCGCCGGACGCCTCCGCCATGACATAGGCGCCGCGCGCCACGCCAGCGGCGGATGCGTATTTGCCGCGATCGAATGTTGGCAGCGCCTGGCGCGACAGCGCGAGCAAAGCCGGCTGGTGGCGAAGTTGGAGGATGTACCGGTAAGCTTCGACGACCTCGTTGGCGTCCGCCGGACGAATGACGACGAGGCCGGGAATGGCGCGCAGCGCAATAAGCTGCTCGACCGGCTGATGCGTCGGTCCGTCTTCGCCGTCGCCCATGGCGTCATGCGTACAGACCAAGATGGTCGGCAGCTCCATAATGGCCGAGAGCCGAATGGCCGGCCGCGCGTAGTCGGTAAACACAAGGAATGTCGAGCCGTAAGCGCGCAGCTTCGAGAGCGACAGTCCGTTGACGATCGCCGTCATGGCGTGCTCGCGGATGCCGAAATGTAGATTGCGGCCGCTTGGCGATCCGGGTTCAAAGTCGCCGGCGCCCGGGAACGTGAGTGCCGTACGATTTGACGACGCAAGATCGGCGGACCCGCCCATAAACCATGGAATGTTTTGGGCGAGAACGTTGAGCACTTTGCTTGACGCGTCGCGCCCGGCTATGCCCTTCGCGTCCGCTGGAAAGCTCGGCAGATTGCGGTCCCATCCGGCGGGCAACTCCCGCCGTTCCATCAAGTCGATCTCGGTCGCGAGGTCGGCGAATTGTTTGCGGTATTCGCCAAACATTGTCTCCCATTCGGCCCGGGCCTTGCCGCCGCGCTGGCCGATGCCGTCGGCGAAACGCTGCACCACGCCGTCGGGCACGAGGAACTGGGCGTCTTCCGGCCAGTGATAGGCGCGCTTGACGAGCCGCACCTCCTCTACGCCCAAAGGCTCGCCGTGCGCTGCGGAGGTATCCATCTTGTGCGGCGACCCGTAACCGATGTGACTATCGAGAATAATCAGCGTCGGGCGGTCTTCGGTCTTGCGAAAGGCGGCGAGCGCGTCGGCAATGCTCGTAAGGTCGTTGGCATCGGTGACGTGCAGCACGTTCCAATGGTAGGCGGCAAAGCGCGTGGCGACGTCTTCGGTGAAGGTGATACGGGTCTTGCCATCGATGGTGATGTGATTGTTGTCGTAAATCCAACAAAGATTATCGAGGCAGAGATGACCGGCAAGCGAGGCCGCCTCGGAGCCGACGCCCTCCATCAAGTCGCCGTCGCCGCAAACGGCGTAAATATCATAATCGAAGACATCTAAGCCGGGCTTGTTGTAGCGCGCGGCAAGCCATTTCCGCGCAATCGCCATGCCGACGCTGTCGGAGATGCCCTGGCCCAGCGGGCCGGTCGTTGCCTCTACGCCGGACGTTAAATGATATTCAGGATGCCCCGGCGCTTTGCTGCCGAGCTGGCGAAAATGTTTGATGTCGTCGAGCGTGACCGCCGGTGCGCCAAGACGCTCGTATTGCGCGTTCACCGCGCGCGTACCGGTGAGAAACAACACAGACCACAACAGCATACAGGCGTGGCCGTTCGACAGCACGAAGCGATCGCGGTTGGGCCAAATCGGGTCCTGTGGATCGAAGTTCAGTACCTCGTTCCAGATCACATAGACGAGCGGCGCCAGCGCCATAGGCGTGCCGGGATGGCCCGAATTCGCCTTCTGAACCGCATCGATCGAAAGCGTGCGAATGGTATTGATCGCAAGCTCATCGAGTTCGCCGCTGCTCAAAGCCTTCGGTTTTGTCTGTTGCACAGCGCTCAACTCCATTCGTCAGCCGGCATCTTTCTCGGCCGTCTTTTCAATATGGCCTCCGAACTGGTAGCGCATCGCCGAAAGCACCTTGTCGGCGAAATCCGCGTTGCCGCGCGAGCTGAATCGCTCGTACAGCGCCGCCGAAAGAACGTGCGCCGGCACGCCCTCGTCGATCGCCGCCCTGATTGTCCAGCGGCCCTCGCCGGAGTCGGACACGCGTCCGGCAAATTTGCTCAGCGCTGGATCCGCAAGCAGCGACGTGGCGGTGAGATCAAGAAGCCAGGACGCAATGACACTCCCGCGCCGCCAGACTTCCGTGATATCGGCCAGATTGAAATCATATTGATAATGCTCGGGATCGCGCAGCGGCGTCGTCTCCGCATCGACCGCGGCGGTTTCCTTGCCGACATTCGCGGCTTTGAGGACCCCGAGGCCTTCGGCGTAGGCGGCCATTATTCCGTATTCGATGCCGTTATGGATCATCTTGACGAAATGGCCGGCGCCGTTCGGTCCGCAATGCAGATAACCCTGCTCAGCGGTGCCGCCTCCCTTTTCGCGCCCCGGCGTCCGCAGGATATCGCCGCGGCCCGGCGCGAGCGTTGCGAAAATCGGGTCGAGATGCTTCACGGCATCGGCCTCGCCGCCGATCATCATGCAATAGCCGCGTTCCAAGCCCCAGACGCCGCCGCTCGTGCCGACGTCGACGTAGTGGATGCCCTTGGCGCTCAGCTCCTTGGCGCGTCTGATGTCGTCGACGTAGTAGGAATTGCCGCCGTCGATCAGAATGTCGCCGTTCTCAAGATGCTGCAGCAGCTCGACGATGGTGTCATCGACCGCGCCGACCGGCACCATCAGCCAGATCACCCGCGGTTTGCTCAGAGCTTTGGCAAACTCAGTTAGTGACGACGCGCCATGGGCTTTCTCTTTGACCAGTTCTGCGACTGCACTTGTCGAACGGTCGAATGCCACGCATTGGTGACCGCCCTTCAACAAACGGCGCACCATGTTTCCGCCCATCCGGCCGAGGCCGATCATGCCGAGCTGCATGGCTTCAGGCCTTCCTGGCCGCGCGTGGAAAAGCGGAACCGTTGTCTTCGGCAACAAAAACGCAGGAACGCATTACTTGGCATCCTTGAGCTTGCGATAGCGGCGGATCAGCGTGTTGGTGGAGCTGTCGTGTTCGAGTTTCGGCTCGGTAACGCTCTCCAGTTCAGGAATGATCCGCTGAGCCAGCGCTTTGCCGAGCTCAACGCCCCACTGGTCGAAGGAATCGATCTGCCAGATCGCGCCTTGGGTGAAGACAATGTGCTCGTAAAGCGCGACCAGCTTGCCCAATGCCGCCGGCGTCAATGCGTCGAGTAAAAGGGTGTTGGACGGACGGTTTCCCTCGAACAACCGATGCGGCACGAGCCAATCGGGCGTGCCTTCGGCTTTGACGTGATCCGCAGTCTTGCCGAACGCCAGTGCTTCGGTTTGCGCGAACACGTTCGCGATCAGCATGTCGTGCTGCGCGCCCAAGGGATTGAGCGTTCGGGCGAACGCAATGAAGTCGCACGGAATGAGCCGCGTGCCTTGATGGATCAGTTGATAGAACGAGTGCTGTCCGTTGGTGCCCGGTTCTCCCCAGAAAATCGGCCCGGTATCGTAGTCGACGCGCGCGCCGTCGAGCGTGACATGCTTGCCGTTGCTCTCCATGGTGAGCTGCTGGAGATACGCCGGAAATCGCTTCAGATATTGTTCGTAGGGCAGTACGGCGACGGTCTGCGCGCCGAAGAAATCGTTGTACCAGATGCCGATCAGGCCCATCAGCACCGGCAGATTGCGTTCGAACGGCGCAGTGTGAAAATGCTCGTCGACTTCATGGAAACCGCCGAGCATTTCGTGGAAACGTTCAGGTCCGATCGCAAGCATGGTCGACAAGCCGATCGCCGAATCCATGGAATAGCGGCCGCCAACCCAATCCCAGAAGCCAAACATGTTGGCGGTATCGATGCCGAATTTCGCGACTTCCTTTGCGTTGGTCGATACCGCGACAAAATGCTTGGCGATGGCGCCCTGTTCGCCCTTCATGCCGTCCAACAGCCATTCGCGCGCGCTGCGCGCGTTGGTCATGGTTTCCAGCGTGGTGAAGGTCTTGGAGGAAATGATGAACAGCGTTTCCGCCGGATCGAGATCGCGCACCGCTTCGACGAAATCCGTGCCGTCGACGTTCGATACGAAGCGGAAAGTCATGGCGCGGTCGCTGTAGTGCTTGAGCGCTTCATACGCCATCACTGGTCCGAGATCGGAACCGCCGATACCGACGTTAATGACATTGCGGATTCGCTTTCCGGTCTGGCCTTTCCAATTGCCTGAGCGCACGCGTTTGGAAAAGTCAGCCATCCGGTCGAGGACGGCGTGAACGTCGGGGACCACATTGCGGCCATCGTGCAGTATGGTGGTGCCGCGCGGCGCGCGCAGTGCGACATGCAGGACGGCGCGGTCCTCGGAGATGTTGATTTTGTCGCCGCGGAACATCGCATCGATACGCTCGCGTAGTTTCGATTCCTCGGCGAGCTGCAATAGGAGCCGCAGCGTCTCATCGGTGACGCGGTTCTTCGAATAATCGAGGTAAACGCCCGCCGCCTCCACCGTCAATTTTTCCCCGCGCCCGCGATCGTCGGCAAAAAGTTGGCGCAGCTGCACGCCTTTCAGTTTCTGATAGTGTTTCTCAAGCAATGTCCACGCCGGCCGCTTGCGCAACAGCGCCGCGGTTGCGGGTTGCGCGCCGGTCGAGCCGGGGGCCTGCTTGCGTTGCCCGGAGGCAGTGGCCATGGATCAGCTCGCTTTGCGCAACGCGGTGCTCTTGGATTCGATGCACGCCATCAGGTCCTTCCAGGATTTGTTGAACGACGCGGCGCCTTCTTCCTGAAGCTTTTGGGCCAGGGCATCGATGTCGACGCCGGCTTGGGCGAAGGCGGCCAGCGTTTGCTCGCAGTCGCCGCCATTCGGCGCGAGCGTCGCGCCAATTTCGCCGTGCTGGGCGAAGGCCTTGAGCGTGCCCTCGGGCATGGTGTTGACAGTAAAGGGCACCGCGAGGGCCTTTACATAGAGTATGTCGGAAGCTTTGGGGTCCTTGGTGCCGGTGCTCGCCCAAAGGAGGCGTTGGGCGCGGCCTCCAAAATTGGCGACACGTTGAAAGCGCGGCGAACTCAATAGCTCCAGATAAGCTTTGTAAGCACGCTGGGCGATGGCAATGCCGAGGCGATTGGTCAACTCGGCCGGCACTTTTCCGGCGATCGCGACATCCCAGCGGCTTATAAAGAGTGAAGCGACCGAACCGACGGCAGGATTGAGGCCGGCGTCGATGCGCCGTTCGACCCCGCGCAGATACGCTTCCGCCGCGGCGACATATTGCTCGCGCGAGAACAACAGCGTGACATTGACCGGGATGCCAGCAAAGGTCGCCTCTTCAATCGCCGGCAAGCCTTCTTTGGTCCCGGGAATTTTGATGAAAAGGTTCGGCTTCCCGGCGCGCTGGTGGAGATCTCGCGCGGCGGCCAGCGAACGCTCGGTATCGAAAGCAAGCATCGGCGAAACTTCGAGCGATACCCAGCCGTCAACGCCATCGGTACGCTTGAATATCGGCAGAAACAGATCGGCAGCTCGCGTCAAATCCGCCAGAGCCAGTTCGAAGAATGTATCTTCCGCCGCCTTGGCCCGCAAGGCGAGCTTGGCAATGTCGCCGTCGTAATCAGCGCTTTTGCTGATGGCCAGATCGAAGATGCTTGGATTGGAAGTCAATCCGGTTACCGACCATTCATTGATGTAGCGCTGCACGGTGCCGCTGCCGAGGAGATCGCGGGTGATATTGTCGAGCCAAAGGCTTTGGCCAAGATTATTCAGAGCCTTTGTCGGGTTCATCGCGCTGCCTCCAATTTGACTGTGCTGCCGGGCGCTATCGCCGCCAATCGCGACAGGTCGAAGCTGAGAAGATCGCCGATATGCTCGATCGCAATATCGGCCGGCGGAAAGGCGGCGACCGCTTTGGGATCGTGAGCATATATGCCCTGCCGCGGGAATACGGTCGTGACGCGTTTCCCCCAAAAGCCTTTAATTGCCGCCAGAATTCGTGGCTTGTCGTCAATAAGAACGTAATGTTCGGCTGGAAAGCGGCGTTCAACGTCGTCAAGCGCCTCTTCCTTGTGGATATAGATGAGCACACGCCCATCAACCGCGTCGGACAAACCCGCCCGCTCGACTTTGTGTGGCTGAAAGACGACGTCGCCATCGGAAAGAATAACGGTCGCGCCGAACCCGCCAAGCCGCTTCAAGACCTCGAAAACGGATAGAAACAGCCGGTCGGCAAACGGATAATTGATGAGATAGGACGACATCGCCAGGAGCTCGACTTCCTTGGGATGCTCGGCGCGAAAGCGCTGCAAGGCTCCGAGATAGTCACGATATCCGAGTTCCGCAAATAGCTGCTCGAGAATTCTCCAGTAACGATCCCGGGCGTCGCGTCCGTAGGTTTGTTGAAGATGGTCTTTCAAATCCTGCTGGATAGCGTCGTTGTCGATCAGCGTGTTATCGACATCCAGCAAAAAGACAACCGGATAAGACGGTGTCATTCAAAACTCCGGCACTTAAACCGTGTCTGCTGGACACAACCCGCCCCGAAACATAACCGCCCAGCCTGCCAAAAGGTTCTGGTCAATAAGCGTGCTCCCGTCGATTTGATGTCGCCTTGTCGTGAAGGAAGGCCGGCTCACGGCAAAGCGTCAGAGGCATAAACCATTATGTCGGTGGCAGGATCGGTCGGATCGTTCCACGGTTGCCGCGAAATCGTCCGGGAAGCATCAGCATAACCAGCCCGCCAGCGCTTCTGGACGGTCGCCCGGGAAAAATCGAAATCCCGGGCATTGCTGTCGCCGTCGAGAGGCTGGGCATTGATCTCGACGAGGTGCATCGTAGTCGTGCAACCCCATCCGGCCAGTTCCTTCACTCTCGGAGAATCCCTTTTCTCTTCGGGCAACATTTCCACCAATTCGCGAACGATACGGCGCATGCGATGAAGCTGGGCTTGTCGCATGATGTGGCCTCGCGAGCGGCTTCCAAACAGGATGTCCTTCACCCGCATGAAAGCATGGGAGAGCGAGGCCGGCTGCGGTCCGTGCGTGGGCCAAATCTGAACGGCGAAAACGACGGAGCTTTGCCGAGGATATTCATCAAAGACGACCTCGACCGGTGAATTCGAATAGACGCCGCCATCCCAATAATAGTGTCCGTCGACCAATACTGCGGGGAAACACGGCGGAACCGCGCTCGAGCCGAGGATGTGGTCGAGTGCGATCTTATCTTGTTTGCTGTCGAAATAGCAGATCGCGCCGGTCTCGACCGCGGTAAGTCCAACCGTAAATCTCGGACTGCCGGAATTGAGGAGATCAAAATCAACAAGCGTCGGCAGCACTTTTTTGAGCGGCTCGACGAGATACATTGCGGCTTGTTCAATGCCGACTGGGGTATCGATACCCCAGGCAAGCGCCGGATTCGGATAAAAGAAGCTGGGCACGCCGGCGACGAGCGGAGAAATCTGGTTCCACGGTTCGGGCAAGCGAGGATCGAGGGAGTCCCAGAACGCCTTCAACTTTGCGACCCGATCGGGTGCTTTGTTTCCCGCGATGATCGCGGCATTAATCGCGCCGATTGAGGTGCCAATAATCCAATCGGGCTCGATGCCGGCTTCATGCAGAGCCTGATAAGCTCCGGCTTCATAAGCCCCTGGTGCCCCTCCGCCTTGCATCACCAGCACCACTCGGCCTGGCAGGCTTGCACGCTCTTTCACATTCGCATTTGCCGATGTTAAGTCGCCATTCGAACCCACGATCCACCTGTCCTGTCGCCAAGTGTGCCTTATGTGACCCGAAAAGTATTTGCGCCGCGTTCGTGCTTCGGTCGAATCGGGCCTAAGAATCCGCAAAGTTGACAAAAATCGAAATAATCGGCCCGCCTGCGCGCCGCGAAAAAAAGCGCGCACCGTAGTTTGAGCGTTGTGATCTTGTCCCTTTCGTGCGACCCTTTCAACCTCCACTGGGGCGGTGGGGGCGGAGCTTGTGATGGTATCCGACCCGGAAGGCGTGTCGCCCGTGGATTTGTTGTTTTCCTTCCAGCCTGATTTTTTTGTCGGCGACGCGTTTTGAAACTTTGATGCGCGGCTCACGTTGTCGCGCAAGCACATTGTCGCGGAAGGATCATTGCCATGAACGAGAAAGGACTCCTTCGTTCAGAGTTTCGTAGGCGCGACTTGCTCGCCGGTACAGCCGTCTTGCTGCTGAGCGGTGGTCTGGGACGCGCTTCCACGATTTCCGGCCAATTGCCCTGGCAACCGAACGCCGGCGATCCGCCCGTGCGTGTGAAGGCCGGCCCTTGGCTGTTTTTCTCAGGCGATGAAGGCCGCGCGATCGAGGCGATTTCCGATCGCGTCATCCCGCCGGATCCGGAGACGCCGGGCGGCAAAGACTCAGGCTGCGCCGTTTTTATCGATCGTCAGCTCGCCGGGCCTTTCGGCGAGCAGGATGGCCTTTACGTTCGGCCGCCGTTTCAGACCGGCATGAAGAATCAGGGAGACCAGTCCGAAGGCGGCCCGAGGCACAACTATCGCTCGGGCCTCGCGGCGCTCGATAAGGCATGCAAGGCGAAATATGCCGGCAAGGAATTCGCCGACCTGTCCGATAGCGACAAGGATAAACTGCTTGGCGATCTTGAAAGCGGCGAACTGAAGCTCGACGGCGCCGACGGAAAAGCATTTTTCGCCGAAGTCATCAAAGACCTTCAGATGGGCTTTTTTGCCGACCCGATCTACGGCGGCAATCGCGACATGGTGGCATGGAAAATGATCGGCTACCCCGGAACCCGTTACAACTACCTGGACTGGGTCGATCGCCACAACGAGCGCTTTCCTCTGCCGCCGGTCAGCATGACCGGCCGGGCAGAGTGGACGCCGAAAGCGCGGTGAGGTCAGCCATGGCGCGCAGACTGCCGAAGAAGGATGTCGTCATCATCGGCCTCGGCTGGACCGGTTCGATCATGGCCAACGAGCTGACCGACGAAGGACTTGATGTCATCGCCATCGAGCGTGGCCCGTGGCGGGACGCGCCGACTGATTTTCCGACAAACTACATGCAGGACGAGCTGCGTTACCGGATTCGCCACGAACTTTTCTTGCGGCCGGACCAGCTGACATTCACCTTCCGCAACAAGATCGATCAGATTGCGCTGCCGATCCGCAACTGGGGCGCGTTCATGCCGCCAAACGGCGTTGGCGGCGGCGGCGTGCATTGGAACGCTGAGACCTGGCGTTTCCTGCCGTCGGATTTCGTGGTCAGGACGCATCTCACCGAGCGCTACGGAGCGTCGTTCCTGCCGGACGATATGACGATCCAGGACTGGGGCGTGACCTACGCCGATATGGAGCCGTATTACGACCAGTTTGAATATCTGTGCGGCACTTCAGGCACCGCCGGTAACCTAAATGGCCAAATCCAGGACGGCGGCAACCCGTTCGAGGGACCTCGTTCACGACCCTATCCGACGCCGGGTCAAGCGCAGCCTTTTGGCCCGACATTGTTCGCCAAGGCAGCGCGCGAACTGGGTTACAAACCATTCCCGCAGCCGTCGGGAAATTTATCGAAACCCTACGTCAATCCGCTCGGGCTTCGACTTGGCCAATGCACTTATTGCGGTTTTTGCGAATGGTTCGGCTGCGGCAATTATTCAAAAGCCAGTCCGCAAACCACCGTCCTGCCGATCTTGATCCGTAAGTCGAATTTCTCGCTGAGGGACAATTCCGAAGTCATCAAAATCAATACCGACGCCTCGGGTACCCGCGCCACAGGCGTCACCTTCGTCGACACGAGCTTGCAAGAGTGGGAGCAGCCGGCCGATCTGGTCATCCTGTCGGCCTACTCGATGTTCAACGTGCAGCTCCTGCTGCACTCGAAGATCAGCCAGCCCTACGACCCGGTCGCCGGCACTGGTGTGGTTGGGCGCAACTTCACGCACCAAACCATCTCCAGCGTGAACGGATTTTTCGACAACAAAAAATTCAATTTCAATCCATTCATTGCCTCCGGGTCGATCGGCATGTGTATCGACGAGTTCAACGGCGACAACTTCGATCACGGCCCGCACGGCTTTGTCGGCGGCGCCTATATGGGCCAGGTGCAGACCGGCGCCCGGCCGATCGAAACGACGCTGGTGCCGCCCGGCACGCCGAAATGGGGCGCGCAATGGAAGAAGGCGGTGCGCGACAACTATCTCTCCACGGTGAAACCGGGCACCGGCGTGCACGGCAGCTTCTACTCATATCGCGACGTTTATCTGGATCTGGATCCCACCTACACGGACCGGTTCAGCCGTCCCTTAATGCGGATGACCATCGATCTCCACGACAACGAGATCAAACAAAACCGGTTCATGACCGACAAGTTCGCCGAGATCATTAAGGCGATGGGCGCGAACGTCGTCGACAAGCAATACCGGACCGCGCCGTACGACATTACGACTTATCAGACGACCCATCTCAACGGCGGGGTCGTCATGGGCGCCGATCCAAAAACCAGCGTCGTCAACCGCTATTTGCAGAACTGGGACGTGCCGAATTTGTTCGTGCTCGGCGCCAGCGCGTTCCCGCAGAACGCCGGATACAATCCGACCGGCACGGTGGGGGCGCTCGCGTTCTGGGCGGCCGGGGCAATCCGCAGTCAATATCTCAAAAATCCGGCGCCGCTGGTCCATGCGTAGCGCGGGCGAAGGAATGCCGTTGCTCCGCGCGGTCGCCTGTGCGGCGGCTCTGCTGTTTACATCCGCGCTGGCGGTCGCCGGCGAATCGGACCCGCAAGACTTCACGCAAATCAAAAACGGCCAGTATCTCGCCATCCTGTCCGATTGCGGTAGCTGCCACACCGTCCCGGGCCAGCGGCGATTTGCCGGCGGCCGGCCGATTGAAACGCCGTTCGGAAACATTGTTGCGCCCAACATCACGCCGGACCGCGAAACCGGAGTGGGCGCCTGGACCGACGACGAATTCGATGCCGCGGTCCGCAAAGGCGTTCGCAGGGACGGCGCGCTGCTCTATCCGGCGATGCCGTACAACGCTTACGCTAAAATGACGCGCGAAGAAGTCGTGGCGATCCGCGCGTACTTGAACACAGTCGAGCCGGTGCGCCACGCCGTTGTGGCCAACACTTTGCCGTTTCCGTTCGACATCCGCACCGCCATGCGGGTTTGGGACGCGCTCTACTTCACCGAAGGTGTCTACAAACCCGATCCGGCGAAGTCCGCGGAATGGAATCGCGGCGCCTATCTGGTCAGCGGGCCGGCGCATTGCGGCGCCTGTCACACCCCCAAAACCCTTCTCGGCGGCGACAAGACCGCGCAGTATCTGCAAGGCTCCAAAATTCAGGGCTGGTTCGCTCCCGACATCACCGGCGACAAGGCGCGCGGCATCGGTAATTGGTCCATCGCCGAGATCGCGGCGTATCTGAAAGCCGGTCACAACCAGGTTTCCGCGGCCACCGGGCCGATGGGAGAAGCGGTGTCGCTGTCGACGTCGCGGATGAAGGACGGCGACCTCAACGCCATCGCCGTTTATTTGAAATCGGTTCCCGGCAGGCAGGATACGGCGAGGCCGTTGCCGGCAGACGATCCGGTGATGACCGCGGGCGCGGCGATCTATCGCGACGCATGTTCGGCCTGTCATATGCTGGACGGCCGCGGCATCTCGGAACTGTTTCCGTCGCTCGCCGCGTCGTCAAACGTGCGATCTGACGACCCAGCTACTTTGACCCGCGTCGTCCTGCGCGGGGCACGCAGCGTGGCGACGGCCGCCGAACCCACGTCTCCCGGCATGCCGTCTTACGCATGGCAGCTCGATGACGCGCAAGTGGCGGCCGTCGTCACCTATATCCGCAATGCGTGGGGTTCCGCGGCACCGGCCGTTTCGGCGCAAGACGTCGCGCGCGAAAGATCGCAATTGGCATCACGGCCGGACTAGTCGCTCGTCGACAGCTCGCGCTGGGCGTAAGGCCAAAAAATCACTAACGACTGACGTTGCGAGTAACTGGCGGTTATCGTTAAACCGCATTGGGTCTTCCGCCGGCGGAATGGGCACTGTCAATTTCCAATTGGGTCAGAATTTACACGTATGGTGCCGGCATGTTTCACGGAACAGAAAGTTTCTTGAGCTCGCCCGATTGTGCGCGCTATTTCATCTTCGCCGGCTACCTTGCCTTTATGTGGGGCATTGTCGGAGTGGCGAACCTTTTTGACGCGGCGAATGCCGACTGACGATCCGCGCCTGCGTTTGGCAAAGCGCGGCGTCGCGGAATTCGATTAACTCCTCAGTCACCACGTGTGGACCCCACCAACCTGCGGTGATATACCCGCCGTGGGGGCGCCGTAGGGCGCCCTTTTCGCCAGTGATATCGACGCGTCGTGGCGAATGAGACGTGGTGGTGCCAAGCGGGAAGCCCGAGAGTTTTGGGATTTTCGCACCCGGGCGCATAGCTCAGTTGGTAGAGCAGCTGACTCTTAATCAGCGGGTCCCAGGTTCGAGCCCTGGTGCGCCCACCATTGAATCCCGCAGCGGCTCCCCTGAGTCCGTCGGGTGTCCCGAAGCATAGGGAGGCGAGAGCGCCCGTCACTAATTGCGACCTTCTACTCGGGGGCCATTAACGAGCACCTGCGACAGCGCCAGAATAAATTCCCTTAGGCGAGAGGCGTGCCCCACAGGGAGACGTCATCGCCTTTCACATAATATTCCACCTGATCGGGCTCGACTTTCCATATCCCAAAGGGCGCGCAAAAGACTTTGATCGTAGCCCGGTGCGCAATGATAGCCGAAATTCACAACGCTACTGCCCAGTTCAGCTGGAACGGTGTGCAGTCACAAAATGATTTAAACGCGGCATTAAGCCTTATCGGGTCGCGCTATGTAGCTGCACTAAAGACGACGGTGCCCACGTCGCTGCGCGTCAATTATGCTGCGTTCGCCGAGCTAGCAACCAACGGTAATGGGACGCTGCAGTGAAACACCCTATTCCGACCCTCGCGTTTCGCTCCATACAGCGCGTGGTCGGCCATCCGAACAAGCGCCTCAGGCTCATGGTCGGGCGCGATCTCGGCGATGACGGCAATTCCGGCGCTGATTGTCACGACCTCGTGGCTGCCGGCATCATGCAGGATCGCGAGGCCGAGCACGCGCTTCCGAATGCGTTCCGCTACCTCCGCTGCTCCTCGTTGGTCGGTACCCGGCAGGAGCACAGCAAATTCTTCGCCGCCATAGCGTGCCGCTACGTCGCCAGGTCTTCGCAGGATTTCCAGAATACTCCTACCTATTTTCTGCAAGCAGCGGTCGCCTTCGAGATGGCCGTAGCGGTCATTGAACATCTTGAACAAATCGACATCAATCATTATCAGGCCTAGGCAACTGTTTTCGCGCCGCGCTCGGCGGTGTTCACGAAGGAGTGCGTCATCAAAGGCGCGACGGTTGGCGAGCCCGGTCAAGCTATCTTCTCTGGCAAGTGCTTGCAGCCGACGGTGGGTGTTTGCCATTTCATCCTCCGCGACTTTGCGGGCTGAAATGTCGCGTAATGTGCCGATAACGCCGGAACGAGCGCCGGTTGAAGGTTCGACGACAGCTCTAAGCTGCGCCTCGACCCAAATCCAATGGCCCTTGCGGTGCCGAATCCGATTGACAATCGATTGGCGATCGGTTTCGCCGCCGAGTAAGGATTGAAAGACCAAAGCGAGACGCGGGGCGTCCTCCGGGTGTGCCATGTGGATCGGTGAGACGCCGCACATCTCTTGAGGCTCGTAACCGAGAACATCGCGGCAAGCCGGGGAAACATAGCGGCGCACCAAACTAGTATCGAGCTGAAACACCATGTCGTTGCAATTCTCGGCAAGCAGTCGGTAGCGTGCTTCGCTTTCTCGCAAGCGTTGTTCGGCGTCTATACGCTGTGTGATATCGCGAATAACAACAAGGATGCGAGGCGGCTGGTTTGCGGAACTTATGGCGCGCCCCATTCCTTCTACCCAGACATAGCTACCGTTTTTGCGGCGCATGCGGAACGGAAGTGGCGCATCGATAGCTCCCGTGGCCAAAACGCGCAGGACCTTGGCGATATCGTCGGCGTGAATGACCTGCCTTGCATCTGTTGCGAGCATTTCCTCGGGTTCATATCCTAGCAATGTTCGCGATGACGGGGACGCGTAATATCGCTTCCCGTCCTTTCCCAGGAGCAGAATCATGTCGATCGAATTCTCAGCTAGGAACCGGTAGCGCTCTTCACTCTCCTGTAATAGCCGTTCAGCGACGAGGCGCGCGTCGATGTCCCTGCCGACTGAGTGGATCGTGACTTGTCCGCTCCCGTCGGTCAGAGCCCGGTTTGTCCAACCGATCCAGCGTCTCCTTCCATCGGGCAGCACGACCTGATTTTCGTTCGACAAGCTCCCATCACAATCACATACGTTTCGGAAATGATGCGCCAAATCGGCCCGCGCGTCCGGCGGCACGAAGTCAAAGAGATTCTTTCCAATCATTTCGTGGGGTTGCATACCGCGCAGCGAAGCATAGGCGCTATTGACGTAGAGCAGCTTGCCGTCGGGCGTTGCAAGTGAAACGAGCTCCGACTGGTCCTCGACCAAATTTCGGTAACGCGCTTCGCTTTCAGCCAACCGGCGTTTGGTTTCTTTGAGCGTTGTGATGTCGGTGATGACAGAAATCGATACCCGGCCTTCGCTGGTGTCCTCAAGCACACTCGAAAGCAACACGTCGATAATCCGGCCGTCCTTGCAGACCATCTGGAGTTGCAGGTTTTCGCACCGGCCAGTACGGAAAAATTCGGGTAGCGCTTGCTTGATCGCGTGCTCCCGCTGAGCGGGCGCAATAAATTCCCAGGACTGCCGGCCCAGAACTTCAGCGCGTGTGAAACCAAGCTTGGCAAGCCAAGCATCGCTGACCGATATGATCCGTCCCCGCTCGTCGATCGAATGAAGCATCGCGGGCGTGATAGCCGTTCGGCGACCGAGTTCGGCGCGGAAATTTGCATCGTGATCGGCGTCACGCTCGGGACGGTTAGCCACGATATCACCTTGAAAATGGATTACGTTTTGCTCGAAAGGTTACTGACTAATTTGACTCCACCAGTAATGCCCGATCTTTTGCATCAAAGAACTAAAAGTTTGGCTTATCAAATGCTTAATTGTATGCCCGCTGGAGCCGGTGCCGCGCAATTTGAAAGTGCGTATCATTTCATGTGCATTGAGCCTGATTGCCTACTCGGGAGGGGATAAAATACCGCGGGTCCCTGATCTTCCCGGCAGTTCAATTTCTCATGGCTTTACGGATCGAGCTTTATTCCTGTTGTGACAGTCTTAGTAAGCCGGCGGCATTGAATGCCGTCTCTCTTAACCGGCGTGTCCACGCTTCGAGTCCGTGTGTATGCCCACCATCAGGTCGGCGACTGGGCCGGCTTGCTGCCAAGTCATTCGGTATAAACCCTTTGATTGCTGTCGCCGGGCCTGTGGTGAATGAAATCGCGAATGTGTCCGGCTATCCGCGCCTCGCGAAAGCTGTTTTTGCGCGGAACCGCGGCCTGCATTTCGGGTTGTTTGCGCATGGCCATGAGCCAGCAAGTTCGGAGGTAACGATGGAGATCTTGAGCAAAATCGCGATCGGGGCGGCTGGCATTGCGCTCTTTTCGGCCGCCGCGTTCGCTGATGAAGTGACGACGACCACGACCCAGCGTACCCAGGAACCTGGTCCGGGCGTTTATGTCGGCGTCCCTGGCGTGGTCGGCGTTCAGGTGGGCGCGCCGCCGAGTGGATGCACGACCCAGAGTAGAACAACGACCGACACCAACACGGGTGATTCCCGATCGGTGACACGCAGCAACTGCTAAGCCCCAAAGGGCTCGCATGCATGAAGGCTCCGCGGCATCTGCTGCGGGGCCTTTGTTTTTTTTTACGCGGCTCTTCCGCGGATGTGTGTCCGGCATTGAACGCGTTCACTTTTTCTGGGAGGTTAGCGCCGGGCAGAACGCGGGAAAATATGCCGCTGCCGGGGAGGCGCTATGCACAGCACCGTTAAGCAGCAGGAGCTGCGCCGCGCGACCAATCCGCTGTTTAATGACCGCAAGCTCAAGCTCGGCACGTTTTGCACCAACTTGAACGGCGGTTGCGCGATCAGCACCATCCCCGAGACGCTGAAGATCACCTGGCCGAATACCGTGCGGCTTGCGCAAATCGCCGACGCCATGGAATTCGAGGCCCTGGTGCCGGTCGGGCGCTGGAAGGGTTTCGGCGGCGTGACCAACTTCAACGGTCCGGGCTTCGAATGTTTCTCCTGGGCGGCCGGCATCGGCGCCCAGACCAAATATTCCGCCGTGTTCTCCACCGCGCACGTCCCGATGTATCACCCGACGCTCGCGGCCAAGCAGGCGACAGTGATCGATCACATCAGCAACGGCCGCCACGCTATCAATATCGTCGGCGGCTGGAATCAGGGTGAGCTCGATATGTTCGGCGCGAATATGCAGGATCACGAAGATCGTTACGCGCGCGCCGCCGAGTGGATCGAGGTGATGATCGGATTGTGGACCTGCGAGGACGAGTTCACCTACGAAGGAAAATTCTATCAGGTGAAAAAGGGTGAGCTGGCGCCAAAGCCGATCCAGCAGCCGTATCCGGCGATCATGAATGCCGGCGGCTCGGAGCAGGGCACACACTTTTCCGCCAAATATTCCGACATCGCCTTTATACAATTCGACAAGCACGATCTCGATTTCGCCCGCGCCAAAGTGGAAAAGTACCGTCGCTTGGCGCGAGAAGAATACGGCCGCGACATCCAGATCTGGAGCTTCGGCTACGTCGTGCAGCGCGAGACCGAAAAGGAAGCCAAGGATTTCCTGCACTATTACGTGCACGAAAAAGGCGACTGGGTCGCGGCGGAAAACCTGATGAAGCTCCTTGGCATCGGCTCGCTCGCGGTCGAGGACTTCCGCAAGCTGCAAGCGCACTTCATGGCGGGATGGGGCGCATTCCCGCTGGTCGGCACCAAGGAGCAAGTCGTTGAAGGCCTAGCCAACCTTTCCAAGGTCGGAATCGACGGCGCGCTGTTGTCGTGGCCGATCTATGAGGAGGGGATGCTTACGTTCCAGCGCGAGACCATGCCGCTTCTGCAACAGGCCGGACTTCGCTAGCTCATCCGCGGCCGATCGCTTCCGCGCAAACTTGCCGGTGGGAAAAATCTCGTAAAAGGTCCGCCGACAGTAACGGAAAATCGTCAGGCGGAAGCGGCATCCAAAGGTCATCCATTGACGCCTGCTGTCCTTAGCTCAACTAGAACGCGCTTGCGCAAAGTCGTGGCGACACTGCCGGTGCTGACGATGGTGTTCGCCGTGATCGGGGCTGACCCGGCACGGTCGCAGGCTGCGAGCGACGCCGCCGCCGAGCGTGTGAGTTTTGCGAGCGCCGACGGGCACACCACTTTAGTCGGTTACGTTTTCCACCCAGCAGTCGAGAGCGGGAAGCGCGTTCCGGCCGTGGTCATGATGCACGGCCGACAAGGGCGCCTATTCGACCGCCGCGCACGGCATATATGACGCGACGACGCTGTCGCAGCGGCACCAGTTCTGGGGCCACTTTTGGGCCGCGCAGGGCTATATCGCCGTGCTGGTCGATGGCTTCGGGCCGCGCGGCTATCCGCAAGGCTTCGGCCGCCACAGTTACGACACTCGTCCCGACGAATTGAACGAAGTGACGGTGCGTCCGTTCGATGCGTATGGGGCGCTTGCCTTTCTGCGATCGCTTCCGGCGGTCAATCCGGATCGTATTGGCCTGCAGGGCTGGTCCAACGGCGGCAGCGCCACACTGGCTGCCATGGCGCCGCACGCGCCCGGCCTTCCGGCCAGCGATCCGGCGCTGGGGTTTCGCGCGGCGCTCGCCTTCTACCCCGCGTGCGGCCTCAAGGACCATTTTGCCGCAACGCGCTACCAGGCCTATGCGCCACTGCGGGTTTATATCGGCACGGCCGATGAAGAAGTGTCGCCGCAGAGATGTCGCACACTTCTCACGGATGCCGGTGGCGATGTGAGAATCCACTTTTACGACGAAGCGACGCACGATTTTGACGATCCCGGGCCGAGGCGCCAGCAGCTACCTGCCAATGCGGAGGCGCGTGGCGACGTCATTGAACGGGTGCGGTCTTTCTTCGCGAAAAAGCTTGGTGCTTCGCCGTGACGCGAGTGAGCATCAGCGCGCTGGTGAGCGGCGAGACGGGAACGTTGGCTTAGCGCGGTTCGAAGTGCCGCTGACCAGCCTCTTCGCCCTCGCGGCCGGTCGCTTGTGCCTGTGGCGGCAGGCGCCGGCGGCGAACCGCAAGCCGTCCGTCCGTGCTCGGCTGATAGAACACGCTGTAGGTAGAGACGGCGGCAGCGAATGCCTCGGCATCGGCGGCCTTGGTTACTTCGAGTGAATCGAAGCCGGCGCGAAGAAGAAAAAGAAACTGATCGCGCAAAACCTCTCCGGTCGCGCGCAACTCGCCGCGGAAACCGTAGCGCTCGCGCAACAGCCTGGCCTGGCTATAAGCGCGGCCGTCGCGGAATTTCGGAAACGTGAGCGCGACGAGCGCCACCCGGCCGAGCCACGGCTCGAGCTCCGCGACCTTGCGGTTATTGGGCCACAGAACGCCGACCGGGCCCTCGCGCGCGGCGAGTTCGGCGGTGTCGGCAAGGAAGCGCTCTGCAGTCACAATGACCGGAACGCCGTCAGGAATGGGCGCGTCGTCCAGCACGCGGATGTAACGATCCTCGACGATGTGGCCTTGCTTAACGAGCGGCATAGACGCGCTCCCGAAATGGCTCGACCCCGGTGCGCTTGACCGTGTCGATGAACAATTCGTCCGGCCGCTCGCGCAACTCGATGTAGGCCGCGGCAATGTCCTCGACCAGGTCGGCGACTTGCGCGTAAGGCACCGCCGGGCCGATCAGCGTGCCGAGCGTGGCATTCTCGTCGGCCTTGCCGCCAAGCGTGATTTGATAAAATTCCTCGCCGTTCTTCTCGACGCCGAGAATGCCGATGTGTCCCACGTGGTGGTGGCCACAGGCGTTGATGCAGCCGGAAATGTTGACGTGCAGCCGCCCGAGATCCCGCGCGAGATCAAGATTGCGGAAACGGCGCGTGATCTCCTGAGCGATCGGGATCGAGCGGGCGTTGGCCAGGCTGCAATAATCGAGGCCCGGGCAGGCGATGATGTCGGTGATCAGATTGACGTTGGGAATGGCGACCCCGATAGCGTTGAGCGCGCGCCAAACCGCCGGCAGGTCGCGCTGGGCAACGTGCGGCAGCGCCAGATTCTGCTCGTGACCGACACGGATTTCGCCGAACGAATAACGGTCGGCAACGTCGGCAATCGCGTCCATCTGGCCGGCGGTAACGTCGCCCGGCGTGCCGCCTTCCGGTTTGAGCGAAAGCGTGACGATGGCGTAGCCGGGTACCTTATGCTTGGCCACGGAATTGCCGATCCAGGCCTCGAAACGGCGGTCGCCGCCGGGCGCCTCGGCAAGTTCCGCCGGACTATTCTGGAGTCGGGCATAAGCTGGATAACGAAAGCGGCTGGCAATGTCGGCGACGACTTCTTCATCAAGGGCAAGGGGGCCGTCCTTGATGCTTTGCCATTCGGCCTCGACTTCCTTGGCGAAGGCCTCTGCGCCGAGCTCGTGGACCAAAATCTTGATGCGCGCTTTGTAAATGTTGTCGCGCCGGCCGAACTGATTGTAGGTGCGCAGCACCGCCTCGACGTAGCTGAGCACGTCGCGCTTGTGCAGGAACGGCTTGATCGTCTTGGCGATAAACGCGGTACGCCCAAGTCCGCCGCCGACCATGACTTCGAAGCCGGTTTCGCCGGCGCCGTTGCGATGCATCTGCAGCGCCATGTCGTGGATGCGCAACGCAGCGCGATCGTGGCGCGAGGTGCCGACCGCGATCTTGAATTTCCGCGGCATGAACGAAAACTCGGGATGTAGCGTCACATGCTGGCGGATGACTTCCGCCCAGATGCGCGGATCCTCGATCTCGTCTGGCGCGACGCCGGCCCATTGATCGGTGGTGATGTTGCGCACGACGTTGCCGCTCGTCTGCATGCCGTGCATGCCGACGCTGGCGAGATCCGCCATGGCGTCGGGCAATTCTTCGAGCTTGATCCAGTGATACTGAATGTTCTGCCGCGTGGTGAAGTGGCCGTAACCGCGATCGTAACGCCGCGCCACGTGAGCAAGCATGCGCAGCTGCGCCGACGACAACGTGCCGTAGGGAATAGAGATGCGAAGCATGTAGGCGTGGAGCTGGAGATACACGCCATTCATCAGCCGAAGCGGCCTGAACTCGTCTTCGTTTAGTTCTCCGGAAAGCCGCCGCGCGACCTGACCGCGGAATTCGGCGACGCGTTCGCCGACCAGGGTCCGGTCCAGTTCATCGTACAGGTACATGATCGACCTTGGCCCTCAGCGCTTGCAGCGGCAGGTCGATTGTCGGACCGCTGGAACGGATGCGCTCCCGCAGGTTTCCCGGCCGCACACCGCCGTCTTCAGTCACCTGGACCGGCGCTACATAGGCATCGACGGCGTGCAGTCCGTCGGCTCTGGCCGCGGCCAAGAGATCTTGCACCACGGCCGCAGACGCCGTGACTGCGGCGCTGTCGAGTTTGGTCGTCCAGCCGCCTTCGCCGCGATAGACGACAGCGCCGTCGGCCAGCCGATTGGCGGTCACGACGACCGGTCCATTAATCTTGAGCTTTTGTTGAAGTGGCGAAGTCATGCCGCAACCTCCGCACGCGCACCGTCGTTGATCAAAGCGCGCCACGCGTCGGAACGCGCGACTGTCGGTCCGACCACCAACAAGCCCGGACCTTCACCGGCCTCGGCTGCCAATTCCGCCAAACCATCGAGCCGGCCGGCCCGGCACAGCGCATCCGGTCGCGTACCGCGAACCAGCACCGCCGCGGGCGTGGCCGCGTCGCGGCCGGCGGCGATCAAACCATTGCCAATCTCGGCGGCGTGACGAAGGCCCATGTAAATGACGACCGTCATCGCCGGATCGGTGAATTTCGACCAATCGGTCCGGATTTGGTTCCCCGCATGATGGGCGGTGACAAATGCAATGGCGGAAGCTTCGTCCCGGAACGACAGCGGCAGTCCCGCCTCGGCGGCGCAACCCAGCGCCGCCGTAATCCCGGGCACGACGACAACGGCAACGTTGGCGTCACGCAAATATTCGATTTCTTCGCCGCCCCGGCCAAACACGAAGGGATCACCGCTTTTCAGGCGCACCACATTCAGTCCCTGATGGGCGGCTTCGGCGAGGCGCCCGTTGATGATGTCCTGGGCCATTCCGGGCTGGCCGGAACGCTTGCCGACGAAGATGCGCTTGGCATCGCGCCGGGCACGATCCAGAATCTCTGCGCTGACGAGTTCGTCGTAGAAGACGACATCCGCGGCTTGCAGCGCTTGCAAGGCGCGCAGGGTCAAAAGATCCGCATCTCCCGGTCCTGCGCCGACGAGAACAACCAATCCGGATTGCCGGTTTGCACGGCCGGGATGCTCGCTCGCCCGTGAGAGTGCCGCCTCAGCCCAGTGCCAGCGGCCGGCGAGCGCCGCAACGCCGATCGGACCGTCGATCACCCTCTCCCAGAAGCGGCGCAGCGAAAGCTTGCCGGACTGCCTTTGCGCCACCCGCGTACGGAAGCGGCCCATCAGCGCCGCGAACTCGCCGATCCGCGCCGGCAGCAGCGCCTCGATGCGTTCGCGCAGACGCCGCGCCAAAACGGGCGATGCGCCGCCAGTGCCGACGGCGACGACGACGTCGCCGCGATCGATGATGGCAGGGAAGATGAAAGTCGAGAGTTCCGGACGATCGACGACGTTGATGGGCACGCGGTATCCGCGCGCCCGCGCAGCGATATCGGCGTCCCGCAGCTCGCCGGCAGCGCACACGATGGCAACAAGGTCGGAGAAATCCGCGCCACGCGGATCGTCGGAACAGATTTTCAGCAGGCCGGACTGAACATCGGTGGCGAGCTCACGGGTATCGAGTTCGTCAGCGTACCACCGCACGTGAGCGCCCGCGGATTGCAGCAATCTTAGTTTCGCTAACGCCGCCGGTCCGGAGCCGATAAGGCCCACCGTCCCTTGGGTGACATCGAGGAAAATCGGCAAGAAACGCATGCAGAGAAAATTCTCCTCTTGAAGACGTAAGTCCCTACAGGAACAAAGCAAGCCTTTCAAATAAAAGAATTTCCAACCCTTTTCGGCGTGGGAATTGGAAACAGTTGATCGCCAAAGGTGCAAATGCGGCAGGTCTGTTCGCCGCAAGGCTCCCTTCGGCTTTGCGCGCGCTGGAGCTTTCTCTTTATGATCGGCGATGACGAGCCCGGAGGGGCTCGTCGTTTGCGGCCACGTCGAGGAAATATCCACTAACCGCAGGCGAACAATCAATTCGTCTGACGCGTAGTTCGCGAAAGATCGTTTTATCAAATGACATTGCCGCGGGTCGAATATTGCATTTTGCGTCGGTCGTATTGCCGCCGAAGCGAGCAATGTCTTATTTGATGAACGTTTTTTATCTGATGGGTGCGCGCGCACCCGGCTCGCCGTGGAGAAATATAATGAGTGTCTCGAAATCGTTGGAAGCGACGAGCCCGTTGGAAACCAACAGCACCTCCAGCGCTTGGCGCGAGTTGTGGCTGAAGGAAGATTATTGGGCGATCTGGATCGGGCTTGCCACGGTCATTATCGCCTACCTTTTTTTTGCCAACGGCTCGAGCATCCGGTGGTTGGCGGTGACGCCGGCGAAGTGGTCGGACTTGTCGGCTCTCGGCGCGCATTTTCAGGCCAACTATCTTCGCTACATCGCGCAGTTTCTCGTCTTTCTCGTCGTGTTTACCTTCGCGCTGACCGCGCTCGGACATAAGGCACGCGACTTCGTCCCCTCGTTCACCATTCTTTATTTGCTGTCACTGGTGATCTTCGTGCTCGGCCAGTGGGACAAGGCCAACACTTACGGTTTCGAGCCGCCGCTCGTCGCGCTCGTTGTCGGCCTCATCCTGACAAACTTCGCCGGCTTGCCGCGCTGGCTGGACGCAGGCTTTCGCGTTGAGTTTTACGTCAAGATCGGCATCGTGCTGCTCGGCGCCACATTGCCCTTCACGTTGATCATATGGGCCGGACCGGTGGCGATCCTGCAGGCATCGATTGTCTCGATCGCGACGTTTGCGGTGATCTACTGGGTTGCCACGCGGCTCGGCCTCGATAAACGCCTTGCCGCAACTTTGGGTGCCGGTGGCGCGGTCTGCGGCGTTTCCGCGGCGATTGCCATTGCCGGGGCGGTTGGCGCCAAAAAGGAGCACGCGTCTATCGCTATAGCCACCGTGATCATCTGGGCGCTGGGAATGATCTTCGTGCTGCCGTTTGTCGCTTACTGGCTGCATCTGCCCGCCGGCGTCGGCGGTGCGTGGATTGGCACTTCGGAATTCGCTGACGCCGCGGGATTCGCGGCCGCTGAGACTTTCAACAGGCTGACAGGTAGCGATGCCGCCGGCGGCAGTCAGGCGGTATTTGCTTACACGCTGATCAAGGTGATCGGCCGCGATGTGTGGATCGGCATCTGGGCGTTCGTCTTGGCGATTGTTGCGACCACGCAATGGGAGCGGGCGGAAGGCGGCCGCAAGCCGGAGGCCTCGGAAATCTGGCGCCGTTTTCCCAAATTCGTTATCGGCTTTTTGGTCGCTTCGCTGTTCTTGACCGCCGTGACCGCCTCGTACAGCCTTGCCGATTTCAACAAGAGCGTGGGGCCGGGGTTGGTGGCGCCGGTCAAGGATTTGCGGACCTGGGCTTTCATTTTTTGCTTCCTCAGCATCGGACTGACCACGCGCTTTGGCGAACTGGCAAGCGCCGGTAGAAAGCCGTTCCTCGCTTTCAGCGCCGGCGCAATTGTCAACGTGGTCATCGGCTTTGTATTGTCCGCGTTCGTCTTCGCGGCGCACTGGGAGAATCTCACGCGCTGATCCGCGTCGATGGACGCGCTCAGGCGGGATGTCTCGAAAGAATGGCGAATGGACCCTAGCGAAGTGCCAGCTCGCGGACGCTGCGCGCATTGCGAGAGCTTCCGCGGCGACCCCAAAGACCTGGAAGCCTTGTTGCCGGGTTTGACGAGTTTAAGTTCGGCATATGCGTCGGTCCGGTCCGACGACGGCGTCTGCATGCGCCATGATCGATTTGTCGGAGCGCGATCGTCCTGCGCCGACTTTTCTCCGGTAGCGCTGGGCAATTCCCCTAAATAGCGGAGCGTATTGGCGACATGCGCGCGTCGTGCGCGCATGTCGCCGTTGACATCGGCCGCTTCCGGAACGAAGTAGCAACGAGGCGCTCAGCGCGCCGTGTTGGGGAGTGGCGAGAAAGATGCGACGCGCCGGAAGTGCCGACCTGCCTTTACACAACGGCCAAGTGCCGAAATGGCTGGCCGAGCGGATGGCGCGGCTCGGCGCGATCATCGCGCAGGCCGTCATCCAGCACTACGGGCGCGAAGAATTCCTGCGCCGGCTGGCGCATCCTTTCTGGTTTCAATCGTTCGGCGCCGTCATGGGGATGGATTGGCACTCCTCGGGTATCACCACCAGCGTTCTTGGCGCGCTCAAACGCGGTCTCGCTCCGCTCGAAGGCGAACTTGGCCTGCATGTATGCGGCGGCCGCGGCAAACATTCGCGCCGCACGCCGCACGAATTGCGCGCCATCGGCGAGCGCGTCGGCCTCGACGGTGACGGCCTTGCGACGGCGAGCCGGCTCGTCGCCAAGGTCGATAGCGCCGCCGTGCAGGATGGTTTCGAACTATACCTTCACGGCTTTATCGTCGCCGATGACGGCGAATGGGTCGTGGTGCAGCAAGGCATGAACGGCGAAAGCAAAACGGCGAGGCGCTATCATTGGCTCTCGCATGGCTTGAAAAGCTTTGTCGAAGAACCGCACACCGCGATTGAGGGACAGGCGCAGGGCGAAATCATCAATCTCACCGATCGGCGCGCCGCGCCGTCGCGGGGAAAGCAACTCGAACTTCTCGCTTCGCATGGACCGGACCGCATCACCCGCGAGCTGGCCGCGCTCGCCGCCGCGCGCAATCCGCCCGCGCAGGCGCAATTGCCGTTTCTCACCATGCCGGCGCATCACGACGTCCGCGCTGAAGACATTCAGCTGCGGCGGCTGCACGGCAATCTCGTTGCCGCCGCCGAGCGCGGGCCGGTCGATTTTGCCGAACTCTTGCTGACGCCGGGCGTCGGCGGTCGCACGGTGCGGGCGCTTGCGCTTGCGCTGGTCGCCGAGGTCGTGCACGGCGCGCCCTTTAGGTTCAGCGATCCGGCGCGCTTTTCGCTCGCCCACGGCGGCAAGGACCGGCATCCGTTCCCGGTGCCGATCAAGGTTTATGACGAGACCATTCGCGTGCTCAAATCGGCGGTGCATCAGGCCAAGCTTGGCCGCGATGACGAACTCGCGGCGCTGCAACGGCTCGATCGCGAATCGCGAAAACTCGAGCGAGCGGCAACCGGTCCGACGGTTGAGCAAGTCATCGCTGAAGAACGTGCGCAATCGCCGCAATACGGCGGTCGTAGCGTGTTCGGTTGGGAGCGCAAAAGCATCTAAGCCGGCGGTAACGCTGCGCCAGTTTAAAACTGAGGAAGCCATTGGCGAAATGCCGCGGGCGAGGGGACGAACGTGGCCGATGATGCGGACGTGATTATTATCGGCGCCGGCCTGGCCGGCCTTGTCGCCGCCGCCGAAATCATCGATGCGCGGAAGAAAGTCATTGTCGTCGATCAGGAAGGGGAGCAATCGCTTGGCGGGCAGGCCTTCTGGTCGCTCGGCGGCCTGTTTTTGGTCGACTCCCCCGAACAGCGCCGGCTGGGCATTCGCGATTCGCGGGCGCTGGCGCTTGCGGATTGGCTCGGCACGGCCGGATTCGATCGCGAGGAGGATTTTTGGCCGCGAAAATGGGCACAAGCGTATGTCGACTTTGCCGCCGGCGAGAAACGCTCATGGCTGCGCCAGCGCGGTATCCGCTTCTTTCCCGTCGTCGGCTGGGCGGAGCGCGGCGGCGGCAACGCGAGCGGCCACGGCAATTCGGTGCCGCGCTTTCATCTGACCTGGGGTACCGGACCAGGCGTGCTCGCGCCCTTTGTGCAGCGCGCGCGTGAAGGCGAGCAAGCAGGTCTTCTGACCTTTCGATTTCGTCATCGCGTGAATGAGCTCGCGACGTCGGCCTCTTCAGTCTCGATTGTTCGCGGCGACGTGCTCGCGCCGAGCGATTGCGAACGCGGGCAAAAGAGTTCGCGCGAGACGATTGGGACATTCGAGCTAAAGGCGGCTGCGGTGGTTGTCGCCTCGGGCGGCATTGGCGCCAATCATGAACTGGTGCGCGTAAACTGGCCGCAACGGCTCGGCCCGCCGCCGCGACGCATGATTGCCGGAGTGCCGGATTATGTCGACGGCCGGATGCTGGCGATTACGGAAGGCGCCGGCGGCACCGTCATCAATCGCGACCGGATGTGGCATTACGTCGAAGGCATCAAAAATCACACGCCGATCTGGACCGATCACGGCATCCGCATTCTGCCCGGGCCGTCCTCGCTATGGCTCGATGCCCGGGGCAGGCGTCTGCCGGCGCCGCTTTATCCGGGCTTCGATACGCTCGCCACGCTCAAATACATTATGGAGACCGGCTACGATTATTCCTGGTTCATCCTGACGCGCGCGATCATTGAAAAAGAGTTTGCGCTGTCGGGCTCCGAACAAAATCCAGATTTCACCAGCAAGAGCTGGCGGCAGGTCTTGCGCCGCGTCGTCAAGGGAATTCCCGGCCCGGTGAAGGCGTTCATGGACAAAGGCGAGGATTTCATTGTCGAGCACGATCTCGCCCGGCTGGTGGAGCGCATGAATGCGCTGACGGGCGAAGGGTTACTCAGGCTTGCGCAAGTCGAGAGCGAGATCGCGGCGCGCGATCGGCAACTCGACAACGCGTTCGGCAAGGACGCGCAGATCGCCGCCATTCGCGCGGCGCGCGCCTATATCGGCGACAAGCTCACCCGCGTCGCACGTCCGCACAAGCTCCTCGACCCCGCCGCCGGACCGCTGATTGCCGTTCGCTTGCACATTCTGACCAGAAAAACGCTGGGTGGGTTGCAGACGGATCTTGAAAGCCGCGTCATCGGCGCCAACGGCCGGCCCGTTCCGGGCCTGCACGCCGCGGGCGAGGTGGCGGGCTTCGGCGGCGGCGGCGTTCATGGCTATGCGGCGCTCGAAGGAACATTTCTCGGCGGCTGCATTTTTTCGGGACGCGCGGCCGGACGGGCGGCAGCGCACAAGGCCGGTTAACCTGCGAGCCAAATCAGGATAACGGCGGCCGCGACTGTGGCGGCAGCAAAGCTGACCAGCGCTCCGGCGCCATCGACGAAACGGTTAGGGAATGCACGCAGCACAAGCGGGGCAAACAGAAGCGACAATCCACCAGCGATAATCGCCGCGGACCAGGATGTCAGCCGCAGTGCCGCAATGGTTCCCGCGACCAGCGCCAGCAACGCTACACCGATTGAGCTAAACAGTATCGCGCGGCCTGACCGGAAGGCCGGTTTCGCGCAGTCGTCCCGCAGCGGAAAGTGGCCGCTTGCCGCCAAGCCCTGGAGGGTCGCGGCCGAAACCAGCAAAACCAAAAGCAATAGGGCGATCAAAGGGCGGTCCGGAAACATAGTTCGCATTCCGCGGCGCTTGACGTGCGAAAATCAAGCCCTCGTAATAAGAGCGATCCGGGGTTCCTCCCGGTCGTTGCATCTGTTGGTGCCGGCAATGAAAATCTATCAAGGACGGCGCACCATGGATGGGCTCGTCGTGACGGTCGACGGCCAGCCCCTGCCGGAACATTACGAAATCAAGCAATTCACCAAGCGCGGCTTCGAATGGACCTACAATGGGACCAGTCCGCGGCAACTGGCGCTGGCCATCCTGTTCGATTACCTGGGCGACAAAGAATGTGCGGTCGCCATGTCCGAACCGTTCATGGAAGACGTGATCGCTAACCTCGACAACGATTGGCAACTGACCAGCGATGAGGTCAACGATTACCTGCGCTACCGCGATGCGGATCAGTTGATCGCGGGACCGAAGGGCAAGGATGTGGTATAGTTTTTCGATGGCAGCCAAGCCGTCCATGCAGCGTGCAGGACGCGCGGCCAAAACGGGTGACGTTCGCGCGAGGAGAAACACATGATCAGCGAGCGGCAAATCGAATTTCGCCGGGAATATCGCTCCCGCATTCTCGGCTGGTATGACGGCTATATCCACGTACTGATCATTTACGCCATGGGGGCGGCCGCGTTCTACATCTACGTCGAACACATTCACGACGTGCACTGGTTCGAGTGGATCACTGTGCCGTTTACTTTCGTGTTCACCAATTTGTTCGAGTGGGCGGTGCATAAATATGTGATGCACCGGCCGGTGAACATCAAAGGTCTACGCGCGATCTACGAGCGCCATACGCTCAACCACCATCAATTCTTCAGTGATGAGGAGATGCGGTTTCGCGATCACAAGGACTGGCGCGTGACCTTGTTCCCGCCCTACGCGCTTGTCGTTTTCATCCTGATGTCGATCCCGCTGGCCGCAATACTCGGCACTCTGTTCTCAGCCAACGTCGGCTGGCTGTTCATGTCGACGACCACGGGCATGTATCTGATCTACGAATTCATGCATTTTTGTTGCCACGTCGATGAAAATGCTTTCGTGCGCTATTGCCCCTTCGTCAACACGCTCCGGCGGCACCATACCGCGCACCACAACGCGCGGCTGATGATGGAGGTCAACATGAACTTGACCTTTCCCATCGCCGATTGGCTGTTCGGCACTTCGGACCTCGACCGCGGAGTCGTCGGCACTCTACTCAACGGTTACGAGACGCGTTTTTTGAAGAAAAATCTGCGCGGCAAGCCGCGACTGCCCGATGAGGCTGCCGGCGTGCCGGTTGGCGCCAACTGAAAGATTTGGCGACGCTGTCGTGCCCAATGACGTAAAAGCGGTTCTCTCGGTGATCGTGCTGATTGTCGCCGGGGTGCTCGCCTTTTGGGGCGGTTCGCCGATCCATCACGATTTTTCGATCTTCGTCGTGATCGTGGCGGTGCTGATGGTCGGCGCGATGTGGGTGTTCCCCGAGGCCGCCAGCAGGAAGGTGAAAAGCTGATCGTCAAAGCGGGCCGAAACTTGACCGCTTCGCTTTTTAAGCTGCTTTGTGGCGCGCTATCTCAACTTTGATGAGACCGAGGTAACTTGTCGGTTCGGCGCGGCCACGACCCGGTCATGGCGGCTGGCGGCCGCCGTGCGCTTGAATGACCGCGCCGGTGATGTAGCTCGCGCGCGGCGAAGCAAGAAAAGCAATGATTTCTGCGATCTCCTCGGGCTTGCCGAGCCGGCCGATGGGAATCATCTTGCGCGCCGCCTCGATCTGCTCCGCGGTAAGGTCCCCGCGCACCGCCGGCGTGTCGGTCAGCCCTGGTGCGACGGTGTTGACTGTGACGCCGAGCGGCGCCGCCTCAAGCGCGGCAACCCGCACCAGATGGATGTTGGCTGCCTTCGCCGCGGAATAGGCCGGACCCGTCGGACTCTCGGGCACCACTCCGGACATTGACGCGACGGTGACAATGCGGCCACCGGCGACCGGCGCCTTGGTGCGGCGCTGGAGCATGGCGCGGATGCAGAGGAACGGACCGCGCGCATTGAGCGCTTCGGTCTTGATCCAGTTTTCCGTCGTCATGTTGACAATGCTGGGCTTGTGGCCCGGCGTCATGAACACCGCGCCGGCGACACAGGCGAGCGTGGCGACCGGGCCGAGTTTTCTCTCGGCCTCGTCGAATAGCGCTTCGACTGAGCGCTCTTCGGTGACGTCGGTGTGGACGGCGATATGGCCGCTTCCCGGCAGCGATTGGGCCACGCGCTGCGCCGCGGCGAGGTTGATGTCAGCCACAGCCACGCTGTGGCCATCGCGCGCGAGCACCCGCGCTGTCGCCTCACCAATACCGCTGCCGCCGCCGGTAACAATCGCAACCCTGCTCACGGGTGTCCCCTATTTGTTTCGGCGAGCATAACCGGATGGAGCGCGTCGCTCCACTCGCGACGGTTGCTCTTTCTCGTCCATCGGTGCGAGCATAACGGACGTGCTACATATCACGGCCTGCATGCATTCCCTCGGCCACGACGGGGCCGAGTCTGGCAGGCATAGGGGCACCATGAAGCCGTTTTCTGCGCGAGCATTGGCGTGCGCGAGCCTTGTGTCGCCCCCGCTATTCGCGATTCTTCTTGCGCTCCTGCTCGCAGCCAACGCCGCCGCTGCGACGTTACCGCCGGCCGCAAAAATGAATGCCTATGTCGAGTGCGTCAATCGTCTCTCCGAGCGCGCTTATGATTCACGCAAGCGTTATTTCAGCTGGGCCGCTCAGAGCGGCCCGACCGGCCGCGAACGCATCATCTACGGCACCTACACGATCTACGACACTTCCGGCTGCCGGAAGAACGTCGGGATGGCCAACGCCATGGAGCCGCACGACGCCGCGCTCGAAGCTGCCGCGACGGCCTATGTCGACGCGGTGAGCAAGCTTGAGCCGCTGCTCAAGGAGGCCGACGACTATTACTCCGCGGAGAACTACAAAGATGACAAAATGGCGAAAGGCAAAGAGCTTCACCCGCGCCTCGTCACCGCCTGGGATGCGTTCGCCGGCGCCGATCACAATCTGCGCGATGCGGTCGAAGTCATCAATGACAGGCGCGCGCTGGAAAAGCTCGCGGCTATCGAGCAGAGCGAAGGCCGCAAGGCGCATTATTACGTCGATGCGCTGATGATCTACGCCAAGCGCGTACTAGTCGCGGAAAAGGCGGCGGCTCCCGATGTTGCCGCGATCACGCAAGGGCTCAACGACTACGAGGAAGCGATCAAGGGCGCCGAGCAGGCGTCAGGCGCCGGCGGCGATGCCAAGATCGGCTCGATATTTATGAGTAACGCCAAGTCGTATCTGGTTACAGGCAAGCAATTGATGCGCCGTATCCGCGACCATGAGTCCTACAGCGCCGGCGACCGGATGATTATGAATTCCGGCAGCGGCTGGATGGTGGAAGGAACGCCGCAGCGTTTGCTGCGCGACTATAATCAGCTGGTCGATGCCTACAATCGCGGTCCCGGAATTTAAGAAGCAGAATAAATCCAGGTGACCCGCCGCGTCGCGGCTTGTACCGCCGTTATTTAGGTTTGATCTGATCGGCGCTTTTCAGGACGATTTGCGGCTTGTCCTTGTAGAGTTTGATCGGGCCGGTGATGTCGACGGTCTTGCCTTTGAGCGCCGTCACATTGGTGAATTTGCTCGTGTCCTTGGAGAAGATCACCGCCGCGAACGTATTGTTTGGAAAGTGGCCGCCCAGGTCGATGTAGGTATTTCCCGCCGGTGTCGTGTGCACGTTGTCGACCGTGCCCTCGACGGTCACGGTTTTGCCGACTTGCGCCTTCGCGTCGGCCGGCGCAATCGCCTGCGCGAAAGCCGGCGCGGTGACGATGGCGAAGCCGAAAGCCAGTATCAGCGTTTTCATAATTCCCCTCCGCTCTGGCCGGGGCCAACCGCCGCGGCACGGGTATCGCTAACTCGTCCTCGTTACGCGATGAAGGGCCTTACGCAGGCACAAACGCGGGCGCTCAAAGCCCCCGAATCGAGCCAATCGTAGCGTGCGGCGGTTACGAAAGGAAACGGTCCCTGCGGCAGCTTTGGCCTCTCAGCTAGGGCCGGAGGCTTCGGAGGGTGCGTCAGGACCGCCGAGTTTCGCCGCCCGCCGCGCTAAACCCGGCGGGAGGCTACGAGTCCCAGGATCAAAAGCACCACGAAGATGACGAGAAAGATATAGAACAAAATACGGGCGATATCGGCGGTCGCCACCGAAAGCCCGGTAAAGCCAAACAGGGCCGCGACAAGCGAAATCAAGAGGAATATCAGCGCCCATTTCAGCAATGACATAGAAGGCCTCTTGTCCCCAGATCCGCCGGTTCCGGGAGTGGTAAGCGCAACAATTGCATTTGGTTCCATTAAGGCGCGCTGACGGCAACCCCGGCTGACAGGGTAAATAAAAGCCCGGCGCGAGGCCGGGCTTTTTAAGAGGTTGGAAGCTTATTATTTGTTGTCCGGCATCCATGTCGTCGTGGTGCTGTCGTATTTGAAGCCCCGCGCGCTCTTGAGGCTGTCCTTGGTCGCGTTCATGACCAGGTACATCTTGTTGTTATCTTTCATGGTCGCGTGGACCGCCTCGAAGGGAACGGCGACATCCTTTTCGTCGATGCCGAGAAACCCGCCAACGCCAACAATCAGCGTATTGATCTTGCCGGACTTGTCGACGAGCACGTCCATGATCTCGCCGATCTTGGTGTTGTTCGGATCGTAGACATTCTGCTTATACCAATCCGTAACAGTGACCGCGCTCTGCGGTATGGCCGTTTGCATGGCGGCATTGGGAACATCCTGAGCGGCGTAGGCGGCGGCTGAGAACAGACCCGCCGCGACGGCTGCCGTAACTAATTTCAACATGAGGTTTCCTCCTTTAACGGATATGTTGGCTTAGGTGATTATCGCTGCCTCGCCGCCGTCTGACAGCGGAGCTTGAGGCAAGCTGTCTCTTGGCAAACGTGAAACGCCGACATTCGTTCCACGCCGCCACTTTGTTCCGTTTCGACAACCCGCGGACGATATTGCCCGCACGCAAATCTTCTTCCATGCTGCTCGGCTAACGGAGTCGTGAGATGGCAAAGTCAAACGCGAAAACCGCGCTTGTCACCGGATCGACCGACGGGGTCGGGCGGGAGGTGGCGCTGCGGCTTGGCGGCGACGGTTGGCGCGTTTTGGTGCATGGTCGCGATCGCGAACGCGGCAAGCAGGTCGTTGCCGCAATAGAGAAGGCCGGCGGCAAGGCGGAATTCGTCGCCGCGGACCTCTCCACACTCGCCGAGGTGCGGCGCCTCGCTGACGCGGTCCAGAAGACGACGCAGCAGCTCGATCTTCTAATCAACAATGCCGGTATCGGCAGCGGCGGACCACAGGGCGTGCGGCAGGAGAGTACCGACGGTTATGAATTGCGCTTCGCGGTGAATTACCTTTCCGGTTTTTTGCTCACCCATTTGCTGCTACCGCTCATCGAAAAGAGTGCTCCCACCCGCATTGTCAATGTCTCATCGCTCGGCCAGCAAGCGATCGACTTTGACGACGTGATGTTGACGCATGACTACAGCGGCATGCGCGCCTATCGCCAGAGCAAGCTGGCGCAGATCTTGTTCACGCTCGATCTGGCCCATGATCTCGAGGGCACCGGCGTCACGGTCACTGCCTTGCATCCCGCGACCTTCATGAACACGGCCATGGTGCGCCAGTTCGGTACGCCAATGAGCACTGTCGAAGAAGGCGCCGAGGCAATCATGCAGCTTGCGGCGTCAGGCGACCTGGAAGGCAAGACCGGTCTTTACTTCAACGGTCAGCGAGAAGCCAAGGCCGACGCGCAGGCCTACGATGCCGCGGCGCGGCAAAAGCTGAAAGCGTTGAGTCTCGAGCTCGCCGGCCTCAAAAAAGCGAGCGCCAAGTGATTTTGACGCGCCGTTTCGGTTACGATATTCAGGGCCATGCCGCCGCGGCGACGCGGCGGTCCGCACCATACCAAGAGCCGCAGCACAATTTCGCATGACCATCCGCCTGCATCGCGGCGATCTGCCGGACCTGTCGCGCTACACGGGCGCCGTGGCGATTGACACAGAGACTATGGGGCTCAATCTCGGCCGCGATCGGCTCTGCCTCATTCAGCTATCGCCCGGCGATGGCTCCGCGGATGTCGTGCAAATCCCCGAGCGACCGTCATCCGGTTCGACGCCCAATCTCCTAAGGCTGTTCGGCGATCGCAGCGTCCTCAAGATCTTTCACTTCGCGCGTTTCGACGCGGCCGTGCTTTATGACGCCTTCGGCGTGATGCCAGAGCCGATCTACTGCACCAAGATCGCTTCGCGGTTGGCGCGGACCTACACCGATAGGCACGGGCTGAAAGATCTCGTGCGCGAAGTGCTGGGGCATGACCTGTCCAAGCAACAACAATCGTCGGATTGGGGAGCCAGCGAATTGACCGACGCGCAAATCTCCTACGCGGCCTCCGATGTCATCTATTTGCACGCGCTCAAGGAACGGCTGGACGCCATGCTGATGCGCGAGGGCCGGGAAAAGCTGGCCGCGGCGTGTTTTCGCTTCCTGCCCGAGCGGGTGCGGCTTGATCTTGCCGGCTTCGCCGCCGAGGATATTTTCGCCCATTCTTGAGGCGAAAGGCCGTGGGCCGCGGGATATTACGGATATTGGAAGGGTTTTTGCATACAACCGGTGCGGCGGTGCGATGCAATTCCCGCCCGGCATCAGCCATATTCGCAGGCGACAATCGGCGGGCGGACGGGGTAAAAGCTCAAGCGGGCAAAGCCAATCGAGGGGAAGAAGCTGACCACGGCCTTTCCTGAAGCTACCGCGCGGCGAGCCGGTTTCACGGTGTCCCGGCGGGATGCCGATCGCATTTACCGGGCCGCGCGCCGGCACAGCCGGCATGTTCGCTGGCTTCGCATCGGCCTGCCGGCAATCATAGCGGCAGCGCTGTTCTTGGTCGTCGCTGTGAATTATATGCCGACGCTCGGGACGTTCCGGCTGCCGGGGGAACTGGGCAGTCTGGTGATCAGAGGCACCAAGGTGACCATGCAGCAGCCCAAGCTCTCCGGCTACACCGCGGATTCCCGTCCTTATCAATTCACCGCCAAAACGGCGGACCAGGACATCACCAAGCCCGATCTGATGGAGCTGCATCAGATCGAAGCAAACATAAAGATGCAGGACGACAGCACGGTCAACGTCGTGTCCAACTCAGGCACGTATAACGTCAAAAGCCAGATGCTCGCGCTCAACGAGGCCGTTCGTCTCGTCTCCAGTGGCGGCTATGAGGTGCGCCTAAACCAGGCCGTTATCGACGTACAAAAGGGCAACGTCGTATCGGAGCAGCCGGTTTGGGTGAAATTGACCAACGGCGAGATCAACGCCAAGCGGATGGAAGTGACCGAGGGCGGGGCCGTCATCCGCTTCTCCGGCGGCGTGTCGACGTCGTTTGTGCCGGCTCACGATTCCTCGCAGGCAAACGAAGAATGAGATACCGGTTTGCGCTTGCAGCCTTGTTGTTATTGTTCGCGCCAGGATGGGCGGCGGCGCAAGACCGCCATGCGGCCGCGGGTCCGGCCGCCGCTGCGGGCCCGGCCGCCGACGCGTCCGACAATCAGGAGCAGCCGATTCAGATCGAGTCAGCGACACTTGAAGTCCGCGACAAAGAAAAAATTGCGACATTCTCCGGCGACGTGCAGGTGGTTCAGGGCGACATGACCATAAAATGCCAGACGCTCGTCGTTTTCTACGGCGGCGGACGGAACGGCGGCAGCCCGACGGTTGCGTCTGCGACGGCGGGAGGCGCGAATGGCTCGCACCCGCCTGCGCAGCGGGCCAGCGTCATGCCGCAAGGCCAGCAGGACATCCGCCGGATCGAAGCGCGCGGCGGCGTGACCGTCATTTCCAAGGACCAGAACGCCAGCGGTGATCTCGGCGTCTACGATCTGAAAAAGAAGACCATCACGCTTACCGGCAACGTGGTCGTCAGTCAGGGAAAGAATGTCCTGCACGGCGATCGCGTCGTTGTCGATACCGTGACCGGCAACGCACACCTCGATTCCGGGGTCTCGAGCCAAAATCGGGTCCGCGCTCTCATTCTACCTAATAAGGGCGATAATGGCGGCGCGCCGAACTTCATGTCGATTGGCCCGAAAGCGAACTAAAGGGGCGGGGCCAAAGCATTCCCGGGAAAAAACCGCTAGAATTGATTTGTTGACGCGATCGGCGTGGTGGCGCGGAAATTGCCGCGATTCGAGCCCGATTTTGCGAGGAGCGCGTGCTGGATTTCTTTTCCTACTTCCGCCGGCGCCGTAATCCGGCGTCGCGCCGTAAGGCCACCGACGCGGGCGAGGTTATCGACCTCGGCAGTATGGGAGGCGCGATCAGCGGAAACTACGTCGATATTGCGAGTGTGCCGGCGCCAGCCCGCGCGCCACGCGACGCGAAGCTCGTCCGCCGCCCCCGCAAAGCGCCGCCCGAATTGCGCGCGCCTGAACCGGCGCCGGCCGAGGTGTTGGTTTCTGAACCGCCGCCGCCCGAGGTTTGGGTGCCCGAACCGGCACCGGAGGCGTGGGCTCTCGAAACTGCGCCAGAGGCGTGGGTTCCCGAACAGCCGCCACCGGAGACGTGGGCGCCGGAACCGCTGCCGGCCGAATTGCGTCCCATTGAACCGCCGCCAAAGCGCCGTGCTCCGGCGGCAGAGCAGCAGATTGCCTTGCAGGAGCGGCCGCAGCCGGCTCGTCCGCGCCGGCGCACCGACGGCAATCGCGGCGCGACCGCCGAACGCAAGGGCGTGATCTCGGTCCATGGCGTGGAGAAGAGCTTTGTCGGCCGCAAGGTGGTCAAAGGAGTGAGCTTGTATTTGCGCCGGGGTGAGGCGGTAGGCCTGCTCGGGCCCAACGGTGCCGGCAAGACTACGGTCTTCTACATGATGACCGGGCTTATCCACGCCGACAAAGGGCGCATCGAACTTGACGGTTACGACGTGACGGCGCTGCCGATGTATCAGCGGGCACGGCTCGGCATCGGCTATCTGCCGCAGGAGGCTTCCATCTTCCGCGGGCTGAGTGTCGAGCAGAATATTCGCGCCGTGCTTGAAGTGGTTGAGCGCGACCCGAAACGGCGGCAGCGCGATCTCGATGGGCTGCTGGAAGAGTTCAACATTACGCACTTGCGCAAGACGCCGGCCATCGCTCTCTCCGGCGGCGAGCGCCGCCGGGTGGAGATCGCCCGCTCGCTGGCCACACGGCCAAACTACATGCTGCTCGATGAACCGTTTGCCGGCATCGATCCGATCGCGGTCGGCGACATTCAAGCGCTGGTGCGCCATCTGACCAACCGGGGCATCGGCGTGCTCATTACCGACCACAATGTCCGCGAGACGCTCGGGCTCACCGATCGCGCCTACATCATTTATTCCGGGGAGGTCCTGATGGAGGGCCGTACCGACGATATCGTCAACAACCCCGACGTGCGCCGCCTCTACCTTGGCGAGCAATTCGAGCTTTAATAATATTTGAAAACGGTTGACGACTCCGCGCGTGGCTTGCGGTACATCTTGCTACAAGCAAGAATTGGACCAGTTCAAGCCCGGGTATCCATGGCGCTTACACAAAGACTGCTGATCCGCCAGAGCCAGGCGCTGGTCATGACGCCGCAGCTCATGCAGGCGATCAAGCTCTTGCAGCTCTCCAATCTCGATCTCGTCGCGTATGTCGAAGGCGAACTCGAGCGCAACCCGTTGCTCGATCAAAGCGCCGACGACACTGAACCTGTGGCGGAGCCCGAGGCGGCTCTGCCTGCGGAGTCCAATGGGTCGGACGGCGAAGGATGGGGCGAAAGCGAAAGCGTGCCGGCTAATGATGCCGTGGAACATCGCGGGGAAGCGGGCCTCGATGACGCCTTTACCGATGAAGGCCATTCGGACGGCGCGCGCGGCCCTGAGGGGCCGGCGGCATATTCGCAATGGGCTTCGGTCGGCGGCGGTGGCGGCGGTGCCGACGGCGACTACAATCTCGAGGCTTACGTTCCCGCCGAAACCACGCTCGGCGACTGGCTGCGGCAACAGCTTGTCATCGCCATCGCCCAGCCGTCGCGGCGCATGATCGGTCAGTATCTGATCGATCTGATAGACGAAGCCGGATACCTCGGCGCCGATTTGGCGGCGGTGGCGGAAAGGCTCGGCACCAGCGTCAAGGAAGTCGAAGCTGTGCTCGGCGTTCTGCAGACCTTCGATCCGACGGGAATATGCGCGCGCGACTTGGCCGAGTGCCTGGCTTTGCAGCTTAAGGAGCGCAACCGGTTCGATCCAGCGATGCAAGCTTTGATCCTTCGTCTCGATCTGGTGGCAAAGCGCGATTTCGCGGCGTTGAAAAAATTATGCGGCGTTGGCGACGAAGATCTTACGGAAATGATCGCCGAGGTTCGCCGTCTCAATCCCAAACCCGGCCTAGGCTTTGGCTCGGCCGTGGTTCAGCCGATCGTGCCCGACGTATTTGTCCGGTCCGGTCCCGATGGCGGCTGGATCGTAGAACTCAATTCCGACACCTTGCCGAAGGTTCTGGTCAACCAAAGTTACTACGCCGAAGTCTCGGCGGTGGCGCGGCGCGATACTGAAAAAACCTATCTCGCCGAATGTTTGCAAAACGCGACGTGGCTGGTTCGCGCGCTCGATCAGCGCGCCCGCACCATCCTCAAGGTCGCGAACGAAATCGTACGCCAGCAGGATGGTTTCTTCGCGCGCGGCGTCGAGCATTTGCGGCCGCTTAATCTCAAGACGGTCGCCGAAGCCATTGGCATGCACGAATCGACGGTGTCGCGCGTCACCGCCAACAAATACATGGCGACCAGCCGCGGCATATTCGAGCTCAAATATTTCTTCACCTCGGCAATCGCCGCGGCGCATGGCGGTGAAGCGCACTCGGCCGAGGCGGTCCGCCACCGCATCAGGCAATTGATCGATGCTGAAAGCGCCGCGAACGTTTTGTCCGACGATACCATCGTCGACAAGTTGCGCGTTGCCGGTATCGATATCGCCCGGCGCACGGTGGCGAAATATCGTGAAGCCATGCGGATCCCGTCGTCGGTGCAGAGGCGGCGCGAGAAACAGGCCGCCGCGGCCGCGGGTTGAACGCCGCTTTGTTCAGGCGTGCCGATTTTTCCGGGCGTTGACACCGCTCCGGGGCGTGCCTAGCTCAATTGGACGGGGCGCGTTTTGCCGTGGAGGCAGCCTTGTCGTTTCGCATTTCCGGGAAAAATCTCGATGTTGGCGAAGCATTGCGAGGACGCATCGAGGCGCGCATCGCCGGCGCGCTGACCAAATATTTTGACGGCGGTTATTCCGGCCACGCGACGCTCGAACGTGAAGGTTCCGGATTTCGCACTGAATGCGCGCTGCATCTCGATTCCAAGGTCACGCTGCGCGCGGAAGGCAATGCGCCGGACGCCTATGAGAGCGCTGATCAAGCGGTGTTGCATGTGGAAAAAAAGCTGCGCCGCTATCACCGCCGCCTGAAGGATCATCGGCCGCGCGCGGTGCGGCCGCCATCCGATTGAGCGGACGGAATCGCGCCGGCTGGACGGCCGCCGAAACCCGGGAAGGAACTTCAGGGGTGGTCAAGGGGGATATAAATCCGCGGCCGGATGCCCATTGACGCAATTCCCGGCGCTCCCTATGGTCCGCCGCCTTTCACGCATGGTTCCGGAAAACCTACCCCAAACGTGAGGCCGGGAAAGAGGCCGGTTTTCCGGAAGACATCATGCGCGACTTCAAAATACGCCAGGCTTGACGCCTTTCCAGGTTCTCGCTGATGCCGCTCATCGATCTGGTCGCGCCAAACGCGATCATCCCTGCGCTCAAAGTCAACAACAAGAAGCAGGTGTTGCAGGAGCTTGCTGCGCGCGCGGCGGCTCTGACCGGGCAGAACGAGAAGACGATTTTCGATACGCTTATGCAGCGCGAAAAGCTCGGCTCTACCGCCGTCGGCAACGGCATCGCCATTCCGCACGGCAAGATGGCGACGCTGAGCCGGTTGTTCGGATTGTTCGCGCGGCTGGATCGCTCGGTCGATTTCGAGGCGCTCGATGGCCAGCCTGTCGACCTGATATTTCTTCTGCTCGCGCCCGAAGGGGCCGGCGCGGACCATCTGAAGGCGCTGGCGCGCGTGGCGCGGCTGCTGCGGGACTCTGCGGTGGCGGATAAGTTGCGCGCCTCGGAAGACGCTGAAGCGTTATACGCGGTCTTGGCGATGCCGCCGGCAACCGCGGCATAACGACCCCCGGTCAGTGTACGCTCACGGTCTCCAGCTTCTGGCTGACGGCGTTGGCAATCGCCGCTTCGCGGCTGTCGGTGAGCATGATCGGCGTGCCGTCGGCGGCGTGTAGCGCAAAGAGCTTCAGGCCGGGCTCGATTTCCGGAACCTGCGGAAACAGCGTGCGGACGTCCTCGGAGCGGATAGTTTTGACATAGGCAATCTCCCCGTCGCCGAGCAGCGCCAGCGCTTCGGGTGATATGGCGATCTGTTTCATTTCGGGACGTTCCGGCGACATGGCCGTCTCCTTCTTCTTGGTAACGCTGCTCAAGCCTATCGGGTTTCTCACTCGGATTCTTTGATTGATATCGACTTTATGACGCGTTCGGGCTGCGGGCGGACGAGGTCGATCAAGAGCAGGCCGTTCTTCAAGTCGGCGCTGCGGACTTCCATCCCCTCCGCCAGGACAAAGCTGCGCTGGAACTGGCGGGCGGCAATGCCGCGATGCAGGTATTGGCGGGTCTTGTCGTCCTGCTGCCGGCCGCGAATAACGAGCTGGCTCTCCTCGAGCGTCACGTCGAGCTGATCTCGGGTGAAACCGGCCACCGCGAGCGTGATGCGCAGGCATTCCGGCCCGCCTGGGCCGCGCGCAATGCGCTCGATATTATAGGGCGGATAGCCGTCAGCGCCTTTGGCGACGCGATCCAGCACGCGCTCGATTTCATCAAAACCAAGCAGAAAGGGACTCGAAAACGATGAAATCCGCGACATGCCGTCAAAGCCCTTCGTCAAGCGACTTTGCGGGGCCCTTACGGCGCCCCTTCACGCTATATGGCAGTGGCCAACAGAGGCCGCAAGGCGAGCCGCCGCGACCGGCAGGCGCGGCTGCGGCACCCCGCTGCCGGGGGGGGGAATTAACGGAGCTTCAGCGGGCCAGGCAGGGCGCGCTCGGCTTTGGCGGACAGCTCCGCTTCATGGCGGCCGACGAAATGCGCGCCTAGCGCGATCACCACCACCGCGGCAATGCCGATGACAATGACCAGCGGGCCAGCGACCTTCTCGATCTGGCGGCCGAGCAAAAAGGCGGCAAAGCCGAACGCGCAGGCCCACAGCACCGCGCCGGCGATGTTGGCGAGCATGAATTGCCGCCACGGCATGCGGTTGGCACCGGCCAAAATGCCGGCGAGCGCCCGCAACAGCGGCACAAAGCGCGCGATAATGATGATCTTGCCGCCGTGTTTCAGAAACAGGTATTCGCCGAGCTTGATGCGGCTTTCGGTGAGCCGCAGGTACCGTCCGTAGCGCAACAGCAGCCGGTAACCGAACTCGCGGCCGATCAGGTAGCCGCCGACTTGCCCAACCACGGCCGCGACCGCCGCTGTCGCCACCACCTCGTAAATATTGAGGTCGTGCTTGGTGCCGGCGAGGATCGAGGCAAGGATCAGCACCGACTCGCCGGGAAACGGCAAGCCGACGCTCTCAAAGCCGATGACCCCGGCCACCACAACCAAGCCGTAGACGTGAACGAGGTGGCCGAAGGAAACCATGTAGCTTGCGCAGGGAGACCTGAACTGAGGCGCCACGGCGGCGGGCGGGCGCCACTTATAGGGGATTTTCCGCCGCAGGCCATCCCGATTGACGCCGCAATGGCGAGCAAGGCGATTTGGGGTTAAATCGCACGCGCGGACGGGCGGTTAAGGAATGCGACAAAATGCCGAAGCGGCTGTGCGGGCCATTAAGGGGTGCGATACTTGGGCTGGCGCTCGTGCTTGGCGGTTGCGCGCACGGCTCGGGTTTCGGTGACGCCACGCCCGCCAACGACCCGGACATCAACGTCTATCCCGCGAATTACAAGCCCGACATCGTTGCCGCCATGCACGCCTATCTCAGCGACCCGACCGGCATCCGCGATGCCGGCATCGCCGAGCCGGCGCTAAAAACCGTGGGTGGCAATCTGCGCTATGCCGTGTGCCTGCGCTTCAATGCCAAAAAGCGCGGCGCTGAGTATGCCGGAACCAAGGAGCTGTTTGCCGTCTTCGTGGCCGGCCGCTTCGATCGCTTCGCCGAAATGCCCAAGGGCGAGCACGCCGACCACGACGAGCACGATCGCTGCGCCGGCGCCGCCTACACGCCGTTTCCGGAGCTGGAGAAACTTTCGCGGTGAGGTAACGCGATGCACCTGCGCCGCGCTAAGCGGCGCCGGTGGTTTCCGAGCCGGTCTAGGACTTCTTGCCGTACGGATTGGTGCTGGGATTGGACTGGCTGTGCATTCCGGCGAACGGCGAGGGGGCCGTGGCCCCGCCTTTCTTCTTGTTCTTGTCTTGCTTCGGTTTCTTCTTTTCCTTGTTGCTTCGCATCTGACCCTTAGCCATGGCCGCCTCCTGCGTTTCGCGGACGATTCGTCTGCGCAGAACGCAACCTAGCCCCGGCGGCCATCTTGTTCCAGACGCCTGCGGCGAGGGGGATCGATAAAATCGCGATCTTGTAAAAGTGCTTCCGGCGCCGCCATATCCGGCGCCGGATGGGTCTTGCGCGGCGAGCCTATTCCGCCGCCTGCGCCTGCTCGTTCACCATCGAATCGGCCAGTTCGGTCAGCGCGCCGTCGGTCTTCTTCTCCTCGTTGAGCGTCGCATCGAGGAGCCGCATCGCGTCGTCGCGGCCCATCTGTTCGGCCCAGCGCTTTAGCGTGCCGTAGCGTGCGATCTCGTAATGCTCGACCGCTTGTGCGGCCGAAATCAGGCCGGCATCGAGCGCCGCCGTGCCCTTGAATTCCTTCATGATCTCGGCGCCTTCCTCGATGATGCCTTCGATCGCCTCGCACTTCTTGCCCTTGGGCGCCACGTCGATCAGCTTGAACACCTTTTCCAGCCGGGAGACGTGACCTTCGGTTTCCCGCAGGTGCTTCTGGAAGGCGGCCTTCAGCTCATCGGAATGTGCGGCCTTGGCCATTTTCGGCAGCGCCTTGAGGATTTTGTTTTCGGCATAGAAGATGTCTTTGAGCGTGTCCTCGAATAGATCGTCCAAGGTCTTGTTTTTATTGCTCGCCATTGCGGTGTCTCCGGTTGTTTGACACCGCCTCAACTCAGCCTGGATGCCTTGGTTCCGCGACGGCAGTCGCGAAGCGGAACGTCAGCGCCGGCGCGGTTTCCAGCCGCCGCGCATGCCCGGCCGGCCGAGCGTCGAACGCGGCCCAGACGGCGCGCCGGGCGCTTCGCCGGATGCGGCCGACTTCTGCCCGGGTATCGACTCCACGCCCGGTCCCATCTCGTCGAGATTGGGTTTGCGCGGGGCATTTCTTGTTGTCCCTGCCGCGCCTCCGGCGCTCCCCGCCTCTTGGCGGTCTTTCGGCCGGTGCGGGGCGACTTCGTGATAAAGCGCGATGCCCATTTCATCGAGCGCGGGCTTGTGCACTTTGCTTCTGTCCCGTGTCATCCCACCCCGACGCGCTTTACGCGTCGACCCTCCCCCTCCGGGCGAGGGTGAGAAGAATTTCGCTGTCGGATCGTCGATCACGGCGAGTTCGGTCGAGCGCAGGCGCTTGATTTCGTCGCGCAGCCGCGCCGCCTCTTCAAAGTCGAGATCGGTGGCGGCGGCGCGCATGCGCGTCTCCAGATCGCCGATCACCGCCTCGAAATTATGCCCGATGGTGGCGGCCTCGGCGAATTCGCCGGGGCCGTCGCCGGTCGAGACCAGGACGTGGTCGCGCTCGTACACGCTCGACAGAATATCGGCGATGCCTTTGCGCACGCTTTCCGGCGTGATGCCGTTGGCGGTGTTGTAAGCTTCCTGCTTCTCGCGCCGGCGATTGGTTTCGGCGATGGCGCGCTCCATCGAACCGGTCATCGCGTCGGCATAGAGAATGACGCGGCCGTCGATATTGCGCGCGGCGCGGCCGATGGTTTGCACCAGGCTGGTCTCGCTGCGCAGGAAGCCTTCCTTGTCGGCGTCGAGAATGGCGACCAGCGCGCATTCGGGAATGTCGAGACCTTCGCGCAACAGGTTGATGCCGACCAGCGCGTCGAAGGCGCCCAGCCGTAAATCGCGGATGATCTCGATGCGCTCGATGGTGTCGATGTC
>Ga0302324_100001680_pt1 | contig 53076 bp, 48 predicted proteins | sample Palsa_T0_1_FD_201949 | JGI IMG/M metagenome (GOLD analysis project Ga0302324, IMG submission 201949) | Peat permafrost microbial communities from Stordalen Mire near Abisko, Sweden - Palsa_T0_1 | ecosystem: Environmental > Terrestrial > Soil > Palsa > Peat permafrost | place: Sweden: Abisko...
CGCATGTACATCAAATGCGCGAGAGCACGTTAAAGCGGATGCTGCGCCTGAATCGATTCGAGGAGCATTTGGAGCTGCACCGGCTGGATTGCGCGTCCAGTCATGGACATCTCGAAAACTACGAATTCGCCAAGAGCAAGTTCGAGCAGTCGGCGCCGGAGGAGTTGCGGCCGGCGCGGCTGGTGACCGGAGACGATCTGATCGCCGCTGGATACTTGCCCGGGCCGGATTTTTCACGCATGCTGGAGGTGGCCGAAGACGCGCAACTGGAGGCGCGCATTCGGAGCAAAGAGGAGGGCCTGGAGCTGGTGCGATCGACATTTGGGCCACCGGCAAGGGTATCCTAGGAGCAGGTATGGGAGCGGCAACTCTCGTTTCGGTTGAAGAATACCTGAGCACTAGCTACTCTCCTGACCGCGAGTATCTCGACGGCAGGATTGTGGAGCGGAACTTGGGCGAGCGAACGCACAGCAGGATTCAGCGGAAACTGATCGTTTACTTCGACGCGCGTTCGGCGGAGCTCGGAACTGAGGTGTTCCCGGAGCAGCGAGTGCAGGTCAGTCCGACACGGTTTCGAATCCCGGATGTGACGGTGGTCAAGACCTCTCAGTTTCAAGGCGAGATTTTCGAGAACCCGCCTCACCTCTGCATCGAGATTCTTTCCAAGAAAGACACCATGGAATACATGCAGGAAAAGATCGACGATTACCTGCATTTCGGCGTTCCCTATATCTGGATCATTAATCCGCGCTTGCGCAAAGGCTACGTCGCTACCAAGGCTGGCATTGTCGAAGCAGCGTCCGGCGTCCTGGAAACAAGGGACCCCGACATTCTTGTACCCGTGGCGGAACTATTGGACTGAGACTTTCCGTCCGCACTCCCGTGCTGAGAATCACGAAGTGCTTGCTATGATCTGAACGTGCCTGACCTGCGGGTGATGATCGTTGTGCCTTGCTACAACGAGGAGCTTCGTCTTCCCGTGGATCAATTTCAGCGATTCCTGTGCGAGTCCCAAGTCCAGTTCGTGTTCGTGGACGACGGGAGCCGCGATAAAACGCTGGAGAAGCTGGAGAGCCTTCGCAAAGGCCACGAGGATCGCGTGTTTGTGCTGCGTTCGCCGGCCAATCAAGGCAAGGCCGAAGCAGTCCGCATGGGCATCAACTTCGCTCTGCAGCAGGACGCCGAGTACGTTGGCTATTGGGATGCGGACCTGGCCACGCCGCTGGATGCGATTCCGCAGTTTATGGCCGTGTTCGCCGAGAGACCCGATCTGGACATGGTATTCGGTTCACGGGTGAAGTTGCTGGGGCGTCACGTGGAGCGCCGGACGGGACGCCATTACCTTGGCAGGGTATTTGCAACCGTGGTTTCCGTGATGCTGAGGTTGCCGATCTACGACACCCAATGCGGCGCCAAGATCCTCCGCGTCCGGCCCGAGACCGGCGGCCTTACCGCTGAACCTTTTCGTACACGCTGGGTATTCGACGTGGAGCTGCTGGCCCGCTACATCCGCCAGCAAGGCTCACCGAACGCAGCCGCACAGCGCATCTATGAATATCCGCTGCTGGTTTGGGAAGATGTCGGTGGTTCCAAGGTCAAGCCGTTCGATTTCTTCGTCGCGCTGCGAGACGTTATGCGGATTTACTGGAAATATATCCGAACAGTTTGAGACCTACTTGTGCTGCGTTTCCCAATCGTATTGGATTTTAGGGTCGTCGTATGGAATGCGGCCTTCGTCCTCAGGATCGTAGAAGCGGTCCGTGAGGTAGATCAGCAATGCGGGTGCGGTTCCGATCACTTTATAGCCGTGCGCGACTCCCGGCGGAATCAATAACTGCCAGCGCTTGAGCGCGCCCAGGTAAATAGTGTTGCGGAGACCGAAGGAGGGCGATGGCGGCCGCAAGTCCACCAAGGCCACCTGCAGCATGCCTTCCACCGGAACCCAACAGTCGGTCTGCCGCCGGTGAAAATGAAATGCCTTGATGGTGCCCGGGTAGCTCAGCGCGGCCGAGACCTGCGTGGTCTCCTTTGGAAAGTTTTGCGTGAGGCCCTGGCCCATGCGCGCCACTTCAAGAAAATAGCCGCGATCGTCCGGCCACACCGGATACGGATAAATCTCCACGCCTGCAATCAGGTCTTTCGAGTCGGGCGCCGCGATGACCTTGCCGATGCCCTTTTCACAGTTGGGCGTCGCCAATTCCGCGCGGGGCTGCTCACGAACCGGCGTGCTCATGGCTTCCTCGTTCGCGCCACCAGATTGCCTGCGCGCAGCAGCGAATCGAAGGTGCCGGCGTCGGTCCACCAGCCCTCTAGATGCGCATACGTCATCGTGCCCTCGCCAATGTATGCATTGTTGACGTCGGTGATCTCCAGTTCGCCGCGGCCGGACGGTACCAGCCGGCGAACTTTATCGAACACCGTCTCATCGTACATATAGATCCCGGTCACCGCAAAGTTCGACTTCGGCTGCTGGGGCTTTTCCTCGATCCCCACAATACGCCCGTCCCGAATCTCGGCGACGCCGAAGCGCTCGGCGTCCTGCACCTGTTTGAGCAAAATCTTGGCGCCACACTTTTGCTGTTCAAATTCCTCCGCCATGTGCCGGATGCTTCGCTCAATGATATTGTCGCCCAGGATGACGCAGATACGTCCTCCGTCGGCGAAGTGCTCGGCCAGCCCCAATGCATCCGCAATGCCGCCTTCGCCTTCCTGATACGTGTAATCGAGATGTTTCAAGCCGAATCCCCGGCCGTTGGCCAGCAGCCGCAGGAAGTCCCCCGAATTCCGGCCGCCCGTGACCACCAGGATCTCGCGAATCCCAGCGTCCACCAGAGTCTGGATAGGATAGTAGATCATGGGCTTGTCATAAATCGGCAGCAGGTGCTTGTTGGTGATCTTGGTCAGCGGAAGCATTCGGCTGCCGGTGCCGCCAGCCAGCACGACACCCTTCATTTATTCGCCTCGGTCATCTATTAGCCTCGGTCATTCAGCCGCCCCGGTATGAATCATGGCACCGAGCTCGCGATTGCGATTCGCGTAGTTCTTGTCATGATAAGCCCTGTACTCGCCCGATCGGACATGCGCGATCCACAGAGGATTCGATCGGTACCAGTCCACGGTCGACTTTAGGCCGCGCTCGAAGTCCATGTGAGGCTCCCAGCCGGTTTCGCGCCGCAACTTTTCGCTCGAGAGCGCATAACGCCGATCATGCCCCGGCCGGTCCGTCACGTACTCGATCAGGCTCGGCGGCTGGCCGGTGATCGCGAGAATTTGTTCCACCACGGTCTTGTTGGGAAGCGAGCGATTGCCGCCGATGTTGTAAATCTCGCCGTCGCGCCCCTTCTCCAGCAGGGCGAGAATCGCGTGGCAGTGGTCTTCCACATACAGCCAGTCGCGGATTTGCATTCCATCGCCATAGATGGGAAGCGGCTTGTTATCGAAGGCGTGCGTGATCATGAGAGGGATCAGCTTCTCGGGAAACTGACAGGGCCCGTAGTTGTTGGAGGCGCGCGTCACGATCACGGGCAGTTGGTAGGTTCTGTGATAGCTCAGGGCGAGAAGGTCGGAGCCGGCTTTGCCCGCCGAATAGGGACTGCTCGGCTGCAAGGGGAACTGCTCATCGGCTTCCAGCGGCGGCTCCAGGCTGCCGTACACTTCGTCGGTGGAGACGTGAATGAAGCGCTCCACGCGATGCGCGCGCATGGTCTCGAGCAAATTGAAGGTGCCGCGCAAATTGGTCTCAAATACCGGCTGGGGCGCGAAAATGCTGCGGTCGACGTGGGACTCGGCGGCGAAGTGCACCACGCAGTCCGGCTTCGCCTCCGCGAAGATGCGCCGCAGGCCATCCAGATCGCAGATATCGGCGTGCACGAAGCGATAATGGGGATGATTCGCCACCGATTCCAGATTCTCCAAATTCCCCGCGTAGGTGAGCTTGTCGATGTTGACGATCTCGAGCGAGGGATTGTGCAGAGCCAGGCGCACGAAACACGATCCGATGAACCCGGCTCCGCCGGTGACGACGATTTTCATGGAAACTCCATTGTACGTGGGGCAGGGGCCTTTCAGGTACCCGAGCGCATGCTTTCAGCGCCGGGCTTTTTTCGAACGTAGTCTCCGCGCGAGAAATATTTCTCCAGCCAGCAGTACAGCGCGATGAACAAATAGCGGCTGCCCATTTCGCGGATCCTGAGCTTAGATACACCCGAGCGGCGATTCCTCCAAGTGATCGGTATCACCGTCCATGAGTAGCCTCGGACGATGGTCTTCAGGGGGATTTCAATGGTCAGGTTAAAGTGCGGGGAAAGAAACGGACGGCAACCGTCGATCACCTTGCGGCGATAGGCCTTGAACGCGTTGGTGAAATCGTTGAGCGGCGCGTTGAAAATGACGCGCAGGAACAGGTTCGCGAGGCGGTTCAAGAACAGCTTGTGCAGCGGATAATCCACCACGCCGGCGCCGCGCACAAAGCGCGATCCGAATACGGCGTCCCAGCCCTCGTTCAACACTTGCCAGTAGCGGACGACGTCGCGGCAGTCGTCCGATTCGTCGGCCATCATGATTACCATCGCATCGCCTCGGGCTTGCTCCAGTCCAAAGCTGACCGCCCGGCCGAAGCCGTGATCTCCGGAGTTTTGCACGGGCCTGAGCGTCGGCACACGGGTCAAGGCTTGCTGCAACACCGTCCAAGTGCCGTCCGTGCTGCCGTCGTCCACGACCACGATTTCGTGCTCGATCCCATGCAGGCGAAGCTCGACATAGAGATGCTCGACGGTGGCGCCGACGCGGCCCTCCTCATCGCGTGCGGGAATCACAACGGAGAGCAGGCGGATGGGCTCCTGCGGCTCGGGGCTCCGTGATGGCTTCATGGAGCGCTGCTCTCCAGCCAGTCGGGATGGCGCTCGGCGTGTTGCGCGATCTCCTCAAACACACGCTCCATCGGCATTTCGATCCGCCAGCCGAAATCGCGCTCGGCATCGCTGGAGTCCATGATCACCCAGGGAATGTCATACGGCCGGGGACGGGTGTCCGCACTGGGAGCATGGGCGCCGAACCGCGCATCGCACCAGCCGTTCAAGCGCGCGAGAGAAATCGCATTGGCGCGCCCACCTCCGGCGCAGTAGATGCGTTGAGCGCCTTTCCTAGCGGCATGGATCTGTGCGTCCACCAGAGCAGTGAGATCGCGCGGATGGAACAGGTCGCGAGTTTGTTTGCCGGTACCGTCGAACCCGATATAACGCAGCGGGTGGCGTTGCGCGTGGGCGTGGATCCAATACGAGAAGACGCCTTGATCGGGAGTTCCGAACTGGCCTGCGCCCGCCAGCACGCCGCAGCGATCGATCCATACGGGAAAGCCGAAGGCGTGCCCATATTCGAGGGCCATCACTTCGGCCGCCAGTTTGGTACTGCCGTAAAGGGAAATCGGGGCGCGCGTGGAGAAGCCCACGCCGATGCCATTGGCCGATACGCCGGCAGGTAAGCTCGCGTCCTCATCCAAATGAAAAGCGTCGGCAGCCGCTCGTAGCGGAAGAGACGCTAAGGCATGGATGGAGTAGACGCGGCTGGTGCTGAGCAGCACGAAGCCCGCGCCGTGCGCCTTGCAGTATTCCAGCACGTTCACAACGCTGGCCAAGTTATGCTCCACCAGTTGCCGGCTGCTGAATCCGCTCTGAATACCCGCCAGCACGCTTGGATTGGCCGCCGCGTCGATCACCCAGTCCACCGCGGGCAGCGATTCGAAATCGCTGGCGAGCCGGATGTCGCCATGCAGGAGGGTGACGCCCAGTTTCCGCAACCTGGGAACGTTCAACTCGGACCCCGGCCGCATCAAGTTGTCGATGCCCACAATCGAGATCCCCGCGCGGCGTTCCAACAGGCCTTCGGCGAGCGAACTGCCGACGAAGCCACAGATGCCGGTGATCAAGAGCTTCATTCGCTGGCGTGTGCCGTCGCTGCGCCCAGGCGCGTCATCCAACCGGCGGCAATCTCTTCAAAGATGCGATCGAGATTCTTGCGGATGTCCCAAGCCGGATAGTGCGCTCTCATTTTGCGGAGGTCGCTGTAGTAGCAAATGTGGTCGCCACTGCGGTTTTCCTCGACGTACCGATAGGTCATCGGACGCCCGGTAATCCGCTCGGCCACGCGAAATGCTTCAATAATGGAGCAAGCGTTGGCTTTGCCGCCTCCCAGGTTGTAGACCTCGGCAACGCGCGGGGCCTTCCAGAATTCGAACATGAACCGCGCAACATCCTGCGCGTGAATATTGTCGCGCACCTGCTTGCCCTTATAGCCGTAGACCTTATACTCGCGGCCTTCGACGTTGCACTTGATCAGGTAGCTGAGGAACCCGTGCAGTTCCACTCCGGCGTGGTTTGGCCCGGTGAGACAACCCCCGCGCAGGCAGCAGGTCGGCAGGTTGAAATAGCGGCCGTACTCTTGAACCATGACATCCGCGGCCACTTTGGATGCGCCAAACAGCGAATGCTTGCTCTGATCGATGGAAAAGTCTTCGGGGATACCGTGCTCGAAGGCCGAATCCGCGTAGTCGAAGCGTGACGCGGTCTCTTTCAGCGAGATCGCATTGGGCCGGTCTCCGTACACCTTATTCGTGGACATGTGGATGAACGGCGACTCGGGACAAGAACGCCGCGCCCCTTCGAGCATATGCAGCGTGCCGAGTGCATTCACCTCAAAATCCAGGAACGGGATTGCGGCGGCGCGGTCATGCGAGGGTTGCGCGGCGGTGTGAATGATCAGGTCCGGACGCAACTCATCCAGCAAGGCGAGCACGCCTTCCCGATTCCGGATATCCAAAGCCGAGTGCCGGTAACCGGGAATCTCGCGGCGCAAATGCTGCAACACCCAACTCGTATCGCCTTCCGGCCCGAAGAAAACCGCGCGATGGTTGTCGTCGATGCCGTGGACCTGGAACCCTTGGCGGGCGAAGAACAAGGAAACCTCGGAGCCGATGAGTCCGCAGGAGCCGGTGACAACTACGGCCGGCATAACGCCCCGGAGTTGGTGCATCGTATCATCCTTTTGATGGTACATCGGCGCATCGGCGGTTCGTGAACTTGACTGTTCCTGACCGCTCACGTATGATTCAAGTATGAAGCGTAAGAATGCAGCTGCAGTGGCGCTCGGGCGTAAGGGCGGAATGAAGGGGGGGCCTGCGCGGGCCGCTTCATTGACTCCAGAACAGCGCAGCCAAAGCGCCCGAGACGCTGTGACGGCTCGTTGGGCCAAAACCAAGACGAAGACATTTTCAGCCACGAAGAAGGGCGTTATGAATACCGGCAAGGAATCAATCGATCAGAAGCGGCCGAACAAGACGATTTCAACCAATGCTATCGACGCATCCGACAGCGCTCTTGTTAAGCTTCTCAACCGGCTCAGGGCCACAGTAGACCCCAAGGAGATCCGGCAATTATCGGATCAGATTGAACGTGTGGTTTTCCACAAACAATTCACGAATGCCTAGTCTAGCGGCCGGTGGCGAAACCGACTCCCTTACGGTCGCGGCTCGGTGACGCACTCAATCGGTGCTTCTGCCACAGGCTGTTAGCATGAGTAGGGGGAATTCGTTCGGTTGAAAAGCGTCGCTCCGATCACTGCCGTTTTTGAAGAGGCCGCACGCGGTTTGAATGCGCTCTGTTCGACTTCGTATCCAGACAAAATCCAGCTTGCCACCGAGCTTCTTATTGAGCGATTCTCCGCCGGCAACAAGTTGCTGGTTTGCGGCAATGGCGGCTCCGCGGCCGACGCCATGCACATCTGCGCGGAACTGGTCGGCCGCTTTCACCGGGATCGCCGCCCCCTGGCTGCAATCGCGCTGACCGCCGATCCGGCCATTCTGACGGCGTTGAGCAACGATTATTGCTATGAATCCGTATTCTCGCGCCAGGTGGAAGCTCTCGCCAAGCCGGGAGACGTGGTGTGGGGCATCTCGACCAGTGGCAATTCGAAGAACGTGGTGGAAGCGCTTCGGGCGGCGCACACGCTGGGAGCTTGGACCATCGCCTTAACGGGAGAAAGCGGCGGCGCCATGGCGGAACACGCGGACGTTCTGCTGGCCGTGCCACTTTCGGCGACCCCGCGGATTCAGGAAGTCCACGTTGTCACCTACCACGTTATCTGTGAGGCTGTAGAAGCGGCAGTGTTGAAAGACTAGAGCGCCGCGCGTTTCCGCTCGCCTGCCCCAGCGCCCGCACCCGTCGCATAGGACAGCTCGGGCGGCCCGGAGGGCATGCGAATCACTCCCGCCGCCGGCGCGGTTCTGGCTTCCAGGCCGCGCTGTACAGCCTCTACAAACGCGCTGATCACCAGCGGGTTCATATCGCTATCGAAGCCACGGTAGAAGTTGACATACTGCGAATCCGGGAGAGGGATTCTCAGTTGCCAGCGAGGCTTGGCGGCATCGGTGTGGAGATCCTCGAAGAGTTTGCCGCTCAAATTCATCCGCACTTCATGAAAACCGAAATCGCGGCTGCCGGCGCGAATGTGACACCAGCACTCCTCGACGCTTTCGGCCTTGGCCAAAGTCGCTTCGAAATCTTTCAAGCGGGCTTCCACGTCAATGATCCGCCGGAATTTGCCGCCGAACAACATGCGGCTGGCCGAGGCAAATTCGGCGTAGTCCAACTGGCGAATGCCGACCCACACCGCACCACCGAACAAAACGACGATCAAACCGCTGAATTGGTTATGCAGCGCGCTGACCAACAGGGAGAGAACCGCGACCAGACCGCACAAACCGTACATGGTCAGGACCGCGCTCTTGGGGCTGAGGCCACGATCCAGGAGACGGTGATGGATGTGCCCGCGATCGGCTTCAAAGATCGGCCGGTTTCGCAGGAATCGGCGCATGATCGAGAGCACCACATCCAACAGGGGAATCGAAACGGCCAGCAAGGGCACCGTCAGAGCCACCAAGGTGATCGATTTCTCACTCCAGAGAGCGCCGAAACACCCCAGCAAGAACCCGAGTGTGAGACTGCCGCAATCGCCCAGATATACGGAAGCGCCGCTGAAGTTGTAGCGCAGGAAACCGAGCAAGCAACCAGCCAGCGGCATGGTCGCCAGAATGAGCGGTATATTGTTCTGCGTGAGAGCGGCGATCAACATGGTGACGGTGGCAACCAAGCCTATGCCTGCCGCCAGGCCGTCCATGCCGTCGATCAAGTTGAACGCGTTGCTGCAGCCCACTAACCAGACCACCGTGATGGCGAATCCGAGCCACGGCCACGCGGGCAGCCACGTCAGCATGCGAATGTCCACGTGAATTCCCGCCAGATAGGCCAGCACGCTGGCTCCCAGGATTCCCATCAGCTTCTGCCAGGCCGCCAGTCCGATCAGATCGTCCAGCACGCCGATAAGAAACACTACCGATGCGACCAATGTGAGTGGCAGGATATTGGGAAGTTCGTGGTGCAGGTGCTGTGTGTAGGTGAAAGGCAACGCCAGCGCAATGGCGAACGTGACTACATAGGAAATAACAATAGCGATACCACCCACGCGCGGAACGGGCGTCACGTGCTTTTTGCGAACGCCATCGGGATGGTCCAGGAAAAACTTGCCGAGAAGGTCTCGCACCAATGGAGTGACCATCAGGGCTAGCACAACTGACAGTGCGCCAAGAGTGAGAATCAAAAACAAGTTGCTCTCTCCTACTGAACCGACTCGGCTAAGGGTGCAAGACCGATCAAGCGCTTTCCTCTCAATGCGGTGCGAAGCCTTAAAGGTCTTCGCTGATCCTCAGCCTTCTCTATTTCACACCGGAAACCCCTTAATGCCAAGAACAAAAGGATCTAGATCGTACTAGTACGAGATGGGTGCAAGCTAGGTACTCATACTTAACCTACTGAATCCTCAGATCTTACCATATCAACAAGTTGGACGGGTCCGGGCGGCATCAATCGAATTGGGCAAAGGGACTGGGGGCCGGGGGGCGCGGTTTCCTCTTATGCTGAGCTGAACGCGGCATTCAAAGCGGTTGCTCAGCTCGCCCCTGCGCCGCACCGTCAGAGGATTAGCCAGTTAACCACCGACCCAATCGACGGGGACGAGACCGCATTGTCGGATTTCATCGTCGCCTGTGATGATGCTTCCGTTCTCGGACTGCGCTAGGGCGATCGCAAAGGCGTCGCTAAACGCTACTGGATGGGTGACCTTGACCTTCGCGGCAGCCAGATTTCCTCCTGGTCTGGAAGCACTAGCCGAATGGGTAGAGATGGCAAGCGGCTCAGGAATTCCTCGGCAGGATCCCGGCCGTGCCGCTTGAAAATAATGTAATACACCTCGCCGACATTCATCCAACTCATGACGAGGTTGATGCGGCCGGCGTCGGCTGCCTGGATGAACGATTCGACGGCGGCGGCGTGCGCCTGGTCGAGGAGCCAGGTGATCATCGCCCAGGCGTCAACGACCTTGGACGCGGGCTCTGTCGCGGGCGATTTCGGCGGCGCGGTCATCAGTCAGATCCTTGAGAAGATTTACGCCGTGGAACATCCCACGCATGGTGTGCCAGTCCGGGTAGTCCCGGACAAACCGTTTCATGACCAGAGCTTCGCCTTGAACGTCGATCGATACTTCCGTTCCCGCTTTGAGGTTGAGTCTCTCGCGCACCGCCTTGGGGATGGCGATATACCCTTTCGATGAAATAGTGGCTTTGGTCATCTCTACCTACGACGGTTGAGGCCGATTTGTGACAGCGAAACTACTAGTATCCTACCGCGAAAAAGCTGCCGCAGTTCCGCCCGTTATGTTAATGACAGCATGCCGACTTCGCGGGCGGCGGAGGCACGTCCATGGCGGGGCTGCGCTCGAAGAATCCATCCGGACGGAATTGGAATCCGAGCATCCCCACGGGCATCACCGGCCAGTCTTCCGGGCGCGGCACGTGGTTATGGGCGAAGACGTACCACAGCGCGATCTCGGTGTTGTCCACTTTTCGATCCGCCTTGGTCCAATTTGGCAGGCCATCTCCAGTCGGATGCTGATTCGGATACTCGCCGGCCGCGTACCGCTCCTTTGGATCGTAGGGCGTGACCCAGACGTGATTCGACGTGAACCCCGCACGGCGCATTACCGCGGCATCCGGCTGCACAAAGGGCGGGCAGTTTTCGCCCGGAACCAAACGATACCCCACGGGACGCCCGAGCCGATTCTTCTTGCTCGGATTGATCACGCGCCAGAAACGCGCGGTCGAGGAATTCACGCGGCGCTGCGCTTCCTTCTCGGTGGCGAGCAGCGTCTCCTCAGCGACGAACGCGTTGCCGTGCGGATTGCTGGGGCCCGTGGGGACGCCGACACTGTTCACCTCCACCACCGAATTGTTCGGACCATCCACGCTTGGCACCAGCCGCGCCGCGAAAATGTGCTGATGAAACGGCGCATTCAGCTGGGGGGCGATTTCCACGCCATACGCCGATTTTTCGCCGGGCGCCAACGTTGTCGTGTTCAAGATCCCGGTGAGCTTGATCTCGCACTGAATGGACCCGTCCTGATAGAAATACCAATAGAATCCGTATTCGTAATTTCCGACTGTCGCAATGAAGGAAACCGACAGCCGCCGCGACCTTCGCACTTCCGACTGGCCGGTGCGCCAATCCGTGTGCTTCCACAAAATGCCGAAGTCTTCCTCATGCAAACACACCGCGTTCTTGAGCGGCGTGACCGTGCCGTGGCTGTCCACCAGAGGAAAATCGAAGTAATGGATCACGCCCAGGCAATCGCAGCCCAGAGCCAGCGAGTTGGCGAGCATCCCGAGGCCGTATTCGCCGATGTCGAACGCGTTCTTGCGATAATACTGCTCGCGCGGATCGCCGTAAGGAACCACCATCTCGCAAATCGACGCGCGGTACAGGACCGGGCGTTCCACGCCATCGTCGTTATAGCTGATGGTGTGCAGCACCAGACCTTCGCGCGACGTGAAGCCGACCCGGAACTTCCATTTCTGCCACTCCACCTGGTTGCCTTCCACCGTGAAGCTGGGGCCTTCCGGCTGTACGATGTCCACCGGCTTGAGATCCTTGCGCACATTGGGAATGTACTCCCGCGCCCAATTGCCGGACTCGGGCGGCAGCGGCGCGATGGGGTATTCCTCGACGCGGATGACCTCCATTTTGTAGAGATCCACCACGACCACCATGCTGTCGATGGGCCGCGCGTAGCCGTTGTCTTTAGGCTCCGACCGCAAGAAACAGAGCGCCCGCAGCCTACGCAGCCCTTTGTCTTCCGGCAATTCAGTGCCGTACATGCCGGCCGACCATGGGTCCACCATCACCAGATCGGCGTCCGAGACACCGCGCTTCTTTAGCGCGTCCTGGAAAAGCGGCGATTGCCGCACGGCCTGCTCGCACTCACTGAACTCATCGAGCATAACTGAAGGCTGCACGTCGCCCGGAAGCGGCGTGACCGACGTGACGGATTTGCCGACCAGATCCACCACCGCTTCCGACGCCGCGCGCTTGCCGCGGTCCAGGAGAACAGCCAGCGCCTTGCGTTCAAACGGGCGCCCGGGTTGGTACTTCTCGACCAAGCTTTTCGCGGGTTCTATCAAGTTGATGGATGCGATCCGAACATTGCCGCCGAGATGCCCTTCCCGCCGCAAAATTTGTACCGCCTCCTCCAGTTCGGCGGAATACAGGGGATCGAGTGGATGGTTCGCGTGAGGAGCCGTCACTTGCTCCGAAATTTCCGGGATTTCCGTTGGTATGGCCATGTCGCCGCCCTCCCTGGCTGTCTGTAAATGTGGTCGCGAGCCGGAACGATTCGCTTAAGTCTGATGCTAGTATAAGTGGATGGAACTTGGCAATACTTCGGTAAGGTTGGTAAACCCCACCGCCACGTCCGCGCCAGAGTCTCCAACATCCACCTCTTATGGACTGAAGTCGGGCTCACTGTCGCCGAGCGAGACTTTGGCCCAATCCGTCGCTCTCATCGCACCGACCGGCGCACCCGTGATGACCATCCCTCTCGTATTCGGGTTGGCGGGCCAGGGCGTGGCCATCGCTTTTCTGATTTCCACCATCGGCGTTCTGCTGGTGGCGCTCAACGTAAACCAGTTCGCCAGGATCTCGTCCTCGCCCGGCTCTCTGTATACCTACATTACCGACCACATGCATCCGCGCTGGGGCGTTTTGGCCGGTTGGGCCTTGTTGATTGCGTATGTCGGCACGGCGTCGGCGGTAGGAGCCGGCGTCACGAACTACGCCAACGTCATTCTGCGAGATCGCTTGGGTGTGCAAGCTTTCCCAGTGCTATTAACGGCGCTGGTCATGGTGGTGGCGTGCTATTTGGCTTATCGCGACGTGCAAATCTCCGCGCGTCTCATGCTTTGGCTGGAAGCGGCATCGGTGGCTCTGATTTCTCTCATCGCGTTCAGCATCATCATCAAACACGGATGGCGCCTCGACATGGGGCAGCTCACCCTCGAGGGCGTCACGCCGGAAAGACTTCGCCTGGGACTGGTGCTCGCGATATTCAGCTCCGTGGGATTCGAAAGCGCGACGTCGCTTGGCTCGGAAGCCCGTAATCCGTTGGTTAGCATCCCGCGCGCGGTCAAGTGGAGCGCAATTTTGGCCGGCGTGTTCTTCTTCCTGTGCGCGTACGCGGAAGTGCTGGGTTTTCGAGGCGAAGCACAAACTTTGGACCAAAGTGTCGCGCCTTTGCACCTGCTCGCGCAGAAAGCCGGATTTTCCCCCTGGGTGGGCACGCTGACCGATCTGGGCGCGGTCCTCAGTTTCTTCTCGTGCTTTCTGGCGTGCATCACCGCGGCGGCCCGCGTGCTCTTTCTCATGGGGCGGCATGGCGCGCTGCATTCAGTGCTGGGCCAAGCGCACGAGGCGAATCAAACCCCGCATCGCGCCGTGCTGCTGAGTTCCATCGCCGCCTTCGTGCCCGCCGCGGTTATGATGTTGCGGGGCGCGAACTTGTTCGACATTTATGGCCTCATCGGAACTCTCGCCACATTCGGCTTCGTCACCGCGTATATCCTGGTCTCCGCTGCTGCGCCGCTCTTTCTGCGCTCGCGCGGCTGCTTGACGCCGCAGGCCATCGGCATTTCCGTTTTGGCTATTCTTGCGATGGGAGCAGCGTTGCTGGGCAACCTCTATCCGGTGCCCGCCGCGCCCTACTCGTATCTGCCGTACCTATATGTGGCGCTGCTTCTGAGCGGCTTTGCGTGGTCCACGATTTGGATCGCGCGGACGCCTGCGTTGGTACCGACTTTATGAACTCCAGAGATCGCGAACTTGGAATGGACCGCCCCATCAAGCGGCGGGATTTTCTGAATGGCGTAGCCGTTGCGATTGGCGCGCCCCTGTTGGGAGTGACGGGAGCGCACTCGGCGCAGGCTCAATCGTCGCCCAGCTCCTATCCGCCCGCGCTCACCGGTATGCGCGGCCTCTACCCCGGCTCGTTCAACACCGCTCACTCGCTGCGCGATCATACTTTTTGGAACAACCATGCGGATAAACCATCCGACACCGGCGAGCGCTACGATCTGGTGATCGTCGGCGGAGGGATCAGCGGTTTGAGCGCGGCATATTTCTATCGAAAAGTCGCGGGCGACAACGCGCGTATTCTGATCCTGGATGTTTTGGACGACTTCGGCGGCCACGCCAAACGCAATGAGTTTGACGTCGGCGGCCGCAGGCTGCTGGGCTACGGCGGCACCTACGCGATCGAGAGCCCGAGTCCCTATAGCCCCATCGCGAAAAGCGTCATCGACGATCTCGGCATCGATGTGACGGCCGACGCGCGTGTGAGGGACACCAAGCTTTATTCAACGCTCGGCCTCGGCCCTGGCGTTTTCTTCGACAAAGAAACCTTTGGCTCCGACGTTCTGCTGCCCGATCCCAAACCGGAGAAGGACGCCGATTTCGGCGATCCAGGCACTTCGGAAACGCATTGGAAGGAGTTCCACGAGCAGGCGCCGTTGTCGGCTGGAGCCAAGCAGGACATCCAACGGATCTACGAAGGCACGAAGGACTACATGCCGGGCTTATCGTCGTCGGAAAAGAAAGCTCGGCTGGCGCGGATGACCTATTCCAAGTACCTGACGGACGTCGTCGGCGCCGATTCCTCGGTCGTGAAATATTTCCAGACGCGCCCGCACGCATATTTCGGCGTGGGCATCGACGCGGTCTCGGCTCAAGACGCGTGGGGATTCGGCCTCCCTGGCTTCCAGGGATTGGATCTGGGAATGGAGCCTGGCCCCGGCATCAGTCACGACTCGATTCAGAACGAAGAGGCCGAGAAGTACTGGTTTCATTTCCCGGATGGCAACGCGTCCATCGCCCGGTTGCTGGTGCGGAAGTTGCTGCCGGCCGCGATTCCCGGAAATACGGTCGACGACGTGGTGACGGCTCGCGCCGATTATTCGCGACTGGATGAAGCCGGTTCCAGCACTCGTATTCGTCTGAACAGCACCGTGGCGCGCGTGCGGCATTTAGGCGACGTCGACACCGCGAAAGAAGTCGAAGTGGCCTACGTCAAGGACGGCAAGTTGCAATCGGTTCGCGCGGGACGCTGCATCTTGGCGTGCTGGCACCAGATGATTCCGTATCTGACGGATGAGCTTTCAGAGCGCCAGCGTACGGCGCTGGCATCGGCCACGAAGGTACCGATCGTCTACACCAACGTCGTGCTCAAGAACTGGACCGCGTTTCAGAAGGCGGGCGTGAATTCCGTGTACGCGCCCGGCAGCTATTTCGAGGCCGTTCAACTAGACCTGCCGGTAAGCATTGGCGACTATAAATGTCCCCGCACGCCCGAGGAACCGATTGTCGTGCATCTGATGAAAACACCCTGCCATCCGGGCCTTCCAGCGCGCGATCAGCATCGCGCCGGCCGCGTTGAATTGTACGGCACGACGTTTGAAACTTTCGAGCGCAACATTCGCGATGAATTTGCCCGGGCTCTTTCCAAGGGTGGATTCGATCCCGCGCGCGACATCGCCGCCATCACGGTAAATCGCTGGCCGCATGGCTATGCGTACGAATACAATTCTTTGTTCGATCCGTTCTGGCTGGACGGCGGCGAACAGCCCTGCGTGGTGGCGCGCCAGCCGTTCGGAAGGATAGCGATCGCAAACGCCGACGCCGCGGCCTACGCGTACACGGACGCCGCGATCGATGAAGCGTATCGCGCTGTCGGCGACCTGCTCGGCATCGCGCGAACGATCTAACTTACAAATCTTCGAGCGCCGCAGGAGACTCGGGCAGCACCTGCCCGCCGTCCACCACAATGGTCTGCCCGGTGATATACGACGCCTCGTCGCTTGCAAGAAACAAAGCGGCGTACGCAATGTCGTCAACGGAGCCTAGCCGCCGCTGAGGAATCGCGGACGTCATCCGTGCAATGTACTCAGGTCCGAGCACTTCCACGCCCTCGGTGAAAATGTTCCCGGGCAGCACGGCGTTCACGGTGACATTGTGTGGCGCGAGTTCGATGGCCGCGGTGCGAACGAAGCCGAGCTGTCCTGCCTTGCTGGCCGCATAGTGGCTCCAGCCAGGGTAGCCGGTAATCGGTCCGGTGATTGATGACGTAACGATAATGCGCCCCTTGCCACGCGCTTTCAGTCCCGGCAGGCACGCGTTCACGGTGAGAAAGGTGCCTTTGAGATTGATGTCGAGCACCTGATCCCATTGGGCGACGCTCATCTCTCCGAGCCGCGCGGACGGAAAAATACCGGCGTTGCAACAGACGATGTCGATACCGCCCTGCCGCTCCGCCGCAGTCCGCGCCATTCGTGCACAATCTTCGGGGTTCGAAATATCCGCGGCTACAGCGCTTGCGATTCCTCCAACGGAACGGATCTCGGCGGCCGCTGCCTCGGCCTGCGCCAAATCGCGCGACACCAATGAAACCTTGGCGCCGTTGCTAGCGAAGACGCGCGCAATTCCTTTGCCGATCCCTTTGCTCGCGCCGGTCACGATGACGGAGCGGCCTGCGATTGATGTAAGCACAATCAGTTATTCTAGCGGGAACTATCTGCCGACAGCTCTCCGGCGACTTGACAGGGTTGCAAAAATCCTGCAAGCTCAACGAAAGGATTCGCATGCAATTCAGCCGCCGGCAGTTTGTGGGAGTTCTGGGAGCGGGCACGGCGCTCCGTGGCGCGTCCGTCAAGGCAGACGTTATCTTATATAACGCCACCATCCACACCATGGATCCGGCCAATCCTTCGGCCGATGCCGTCGCCATCTCGAATGGCCGCTTTCTGGCCGTAGGCAACAAAGACGAAGTCGATAACCTGGCATCGGCGAGCACCAAGCGGATCGATCTTGGCGGCCGCACCGTCCTGCCGGGTTTCATCGATGCCCACTTGCACACCGCCTCCTCCGGTTTACGTCACCTCAAGGAAGTGGATTGCGACTTGCGCTCCATTGCAGCCATCCAAGCGGCGATCCGCGAGCGGGCCGCCAAGACTCCGCCAGGCCAGTGGGTGGTTGGGTTCAAGTACGACGACACCAAGACCTCCGACGGCCGCGCTCTTACCATTGCGGATCTGGATGCCGCGGCCCCTGGCCACCCGGTGCTGATCAATCATCGCGGCGGACACACGTCTTGGGTCAATTCCAAGGCTCTGGCAATCGCCGACGTGAATGAGAAGACGCCCGATCCGCCCGGAGGCAAGTTCGAGCGCGGGCCGAACGGCAAGCTGACCGGTCGGGTGCTGGAATCGGCGAACGATCCTTTTCGATCGAGGATTCCCAACTCCGCAACGCGCGCGGATCGGCAGGCAGGCGTCAAGCTCATCAGCAAGATGATCGTGCGCGCTGGAATCACTTCGGTCAACGATCCCACCGGGCAGCCTGAAGATCTCATCGCTTATCAAGACGCTTATGCGGCCGGCGATCTCAGCGTCAGAGTTTACGGCTTCATCAGCCAGCCTTATATAAAGGAGATGCTTCCTTCCGGCGTCCATTCCGGATTGGGAAACGAGTGGGTTCGCGTGGGCGCCATGAAGATGTTTTGCGATGGGTCGATTTCGGAGCGGGATGCGAGGGTTTCCCAGCCGTACATCGGCCGGCCGAACGACTTCGGGATCTTGGTCAACAACGAAGAGCAGCTTTTCGAAATGGCCCGCAAACCGTACGCCGCCGGTTGGCAGATCGGCACGCATGCCAACGGCGATGTGGCCATCGACATCGTGTTGCGCGTTTATGATCGGTTACAGCGCGAGACGCCGAAGAAAGATCCCCGCTTCCGCATCGAGCACTGCACCATAATCAACGACGATCTGGTTCGGCGCATCAAAGCACAAGGCGTTATTCCGGCTCCTTTTTCCAGCTACGTGTATTATCACGGCGAAAAAATGAAGGAGTACGGAGCCCAGCGATTGAATTCCATGTTTGCGCTGCGCAGTTTCCTGGACGCGGGCATTCCGTGCACCATGTCGTCGGATTATCCGCCTGGCCCCTTCGAACCGATGATGTTCCTGCAATCGGCGGTAACGCGCACCGATACTATGGGAAATGTTTGGGGACCGAAACAACGCATCACGATCGCGGAGGCCCTGCACGTCGGCACCGTGAACGGCGCGCATGCGTCATTCGAAGAAAAGCTGAAGGGTTCAATCGAAATCGGCAAGCTCGCCGATCTCGTGGTTCTGGGCCGTGACCCGTTGAAGGAGAATCCCGCGTCCCTGGTCACGATTCCGGTCGAGCGCACCATGGTCGGCGGAGATTGGAAGTTCGAAGCATGACGAATATGAAATCACGGTACGTCCTTGTGATCGCCGCGGCAGGCATCTTGATTGCGGCTAGCCAGACCAAGCCGGGCGATGTTACCGAAGCGCGGGTAATCGCCGAAGCATCCACGGGCAACGATTGGCTGGTGGGCGGACGCAACTTCGACGAACAGCATTTCAGCCCGTTAAAACAGATTACCGACCAGAACATCGGGAAACTGGGGCTGGCCTGGGCGACGGACATCGAGAGCGCCATGGGCTTGGCCACGGAACCGATCGTGGTGGACGGCGTCATCTACGTGAGCGCGCCGCAATCGCGCGTGTACGCCGTCGACGCGCTTTCCGGGAAAGTGCTGTGGAGATTCGATCCCAAGGTGCGGCTGGACAGGATGCGGAATTCCTGGTCGGCGCACAGCAATCGCGGTCTGGCGGTCTGGGCGGGCAAAGTGTACGTGGGCACGGGCGACTGCCGCCTGGTCGCAATCGACGCTGCTTCCGGTGAGAAGGCGTGGGAGTCGCCCGTTTGCGACGGCTCTACAACCGGCATCACCGGGGCGCCGCACGTGGGCAAGGGCAAGGTGTTCATCGGCTACAACGGTTCCGACATCGGCGTGCGCGGATCGCTGACGGCCTTCGACGCGACGACCGGAAAGGAAGCCTGGCGGTTCTGGACGGTGCCCGGGGATCCGGCCAAGGGATTTGAATCGAAAGCACTCGAGATGGCCGCCAAAACCTGGTCCGGCGACAAATGGTGGGAAGTTGGTGGAGGCGATGTGTGGGACCCGATCACCTACGATCCCGCAACTGGGCTGGTGATTTTCGGAACGGCTGGAGCTGAGCCCGAAGTGCTGTTCGGCGACAAGGCCGACAAGAAAGTCGGCGGCGACCGGCTTTTTGCAGGATGCGTGATCGCGGTGAACGCGGACACCGGCGAATACGTCTGGCACTTTCAAACCAGCGCGCCGGATTATCACACCGAGAACATGCACATCCTGCTTGCCGACCTGGTGATGAATGGGCAGAAAAGGCGCGTCGCGATCACCGCGCCGAAAAACGGGTTCGTCTACGTACTGGATGAACGGACCGGATCGCTGCTGGAGGCGAAGCCCGTCGCGAAGGTGAGTTGGGCTACGTCCATCGATATCAAAACTGGACGGCCGATAGAAGTGCCAGGACCTCCGGAGGGCCGTCGGCCATTAAGTGGCGGCCACAACTGGTGGCCCATGAGCTACAGCCCGATCACCGGCCTGGTTTATCTTCCGCTGCACGACGTCAAGGAGAAAAAACTGGCGCCGGATGAATTTCCGGAACTAGGAAAGCTCGTAGCCTGGGATCCGGGCAGCCAATCGATCCGATGGTCCGTCACGGAGCCGATCGCGACTAACGGCGCCGTCCTCGCTACCGCGGGAAACCTGGTCTTTCAAGGCGAGGGTACCGGCGAATTCGCGGCTTATGCAGCCGATAGCGGGCGCAAAGTCTGGTCGATCAAAACAGGCTCGGCGATCCACTCCGTGCCGGTGAGCTTTGCCGTCCAAGGCGAGCAATACATTCTGGTCCCGGTTGGCTGGGGCTCCGGCTCAAGACTGTTCAGCCAGGGCAGCTCCATGGCGACTCCCGAGGCCAAGCGAGGACCGGCACGCCTGCTGGCCTTTAAACTGGGCGCCACCACGCCTTTCCCAACGGTGACCGTGCGCGTACCGCCGGTGCCAAGGCCGCCCGATCAGACCTTCAGCAAGGAGACCATTCAAATGGGTGCTGCGCTTTTCGAGAAGCACATTTGCTTCGACTGTCACGGCCCCTACGCCGACGGAAGCGGCGCTTTCTCCGAAGATGGCGCGATTCCCGATCTGCGTTACTTGCCCGCGGAATCTCATCGCTTGTGGAATGCCACCGTTCTGGGCGGCAGTCACCAGAAGCAAGGCATGCCTGGCTTTGGCAATCCTCCCGGCTTTCCGATCGTCACAAGAAAAATGAGCGCGCGAGAAGCCGACGCGATTCACGCCTACGTCATCGATCAGTCCTGGAAGGCTTATAACGCGGAACACGGGAACAAAGCGGCTAGCGAACCGCGACCGTGAGGGAGTCGGTCCTATGCCAGAGTTGACTGTTCTTGAGCTCGGTTTGGATCCGCGGGAGCGCGGGCGGGTCCATGGGCGCGCAATGCGCTTGGAAATTCGGGACAACTACAAAACCTACGTCGAGCGCTTCGAGGCCGGCGGCGCCAAGCTGCCTGTTGTACTAGAGCAAAGCGATGCTTGGGCCGCGTTCATTGCCCGCGATAACCCCGAATACGCCGAAGAGATGGCCGGGGTCGCGGCCGGAGCGGATCTTTCATTGACGGAAATCGCCATGCTGAACGCGCGTTACGAATTAACGTATTGTGTCTTCGGCGCGGAGGCGCAGTCCTTGAACAGCCAGGCGATCGTCGAACCGGCCATCATCGAGCCGGATGGCTGCACCGCCTTCGGGCTGCTGCCGGAAATGACGGCCAGCGGCCACACGTTGATCGGCCAGAACTGGGACTGGCTCCAAAAATTGCAGGGCCATGTCTTCATCATGCGCGTCAAGCGCTCCTCGGAACCAGGGACGGGCAAGCCGGATTTCGTCGGGTTCACCGAAGCCGGAATTGTCGGTTGCAAGATGGGCGTGAATGCCGCCGGAATCGGTTTGTGCGTCAACGGCCTGGTCACTCAACGGGACGGAGCCAACGGATTCCGCAAGCCTTTCCATGTGCGTTGCCGCGAGATCCTGGATGCCTGGACCTTCGACAAGGCCCTGCTGCCAGTGGTGCAAACGGACCGTTGCTGCTCGGCGAACTTCCTGATCGGGCATGCTGACGGCGAAATCATCGATATAGAGGCTACGCCGGATTACTGCTCCTACATTTATCCTGAGGATGGATTGGTCACTCATGCGAACCATCTGGTGTGCGAGACGCGCATTGCTTCCCAATTCGAGCGCATCGCTCCGCATTCGTTATATCGCGCGAACCGGCTGGAGCGCTTGTTGCGCCGAAGCAGCGTGGAGATCGGGATCGATACGATTCAAGCTTTACTTTCGGACCACTTCAGCGCCCCGGCGTCCATTTGTCGCCATGCGGACATGACGCTGCCTGAGCCGAAGCGAGTGATCTCCGTTGCCGCGGCCGCCATCGACCTCAACGCCCGCACGCTGTACGTGACTGACGGGCCGCCGTGCCAGTCGGCTTTCCAAGCGGTGCCGCTCCGCGCACCCGTGACCGCAACAAGACGTGCAGCAGATTAGTCTGGCCCAAGCATATGCCCGACGCGAATTTCCATGTGTTCAATCCTCCGGAAATCCACAAGCCGAACGGGTATTCGCACGTCGTGGAAATCACGGCGGGAAAAATGATCTACATTTCCGGCCAGGTGGCTCTGGATGTTTCCGGAAACATTGTCGGCCAAGGCGATTATCGCGTTCAGATTCATCAGGTGTTTCGGAATCTGAAGTCGGCGCTGGAATCCGCCGGCGCGAGCTTTCAGAACGTGGTGAAGTTGAACTACTACATCGTGGACACCGTGGAAGCCTCCGAGTTTTTCGCCTACCGAGAGGTGCGCGATCAGTACGTCGACACCGCGAATCCACCGGCCGCGACCGTAATCGTGATCCGCCGGCTGTTCCGGCCGGAATTCCTGATTGAGATCGAGGCCGTCGCCGCCGTGTAGCTCGGCGCCTCACGCAATCAGTGGAGAGCTGACACCACTCCCGCGAAGAAATCTGAATCGTTAATCGTATCGGCTCCAGTCGGCTTCGGCCGCGCGCTCCAGACGACGATTACAACCCGCTCCCTGGGATTAATGTAGATGAACTGCCCAAATATTCCCTCGGCCTGAAAAGCGCCTTGATGAATCGGATTGGCCGTTGGCCCGTAGGTCCACCACATTTCACCGTAGTCAACCAGCTTGCCGCCGACTTGCTTGGAACTTCCGGCTTCTGTGAACCAGCCCGCCGGGACAACATCTTCTCCTTGTGCTTTTCCGCCGGTGGAAACGAAGAGGCCGAATCGTCCGTAGTCACGCAGCGTCGCGCTGAAACCGCTTCCGCCCACTTCCAAGCCGTCCGGCGATTCAAGCCACCACGTGGCATCTGTTTCCATTCCAAACTTCGACCAGATCTTCTCCGATAGATATTGCGCCACGGGACGCTTCACCGCTGCGCCGATCAAGGCTCCCACCACATGTGTTTCGCCGGTGCTGTAGTTCCAGACGGAGCCGGGTGCACCGGCGCGCGGCAGCGAGGCCATGAATTTCAGAATCGCGCCCGGCTTTTGCTCGATCTGCAGATTCAACATATGGCGGCGGTCAGACTTGGGGTCGGTGTACGTTTCGTCCCACTTCACTCCGGACGCCATCTGCAGCACGTTGCGGATGGTCACGCCTTCATATGCGCCGCCCGCAAGTTGCGGCAGGTATTTCGTGATCGGGTCGTCGATGCTCGCGATGTAGCCGTCCTTGATCGCCGCTCCGACCAGCGTTGAGCTGATCGACTTGACCATCGACCAGGAGATCCAGCGTGTCTTCGCGGTGTTGCCGAGTTCGTAGTCCTCGAAGGCGATTTTTCCATCCTTGATAACCAGCAAGCCGCTCACGCGATTGAGCGACAAGTAGTCGAAAATGTCGTATTTCCTGCCCCTGGACACAAAATTGACGTTCATCAAGGGTCCGTCGCTTAGCGGCAGTGGATAGACGGACGCGCCGTGCGAGACCGTGCGGGAGGGGAACAATCGATCGATGTGGCGGAACGTGTTGACCTCAATGTCCGGCCGCAGAGTACCGTTGAAGATGTCCTGTACCGAGCCGATCGCTTCTTCCGGTGGCGCGGCGCCCGCTGCGAAGCCAGCCAATAGAATTGCCAGCCCGGCGCAACGTGTGAGGGTGACGCGACCGCGTTGGGTGCTCATCGTTTCCTTGATTATCGTTTCGTTGATTATCTCATCAGTAGCAGACGATGCGTTAAACTTCTTCTATCGACAACGATGACCTTAGTGAAAGGTTTTGGTCTTTCTACCTGCGTGCTTTTTTCCGGCCTCGTTTGGGGTCAGTCGAGCGCGCCCGAAGAAGGCATTCCCGTTAATGACGCGTTGGTGATCGCCAAATGCGGAAACTGCCACACCCGCGACGAGCACGGAAACATGCAGCGCATTTCCTGGGAGCGAACCACGCCGGAAGGTTGGCAAGAAGCGCTGAAGCGCATGATCCTTGTGAACGGCGTATCTCTCACTCCGGCAGAGGCGAGGGCCATCGTCAAGTATCTCAGTACTTCCCATGGCCTGGCGCCCGAGGAAGCCAAACCTGTGATGTACGACATCGAGCGCCGGATTCATCAGGAAACCAGCATTCCGAACGACAATGTGGGACACGCCTGCGCCAGGTGCCATACCTTTGCCCGCGCGCTTTCATGGCGGCGTTCGCTCGATGATTGGAAGCAGCTCGCCGACATGCATTCCACACGCTACAAGCTTCCACTGAACGAGGAAGCCATCGCGTTTCTCGCCAAGGCGGCTCCGCTTCACACTCCCGAATGGGACGCCTGGAGCGCCCGTCCTCACACGCCGAATTTGGCCGGACGATGGCTGGTGACAGCTTCCATCCAGGGCCGGGGCAAGTATTATGGCGAGCTGCAGGTGGACGCGGCCGGCGACGAGTTCTCGACCAGCGTGCATCTGACATCGGTGAAAGATGGCTCTACGATCTCTCGCACCGGACGCAGCGCGATTTTCGGCGCATACGCCTGGCGTGGACGCTCCGTGGGCAACGAGGCCGCGAGCTCCGCTCCCGACGATCTGAACAGCGAAGCGCGCGAAGTCCTGTGGGTGGCGCCGGATCAATCAACAGCCGAGGGCCGCTGGTTTTGGGGACAGTATCAGGAGTTCGGTTTCGACGTGAAGTTGCGCCGCGCGTCCTCTGATCCAACCCTGATCATCGTCGATCCACCGTCGCTGAAGACGGGTTCGGAAGCCAATCGGATTCGCCTGATCGGGGATCATCTTCCCGCTCAAGTGACGCCGGCGGACCTCGACCTCGGGCCCGGCGTGACGGTGCGGCGCATTGTTTTGCGTGCTCCGGGCGAGGTCGTCGCTGAAGTGGACGTAGCCTCCGATGCGGCACTCGGCAAACGCAACGTGGCGTTCCTCGGTTCGGTGACGCCGGGAGCCGTTGCGATTTATGATCGCGTAGACTACATCAAAGTGAGGCCGGAATCGGCTATGGCGGCTTTCGGCGACCAGACGCACGCCCGGGGTTATCAGCAGTTCGAGGCCATCGGATACCAACGCGGCCCCGACGGCAAACTGCACACCGCTGACGATGTGGAACTCGGTCCTCTCGGTGCCAATGATGTCACTTGGTCGATAGAAGTGTTTTACCAGGCCCCCGGAAACAGCACGGATTTCGTCGGCATGGTGAGCCCCACGGGTTTTTTTGCGCCGGCTGCCGACAGCCCGAACAACAACTTCGATGTTTGGGTGGTGGCGACAGCCAAGAACGGAAAAGACAAGCCGCTGGTTGGCAAGTCTTATATGGTGGTGACAGTTCCCATGTACACGCTCAATGGACGCAGATATGTGCGAGATCTCGATCGTTGGATCGATGACGGGCCGGCGCAATGAAAAAGCTTCTCTTGCTGCTTCTAGCCGCAGCGGGTTCGGCCGGCGCACATCACGGGTATGCGGCCTTCGACACCACGGTTGAAATCACGCTGAAGGGGACCGTCACCGACTTCCATTTCGTCAATCCGCACTGCGTGATTGAATTCGACGTGAAGGACGACAAGGGCAAAACTCAAAATTGGAAAGCGGAGCTGACGAGCGCCAACCATCTGGCTCCGAAAGGCTGGACCGAAACTACCGTGCAGGCCGGCGACGAGCTTGCGATCACCGGCTATCGCGCGAAGAACGGCGCGCCTTCCCTGTGGGTCACCAAGATCCGCTTGGCGAATGGCCAAGAGCTCAAAGTCGATACCAGTAACTAACTGGTCCGAGAGCCCGCGGTTTCGAACTTCTCCTGCGCGATCGAAGCAACCGCGTCGCCGACGGCTTTCAACCCTTCGCGCAGCATGTCCTCCGGCATGTTGAGCGGTGGAAGGAAGCGAATGCAATTGCTATAGAGACCGGCTCGGATCAGCACAACGCCCTTGGAGACGGCCTGGCGAATGATCCTCAGCGTATCATCGGGCGGCAGCGGCGTCTTCGTTTCAGCGTCCGACACGAGCTCGATCAGCATCATCGGGCCAAGTCCCCGCACATCCCCAACGATCGGCCACTGTTGCTTCCAGCCGAGCAACACTTCCCGCATCACGTTACCTAAGCGCCGGGCGTGCGTGAGAAAATCGGGTTGACGAATTATCTTCAGCGCTTCGAGCGCGGCCACGCACGCTATTGGACTCCCGCCATACGTGCTACCGATGCCTCCCAGGTGCGCCGAGTCCATGATCTCCGCTCGGCCGGTGATGGCGCCGATCGGCATCCCAGCGCCCAGCGACTTCGCGGAAACAATGATTTCGGGAACAATGCCGTAGTGCTCCACCGCAAAGAGCCGGCCCGTTCTGCCGCATCCGCACTGCACCTCATCGGCGATCATAACGATGCCGTGTTGATCGCAAAGCTCGCGAATACGCGCAAGAAAGCGCGGCGGCACCGGTAGGAAGCCAGCCTCACCCTGCACCGGTTCGATGAGGATGGCGGCCACGGCGGAGGGTTCCACTTGCGTCACCATCGCCTGCTCCAGTTGCTGGATGCCGAAGTCGACGTACTCGTCCTCGGTCATGCCTTGCGGCGTGCGATAGACATTCGGAATGGGAAGCCGCACGATCTCGGGAGCAAACGGGCCGAAGCCGCTCTTGAAGAGCCCGTACTTGCTGGTGAGGCTCAGAGTGAGCAGCGTTCGCCCGTGATAACCGCCCTCGAAACAAATCACGGTGGATCGTCCCGTGTACTTTCGCGCCAGTTTCACCGAGTTTTCCACGGCTTCGGCTCCGCTGTTGGCTAGCAGAGTTTTCTTCGCGAATGTGCCTGGCGTGATTTCGTTCAGCAACTCGGCCAAGGCAACGTAAGGCTCATAGGTGGTCACCAACGCACAGGGATGAATGAACTTCTCCACCTGCTTTTGGACGGCTTGGACCACGGGCGCGGGGGAATGGCCCACGGCCAGCATTCCGATGCCGCCCGCCAGGTCGATAAGCGTGTTTCCATCCACGTCAAAAAGCAGCGAGCCTTCCGCGCGTTCCACCACCACGTCAGTGGCGCGCCCCAAGCCGGAAGGTATGGCAGCGGCGCGCCGAGCCAGCAACTGCTTCGCCTTTGGCCCGGGAATTTCAGTATTGAGTCTGATATAGGACATCGCATGCTCCTTAGATCCGCCGCGTGACGCGCCGCGCACGTTCTTCTCGGCGCCCAAAACGAGCAGGACGCTGTAGTTATCGCACACCGGATCGTCGAGGTAATTGGCCAGTAGTCCGCGCGGTTCGAACCCCACGTTCATTTGCATGGAAAGAGTTGGATCCCGGATGCGGCCCGCCAGCACGTCCTGGTAATATTTTTCGGCCGGCATGGTTTCTTTCAACGGGCCATAGCCTGGAATCATTCCAGCAGTGATTTGCCCCTTGAGCTTCAGTCTCCAAACCACTTCTTGCCGCGCGGCATAAAGCGCCGTCGCCAGGCCGCGCCCGCGATATTGGGGCCGCACACTCAAGTCGGCTCCGTACAGCCATGCGCCGTCGGGCTGATGCGAGGTAAGCCAACCGCCCTGGATGATGTCGGCGAAGGTGTGCTCCACGTGGTTGAGGTCGAAGTCCAGGCGCAGCGTGCTGGTCGCGCCAACTACGATGTCTCCATCCAAGGCGACCAACTGCCCCTCGTCGAATAACTCCATGTGCTTCAGGAAATGCGCCCGCTTGAAGCGCTGGTCCTCCGCCAGCGTGGGGAAACAGATGCGCTGCAGTTCTTCGAGTTGCGCGGCGTGCTCAGGGCGAGCCTGCGTGATCACCAGACCATCAGCGAGTTTTCGGTAATACCACCGCACGAAGCCTCCCCAAGAGAAACCTTTATACCGCGGAAAGTTCCCGCTCCGGCTCGGGCTTCGGGCGAAGCCGCGAGTAGTAGAAAAACAGTCCGCTCGCCAGGGCCAGAATGAGTCCCAAGGTCAAGAACATTTTCAATTCAAATGATCCGATGGATGCGATTTGGCGGGATGGAACAAATGCCGTCGCAAATCCCAGCGCCGCCAAGCTCACTCCCGCAATGGAGGCCAATTGCAGCACCGGCCGCCTGAAGTATCGGGGCTCGGACGATTTGGAGAATGCGCGCTTGAGAAGCGAGAGGAACAGATAAATGTAGGAAATCATCTGCAGCGCCACTGCCAGGTCCAGCAGCGTAAGGTATGCCTCCTGTACTGAGGCGCCAATGAAACTCATGGCGATCATGGACGAAGCCAGGATTCCGAACATGATCAACGCGACGTGCGGAGAATGAAAGCGAGGATGGACTTTGCCAAGGGCCTTGGGCATATAGCGATCCAGCCCGCAAACAAATAGAATGCGCGCCGAGCCGCTCACCCAGGCCGACGTCGATCCGGCGATGGAAGCCGCCATCAGGACCGCGAGCGGTAGCAGAATCCAACCCAGGCCGAACGACGCGCTCATTTTGTCTATTGCCTGCAGAAGGCCCTGCACCACGGCCATTTGCGATTGAGGCACAGCCGTCAACAGCGCGAGCGTACAGCCGACATACAGCAGAACGGACAGGCTGCCGCCCCAGGCGACGCTGCGCGGTATGGTCCGGCGTGGATCGCGAACCTCGTCGCCCATGACGGGCCCCAGCTCCATGCCAACTAGCGCCAGACACACCACGCCCCACGAAGAGAACGGCAGATCGCCCAGACTCCCTGGCGCGAGATCCTTCCAATGCATGAGCCCGCGGTGTTCGGCTACCACGACCGCGCCCATGATTATGAGAGCGGCGCCTATGGTCAGGGCGCCGATGCCGCCGATATTGTTCACCCACTTGCCCACGCCCAGTCCGCGAACGTTGGCAAGAACGGTGATCCATAGCAGCGAGACCGTGAGAACGAAAAAGAAGTAGCGGCTCTCGTTGAGTTTCGCGGCGGTGCTGCCGCCGACAATATACGTGGTGACGCCGGTGATGTAAAACAGCAGCGACGGCACGAAGAACATGTTGGTCATCCAATAGCACCAGCCGCACAGAAAACCGTTGAAATCGCCGTAGCTCTCCTTGGTCCAAAGGTACAGACCGCCTTCGCCTGGCATGTGCTCCGCCAGCTCAATGACAGCGATTCCTTGCGGCACGAAAAAGAGCAGAATGGCGACGCCCCAAAACCATATCACCTTGAAGCCGGAAGCGGCGACCACCGGCACGACGTTCAGATTGACTACCGCGACCAGATAGAGCCAGGTGAGGTCGCTGACCCCGAGCGCCCGAACGAGCGAATTGGGCACGCCCGGATTGGAAGCGGACGCTGGGCTGGCGGAGGGCATTGCCATGGTTGACGTTATTGTGCGCGCGCGATTCTGCGTGGATGCTAGACGAACTTTGTCCAGTTATCGCAAGCTTGTTATGAGGTTCAGAATAACATTGCGAGGGGATGCTTCGCTCATGCGGCTCTTGCCATTATTTTGTACGGCTCAGTCCGAGCGCTCGAATGCGCTTGTGGAGATTGGTGCGCTCCATCCCCAGAGCGCGCGCCGCGCCAGAAACGTTCCAACTGGTTTCTTCAAGAGCGCGCAGGATGTGCTCCCGCTCGGCCGAAGCACGCGCCTCCTTGATATTCGACCGCGGACCGGACTCGCCGGCCAAACGGATCTCGACGGGTACCGAATCGGGCGTGAGCAGGTTGCCGGGCGTCAGAATCGCCATGCGCTCGATGATGTTGCGCAGTTCGCGGGCGTTGCCGGGCCAAGCGTAGCATTCCAGAATCTCGTAGGTTTCATCCTCGATCTGTTTGGAATGAAAATTATTGCGCAAACAGAAGTCGTCCAGGAAATAGTCCGCCATTGCGACGATGTCTTGCGGCCGCTCACGCAGCGAGGGCACGCGGATCGGCACCACGCAGAGGCGATAGTACAAATCCTCCCTGAACTTCTGCTGCGCAACCAGGTCAGTGAGATTGCGATTAGTGGCTGAAACCACGCGCACCGCCACGCGAATCGGCTGTTCGCCACCCACGCGATGAAACTCGCCCTCCTGCAATACGCGCAGGAGCTTGGCTTGCGATGCGGCGTGCAGATCGCCGACTTCGTCCAAGAAAATGGTGCCCCCGTCGGCCAGCTCAAACTTGCCCTTGCGCGTGGAAATGGCGCCGGTGAACGCGCCCTTCTCATGGCCGAACAGCTCGCTTTCGAGCAAATCGGATGGAATGGCGGCGCAATTCACTTTGACGAACGGGCCGTTTGCGAACGGGCTTTCATGGTGGATGTGGGCGGCCAGCAACTCCTTGCCGGTGCCCGATTCGCCCATGATCAGGATGCGTGCATCGGAGCGCGCGGCCATGCTGGCTTGCTCCACCACTCGAACGAAAGCGGGGCTCGCTCCGATCATCTTGGTGCTCGCGGCCACCAGTTCCCGCAGCCGTTCGTTCTCGCGGCGCAAGCTGACTTGTTCCAGCGCGTTCTTCAGCGACAACAGGACTTTGTCGCGGCCCAGGGGCTTTTCCAGGAAATCGAAAGCGCCGGCGCGCGTGGCCTCGACGGCCTCGGCGATGGTACCGTGGCCGGAGATCATGATGGCGGGCGCCATGAACTCGCGCTCGCGCAATTGCCGCAGAAAATCGATGCCGCTGCCGTCCGGGAGCCGGACGTCGAGCAGAAGCAGGTCGGCGCGCTCGGCCGCGGATTTGGCTTCGGCGATGCTGCGCGCCAGCGTGACCGAGTAACCCTCGCGCTCCAGGATCAATCGCAGGGACGCGCCGATATTGGGCTCGTCGTCCAGAACGAGAATTCGTTTCGCAGCCATGTTACTGAGCCGCGCGCGTTGGCAAGCAGTATGCGGGACACCACATTACGCTACGGGAAGCAGGACACGGAAGGCTGCTCCTCCCAGTTCGCCCGGAACCAGCAGAATATCTCCGCCTGCCAGCAGCGCGCTCTTGCGGGCGATGGACAATCCCAGGCCCATGCCGCCGCGCTTGAACGAGATGGAGGGTTGAAACAGCGCACCGCGCGCTTGCAAGCTGACGCCGGGCCCGGAGTCGTGAACTTCGATGGTAATCTTGTCGCCCGCGCTAATGGTTACGCCCAGCACGGTTCCACCAGGACTCACCGCCTGCGCGGCGTTTTCCAGCAGATTCGTGAGCACTCCCTTGACCAGGTCCTCATCGGCGAAAACCCGCGGGCGATCCGCCGCCAGCCGCGTGCTGTAGACCACGTTGGGGTGACTGGTGCGTAAGAATGCGATGCGCTCCTCGAGCAGCGAATTGATGTCGATCGGCTTGGGCGAAACGGGCGGCTCGGTTGAAAATTCCGAGAATGCGCGCACGCGCCGCTCCAGGCTCAGCACCTCGTCGACCACGATCTGCGCGGCTTGCTCGTAGAACTCGCCGCCGGATCCGGATTGCCGCACCGCGATCTCTTCCATCGTCAGGCGAATGGGCGTGAGAGAGTTTTTCACTTCGTGGGCCATCTTGCGCGCCAGCGCTTGCCAGCTTTCCAGCCGCGTGACGTAAACCAAACGCTCCTGCGATTGCTTTAGCTCCTCGGCCATATTGTTGAAGGCCCGCACGGCCGAGCCGATCTCGTCCTCGCGCCAAGCCGAGCGGCTCTCGGGAACGCGATAGTCCATGTGGCCGGCCGCAACCTCCGACAGTCCCTTGGTCAGCCCCTGGATGGGATGGCTGATCCGTTGGGCGAAGTACAGCAGCGCGAGAAACGTCACCAGCCAGATGGCGGCGGCGAGCAGCAGGTAGGTGTAGGTGAAGCCGCGGCGCCAATCATGCGTACGCGCAGCGGCAACCATCGCGCGCGCTCCGGTCCATTGATCCCTGAGTTGCTGCATGGAAATCCCGTTGAGAGATGCCGCATACATCGCGACTCCATCCCCGCGCCGGACCAAATACTCGATGTGGTCGCCCTGCTCGCCGGTGAGGATGAAGTTCTCGGCTTCGCCGCTCGAAAAAAACTCCTGAACCGCGGGCGGCCAGTCATTACGGGTGGCGGCGGTGAATTCCCGCGGATGAACGCGCCCGGCTTCGGCGTCTTGTTTCAATGAGGCGCAAGCGCGGCGGAAGAGCTCGTGCCCCGTTTTCTCGAGCGATCGTGAAACTTGATCCAGCTCGTGCGTGGGCGCTAGCGCGAGACTATAGTTCAGCAGGCGCACCGAAAGCCATCCGATCAAGCACAACGGCGCGAGCGTCGCGGCCACGAAGACCAGGATCAGCCGGCTGCGCAGGGTCCTCATGGCTTTAAGCTGGCTAATTGGAACGGCGCCGATTCCACCGACCACCGATCCTGTTGCGGACGGGATGGCCGGCTGAAAATCTCAATGAGAGTGGTCAGATTAATGCCGGAATCCGCTGCCAGCAGCTCTTTGGGTTCTACCGTCCGTATTTCCAGGCGGGCCCAGAGTGGCTGGTCGGCCGGCAGGCCGGTGGCTGGGACGAAGAGATTGTCCAAGCACCAGGATTCCGCGCTGGCAGCGGAAAGGCGCATGCCGGACTTGCGGAAATCGCGCACGCGAACCACCGAAAATTTTTCCTCCCACACATCGTAACTGACCATGAACCGTTCCAGCGATCGCGCCACGACGTTGTTCTTCGAGCCTGAGGAAATGATCAGCTGAAAGTCGAAAGGAACAGCCGCGCCATCGTGCAGCCGCGATAGCGATTTGCCGGTGAGGAAGTGCAGGCTCGGCGCGGTGACGCGGATCTCGCCCGATGCTTGGTGGGGAAGCAAGCCCTGCGACGAGACGGTCATCGCGATGAGCCCCAGCCCCCCGGCTCCCAGGCAGATGAGCGTTGTTGCCAATTTTTGCCGGGCTGTCAAAAATTCATTCCCGCAATCACTACCGGAGTGACGTGGCCATCCTGGAGAGGAAAAGCCAGCGCCAGCAAAAAAGCGCCCTTCTCAAGAACGCCCAGGCCGCTGGATACTCCGACACCGACGGACTGTCTGGCTTCAGGCGCCTTGCCTGGGTCCCAGACCGATCCGGCATCGTAGAAAACGCGCATGATGTGATATCCGTATGTGACGGACCCGTACGCCAGCCGGTTTCCGCCCACAGGATCCAAATTGTACTTGTTCCAGCCTAGCAGCATGGCGCTGTTGCCGAGGGAAAATCGTTCAAACAGGGGCGCTTGGCCGTACATGGCTCCGGCCATGACCGTAAGCTCCACCGACTGTGCGTCGCGCGCGTAGGAGTACCGCGCATGCGCGAGATGGCGCGTGTACGCGAGGTTCGTGCCGAGGAGAGTGGTGGCCGCGCGCAGGCTGTAACCTGCGTCCAACTCCTGTTTGTTGCCGCCGGAGCCTAGCCAGCGCTGGTGATAGCGCAGAGTACTTATCACCGCGTTGGCCGACTCCGGACGCGCGGCCGAAGGCAGATTGCTCAATTGCTGGAAGCTGAGCCCGACGGTCAGCGTCAAAGGCCCGGCCAAAACAAAAGTGGCGCTGGGCTCATAATTCAGACGGGAACCATAAGCCCCAGCGCCGAGGCCAGCCGGAAGGCCGGCCCCCAGGGAAGAAGTCCGGGGCGCGCCCTCGATCGCCGCGAGCGTCGAGGGGTTATATTGATCCTCATACGCGTCGAACTCGAAGCCCAGCCGGATGCGTCCGCCGGCCAGCGAAAGCCTGTCATATCTGGCCTGGATGCCGGACATGGTCTCGATAAGGCTATCGCTGTCGCGCACCATTTGAAATGTCAAGGCGTTCGATCCCAGCGTGCTGCTGACTTCTGCAACTCCCGTAAAGCCCAGTTGCGAGTTGTAGACTAACTTTGGAACGGACACATCCACTGCGCCGGCGGCCCGGTCCACGTGGATGAGAACCCTCACCGCTTCAGGCGCCGCGCCGCGCGTCAGCTTGAAGGTGACTTCGTGCGCGTGCAGCTCGGCACGAATTCGTTGCGTCAAAAGGTTCAACGCTTCGGAGTTGACCTTGGCTCCGATGAGGCGCCGGATGTCCTCCAGCGCGGAGGTGCTGAGTTTGTACTCGCGCTGATCGATGAAATTGATGCTCTCGATGGTGTAGCGGGAATTGACGTTCAGGTCGGAGGCGCGTTCTTGATCGGCGGAGCCGCTCGCTTGGTCCGCGGCTTGATCCGCCAAACCGCTGTCAGGGGTGATAGATTGCCCAAGAAGCGTACAGGCGGCCAACGCCGGAATCAGAACAAGCCTCATAAGCCGACCACAATGGCAATCGGAGTTCCAGCTTCAAGTGGCTGGAAACATTGACGTTTGTTACGAGCGAGGTGTGCGGAGCCGGCACAGGTGTAACGTAGGGCCAACTACGATACTTTCGCGGCTTGGCTGCGCTGATTGGCCGCTTCCAGCACGCCGTCGATGGACGGAACAATCAACTGCCGGCGTCCCAAGCGGATGATCCCGCGGCGGGCGAGCGCGTTGAGAGTGGTGGATGTGGTTTCGCGCGTCGCGCCGATCAGGCTGGCCAGCTCGCCCTGCGAGAGCGGAATCGAATACTCCGCCCCGTTCGATTTGGCGCCGAAGGTCTTGGCGAGGTCAGCCATATAGTAGAGAATCCGGTACTCGACGTCCCGCAAGCAGAGCAGCTCGATTTTCTTTTCCAATTGGCGTTTGCGCGCCGTCAAGAGGCTGGAAATTTCACGCCACAGCTCGGGGTGATCGTTGCAAGCGCGCATGAATAAATCGCGCGGGACGATGTAAATCACGCCCTCTTGCAGCACCTCGGCGGCCATGCTCCGCGCGGATTCCACCCCCAGGGCCTGCTCGCCGAACAGCTCACCGGGCGACACAATTTGCAGGATGATTTCCTTGTTGTCGTCACCTCGCTTGAGGATCTTCACCAAGCCGGACTCGAGAAAGAAAAGCGAGTCCGACGGACTGCCTTCCGAGTACACGGTTGCGAAGCGCCGATTGGGCGAAAACTTCGTGACCCCGTCCAGATTAATCAATTCACTCCGAACGACGGCCCCGATCGAGATAGATTGCGAGTCCATTGATCCTGATTATTATAGTCCGAATGTCAAGTGAATTGTCAGACAAAATGTTAATGATCTGTTTCCGTGTGCATACAATTCCCGGTTTCATGTCACCTCGCGCAGGCGGGCGGCGAAGCGTGAGCCAGCGTCAAAGCCGCGTCGTATCGTCGTTGCGTCGAGCGGGCTCTTCAGAGCGGACCGGAATTCTTCGAGTTTGGCGATATAGCTTTCCAGGGCCAATCGTACGGCGTCGCGGTTGGTATCGAGAATATCACCCCAAATATCGAAAGAGCTGAGGGCCAGGCGTGTGCTGTCCACCAGGGCCGGTCCGTAGACGCGCGTTTGGGATTCGAAACGGCCTTCCAGCAGCGCGGCCAGCGCCGTGGACGCAAGTTGCGGCAGATGCGATGTGAAGGCGACCGTCTGGTCGTGTTCTTCCGGGCTAAGAATGACGGGGAACGACCCGATGCGCGGGATCCAGCCGAGAAATTCGCGCGCGGCTGCGTGGTCGAGATCCGCGGGCGAGCGCGGCGTCAGCACATAAGGGCGTCCTTGAAAGAGATCCGCCTCGGCAGCCTCGACACCGCGGCGCTCGCGGCCGGCCATGGGATGGCCACCCAGGAATCGGGCGCGGGTCATCTTTTGATTGGCTCGATCGACAATTAGCTTTTTCGTGCTGCCTGCGTCGGTGATCAGGGCGCCGGGCTGGACCCAGGCATCGAGTTCCTCCAGGCAATCCGCTATTTTGTGGATCGGTTGCGCCAAATATAAAAGGTCGGCAAGGCCGGCTGCCTGCGGGCCCGGCAGCGCTTCGTCGATCACTCGGGCGTCCAGAGCGGCGCGGATGGTCGCCTCCGAGCTGACGCCGATAATGCGCCCCGTGAACCCGGCCTTGCGCATCGCGAGCGCAAACGACCCTCCAATAAGCCCAACGCCAAAAATTGCGATGGTCTCCATGCGATTAGCCCACCCGCTCCGCCACGCATTCCCCGTTCTGAGCCGCGCGCGTGAGCAAGCGCTTTTTGGCCCGCTCCCTTATGGTCGCGGCTCGGTAACGGCCAGCAACCCGATTCTCAGACGCGCGCATCGTGCTACACCGTGCGCCCGACCGCCGGGGCGATGATGCGGAGCTGATTCATCAATTCGGCGAACTGGCCGGGATAGAGCGATTGTGCGCCGTCGCTCAAGGCGTGGTCGGGATCGTGGTGCACTTCCACCAGCAGACCATCGGCGCCCGCCGCCACGGCCGCGCGAGCCATTGGCAGTACTTTGTCGCGGCGTCCGGTACCATGCGAAGGGTCGGCCACGATGGGCAGGTGCGACAACGCTTTCACCACCGGAATCGCCGAGATGTCCATGGTGTTGCGCGTGGAGTTCTCGAACGTTCGAATGCCGCGCTCGCAGAGGATCACGTCGTAGTTGCCGCCGGACAGGATGTACTCGGCGCTGAGCAGCAACTCCTCGATGGTGGCGGAGATGCCGCGCTTCAACAGAACCGGCTTGCGCAAGGCCCCGAGCTCGCGCAGCAGGTTGTAGTTTTGCATATTGCGGGCGCCCACCTGCAAGATATCCACGTAGGCGGCGAGCAGCGGGATTTGGGTTTGATCCATCACCTCGCTGACCAGCAGCAGGCTATTGCGGTCGGCCGCTTCGCGCAACAGCTTCAGGCCGTCTTCACCCATGCCCTGAAAACTGTAAGGCGACGTCCGGGGCTTGAACGCGCCGCCGCGCAGAACTTTTGCGCCGCTCGCGGCCACCGCTTCGGCCACCTGGCCGATTTGATCGCGGTTTTCGACGCTGCACGGTCCGGCCATGACGATTACCTGATCGCCGCCAATCTCGATGTCGCCGATCTGGATCTTGGTGCCGGCGGGTTTGAAGTGGCGGCTGGCCAGTTTATAGGGCGATACGATGCGGTGACATTCTTTCACGCCGGGCATCACTTCGAACTCAATCGGATCCACGTCGCCAACCGGGCCCACGCCGCCCAGGACTGTGTGCATCATCCCGGACGAGCGATGGACGATGAAGCCCATGGCGACCAGACGGTTAATGACGTTTTGTGTTTGCGCCTCTGCGGCCCCTTCTTGCATGACTACGAGCATGGAGTGTGAATATGGCTAGCGCCTGAGCTTCCAATATAGCGAGACGGCGGGTGTCGACGTGCTACTGAACCGGGTGTGCAACTTGAAAGGCCGGCCAACAGGAGAAACCCGAGCGTAGGGGTCGCTGGGGCCGTGGGGTCGGGTACACGCGGCTTCCAAGCCGCGTTTTTCCCGGCGTTCGACCAGGGCCAGTCTTGCGCCCTGCCGCACAGTCCGGCTTTCACTGGATTGTTTCGATGTACCGGGCAACGTAGTGGTACACGCGGCTTTCATCAGCCGCGTTTGCCCTACCGCTTGCCCAGAATCGCGAGCCGCTCCGATGCAGTAGCCGATTGGCAGCGTGAGTGCTACTCCCCTTGATGCTTCTGACCGTCGCGGCAAGATCCTGATCGCCCGATTTGGCAAAAACGCGGCTGAAAAAGCCGCGTGTACCAGCCGCACACCCCTACTGAACCTCGCCTAACGGGCGAATCCAGATATTCCGGAAGCGGACCAGATCCCCGTGATCCTGCAACCTCAGCGGACCCTTCGGTTCATGCACGACGAGTTTGGGAAGCGCACGATGCACGGTGGTTCCCAGAATCCGCGTGTGGTTCTGCACCACGATGCCGTTATGGAATACCGTAACGAACCCAGGTACGTCGATCTTGCCGTCCTTGAACCGCGGCGCGCTGTACACGATGTCATACTGTTGCCACTCGCCCGGCGGCCGGCATGCGTTGACCAGCGGCGGCGACTGGCCGTAGATCGCTGCAGCCTGGCCATCGGCATAGGTGAGATTGTTGAAACAATCGAGCACCTGCACCTCGTAGAGTCCCAGCAGGAAAACGCCGCTGTTCCCGCGCTCTTGGCTATCGCCCTTAGGCGGCGATGGAGCGCTCCACTCGATGTGCAGCTGGCTATCGCCGAATTCGCCGCGCGTGAGAATGTCGCCGCCGCCCGGCAACACCTCCATGTATCCGTTCTCCACTTTCCACTTCGCGGGCTCTCCCTTTTCCGTGCGCCAGGCGGCGAGGCTGGCGCCGTCGAATAGCACCGCCGCGTCCGATGGCGGCTTGCCGGGAATCTGCGGCGTACTGAACGTGCCCGGCGTGATCACCGGTGGACGTGGACGCGCGTCGTCATGGACACGCCACTTGCTTCCAGGAACAAACGGGGTGTCGGTGTAACCGGTGGGCGCCTTCGTTTTACCCGCGGGCGCCGTTTGCGCCAGAAGCCCAGCAGTCATAGCTGCCGCGACGATTGATAGATTGCACATCGGATTAAACCCTACTGCCCCGGCGCGCGGTACCGCATTTTGACTTCGAGCGCCTTGTCGACTTCCTCCACCGTCAACAGGGGCGTCGTTCGGACCCGGGCCGCGCCAGATCCTGAAGTAGTCAAACCCACAGCCGCGGCAGTGACGTTGTCAGGCAGCTCCATGATGATGATTACATCGTCGGGGCCGAATGCGTAGTAAAACGCCTCGACTTTTCCCCCGACCGCCTTGACCGCCGCTTGCACATCGGCCCGCCGGCCCGACGCCGAGTCTCCCACGAGGCCTTGAATTCCTTTCGTGGTATAGGAAGCCTGGAGCAAATACTTGGGCATGTTCAGCTCTCCCTTTCCGTGCAACCTTCAAACGACATGCAGTTGACCGATTTTAGCCCACCTTCAGAACGAAAACCTGACCAGAGTCTGGATCACCCTGCCCGATACGGCTGATCCCGCGTTGCTTCCATAGGCGCTGGTGGGTTCGGTAACTGTAGTTTGGATCAGGCCGAACGCTCCTGAGCTAAGGTTGTTCACAGGCGCGCCGAAGTTGGGGTGGTTAAGGACATTGAAGAAGGACGCTCCGACCAGCAGCCTATACTTCTCGGCGACCGCAAGGGTGATCCGTGTCGAAGTACGCGGGCCCCCGGAACGAGTTGCGCGGAATGTTGCCGAAGTCATGCTGCGCGGCTGCGGTAGCGAACTGGGATGCCGAATAGCACGCCACATTCGGCTCGGTGCAGCTCGGGTAAGAGGAGCCGCCAAGAAAATCGGCCAGGATCGGCTGGTTGACCTTGCCGCTCAAATTGCGAAATTGTTTCAAGGCGGGTGGATCGACGATACTGAACGGATATCCGCTGTGAAAGAAGACTGTGCCGGCCGCAGTCCACCCGCCCAAAGCTGCCTTCAAAATTGAATTCTGGAGATGTGGAGCAGGCGCCGTATAGATGTAGTGGGCAGCCATAGAATGCCGTACATCGTAATCGGCATTGCTGTAATTCAACGACTGCAAGTTCAGCGGGTTGAACTGGAAGCGGAAGCTGGTGGTACTGAACTGTTCCGGTACGCAGTCGTTCGAACAGGTGTCAAGCGCGTGGCTCCAGGTGTATGAGAACTGGCCAGAGAATTGCGCGTTCATCCTCCATCGAAACGATGTGACCAAGCCATCGTAGTTGGACCAACCCTGGTTGTTCAGCGCGATAATCTGGCCAAAGCGCGGATCGGGCGCGCTGGTTGGCAGCCCAGCGTACCGCTCCCATCCCACCGCGGCCCAGGCATTGCTCCACCAGATACTTGCCATCGACCAGCCTGGGTCCCGCAAAGGCGCGGCGTAAACTTGTGCCGTCGCGAGGACAGGCAGATTGAGGACTCTCGTAGCATCGCGAGCATTTCGGGCATTCCATAACCGCCAACCCGGCTGGAACGCCGCCTGGGGCGATTGGTGCTTCGATCTTGTGGGGTCCGGGCGTTCTCGCGCCCAACATCGCGATGTCGAAGTCGTCCAGCAGATTAGCGGCGGGCCGATCGAGTAGCCCCTCTTGGGCAGTTTCCTGAGCGAGCAATGCCTCCACCTCGCGTCTGAGCTCGGGAGCAGCTTCGGCTAGAGCTCCCGGCCCGCGCTCCCGCGCCGCGTGGTACAACGCCTCGATTTGCTGCCAACGTTCAGGAGTCATTCGTTCCTCCCGTGGAGCCTGCCAGCACAATGTCCGGATTTAATTGGGTTATAGGATTGTACCAGTCGGGAAGCGCTTATTGCGTCCGATAATCGGCATTAAAGTGTCCCGCTAGCGGTTGGGAACCGCGGCGATTAGCGCACTGGCGTTAGCGCGCTTGGCCAATCCGATCCGGATAAACTGCACGTCTTCTTCTGTGAACGACAGCGGCTTTACTTTCATGTCCATGTAGTCCTGGTGAGTCCAGCGTGCCTTCATGACCCCGGTGTCGGAATGCCGGCAGGTCCCTTGCAGGATGTGCGTGATTTCGTGAACCAGCACATGGGCCAGGACGGTCGGCGTCAGCTGAGGCTCGGTGGCTTCTTGGACCCGATCGTAGAACACGTTGATGTGAACGCCTTCGTAAGGATACGCGAAGGCCAGAGCGCCGGGCAGTTCTCTGGGTATGCCGGTAACCATTTCGACCACGATCGGCGTCTGCAGCGACCGTTGAGAGCGCGAGGGCTGGCCTACGCGCCAGTCGATGTTCACCCCCACCCCAGCAAATATTTCATTGGCCAACCCCTGAGCCCGGCCCAACGTCTGGGCGGGGACCACCGACATTCCTTGCACATACACCGTCAGCTCATCAGCCCGCGCACCTGTTTCCAGCGCCACCGCCATCGCCATCACCGCCAGGATCTTCATGATTTCCTCCCGTTCTCGGCTGGGTAAGCGAGAACGGGAAGGAAGAACTACAATGGCGTAGAGAATTTCTTAGCGGCCTCGGAATGACATCATCGGAATCCGTCGAAATCACTGCGTTATTAAAGGCTTGGGGTGCTGGCGACCAGGCGGCGCTCGGCCGGCTGGTGCCCCTGGTCTATTCCGAGCTCCACCGCATGGCCCGCCGCCACATGCGGAATGAGCGCCCCGGCAACTCGCTCCAAACCACTGCGCTAGTGAACCAGGCGTATCTCCGCCTGGTGGACGTCAGAAATGCCGGCTGGAACGACCGGGTGCATTTCTTCGCGGTCTCTGCTCAGGTAATGCGGCGCATCCTTGTGGATGCCGCCCGCGCTCGCGCGTCCGGCAAGCGGGGCGGCCAATTCAAGCGAGCGGATCATTCGACGGCGTTCAATTTGGACGAACTGCCTGACCTCGGCCCACAACGCGCAGAAGAATTGACGGCGCTCGATGACGCGTTAAATGCGCTGGCGCAATTCGACGCACGAAAAGCGAAAGTGATCGAGTTGCGATTCTTTGGAGGTTTGAGCGTGGAAGAAACCGCAGGGGCCCTCCGAATTTCCCCGCAAAGTGTGATGCGCGACTGGAAACTCGCCAGAGCGTGGCTCATGCGAGAGCTAAGCCAGTAGCGTCCGCCCTCCTGGCAATGCGGAAGGCATCGCTGAAAAGCTCAACCAGGAAGGAGTCGATTGGTCAGGCTGGAGCGGCAGAATCGCCAATTCACCATGCAGCCGTCTCAGGACTAGGCTCATTTGCCGCGCGATAGCTCACGAGAGGAGCGGCTTTACCTCCCCGCCCAAGCCTTTGTAGCCGTTCTTCATCCGCTCCTCGATAATGGCCCAGACCTTCGGATCGCAACCTTTCCACTCGGCGACAGCTCTGTTTCCGAGATAGGGCAGATCGGCAACGCCCACTTTGCTCGAGAAAAAGCCGCTGACCGTCAGATCCCGGAACTTGGAAAAGAAGTTGACCCAGGGACGGTCCATTGCGGCGGCGCGTGCCGGCCAGGCGATCCGGTCCAGGATCTGTTTCTGCTGATCCCCAGTGGCGCCGGCGAAGCCGGTCTGAAACAACGCGTTCGATTCGATATCGAGCCACTGCAGTCCGCCCAGAATCTGCGCCGTGAGATTCTCGTTGCCATCCTCGCGATTCCGGAAGTCCAGCCAGTCGTCGACGAACTCAGGAACGCCCGCCTGCGTGGCGCTGCCGCTGACTTCATCGGCGGGAATGATGAGATCGCAAAGCACCTGAACCGTTCGCCACTGGCGATCGTCGAAGACCTTGCGTCGATAGGGCCCAGGCGCGGCGGAGGCGGAACCCGCCAGCGCGGCCACCGCGGGCGCGGAACCAATGATCTGAAAAACGCCGCGCCGGCTTATGTCCTTCATGAATTCCTCCTCGTTCTAGACAGCCAGGTTCCGCTTTTTCACCTGATCGGCAATATATTCCGACGTCCGCCAGCCGAGCGCGGTAATCGTGAGCGTAGGGTTTTTGTCCGCATTCGTGACAAACGGCGCGGCGTCGGTAATGAAAAGATTCTTGCAATCCCATGCCTGGCAGTACGGATTCAACACGGAGGTTTTAGGATTGTCGCCCATCCTGGTCGCTCCGACCTCGTGAATGATCTCACCGCCGCGCGCAATGCCCCAATTCTCTTCCGCGCCGAATTTATAGAGCACCTTCCCGCCCGCGGCTTCAATGATCTGCTGGAAGGTTTCCTGCATGTGCCTGGCCTGGAGCATTTCGTCCTCGCTCCACTTGAAGTGAAAACGCAGTACCGGGATGCCCCATTGATCCACAGTGTCGGGATCGATTTCGCAATAGCTATCTTCGTTGGGGATCATCTCGCCGCGCCCATCCAGGTAGATGTTCGCGCCGTAGATCTTGCGCAGATTGCGCTTCAGCTCGAGACCGTAGCCGCCGCCGAGGATGCGGTCAGCCCCGCCGAGAGCGCCGGCGCCGGGGAGACCGCGGCCGCCGCCAAGTTCGATGTGGTAGCCGCGCGCGAACGGCAGCTTACCCGCCTTCTGCTGCTGATAAAGCCACCACGGCATGTACATGTGCATGCCGCCGACGCCGTCCTCGTTCTGCGGCGGCAGATCCTCGAGCAGCGGTAGATGACCTCCGACCGGGGAGCCGACCGTATCCATAAGATAGCGCCCGACTAAACCGCTGGAGTTCGCGATCCCATCCGGGAACATGCTGCTCTTGGAGTTGAGCATGATGCGCGCCGTCTCGCAGCAGCTGGCCGCGAGCACAACGATCTTGGCATAGACCGTCTCATCGCGCCTGGACTTTTTGTCGATATATGCGACCCCGCGTGCCAAACCGTCCGGACCGACTACCACTTCGCGCGCCATGGCGCCGGTGCGAACCTCGAGGTTCCCGGTCTTCATGGCAGGGAAGATATGGACGCCGGGCGAGTTGAAGTTCGCGTTCACTCCGCAAGCGCGGCCACACTGAGCGCAGTAGTGGCAAGCGGGCCGGCCGTTGAGTGGCTGGGTCAGGATGGCCAGACGCGAAGGGATACAGGGTATTCCCAGCTTGTCGCAAGTGATCTTGATCACGCGCTCATAGGCGCGAGGGGCCGGCGCAGGCTGAAACTTACCGTCGGGCGTGTTTTCGAGGCCTTCATTTGTTCCGAAGACGCCGATCAGTTCCTCGGCTTTGTCGTAGTAAGGCGCCAGGTCCTCGTAGCTGATGGGCCAATCGAAGCCTTTGCCGTCGCGGCTACGGGATTTGAAATCATATGGACCCATGCGAAGCGAGATTCGGCCATAGTGGTTGGTACGCCCGCCCAGCATGCGGGCTCGCCACCAGAGCCAATCCGTGCCGGGCGCGTTGGTATAGGGTTCGCCGGGGACCTGCCAGCCTCCGACCAGCGTGGCATCGAAATAGCCGAAGGGCTTTGCCTTACTGCGCGCGGCGCGGTGAGGCGCGTTGTATGGCCACTGCAACATTTCGGACTGCTTCGCGCAGTCGTACCAGTCGCCCGCCTCAAGCATGCAGATTTTCGCGCCCGAGAGGGCCAGCACATGTGCCGCGACGCCACCGCCGGCGCCGGAGCCGACGATGACGACGTCGTAGGTCTTTGGATTTGCTTTAGCCTGGGGCATACTTTGTTAACAGACATTATTGCGCATAGCGTGCTGCCGGGCGTCGTGCCACGTCCGACTCGCGCGGTCTGGCTAAACGAAAGCGAAGTACCCGAGGTAGCCGAGCCCAGTGCCGATCAGCGCGCCCGCCACAACATCGCTCAGGAAGTGCATGCCGAGCAGGATGCGCGACATCGCAATGCTGAGGGCGCAGAAGAACAGCCCGATCATGAGCGTGGGGTAAAACAAAGCCAGCGGTATCGCGACGGCAAAGGCAGTCATGGTGTGACCGGACGGGAAGGAGAACTGGTCCGGGGGAAGCAGCGTCGCCCAGCAGTGCGGTTCGATATGGCAGGGCCGGCGGCGGCCTGTCAGACGCTTCAACCAACCGAAGAGCACAATGCTGACAGCGGCCGCGAGTCCCGCGGCGCCCAGGGCTTGGAAGCGCGGTTCGCCTCCAAAGAGCAGGATCGCCAGGCCCATGGCATACCACAGCCATCCATCGCCGACGAAGGTGGCGCTCCGGACGTAGACGCGCACCCAGCGCGGCGCCTCCCAGTTATTGGCACGGCGCATCACGCTGTAGTCGCCCTTCGTGATTAGGCTGCGCACCATCCTACATTGACTATAGCGCCCCCCTAGTTACATTTTCGTGAAGAAATGATTTCGGGCCGATGTTGAACCATGGCTTGGCGCGTTTATTTAAAACATTCTTGACTCGCTACGTAACTGTGACAAACTGTTCTATGCAGAGTACTAGGCGCCTGGACTTTGTCTTCTTTGACGCCGGCGGTGGGCATCGGTCGGCCGCGAATGCCCTAAAGGCCGTGATCGAGCAGCAGGGGCGCCCATGGGAAATCCGGCTGGTGAACCTACAGGAAATTCTCGATCCCCTGGACATCTTTCGCAAGTATACCCGCATCCGGATGCAAGACGTGTACAACGTCATGCTCCAAAAAGGCTGGACCCTCGGCTCGGCGCAGATGACTGTGCTGATGCACGGGCTGATCCGCTTGTATCATCGCGGCCAAGTCCGTTTGTTGAAGGAATTCTGGAAGCAGGGCGAGCGCGACCTGGTGGTTTCGCTGATTCCTAATTTCAATCGCGCGCTGCGCGAGAGCCTACCCGCGACGCCGCTGGTAACGATCCTGACGGATTTCGCGGATTATCCGCCCCATTTCTGGATCGAACGCCAGGACCAATATTTGATTTGCGGCACCGAGAAGGCCGTGGAACAGGCGCGGGCTCTGGGGCATCCGAAGGAGCACATATTCGCCACGTCCGGAATGATCTTGCGGCCAAGCTTTTATCAGCCGGTGACGGCGGACCGCAAGGCCGAGCGGCGCAAGCTCGGCCTCGATGCCGAATTGCCGACGGGGCTGGTGTTGTTCGGCGGACAAGGATCGAGCGTGATGCCGGAGATCGCGAAGCGGGTGACGGCGGACTCAAAGTTGAACGCCCAGTTCATCTTCATCTGCGGGCGCAACAAGAAATTGGCCGAGCGCCTGCGGCGCATGAACACGAAGTTCCCGAAATACGTCGAGGAGTTCACCAGCGAGATTCCCTACTACATGCACCTGTCGGATTTCTTCATCGGCAAGCCTGGACCTGGAAGCATCAGCGAAGCCATCGCCATGCGGCTGCCAGTGGTGGTGGAGCGCAATTCGTGGACGCTTCCGCAGGAGCGTTACAACACGGAGTGGATTCTGGAAAAGAAAGTGGGAGTGGTGTTGAAGTCGTTCCGCGAGATTGACGCCGGGTTGGGCGAATTATTGGATGCAAGCAACTTCGGCCGCTTCCGGGCCAACGCCACGGCGGTCACAAATCGGGCCGTTTTCGAGATCCCCGAAATCTTGGAGTCCTTGCTGCAGCGAGAAATGCGCTGAGTCCGACCGCTTCGCCGATCAAGAAGAGCGGCCAGTTGAAGGGATTGGGCCAGCCACCGGCGGTGGTGTTTCGGAAATCCCATACGAAGGCCAGGACGATGATGGCCGCGCCCGCCAACAGGCCCATCCAATGCAGCGGCCTTCCGCGCAGGCCTCCGGCGCGCAACGAGATCAGACCGCAAACGATCATGCTGAGCGCCACCAGCACCGGCGCCCAAACAGGGCCGACCCATGGCAGAGGAATCAGAAACAAAATGTCCCAGGTGCTGAGTGAATCCGGCCAGTGAATGAGCAGCTTCAAGAACGCGTAAAAGCTGATGTCCCAGACTCCGAACGCGATGGCGAAGGCCGCAAACCACTGCTGGAAATTGCGCGCGACCGCTAATGCCACGGCAGCCAGCATGACCATCGTCGCGGCTTCACGTCCAACCTCAATCTGCAACCGGCGATTTTCCGGTTCACTTTCGGCGAATTGTTGGGGAGTGATCAGCGGAAACAAATCGTCGGGACGGCGTTCCGGATGAATCCGCTGCCGGATGGGATCATAGATCACGCGCAGATAAACAACCACGGCGGCTTCAACATAGCCGAACGAAATTCCGAACAAGAACAATGCTGCAACGGCGCGGCGCATAGGATTAGTGTAGGGGGTCCTCCGGCCACTTATGTTTGGGATAGCGCCGGCTTAGTTCGCGTCTCACTTGCGGATAGAGCCGTTGCCAGAAGCCGGTGAGATCGGTGGTGGTTTGCACCGGGCGATGGTTCGGCGCCAGCAAATGCACAACCAGCGCGACTTTGCCGTTCGCGATGCGCGGCGTCTCGCGAAGTCCAAAGAAATCCTGCAAGCGCGAAGCGATCCACGGCGGCTTTCCAGTTTCGTAATTGACGTTGGTTTGACGGCCGCCGGGCAGGCGAATGCGGCTGGGCGCGATGTCATTTAGCAGCTTTGTACCCGCGCGCTGCTCCAAGGTGGACACCAACGAGGCGCCGGCGATCTTCAATTCGGCGAAGCTTTTCAGGCCCAGGCACAGTTCGCGAAACGCGTTGGACACATCCAGCTTCGGGATCGAGCGTGTTCGGAAGCAAAGGCAATGCGGGCGAGGCATTGATCGAGCTCTTCTCGATCGACAAAGCGTTCGATTCCGGCCTCGAGTGCGCGATCGGCCAGCAGCGCCGCGGCTTGATCGGGATCCGGCGCACCGCTGCGCGTCTCTTCGATCACCAAGTTCTCATACATCAACGCGCTGACCGCATCCACGCGCTCGGCTGAGCGGTTCCACTCAACACCCGACCGTTCGGTCATCTTATCGATGAGCCAATCTGGTTCGATCGCGCAAAACAAACGAACCAGTGGAAGAGCATGCTCGCTTCGGCTTTCGATATCGAGCGCCACTAGAAAATCGGTGGAAGTATCGCAGGCCAAAACTGCGGAGCCGCCGGACGCCAAAAGCAGTTGATTGTCCTTGCGGCGTCGAGCGACGCGATCGGGAAACGCACGGAGCACCGCAAAACCGACGGCAGAAGATGAACGGTTCGAGGGGCGCGCGATGCGGCGAATCTGCTCCAAATGGCGCTGCGTCGCCGGATCGAACGGCGAATCGAGCAGTGTCGCCAAATCGCAATTCGGCGACCGTGCGCCCGAGCTGAGAGCCGCCGCGGCACGGCAGACCTCTTCGCCAGGGTCATCGATCAGCATTCTCGCCAGGCGCGGATGCAGCGGATAACGGGCCATGCGCCGTGCACAATCACCGGTTGCGCCAAGACGCGAGAGCAACTCTTCGGCGCGCGAAACGGCAGCTTCCGGCGGAGCTTCCAGCCAGATCAGCTCGTTCGGGTTCGCGATTCCCATGGCGCGCAGTGTCAAACAGAGCTCGGACAATTCGCGCCGCAGGATCTCGGGCGGGTCTTGATCGCGGCGGCGATGAAAATCATCCAGCGTGTACAGCCGGATCACTCTTCCTGGCGCCGTGCGCGCGGCCCGTCCGGCACGCTGCGTAGCGGATGCTTTGCTGATGCGCGTGACCTCGAGTGTCGGCAGCCCGGTCCAAGGCGAGTCGCTGGCCATCCGCGCCACGCCGCTGTCGATGACAGCCGTGACGCCTTCAACGGTGACGGAGCTTTCTGCGACATTGGTGGAGAGAATCACTTTGCGGCGCGGGGCAGGGGAGACGGCGCGATCCTGCTCGGCGGGCGAAAGATCGCCATGCAGCGGCAGGACGAGAAGATGGTGGCTGGTGGCTAGTGGCTGGCATTCCCGGTAGGTTTTCCGAATTTCAGACGCGCCCGGTAAAAAGACGAGCACATCGCCTTCCGGCGCTTGCGCGATCAAGGTCGCGAGCGCGGACGCAACCTGCCTTTCGAGCGGTGCCGCCGAATAAGGCTGATAGGTCACAGCAAGATCGAACAGCCGGCCTTCTGAGCGCACGATGGGACATTCGCCCAGGTAGCGCGCGATGGGCGCGGCGTCGAGCGTGGCCGACATCACCACCAGCAGCAAATCGGGCCGTTTGGCGCTTTGCAAACGGCGCAGCAGCGCCAGCGCGAGATCGGTTTCAAGATGCCGCTCGTGAAACTCGTCGAGCACCACGGCGTCGACGCCCGAGAGCAGCGGATCGGAGATCAAGCGGCGCGTCAGGATGCCTTCGGTGAGAAAACGAAGGCGCGTGCGCGGGCCGGCAACTTCTTCAAAGCGGACCTGATAACCCACGGTCTCGCCGATCGGTTCGGACATTTCTTGAGCCACTCTGCGGGCAGCCATGCGCGCGGCCAGACGGCGCGGCTCGAGCACCAGCACGTTTCCGCGCACCAGATCCAGCAGGGCCGGAGGAACTCGCGTAGTTTTCCCGGCGCCGGGCGGCGCTTCGATGACCAGATTGTTAGAACTGGCCAACGACTCGCAAATTCGCGGCAGCAGGCCGTCAATGGGAAGCCGCGAAATCGTTGCCACCAGGCTTAGGGCTTCTTCTCGGGCGGCGCGGGTGTCTTAGATGGATCGTCGGTGTCGTACTTGATCTTGATGTCGCTCTTGAACTGCTTGTAGTCTTCGTACTTGACAGTCTCTTTGATACGCTGATCGTTTTCCTTGAAGTGCAGCGTGGTGTTCGCGATGGTGTAGGTGGGGAACCAATACTTGCCGTCGATCTGCTCGCGGTAGGTTTCAAACTTCGGATACTGATAATCGCCGTGAGTTATGCCGACGCCGCGGCCGTAGCTCTTGACGATTTGCAAGTCGCGATCGTCCACCCACACCTCGCCCTCGAAATAACGTTTGCCCGATTCCAACTTCTTCGGCTTGACCGCGAAAGCATAGCAGGAGATTTCGTCCAACTGATCGCGGCCCAAATAGCGGATGTAATACTTCGGCAGCTCCTCGGTGGTGAGGACGAACGGTTGCACTTCGCGGAGGTCCTGCATGTCGCCGGGATCGAGCTGAATCGCCGTCAGCGTGCTCATCGGCGCATAGGCCACTTTCTCGATGCGCGTACCGGACGGGGTGAAGACGATGTCGGTGACTTCTTCCCATTTGCCGGTGCTGTTGCCGCTGTCGTCCAGCGTCATGACGCGCGCCGTCTGGCGGTAGGTGTAGTTACTTCGCGCCTGGGCGAACGCGGCCTCCTTGGCGGCGAACTTCGCGATGATCTCGTCAACTTGATCGGGGCTCAGATCGGCCGGGGTGGCGGCGAAAACAGAACCCGATAGCAGGAGGAAAGTCAGAACGAAACGCATGGTTGCCTCTTGCCTTTCAGTGTAACGCCGGAGATTGGCGGATGGTTGCGCCGGACCGCGTTGCCGTTGCGAATGATAACCTTCAGGCCTGGAGGTCCAAGCACATGAGTTGCACCAAAGGCCGTCTTCGGAGAGCGTGGTTTGCGGCCGCAGTTCTCTGCGGAGCTGTCGGGATCGCACAATCCGCGCCTTCGAACACCAACGCATTGTGGGTCTACTCGGTGACTAATCTTCCGAATCCCGTGACCGACGGGCCCACCATGACTGCTCTTCTCCAAAACAGCGCCGCTAGCGGAGTGAATCTGCTCTATGTGAGCGTCTACAGCTCCACCCCCAACGCCACGGGACGCTATCTGTACGACGAAAGTGACATCGCCTCCCTCATTACGCAAGCGCACACTCAGGGCATGCAAGTTTACACCGCGATGGGGGACCCGGACTGGCCATCCGACGGCTGCGCAGGGACGCCGCTGGCGCGTTTTTCGGATATCGCCGGCTATAACTCGGCCAATCCGTCGGCAACTTTCGACGGGATCATCCTCGACGTTGAGCCCGGCAGCAACCCCGATTTTGTGGCGCTTCTGGGTCTGTACCAATGTTTCCAGCAGCAGGCTAGCGCCGCTGGGCTCGGCCTTTCGGCGGCGATCAGCGCATTCTGGACCAGCCAGGTCACTTTCAACCAAACCACCGAGCCGGCTTACGAACAAGTTGTGGACCTGAAAATGAACCAAGTTGTCGTGATGGGTTATCGTAACTTCGCGGGCACATCCGATTGCACGCAGGGCGACGGAGTGGTCTGCCTCGACGAAAATATTATTCAGTACGCGAATAGTGTTTCGCTTGCCAATTCGATCCTGGTTGGTTTAAACACGGATAATCCAGCGACCTCTGGAGATTTGCCCGAAGAGACTTTTTATTCTCTGGGCCAGTCGGCATTGAACAGCGTGGTGGAATCCGTCAATAGTCAATTCGCCGCCGCTAATGAAAGTTTCGGCGGGTTCGCAATTAACAATTACCGGGACTCTTATCTGAACGGGCAGTTGGCCGGTTGGCCGTCTACAAACCCCGCGTTCTTGGCGCCGTCCATTTCCCTGGTGGGAAATGCGGAAGGTCTAAGCCCCACCATCGCGCCGAATACGTGGGTAGAGATCGGCGGTTCGAATCTCTCGCCTCCGGGCGACACGCGCACTTGGCAAGCATCGGATTTTGTGAACAATCAAATGCCTGTGCAATTGGATGGCGTCAGCGTCACTGTAAATGGTGTTTCGGCGTATGTGTATTACATCAGCCCGACGCAAGTGAACGTTCTGACGCCTCCCGATGCCATGTCGGGGCCGGTTCAAGTGCAAGTCACCAACAACCGCGCGGTCAGCGGTTCGTTTACGGCGCAGGCTCAGGCTGAATCTCCTTCTTTCTTTGTCTTCAATGGCGAGCCCTACGTTGCCGCCACCCACGCCGACGGCAGTTTAATCGGGCCCACCAGCCTCTATCCCGGTTCCACCACACCTGCGAAACCGGGTGAGACGGTGCTGATCTATGCCAATGGCTTCGGAGCAACGTCGACGCCGGTTGTGAGCGGCGCCGTAACACAGTCGGGCACACTTTCGCCGCTGCCGGTTGTTAAAATCGGCGGTATAACGGCCCCGCTAACCTTTGCCGGACTGAATGGTACGCCGGGAGAGTTTCAATTCAATGTGGTGATACCGTCCTCTCTTGCCGATGGCGACCAGCCGATTACAGCGGCCTACGATGGGCTAACTACACAAACGGGAACGCTTATCACGGTTCAAAATTAGGTAGCCGCATCGGGGCCGTGCAAACGACGTTCATTATTGATATAATCCCGATCATTCTTTAAAAAAGGAGGGAATCGTATGACTCCTGAAGTCACGATTTCCGACGAAAGGTCGGGACAAAGCACTCGCGGACAATTCCGTATTGCCCTCGCGCTCTCGGGCGGCGGGTTCCGGGCGGCCATCTTCCATCTGGGTGTTATCCGCAGATTGGAAGAGTTAGGCATCATGAAGGACGTTGACGTTATCTCCTCCGTTTCCGGTGGTTCCATCGTAGCGGCGTACTACGTGTGCGAAATGGAAACGCGGCTCCGCCTCGAGGAGCCCCGCCGTTGGCGGGATACGGAGACGCGTGTTGCGATTTTCGAATCTATCGCCAAGGATTTCCTCAAGGCAGTGGACCACAATCTACGCACGCGCGCGCTCATTTTCACCCCTTTTTTCCATCCGATCTTGTTTATCAAGACTCTGGTGTTGCGGGCATTTCGGAGCGGTGCGCGGTCCGAATTGATCCAGCGGGAATATGACAGATGGTTTTACGATGGGCACACCATCGATCAGCTTCCGAGCGTGACGCCGGAGAAATCCCACGCCGGCGGCCAGGTCTTGTACGGTCCCCGCATCATCCTGAACACCACCTCCCTGTTAACCGGCGAACGCGTTTCATTCTCTCGCGAGCCGAATTCCGGCATGACGGAAATGAAGTGTTCCAACAAAAATAACCTGCCGCTCTCCCGTGTGGTAGGCGCTTCTTCCGGTGTTCCGGTGCTTTTTCCGCCGACCTACATTTTCGGAAACATGCTCGTGGACGGCGGGGTCGCCGACAACCAGGGCATCGAAGCGCTGCTCGAACATGAACGGTTGGCAGATGAGGCCTGCATCGGCAAGATTCTGTTGGTGAGCGATGCGTCCGGTCAACTGGAAGCCGTTCACAACATCAGTTCCGGCGAGGCCACGGTGTTCGGCCGTGTCAACAGTATCCTTCAATTCCAGGTGCGTTCCAAGCTGCTCGATCGCCTGGTGCAGTGGAAGAAGGACGCTGGTTTGGCCCGCTATTTTGGTTTTGTGCATCTGTTCCTCAATCTCAAGGACCGGGGTGTCGACGAGCGGGTACCGTCTGAAATCATTCCGGCCGTTGCCCGCATTCGTACGGACCTGGACCAGTTCAGCCTGATTGAGCGCGAAGCGCTTATGTACCACGGCTATACGCTCATTGATGCCCAGATTCGCGAGTACTGCGAACCACTTCGCCAGGCGTATCCGGAATCGCACGCGGTTCCACTGGCGCAGCCCCCGCTGTTCTCCGCCCAGGCGCTCGCGACCACGAAGAAACGTGATCGGATTCGCAAGGAGCTGGAAGCGGGAGCGCAGAAGGTGTTCCTGATCCGTTGCCTCAAAAAATACCCCTACCTTGTCGCGCCCGTGTTCTTGTTATGGGCGGTTGCCTGGGGTGCGTCGCTGTGGTGGTTCTTCGCCAAGGACACAACCGCGCTGATGCTCGCGCAGAATTGGATCAACGGCGTATTGGCCGGCGGAACGTCGGGCTGGGTTGGGGCGGCCTTCGACTGGACTCTCAAGTATGTGGGCTTCCAGGACCACCAAAGATGGGTCGCGGACATCTCGCGTCTGCTCGCCGTTCTTTTGTCCGCAGCCTTGGTGGCGGCCGTGGCTGGTTACATCCTGTCGTTTCCAACGTACCGTGCGGTTCGCCACCTGGCCATGGCGGCCGACCGGCTAAAGTATCGCAGCCTCACGGGGATGAAACCAAGCGTCCATTGGAATCGGCCGGAGCGTCCCACTGAAGTGGGGAGGGAAGCCTCGGCGTAGCGGCTCTAAGGTGCCGGCTCAGCGTGTCGGCTTGTTCGTAGCACGTCAAGATGTCCGGTTTAATTAGCAAGTGATTTGTCCGGTTGCATCGTTGTTGTAAAGTAAGGCTGACCGCAGCGGAGGATAGGGCAACGCAGGGATGCGACCCGAGCGCCGACT
>Ga0302324_100001681_pt1 | contig 53062 bp, 46 predicted proteins | sample Palsa_T0_1_FD_201949 | JGI IMG/M metagenome (GOLD analysis project Ga0302324, IMG submission 201949) | Peat permafrost microbial communities from Stordalen Mire near Abisko, Sweden - Palsa_T0_1 | ecosystem: Environmental > Terrestrial > Soil > Palsa > Peat permafrost | place: Sweden: Abisko...
GGCGGCGAATGCGCGTGGGGCGGCGGCGATGGCGCGTGGACCGATTGTACAAGCGGCTCGCTACGATTCCCGGCGCGGGCTGATCGTGATTGCGCTCGAGGGCGGCTGCGAATTCGCTTTCCCAGCGACGTTGGCCGAAGGACTGGCGGATGCGCCCAGGTCAAAGTTGGCGAAGATCAAGATCAGTCCGAACGGGCTCGGGCTGCATTGGCCTCTGCTGGATGCAGATCTCTACGTCCCGGGACTCATCGAGGGCGCCTTCGGATCAGGCCGTTGGATGCAACAGATCGGAAAACTCGGGGGTTTGAGCCGTAGCGCGAGCAAGGCGAAGGCCTCGCGTGAGAACGGCAAGCGCGGTGGGCGTCCTAAAGAACGAGCTGCTGCTTGAAGTTAGCCGGAGCGATCCCCCTTGTGGTCATTGCCGAGCGATAGAATCGCACGCTAGACCGCACTCAATTTGCTAGCGCTGCCGAGTTTGCAGAACCCGCGCCGGGTCTGGTTCTGCTTCACGGCAGGATTCACGCTGAAGACGATAAGGCCCGTTCGACAGAAATTCCCCACCGTTTACGCTCGGTCCCCGTCCGTTCCTTTTTGCAGGTATCGCCAGAGACATACCGCTCGTTTTATCTGTCAACGTGTTTCCCATTAATCCATTTACGACGGCCGCAGGTATTTCCATTGGCAAGATTCCCATAGCCGGGTAACCATCAGGGAATATACCGGGGTGCGCGTCCAAATCATGGCGCGCTCGAGCCCGAGCCGATCACGTTGCCGCCGGCCAGCCGAAGGGCCTCGCCCTTAAAGTCGTAGGGAACCTGATCCGCGAAGTCGGGCCAGCGCCCCGTCTCGAGCCAGAAGTCGATGTACCTCAACTTGTGGCAGAGGCGCACAAACCTCGGGTCAGACATCATCGGCCAGTTGCTGCAGCGGTTGAAAATGATACCGGGATTGTAATCGCCGGCCGCGTGCCCGCCTTCATCGTCGAAGATCTGTGCGAACGAGGAGCGCTCGACCGCGTCGAATACCTCGTCGTTGTGCCCCAGCTCACAAAGCACGTTCAGCAACTGCAGGGGCGCAGTTCCGGTCAGGGCCAGTTCGCGCTCGACCATCTGAAGCAATAAGCCCGGATAGGCGGCGTCTCCTCTGCGGACTGCCTGGCCGAAGTCCAGCGCTGCACGCATGACCGGGTCGGCCTTGTGCCCGTTGGCACGGGCGAACGCCTCGGCGTCATCGAAGGCCGGCCAATCCCGGCTAAAGATAGCCAGGTTCACCAGATTGAGATTCAGGCCGACATTCGCGGACCGCTTCTCGCGAAAGCCCAGCAGCAATCGCCGCGCGCCGTCGGTGTCTCCGCAGGCCCATACGGCACTCGCATAACCTTGCGCGGCCATGGGATGCAAGGGGTCGAGCTCATAGGCCCGTCGTCCATAAGCCAGGGCGTCCCCCACCCAGCCCACGGTGAAAGAGAAGTGCCCTGCGAGAGTCAAGGAATCAGCGTGATCTGGTGCAACCTGCAAGCTTTTCACGACGTGCTGCCAGCGACAGACGAAGGCCCCCTCGGGCTCGAGCTGGGTCAGCGCGATGTAGGGCGTGGGCAGTTGCGGGTCGAGCACTATGGCTTTGTCCAAAGCCTCCAGCGCCTCAGCGCGCTTACGTTTAAATGGCGCTCCCCGCTCGGTCCCGCGAGCCAATAGTGCGCGCATTTGGCCGAGCCAGGCCCATCCGGCTGCGAATTGCGGAGCCGCGGCAACGACTTGCTCGAGTAGCCGCGCTCGCTCAGTGAGGCTGAGCCCTAGATTCTGAGCGCCGATTCCCTGGTCCTTTGCCTTGAGGTAACGCTCGTAGACTGCCGGGTCGATCCGGCCGACCACAGTTGCCGGAGTGAAGGTGGCCTTCAGTGCTTCGGCGACCGCCAGCGCGATCTCATCTTGCAGAGCGAAGACGTCGTCGAGTGCTCGGTCGAAACGTTGGGACCACAGTGTGATCTCACTGGCACAGTCCACCAGCTGGGCCGAGATTCGAACGTGCGCGCCAGCCCGGCGCACCGAGCCGTCCAGTAAGTGGGTCGCCCTAAGGTTGGCGGCCACGTTGCGCACCGCCTTCTCTGGGCCGCGGAACTGGAAGGTCGACGAGCGCGCGATGACCTTCAGGTCCGAACCCCGCGCGACTGTGTCCAGAATCTCCTGAGACACTCCGTCCGAAAAGTAGGCCATCTCCGGATCGCCCGACAGGTTGTCGAAGGCGAGGACGGCGAGGAGGGGTCCATCTGGCTTGCGACGCACCGGATCGGCGGCCGGCAGGGCAGGCTTGGCGCCGACGATCAGTTCGGCGACGCTGCTGACAATCTTGCGCCAGCCGGCATGCTCTGCCTCGCCCCGCCAGTTGGCGAGATTGGCGCATTGGATTTGGTTGAACGGCATCGGCAGGATGACGCCGTCGATGTTGAGTTGGACGAGAGTTCCGGCCTCGCGCGCCAAATCCGCCTCCGCGCGCACCCACTGGGACTTGGCGGCCTCCGCCGACCAGATCACAACCACCGCCTTGGCTGAGCGCAGCCGCTCCTCGATCACATCGGCATAATTGCGGTGGACGGGCAGTTCGTCGTCTCTCCAGACGCCGTAGCCGAGCGCGCGCAGCGCCTCGCTTACCGCCTGGGCCTCCTTCGCTGTCGAGCGCGCATAAGAAATGAAGATCTCGGACATGCAGTCTGCTTTCAGCTCGCTGTTTTGACCCCCGAATAGGAAGTCACGGTTCTAGATAATTACGACTTGACCTTCGCGACGAAACATCGAGAGAACAGTCTTAGCAACCGAAATGAAGGGTTCTTTGGCAGCATCTGACGCTTAGGAATGCGACCGAAACGTCGTAATGCAACGCGACAAAAGCATCCAAGCTACCATCACGCGTTCCATGTGCTGCGGCCGGGATCGTCATTCATTGGCGGCAGTTTACCGTAGGCCGCGAATGACGGCTTACTGGCAAGCATTTTACCGCTTTTCGGGAAGCGACGTTGACGGGCTGAACCGCGAGGGTCCCCGAAATGCCGGACAATATTAATCACAGTGAACTTGCCATTTCGTGTAGTGTAACGTTACACTACACGCATGATTAGGAGCTTTCGACACTCCGGAATTGAGGTGTTTTTTAGACGCGGATCGAAAGCGGGTATCCAGCCGAAGCATGCAAAAAAGTTGGGTCTCCAACTGGCTCTCCTAAACGCGGCAAAGAAGGAATCGGATATGAACCTGCCCGGTTGGGATTGGCACCCGCTCAAAGGCCCGTTAACAGGACGCTGGTCAGTGTCAGTAGGCGGAAATTGGAGACTGACGTACGCCTTTGAAAATGGCGATGCGATCCTCGTTGATTATGAAGACTACCATTGAGGAACTGATAATGAGCAGAATGTTTAACCCGCCCCACCCTGGCGAGATTCTTGCCGATACGGTGTTGCGCGACGATGGTGGGATTAGTGTGACTGCGTTTGCCGAGAAGCTCGGGATGACGCGTACCGCGATCTCTCGGATTATCCATGGCAAGGCCGCCATTAGCACGGACATGTCGATCCGACTTGAGGAGGCATTGGGCACTTCTGCCGAAACCTGGCTTGCGATGCAGGCCGCTTACGATCTCTGGCAAGCTAAGAGAGGTAAGCGCAGGAAGAAGATCGCCCGCATTGGCCTGACAGTGAATCGCAGCGCTGCGTAGGTTTGAGACCGACGATCCATGCTAAAGCGCAAGCGGATTGATATGCACCGTCATCCGACAACATCCGCCAGCAGCCACCTTTTAGAAGGGGTGTTTTTGGGGGTATCGATACCATCCCGAAATCAGAAACCAAGTAATTTTCCGATGTTTTTTGTCTGATTTAGGTTCCGTCCCGGGGCACCGATTTGACATTCAAATCCCGCGAGGATCCAGCAGCGTCCAAACAGTAGATCAAGGTCGAGGTCGTAGAAAGCGGTGTCGCCGTAGAATTTCTGCGGCAACGAATAGCGCTCGCGGCGGCTGTCGAGCAAGCCGCGCATGATTGGATGCGCTGATGACATAAGTGTCTCCTTCAGATCACAAAAGCCCTAGCGCTCCCGCGACCAGCCGATGAAACTGGTGCGTCGCGCGCTCAGTCACCTCACCGTCGCCGTCGTCGATGAACCGGCCCGAGCTGTAGCCGCGCGAATGTAGCCCGCGCTGCACCGATTCGACCAGTGCCACGTCTTCCTCGGTCAGAGGACCGTTGCGATACCGCTCGCGCTTCGCATCGACCGGATCGCCCGGAATGCCAAAACGCTGGCCCCATTGCAGCGTGCTGCCGACGCCCAAGGGAAAGAACGAGAACACCGACAGCTCGGCGGATCCGGGGAGCACGTTGAACGTGGTGGTCGGCCACAGCCACCACCATAGAGTCCGGGTATTCGCCGCATTCGGCAGAACCGGATAGGCGGCGTTGTCGGGCCGTCCGAGTTCGGCCTTATGACTCATCCAGAACGGATGCACATCGACGCGAAAACTTCCGAGATCCATGAGACTCGCGAGCGCCGGATGCGCATTGCGGCAGTGGTAGCACTCGAGGTAGTTGTCCACGGCGACTTTCCAGTTGGCCTGGATCTCGGCCGAGGCGAGCCCCGGCGCCACGGTTAGGCGGTTGAACGACGGTATCTCGGCCTCTAGATCCGCCTCGAGATCGGCCGCCTGATCGCGCAGAGGAATCGCCGCTGGATCCAGATTGAAGAAAATCAACTTCTTGGCGAAAACTTCGATGCGCACCGGCTTGAGATTAAAGGCGGCGTTGTCGAAGCTCTGGAGTACAGCCGTGCCCCGCGCTCCGCTGAACCGGCCGTCGATCCCGTAGGTCCACGCATGATAGGGACACGTGATCCTGTGCACGTGCCCCCGACCACGCAAGAGCTCGTGCGCGCGATGCTGGCAGACATTGTAGAAGCCGCGAAGCTCGCCGTCCTGTTCGCGGATGATGATGATGTTCTGATCGACGATGCTCGCGGTCAGGTAATCCCCGGCTTTGACGAGCTCCTGAGTCGTGCCGGCATAGTGCCAGCTGCGAAAATGAATCGCCTCCCGCTCGCGCTCGAAGATCGCTTGATCGGTGAACGCCCAACCCGGCAGCGTTCGGGACGAGTCCGCCCGCGCGGAGATGCCGAGATTCGAGGCGCGGACACCTAATTCGTTGGCCATGGATCCTCCGTTACGCCATCAACAGCCGGCGCGAATCTATGTTCTATCAGACAGAATATCGTTCTGTTGCTTGCTCATAAAAAATTGTAACTGAATCGCAGTCCGAGCGTACGCGGGCGATTGACCGTCACCGCCTTGACGAACTGACCGTAATTAGAGAACAGGTCGGCGCGGGTGTCGGTGAGATTCTGACCGTACAACTGCGTGGACCAGGCGTCCTTCGAGACACCGATCGAGGCATCGAGGGTCGAAAAAGGCGCCTGATCGTACGCAATCGAGTTGCCCTGCAGATCGGCCGTCAACCGGTCCGTGGTCGCATAAGAATGGCCTTGATGCGTGCCGGCGACCTGCCAGAACGCATGGTAGCTATTGAACTCGAATTCATAGCGCACCCGCAGGTTCGACTGCACCGGGGGAGATTGCGCGAGCGGACTGCCGGGCTCACCGTACGGATTCGCGACGGTGAGAGGCTGCCCATCCTTTTGCGTCAATGTGGGCTCGTTGGTCAGGCGGCTGTTGTTCCAGGCGCCGGAGCCGATGATCGACAGCTCGTGGGTCACCCGCGCCACGAAGGAGAGTTCGAGACCCTTGACCCGGTAATCCGGGCCATTGGTGGTGAACACCTGGTTGCCGGTGACGCCGGGATCGAAGATGGTGATCTGTGCATTCTTCCAGTCCTCGATGTAGTAGGCCCCATCGACTTCGAGGCGGTGATCGAACCACTCCGTCTTCCAGCCGAGCTCATTGTTGATCAGCGTGTCCGGCTGGTAGGTGAGCGGCGGCGTGAATATTCCGTAGAGCGGCGACGTCGGGGCAATCTGCGAGGAGGAGCGGTTGAAGCCGCCCGGGCGAAAACCCTGCGACCAGGTGTAGTAGACCAGCGCATCGGGGGTGATGTGCCAGCTCAAGTTGCCCCGGCTCTTGAAGCCGGAGGTCGTATCCCTGAGGTTCTCGGCCGTCAGGTTGGTGAGATTGGATACGTTGACACAAGGGTCCGGCACCGGATCGACGGCATACGCGCCGCCCGGCCGGCAGCCGAAGCTCCCCACCGTCGCGCCGCCTTCCCAATTGTTGAAGCGGTAATAGCGGGTGCCCGCTGTGAGGGTCAGCTGGTGCGGAATCAGGTCGAAGTCGAAAGAGCCGAAAGCGGCGCGCTGCTGATAGCCGCGGGAGAGATCATCGATGTACGCCGTATTGGCGTTGCGCACACTCGGGTCGCTGACCACGGCGCCAGTCGGCGGCGCGATCGGATAGAAGCCGGAGCCCGGACTCTTGTACTCGAACTCCGTATCCTCGACGATCTTGTACTGCTCCCAGAACAGACCGCCGATGGCGCGTAGGCGCCAATCATCCGGCGTGCTGAGACGAACCTCATGGCTCTGATGGCTGGCGCTCTCGATATCGCGCCAGGTCGCGCTCGGTGAAAAACACCGCGGCACCGGCGCATTCGACGCCCCTCCCCCGCTGCATTGATAGTAATCGGCGTACACGCCGCGGGCGTAGTTGGTGTAGTCCTGAACCTGGTCCACGTGCCGCACCAGATACCCGCCGGTGTAGACCAGCTTGAGCGCTCCGATGCGCCCGTTCACAGTCAGTGCGGTGTTCTCGAAGCGATCCTTGTCGTAGGACGGGTTGTAGAGCTGCACCGAGAGATCCGGCAGCGGCTGCAACGAGGAATTTTGCGGGGTCTCGTAAAACACCCCTTGTGCATCCATATTTTGGTAGGACTGCGCCAGCAAAACGTTCCAATCGTCATTGATCTTCCACAACGCAGAGGCGCGTATCCCTGTGTAAGTCACCGGATTGATGGCGTTCCCCACCAGCGCATTGTTGTTGAGCGAGGGGCTGTTCGGCGGCACCACGCCGCCGAAGTAATCGATGATGCCCCGGTCCGTCGGCGCCCGGGTGAAGGTGCCGGGGATGTTGTTGATGTACCCGCCGCGGGCATCGTCGTAGATCACCGCGCGGACCGCCAAGGTATCGTTGATCAGCGGCACGTTGATGGTCGCATCGCCATAAGAACTGGGATCTCCGTGCGCCGTCACTTCGTAACCCGCATTGACGTGACCCTCCGTCACGTCCAGCTTGGGCTTGTTCGTGATGTAGCGCACGACACCCGCTTGCGCGCCGGCCCCGAACAATGTGCCTTGCGGGCCCTCCAGCACCTCGATGCGCTCGAGGTCCGCTGCATAGAGATCCAGATTCCGGCCAGGCAGCTGTCCAGGCTGATCGTCCAAATAGATGGCGACGTTTGGAAACGAGGTCAAGGCGCCGGCGCTCTGATTGCTGCTGCTGGTGGTGCCAAGGCCCCGCATGTAGATGTTGCCCTGCCCCGGACCGTTGGTCGCGATCGTCACGTTGGGCAGATACTTGACGAAGTCATCGAAGGTCGTCGCATTCAACTGAGTGAGCGTGTCGGCAGTGAGTGCCTGGATAGTGATGGGCACGTCCTGAAGATTCTCGGAACGGCGCTGCGCCGTGACCGTGATTTCCTGAATCTCCCCTCCGGATGACGCCGCTGCGGAGCCGGCCGCGATGTCAGCCAGCGCAGTCCCGCTCGAGGTACTTCCCAATATTGCCGCTATCGAATAGCAAAGTTTCGGGTTTGATTTCATGGGTTCCCTCTTGCGTTGTATGTATCAACCGCTCACCGCGCACTTCAGAGCGTCCGAAAAAATCGCGAGTGTCTTGTCGAGAATGGAGTCCGTGTGCGCCACCGACAGGTACATTTTGGCGCCCAGGTTGGTGATGACGCCGCGCCGGAGGAGTTCCCGGCCGAGGCGCTCCTTCAGCGCGGCGTTCTCTGTCTGTGCCGACCGGTAGTCGTGAATGGCGTGCTCGGTGAAATAGACATTCAGCATCGAGGCAATTCCGAGAACCTGAGCGGGGATTTTCATCTCGCGGCAAAGCGCGGCGATTCCCACCCGAAGCCGGGTGCCGGCGGCGTCGAGCTGTGCATAGGTACCCGGCCGCTCGAGCTCCGCAAGGGTCGCGAGACCGGCGGCGGCCGCGACCGGATTGCCATTCAGGGTGCCGCTCACGTACACGTAATGCGTTCCGCGCTTGCGCGGATTCGCGAGCTCGAGCAGCTCGCGGCGGCCGGCGACGGCGGCCAGCGGAAAGCCGCCGCCGATGATCTTGCCGCAGCAGATCAAATCCGGCGTGACTTTATACAGCGCACGGCTGCCGCCATAGGCCACGCGAAAACCGGTGACTACTTCGTCGAATACCAGCACGATGCCGAGCCGCGCGGTGACCTCTCGCAGCCCGGCGAGGAACCCCGGACGCGGTTCGATCAGTCGGCATCCCGGCTCGACGATGACAGCCGCCACCTCACCGCGGTGCTTCTCCAGGAGCTGCACGGTCGTGGCAAGATCGTTGAACGGCGCGATCAGCACTTCTTGGCGCAATACCGCTGGAATACCGGCGCTGTCCGGCAGGGCCGTCGGGAATTCCGCCGGGGACTGCGGGGTGGTGCCCATCATCACGTAGTCATGATGGCCGTGGTAGGCGCCCTCGAATTTTAGGATCTTGTCGCGGCCCGTGGCGGCGCGCGCCAGGCGCAGCGCGAAGTAAGTCGCCTCGGAACCGGAGCTCGTGAACTTCAGCGAATCCGCCCAGCCGGTCGCCGCCACGATTTTCTCGGCGAGGCGGATCGCCGTGTCGTTGATGGTGTAGAACTGCGATCCGGAATCGAGCTGAGTGCGCACCGCCGCCACTACCGCCGGATGGGCATGGCCGAGGATCATGGGGCCAGACCCCAGTATGTAGTCGAGATAGGAGCGCCCCTCGCTATCGTAAAGTTCCGCGCCCTGGCCGCGCGTCATGACGACCTCTTGGCCCGAGGGCAAGGCAAAGGCGCCGAGCGCGCCGCCGGGAAACACTTTGTGCGCCCGCTCCACCCAGTTCCCGTTGCTATCTTCCATTTAGCCTCGCATGCGGGCGCCGGAGGGATCGATCGGTGCCTTGAAATGGGCGGTAACGCGATGTCGGCGGTCCGCCACCTCGATCTCGAAGGAACTCGCCGCGATGCCCGCCGAGTCCACGGCTCCGTGGTTGACCCAGCCGAGCGCGACGGCGCGGCCGAGGCTGTGGCCGAAGCTCGCGGATGTGACCGACCCACATCGCACGCCGTCCCGGTAGATGGGCTCGTGGTGGTGTGGGAATACCTCCGGCGAATCGAACACGAAGCTCAAGCAGCGGCGCGTCACTCCCTCCTCGCGCTGGCGCAGCGCCGCCGTCCTGCCGATGAACTCCGCATCCTTTTCGAGAGCCACGGCGAAGCCGATTCCCGACTCGACCGGCGTAACCGTCGGGCCGATGTCGTGACCCCAGGATCTGAATCCGCGCTCGATGCGCAGCGAGCTCATCGCGTTGACGCCCGCGAGTCGCAAACCGAGGGCGGCTCCCTCACGTGCAAGTGCCTCGAAGACCCCGGCGGCAAACTCCGACGGCACGTACAGCTCCCAGCCGAGCTCGCCCGTGTAGGAGACACGAACCGCAATCGCCAAGGCGTAGCCGATCTCGATGGTTCGCGCGGTTTGAAACGGAAATGCGGCTGCCGAAAAATCGGCGCTGCTGAGCGTCGATAGCAGCTCCCGAGAGCGCGGCCCACAGATGCCGATCACGGCATACGCCGAGGTGACATCCGCCAGGGAGAGGTGTTCGTCACGCCGAAAGTGGCTGCGCAGCCAATGGCTGTCTCGGGTACCCTGCTGGCTGCCCGTGACCAGCAGGAACGAATCCTCGCCGAGGCGCGTCAGCGTCAAGTCGCTCTCGATACCGCCGGCCTCGTTGAGGAGCGGCGTGTAGATCACGCTGTGCACCGGCCGCGCCACATCATTCGCACACAGGCGCTGCAGGAAGGCCTCACTGTCCCGCCCCTGCAGCAACAGCTTCGAGAAGGGCGTCTGATCGAACAAGGCGACGGCGGTTCGGGCGGCGAGGTGCTCGTCGCGCCACAGGTGAAACCAGCTTTGCGGGCCATACGATGGCGTCGGCGCCGGCGGTTCACCAACGGCGAACCAGGCGGGACGCTCCCAGCCAGCGCGCTGCGTGAATTGCGCGCCACGCTCCTTGAGCACCGCGTGCAGCGGCGTGCGCCGCACCCCGCGCAGCGTGTCGTAGTCCTGTCCCGGCCACGGAATCTCGAAATGCTTCGCGAGCACCTCCGGGATGCGCTCGGACAGACCCTTGAGGGTATTGTCCGCCGGCGCATAGCGACGCACGTCGACCGCCCACGCATCGATTGGCGGCCGTCCCTGGGTGATCCATTCGCTCAACACCCAGCCGACACCGCCGCCGTACACGACGCCGCTCGAATTCATTCCCGCGGCCACATAGAGACCGCGCACCTCGGGCGATTCACCGACCAACGGCGCTCCGTCGAGCGTAAAGCTTTCCGGGCCATTGATGAAGCTGCGCGCACCCGCGCTGGCCAAGGCCGGGATCCGGTGCACGGCGTTGTTCATCATCGGCTCGAAGTGGTCCCAGTCTTCCTCGAACAGCACGAAAGCGCTGTTCTGCGGAAGCCGTTCGAGCGGCAGGGGCTTCGGATTCGGCTCGAAGCAGCCGACGAGCAGCCCTCCCACGTCTTCGCGAATGTAGAGATATGCATCGCTGTCGCGCACCGCCGGCAAGGTCGAGGTGACACCGGGAATCGAGTCGGTGAGCAGGTATAGGTGCTCGCACGCATAGAGCGGCGCGGCGGCTCCGGCCAGCGCCGCGACTTGACGGCTCCACAGACCCGAGCTGATCACCGCCTTCTCGCAGCGGATGGTGCCGTGCGCAGTCTTGACGCCCTTGAGCGCGCCGTTTGCGATGTCGAAGCCGACCACCGGCATGTTCTCGATGACGCGGGCGCCGGATCCGCGCGCGCCCTTCAGGAGCGCCTGACACGTGTCGGTCGGATTGGTCTGCCCCGACTGAGGAGACCAGAGTGCTCCATGCACGTCAGCGATGTTCAGCAACGGCCATTTCTCCGCCACTTCCGCAGGACCGATCATTTGCACGTCGAGATCAAAGGAGCGCGCCGCCGATACCGAATGACGCAGGCTCTCGAGGCGTTCCCGGGATGAGGCCAGGGTCAGATGGCCGTTCTGGCGCCATCCGGTCGCCTGGCCGGTCTCGCGCTCGAGCGAGGCGTAAAGGCCGGCGCTATAGCGCGCCAGTGCGGCGAGAGTCGGCGAACCGCGCAGCACCGTCACCAGAGCCGCGCTGTGCCACGTGGTGCCGCTGCCGATCTGGTGCTTCTCCAGGAGCAGAATGCTTTTGCAGCCGGCTTTCGCGAGGTGGTACACGAGACTGCATCCCACGATGCCGCCTCCGATCACCACTACATCGACCTCGCTCGGGAGATCCGCCATTTATTGTCCTCGCACAGAGTCGGGCTGCCAGCCCATCCGGGCCTGCCAGTCCGCCGGAAGTGTATTGAAGCGCTCGAGATGCAGGGCCGAGATGTCCGCGAACGAACAAGCGCCATCCCTCGCGAGTTCCATGACGGCCCGGCCCGACGCCGGCGACAGTCCGAAACCGACGCTCGACATGCTGGCGATGATGGTGTTGTCCGGGTCCGACAAGCGGCACAGCACGGGACGGCCGTCGGGGGTGTTCTCGACGATTCCGGCCCAGCTGCGTATCACGCGGGCGTGGGCTGCACCGGGGAAAAGCTGCGCCAATCGTTTCGCGAGACTTCGCATGACGAAGGTGGACTCGCGGCGCGGCGTCTCGGCATCGGCCGGCGACAACCACTCGTGGGGTCCTCCGCCATAGGCCAGGTTGCCGCGCAGGGTCTGGCGGCCGTAGATGCCATTGCCGTCTACACCGCCGTAGCGCAGTCGCGGCAGCGGCTCGGTGATGATCATTTCCACCCGGGCGCTCGCGAGCGGCACCATCACGCCGAGCATCGCAGCCAACTGCGCGGTCTGCGGACCGGCCGCCAGCACCAGCACGTCGCCGTCATAGCGGCCGCGATCGGTCATGACTCCCGTGACCCGGCCGGCGTGCCGACAGATGCCGGTGACAGTGGTGTGTTGCTGCAGCCGGCCGCCGCAATCCTGCATCGCCCAGGCAAACGCCTGCACGGTGCGCTGGGGATTGGCGTGTCCTCCGTAGTAACACATCACGCCGCCGATCGCGGCATCGGTAACGAATGGCACGAGTTCCTTGAGCTGACGCTGATCGAGCGGCGCCCAGGTGGAGCCCTGGCGCTCCGCGAGCGCGATGATGCGCATGTAATGCGCCATCTGCGCCTCGTTCAGCGCAACACGCAATCGATGCGCCTGATATTCGGTGGGGTAGCCGAGCAGTGAATCCATCTCCGGCCACAGGCGCTGCTCTTCTTGGAACAGCGGACTGAAGGGATGCGCGGTGCTGCCGCCGTTGCGACCGGAAGCTTCCCAGCCAACCACGCCCTTCTCGAGGACGAGCACGTCGATACCAGAGCGCGCGAGCCACCAACCGGCGCTCAGACCGGTAACGCCGCCACCCACGATGATCACCGACGAGCCCCGGGCACGTACCGGCTCGGCGGAGACAGCGCCGCTCATTCGCTATCACCGATGACGGATGCCTGCCCGGGAGCTGCGAAAGGAACCGGCTTGGCTTCCCAGTGAGGCAACCACTGCGTGGCGATGTTGAACCAGGCGACCCAATGATCGCGCAGCGCTGCGCTTTCCTCCTCGGCCGCCAGCACTTCCAAAGGGAGCGGCCTGACCGGCGGCCGATGGCGGGCGAGCGGCACGACACCGGGCTTGCCGGAGGCGGCGGTCTCCAGCAGCATCTGCACCTGCTCCCGACAACGGCGGCCCTGACACGGGCCCATCCCCGCACGTGTCAGGCGCTTCACCTGATCTTGATTCAGCGGACCGTCGGCCGCGAGCGCCTGCAGATTGCGACCGCCGGGAGCCACGACGGGAACCATTGCGCGAAGATAGCGCGGCGGCTCGAGATCGATCAGCTCACGCCGCGTCACTTCCTCGCACTGACAGACACACACATCGAGCCCGCTCGCGGCGATCTGTGCCTGCATCCAGACTCGAGCGCGTTCGACGCTCCGGTCCGCGGCTAGTGAGCAATCGATATCGGGCCCGGGATCGGGTTCGGCCTCCGCGAAAACCGCCATGCCGAGGGAGGTAGCCACTGCGCGCGCGGCGCGACGGCCTTCCTCCTTTGGATCGGCGCCGAGACCGGCGCAATCCCCTATCGCGAAGACATTGCGGATCGACGTCAGCGTCTCGCTTCCGCGGCGCGGCACCCACCCGCCGCGCAGCGGCTCGAACTGCATCCGACAGCCGAGCGAATCGAGCAGCTCGACGTTTGGAACCGTGCCCACGGCCAGAACGATGGTGTCGCAGTCCAAGACGGTGCGAGTGCCGGCCGCCGGCTTGCCCGTCTCATCGAGGCGGACAATCGCAGCAGATTCGACCTCGACGCTGCCGCGCGCCTCCTCGATGACCCATCCGCCGTAGAACGCGACACCGTGCTCTTGGAACCGCTCGGCGCACTCATCGTGCCGAGGCGCCGCTTCGGCCTCGACGGCTGCCACCACGGCGAGCCCCTTGCAAATCGCTGCCTCGGCGACCGCGAGCGCCAGGGGACCGCCGCCGAGCAGCAGGATCCTCGTTCCGGTGAAAGCGTCGTAGCGCTGCATCAACTGCAGAGCCGCCTGCGCGCCCATGACGCCCGCCTTCTCCCATCCGGGGAACCCAATCGCGAAATCGCGCGCGCCGCTCGCCACGATCACCCGATCGCAGCTCACAAACCAGGATCGAACGCCGTCGGCGAGTCCGACCAAATGCGGCACTGTCTCGGGAGAATCCGCGGAGCCGGGGAATATGCCCCAGACGCACACGCCGAGTTGCACGTCGATGCCGCGCTCATACGCCTCGGCGAGTCCGCAACTCGAGTCGAGAACACGCTCCATCAGAGCCGCGTTGCCGGCGCCCCGCGCCATGCGCTGACCGAAGTGTAAGGGGACGTCGAGCGCCATGAGGTCGGGCGGGACCGGCTGCTCCTCGATCAGCATGGTCGCGACGCCGGATGCGGCTGCTGCGATGGCCGCTGCCAAGCCTGCCGGTCCACCGCCGACGACCAGCAAAGGTACGTGGACCTGCGGCTTTGGCCGCTTGGCAGCGTCGAGTCGCGCCGGATCGGCACCGATCATGGTTTCACCTCATCCCACGCGAGCGTGGGCGCCGCAGCTTCGGGCAGCGGCGGTGGGGGGCAGCGCAAACCGAGAGGCGCGCCCTCGAGGCGCAAGGGGAGCTTCGGCAGGTCCACCACACTCCCATCCGGCATGCGGGTGGAGGCCATTGCGCCCGTCGCCTGCAGGTGAGGGTCGGTGAACAAGGCCTCCGGCCGCGCCACGAACGCGAACGGTATGGTCGCCCGCTCGCAGCGGCGGGTGATTTCGTGGGCCGTCAGGTGTGAAAATATATCGGTCAAGCTCTTGATGAGATCGGGCCGAGCATCGATGCGCGAACCATTGGTCGCATAGCGCTCATCAGCATATAAGAGAGGGCAATCGAATGCCTCGCAAAAACGCTGCCAGTGCGCATCGCTGGTGATGCCGATGAAGATCGGTTGGGCATCGGCGGACTCGAAGATCTCGTACACCGCCCATGCGCTGACGCGGGCAGGCATGGGCGAGACCGGCGCCCGGCTGGTGGCAGCGTACGCGAGGTGCTGACCCATCAGGAAGGCGGCGGTCTCGAACAGGCCGCACTCGAGCAAAGCGCCGCCGCCGCTCCTATCCCGCTCGCGCAGCGCAGCCAAAATGCCCACCGCTCCGAACACGCCGCCCAAGATGTCCGTGATCGAGGTCCCGGCGCGCAGCGGCGTTCCCGGAGGGCCCGTCATGTAGGCGAGGCCGCTCATCATCTGCACGACTTCGTCCAGCGCGACGCGCTTGCCGTAGGGTCCCGGCAGGAAGCCCTTGAGCGAGCAGTAAACCAGCCGCGGGTTCAGAGCGCGCATCGCCGCTTCGCCGAGTCCCGCACGCTCCAGTGCTCCCGGCGCCATGTTCTCGATCAGCACGTCGGCGTCAGCCAACAGCGTTTTCGCCTGCAATAGCCCCTGCGAACTCTTGTAGTCCACGATGAGGCTGCGCTTGTTGCGATTGAAAAACGCAAAATAACCCGAGCCGAAACCCTTGAGTCGGCGGGTCGGATCGCCGCCCGGCGGCTCTATCTTAAGAACGTCGGCACCCAGGTCGGCGAGCGCCATACCGCAGCACGGCCCGAGGATGGTGTGTCCGAACTCCACCACGCGGATCCCGCGCAGCGGCAATCGCTCGAGGTCCGTGGGTGCGCTCACAACAGCCGCCAGCAGCGCCCACAGCGTGATGAAATCGCCATCCCCTCAGCATTGTTAAAATAGAATGTCATTCTGTGGGATAGAATGTAGTTGCGATCCGCATGGAATGTCAACTGCTTTTACGCAGATGGGTGAAAGAGCGGCCGGTCTGCGATCCCGCACTTGATCACCCTTGCGGATCAAGTCAAAGTGCGGTGCCTTGTGCAAGCGGCTTTGAAAAACGGAGTAAGCGGATGAGCAACGATGGCGTCGCGGCGGTCGAACGGGCGCTGGCGATCCTGGCAGCGTTCCAACCAGATGGGGCGCCCCGCAGTTTGCACGATCTTGCGGCCAAGACCGGCCTGTACAAGAGCACGATCCTGCGCTTGATCACCTCGCTCGAGCGCTTTAATTGCGTGCTGCGGCTGCCGGATGGCCGCTATCAATTGGGTCCGAGCTTGTTCCACTGGGGCGACATCTATCGCCGCTCGCTCAAGCTCGAGGATCACGTGGTGCCGCTGTTGCATCACCTCGTGCAGCTCACCGGCGAGAGCGCGTCGTTCTATGCACGCCAAGGCGAGCAGCGCCTGTGCCTGTTCCGCGCGGATTCGCCGAAATCGGTGCGCGATCACGTGCGCGCCGGGGATCTGCTGCCGCTCGACCGCGGTGCCGCGGGCCGCGTGCTGCGCGAGTACTCCGATGCGCACCCTTCCCACCGGCACGTCGAGGTCATCTCAACCCTGGGCGAGCGCGACAACGAAACCGGGGCCGTCGCGATCGCGGTGTTCGGAGCCACGCAGGAGCTGGCCGGCGCACTGTCGGTGTCCGGGCCGATCGCCCGCTTCAACGAGGACACGCTCGCCATGATCACCGAGGCGCTGCTCGATGCGGCCCGGCAACTGACGCTGCGCATCGGCGGCGATCCATCCGTCTATCATTCGAGCAGTCCGCCGAGCACGCAAAAGTCCAGGCGATCCGCACCCCGCAAGCGAGCGGGCTAAGCGATACGCGCTCCTTTGCCGCCAGCCGCCCATCGACGCGGATGGGCGCGCATGCCCACGGTCAGGTCTTGATGCTGAACGGATCCCGGAGAGCATCGGAGTAATCGATCATGACATTCTTGTAGGCCGTGAACTCGTCGAGTGCCGCTTCGCCGCGCTCGCGCCCGAAGCCGCTCTGCTTGGTCCCGCCGAAGGGCGATTGGCAGGCGATCGCCCGGTACGTATTGACCCATACCGTGCCGGCCTGGATCGCCTTCGAGACGCGCAACGCTCGCGCCAGGTCACGCGTCCATACGCCCGAGGCGAGACCGTAGCGAGTCGCATTGGCGATCTCGACCGCCTGTTGTTCGGAGTCGAAGGGAATTACGGAGAGCACGGGACCGAATACCTCTTCCTGGGCGATGGTCATCGCGTTGTCAACGTCGGCGAAGATCGTGGGTTGGACGAACAGGCCCCTGCCCAGCCGAGCGCCGGTGGCAGGTCCGCCACCGGCGACCAGACGGGCGCCCTCGGCCCGGGCCGCATCGATCATCGAAAGAATCCGCCGGAACTGCGGCTCGTTCGCCACGGTCCCCATCTCCGTGGCGGCATCGAGCGGATTGCCGAGCACGATGCTGTTGGCTCGGGAAATCAGCCGGCTCAGCACCGCGGAATAGATGGAGCGCTCCACCAAGAGGCGCGATCCTGCAATGCAGGTCTGACCGGTGGCAGCGAAAATGCCGGCGATGGCGCCGATTACCGCCTTGTCGAGGTCGGCATCGGCGAAAATGATGTTGGGCGACTTACCCCCCAGCTCGAGAGTCACGGGCACGAGATTTCGTCCGGCACTGGCGGCGATTTCCCGGCCGACGGCGGGACTGCCCGTGAAACTGATGCGATCGACGCCCGAGGCGGTGGTCAGGGTCTTCCCTACGCGGGCGTCGCCGCAGACGACGTTGATCACACCGCGCGGGAACCCGGCCTGCTCCACCAGTCGGCAGAATTCCAACGTCGTGGCGGAAGCATGCTCGGAGGGCTTGATGACGACGCAATTGCCCGCCGCGAGAGCCGGGGCCAGCTTGTTGGAGAGCAGATGCATCGGCGAATTCCAGGCCGTGATCAGCACTGCGACGCCGATCGGCTCGCGGGTGGCGTAGTCGAATACCGTGCCCTGATCGAGTGGTATCACTTTCCCCCAGAGCTTGTCCGCGTATCCGGCGAAGAAGCGGTATTGCCGCCCTGCGAACGCCATCTGATTGCGCGTCTCGCGCACCACCTTGCCGTTGTCTGTGCTTTCCAGAACGCTCATGCGCTCGGCATTCGCCTCCATCAACTCGGCGAGTCGCGTCAGCAGACGATAGCGCTCGAGGCCATTCGTACCCCGCCAGACCGTCTCGAACGCTCGACGAGCAGCGGCGATGGCGCCCCGCACGTCGTCGTCCGTCGCCTGCGGAATGGTTGCCCAGGGTTCCTGCAGGTAGGGGTTGATTGCGGCAAAGCGCTCGCCGCTTCGACCCTCGATCCACTCGCCATCGACATACAGTTGATATTCCGTGCTCATCGGATCCTCTAGATCATTAAGGTGTGCCGATTTTCCGTGCGTGGGTTTGCCATTGCTCGGCCCAACGCAGAGGCAAACCGGCCTTGCCGAGGGCTCCATGAAACTCCGCCGCCGGCAAGAGCCTCTCGACCGTGGCTCGGACCTCCAGGAGAACCGGCAGATCGATGCCGGTGTTCAGGCCCATCCCTTCCAGCATGAACACCAGATCCTCGGTGCAGATGTTGCCCGACGCTCCCGGGGCATAGGGACAGCCGCCGAGTCCGCCAAGCGAGGCATCGAACACCCTGATGCCGCACTCCAGACCCGCCATGACGTTGGCCAGGCCAAGTCCGCGCGTGTCGTGAAGGTGCAACGCCGAGAGCTTGTCGCCGATTTCGCGTCGGACCGCCATCACGACGCGGCGGATGTCGCCGGGGCTTGCGTAGCCGACCGTGTCGGCGAGCGAAACATCGTCCGCGCCCGCGGCGACCAGCCCGGCCGCGAGTTCGCAGACCGTCGATTCAGAAATGCGCCCTTCGAGGGTGCAGCCGAACGCGGTGGACAAGCCGCCGGTGACGTGCGCGCGCCCCCCCTGAGCATCGCGGACCTCGATCAGGCGGCGGAATTCGAGCAGCTGTTCCTCCGGCGTCTTGCGCACATTGGCCAGACTATGCCGCCTCGATGCGGACAGTGTGAAACTCAATTTGCGCACGCCCGCCGCCAGAGCGTCCATCGCTCCCCGGGCATTCGGCGTAAGCGCACTCACTGTGAGACCGGGTATGGCGGCGGCATCGGCGAGCACAGCGGCGTTGTCCGCAAACTGCGGGAAGCGCTTCACAGGCACGAACGAACAGACCTCGATCTCCGAGATGCCCGCGGCAGCCGCGGCCCTGATCCAGGTTATCTTGGCATCGGTCGCCATGGGGGCGGCAAGGTTCTGCAGCCCATCGCGCAGCCCGACCTCGACGACCTCGATATCGATCTTTTTTGCAGGATGGGCCATGCTGGAATAGAATTGCATTCTGTTAGACGAAATTTACACGAATCCACCGGCAGGTCAACTGGTTTCTCCTGAGGCGACACCTCGTTGACACGCGCGCGGATGCCTAGAATGCCGGCTTCAATCTGAGAGAACCTCCATGCCGATGGCGAACCGAGTTCCATCCTTTCGCGTCCGCTGGATCGTCTTCGCCTTCCTGTTCGGTTTCGGCTTTCTCGGTTACGTGCAGCGCACCGGGGTGGCCATCGCCGCGGAGCGCATGGTCCCAGAACTTGGCCTGACCCCGGTCGAATTCGGTTGGCTGCTGAGCGCCTTTTTGATCGGCTATACCGTCTTTCAGCTCCCCGGAGCGATCATTGGTCAGCACCTTGGCGCGCACCGCACGCTGACCGCGATCGGGTTGCTCACGGTACTTGCCGCCTCGGCCACCGCGCTCGCCCCGCCCGGCCATGCGAGTGTTCTGGTGCTCACGCTCGTGCTGCTTGCCCGCTTCCTGCTCGGTGTGGTGCAGGCTGCTCTCTATCCAGTCGAGAGCGGCGCGCTCGAGAGCTGGTTTCCGATGCGCCGCTGGGGCGTCTGCCAGGGGGTGCTGGTGACCGGCATGTGGCTCGGAGCGGCAGTTACGCCGCCCCTGGTGGCCTGGCTCATGACCCACTGGGGCTGGCGACTCGCGCTGATCGCGACCAGCGTCGCCTCGCTCCCGGTCGTCTGGCTCTGGCATCGCTATGGTCGCGACCGGCCGGCAGAGCACCCTGACATCAGCGCCGCGGAGCTCGCAGAGCTGCACGGCAATCCACCTCCCGTGGATTCGCAAGTCGGGCTGAAGCAAGTGTGGAAGCTCCTGGGCAACCGGCATATCGCACTCCTGACGCTGTCGTATCTTCTGATGAACTACGTCTTTTACCTCGTTACCTTCTGGTGCTTCCTGTACCTAGTCCAGGAGCGGCACTTCACGCTGCTCGAGGGCGGCGGTCTGGCAAGTCTGCCTTTCCTTGCCGCCGCGCTCGCCGCGGGAGTTGGCGGACAGCTCTGCGACACCCTGAGCGTGCGATACGGGGCGCGCATGGGTCTTCGAACGCTGCCGCTCGCCGCGTTGCCCGCGTCCGCCATATGCCTCGTGCTCACCGGTAGCGTGGCGAGCGCCTATCTCGCGGTCGCAGCGCTCTGTCTCGCATTCGCCTGCACCGAGCTCACCGAAGGACCGTACTGGGCCGCCGCGATGCGCATCGCACCCACGGAGGTGATGGCCTCGACCGCAGTGCTCAACACCGGCGGAAACCTCGGCGGCGTTGTCGCGACCCCCACCATTGCCTTACTATCCGCCGGCCACCACTGGAGCACTATTTTTGCCCTGGGTGCCGTGCTGTCGCTGCTCGCGGCGCTCCTGTGGCTGTCGATCGATCCTGAGTGTGCCAATGCAGCGCCTGCGTCTATCGGTGCCGGAGAGCCCGTGCATGAACTACGCCCGACCTGAACCCATCGCCTCCCGGCCCCTGGCCGAAGAGCAGGCCCTCCTCCCCACGGCCGCACCGATCTGCCCCTTTTTAGGCTGGCCTGTCGTCACTGATCCGAGGCTCTGGACAGCCCAGGCAGCCGTGCTCGGCATTCAGCACAGCGAGCCGTACATCGGCGATCCCCGCCCGAACGATCAGGCACGTACCCCCGACGCGGTCCGTCTGGTATCGGCGCAGATCTACTGGCTCCAGCATGACCTTGTGGTAGACGCTCAGGTCAATACCGGGACGCGCAGAAACGTGATCCAGACCGGTTATTTTCACCGGCTTCAATCCCTCGTCAACCGCAACCGACTCCGATGTGACCTGATCGGCGGGGACCGCAACGACGGCGCCGAAGGTCAACGTCGCGCCTACCAATATTTCGGCCGATTTCATCCCCGCACTCATGTTCCTTACAATTTCTCGCGATTGTGCACACCCGCGTCGTCATTAGCGCGTTTGATGCTGAATTCCCAATTTCATTCCTGCTTCGGTCGCGGGAAGGCGTAATCGGCGCTCGAACCACGCGAGCGCTGCCCAGCCGATCAAACAAAGCGCCGTGCTCGCCCCCGCCAACAGGGGCACACTCGTGCTCACTAATAACCCTGCGGCGAATGGACCCGCGGCCGATCCGAACAGGTTGAAGCTTTGAGCGAGAGAAGATAGGCGCCCCGTCGGGTCGGCACGTACGCCGATAATGAAGATCAATCCTGCGACTGCCGCTTGACCGATCGCTTGGCCGAAGAAGCTCGCTAGGAATAGGGATTCGCTGTCGCTAGTGCAAGCGATTAAAAATCCGATTGCATTTGCCCCGAACGCGATGGCGACTGGAACTCCGAGATTCGCCTTGGTGCTGTATCGTGCGACAAGCAACGGCGCGACGATGCTTGCGGCGGCAGCGGTCGATAGCGCTGTACTCGTGACCCGCTCGCCTACTCCGATGCGATGCCCAAGAAGCTCCGAGTAAGCCCATATCCCGCTGCCGCATAGAAACACCAGGAACACACCCGAGAGCGGAGCGATCACCGCGTAGCTGAGGCGGGGCAGCGCCACAGTCGCCAGCGCGCAGAGCGACTTTCCGCTGTCCGGGTGCGTCAAACCCAATGCAAGGAGACAAACGCCCATACCCAGAGAACAGGCAAAAAACATCGGGCTTAGATTTGCAAACGGCGACGGCACAAAGGGGAGGAATAGCAAAGATGCCGCGCCGAACAGTAGGGCCACCCCGTAGCCGACGTTATAGGCGCGGCCGGGGTTGCCAGCAGCAGCGGCGAGCCCGTTCCCACCCACGCCCGCCAATCCCTGACCGATACCGGCGACGCCGAATGATTCGTAGAACAGCCCGAGGTGTCCTTTAGCGCACGATGCGACCATGAAACCGACAACCGCCAGCAGGACGCCGGTGTAGGCAAGCCGCTCGCTGCGAATCTTCGCCATGAACGGCGCTGCGAGCACCATGGTTACGCAGAGGATGAGCTGCTGTGCAGTTGCCGCGAGCCCGGCATCGCTCACTGAAAACCCGTAACGCGTGGTCATCTCTTCGATCTGCAAAGGCACGGTCCAGGCAGAGAAAAAATTCACGCAAAGTGCCGCCGATGCCGCGACCGTAAGGCGCATTTCAGCGTTGCCACCGCCACTCGCGCCTTTACGCATGAAACTCATCCTTGCGCAACATCCTCTGCGGCACCACCTGAAGGAATAGGAGAGGTCAACTCCGGCGGTCCGCGGTCGATTGGTCGAGGCTGAAACGCCATCGCGGCCGTTTTAAGTCCATCGCGCGACCCGACTTCCACGACATCTATGTAGGACTGAGTCATCTTGGAATCCGAATCTCCACAATAGAACTCCATTCTATTCTACGAAATTCTCACGAACATGGGCCGCGGTCAAATAGATTTTGCATGAGATTGGTGTTGTGACAGCTATCCCCTCGCCGCGCACTATCCCCGATTTACGGTTCTCGATCCCAGATTTGCTTTAGCGACCCGAAATTCCGCTATCGACCGCCTCCGCGCGAGAATTGCCGTTTCCTAATCCGATGGGGCAAGTTCGATGCCGGCCGATGTAATGGCCGCACTCCTGAATGACCTGAAGCCTCCCATCGAGGCGCATCGGCGTTTGACCGCTCGATGATCTTGCTCAATTAAATGGTTCAGGTATGGCTGCACCTCACCTGACGCCAGCTGCCGCTGTCGCTACCGCCATGATGATGCCTTGACATCATTTTACATGATGCTATGATGCTTAACACTTGCGGTGGAGTCCCCCATTCGAACAACCTTGTCGATCGATGACGATGTGTTGGAGAAGGCCAAAGCGGCCGCGGCCAAGCGGCGGCTGCCTTTCCGCACCGTCATCAACGAGGCCTTGCGCGCGGGCTTGAAATCTATCGCCGTGCCGCCGGAGGCCGTGCCCTATCAAACGAAGCCGCACAAGCTGGGACTCAAAGCCGGGAAGAACTTGGACAATATTCAGGAGCTCTTGGCGCAGATCGAGGGCGAGGATTCGCGGTGATCCTGGTCGATGCCAACATTCTGCTCTACGCCGAAGATCAGCTGAATCCGCAACACGAAATCGCGCGGCAATGGTGGGATGCTCAATTGTCCGCCGGCGCCCCCGTGTGTCTCGCCTGGAGCGTGCTGTGCGCTTTCATCCGGATCGGCACGAATCCGCGCGTGTTCGAGCGTCCCCTGACCCTGAATCAAGCGGTCAGTCGCGTGCAGAGCTGGCTGGATCAACCGTGCACGCGGATCATCACGTCGACCGAGCGGCACTGGTCCGTGCTGCAAGGCCTGCTCATCGAGGGACAGGCGCTCGGCAATCTTGTGTCTGATGCGCATCTGGCGGCGCTCGCCGTACAACATGGCTGTACTCTCATGTCCACGGATGGGGACTTCGCGAGATTCGCCAAATTGAAATGGACCAATCCCCTGAAGTGACCCGCATGTTGGAAAGGAATCGCTTAAATTACCTGTGTTTTCTATGTGATTTCGGTTCCGTCCCGGGGAGCAAGTAAAATCAACATCTTACAATTCTTTCTTGTGAACTTACTCTACTAATTTCACGTAGGCAACTGACCCTAGCCTAATAGCCATGTTATTACTATTGTGATAACATCACTTCAGGTCAATACTGTTGTTTCTCAGGGCTTCCGTAGAGAAGCCCGATGCGTGGTTATGTCGAGGTGAGAGATGGTGGCGCTCAAAGTCCGTAAGGTCGGAAATTCGCTCGGGCTCGTGCTTCCGAAGGAGGTGGTCAGCCGCCTCCGTACTAGCGAGGGGGAAGAGGTGTTCCTTCTCGAGGGTCCGAACAACACGTACCGGCTCACGCCCTTCGATCCAGCTTTCCAAAAGAAGATGGAGAAGGCCGAGGAAATTATGTCGCGCTACCGGAACACGCTCCACGTCCTGTCGAAATGAGCGAGCCGGTCTGGATCGCGGACGAGCTCGCGCTCGCGATCCATGATCGGCAGCTTGTCGAGCACGGGGGCGCTGAGGGTCTGCGTGACGAAGCACTCCTCCAATCTGCACTCGGACGGCCGCTGAACCATTTCGCCTACGAGAGCACCGATATCGTCGAGCTTGCCGCCAAGTACACAGCGGGCATTGTGCAGAATCACCCCTTTGTAGACGGTAACAAGCGCACGGGTTTCGTTGTCGGCGTGCTCTTTCTCGAACTCAACGGCTATCGCTTCACCGCAAGCGAGGAGGCGGCGGCCCAGGCCGTCCTTGAACTCGCCGCTGGCAGGATGGACGAAACGGGTTTCTGCGAATTCCTGCATGCCAACTCGAAGCGAACGTAGAGAGGTTACGGGTGATGGGCTTACCAAAGCGCCCGAGCCGGAAAAAATCCCGCAGCGCTACGTTCTCAGTCCGCTCCTGGGACTTCAAGGATCGAAGCGCGATGGTCCCGGCATGCAGGTCTAACCATTCGCGTATTGGCTTTACTGCCGGGTTAGAAGCGTTTCATTACGACATCATCGATGGCGCATCGCTACCTAGCGGTGCTACGGCAGTAGTGCGCAATTTCGGGGAGGCCGCCTATCACGGTCCATGTCCGCCGAAAGGCTCCGGCGTGCATCATTACCAGTTCACGATCTGGGCGTTGCCGACGACGACGACTTCACTGGCGCCGGACGATAAGGCGACGAATGTGATTGCCTTCTTATCTCAACGTGCGCTCGATCGAGCGTCCCTCACCGCACTAGTTCAGGCGCCCGCACAGTGATTTCCGTTCGCTGTCGGTCAGGGGCAATTTAAGGATTCGCACTTTATGGATATGAAAATATTGATGACGACAACGACGGCGCGCCTCAATGATCAGGTCGAAATGGGAAAGTTCCTGGCGTCAATTCCAAACGGCGAACAGCTCGCTAAGGTTCTCGAGGGTGGAAGCCCGGTGTCCACGCGAGCGTACGAAGACGAGACTCGGACAGCTCGCTTTGTCGAGAGCGATGGAAAAACCGTCATGTGCTTTAGGGTTACCCCCATCACAATCGATCAAGCCGAGATGATTGAACTCAAGTGGGAGGGCACTCTCGCATTGAGTGAGGCCGCATTTGAAAAGGCGGTCGAACTGGCTCTTGAAGGCTAAATGGCGGAGACGCGAATTGATCCGCATGACCGATTTTCTCGTTCGCAATATGAATACGAAACTGCGTTGGAAGTCACCCAGGTTATGAAACGACCTGTCAGTTGATTGAAGAGTTGTGCTCATGGACTTAGATGGCGACCAGTTCGATCGTTGCGCGGTGACCGTGTGCACCCGCCAACTTGGCATCGCAGGTCAATAAGGGGGCAGCTAGCGCCTCGGCAAGCGCCACGTAGGCGCCGTCGTAAGCGGTTAGCGAATCACGCAGTTCCCAGATTCGCGGTACGAGAGCCTGGTGTGGGTGCCGCTCGATGAGCAGATTGGCCAAATCACCGAGTGCCTGCTCGGCTCGTGCGGCGCTAATTTCCTTTCGCTGCACCAGACGGCGCAGTACCTGCGTGATTTCAATGTCTAGCAGCTGGGGGGCGTGCATTCGTTCCGACGCCTCAAAGGCGCGCGACATCAATGCATCCGCTCGATCCGTGCGCAGTAGGATTTCGAGCAGTGCTGAGGCGTCGATCACAATCAACGGCTGTCGCGCTCCGCGCGGACGAGATCGACCGGCGCACTCTTGCCGCGATACGGGTCCCGTCGTTGCAAACGCTCGCGCATTTCATCAGGCGTGGGTTGCTCCGCAATCTTGCGAACTTCGCGTATCAGATAGTCGGACAGCGGTAAGCCTGACAACGCGGCACGCGCTTTGAGCTGCCGGTGCAAGGCATCGGGAACATGTCGGAGTTGAATCATTTTTGACATGCTGGAATGATAGTTGCATGTGACACACATGTCAATGAAACCGGAGGGGACTTTGATGCCGGGCGAACAGGACCGCTCGCCGCCCGAGGACTAAATCGCTCGCGCGGTAATTCGCGGTAGCCGGGAAGCATTGGCCGCCCTTTTCCGTCCAAGGAAGATAAAGGCAGAGGCCGCGCAGCGGCTCGGTGAAGCCCGTAGCTTTGGCTACGGGCTGCGCCTCGCGCCTAGCATCCATTTCCTTGCAGAGCGCAACGCGGCTCATGCGGCATACTCACACAGGCTCCAGGCCGCCAAAAGGGTCTGCGTGGCAGGAGGCGTGTGCCGCGGTGTCAATCGCTCAGCCGTGGATCCGTTCAGCGCTGGGCGACGAGTTCGTCCTTTGACTGCAATTTGGCCAGTAGAGCTGCCATCTGTCGTTGTAGGTTTTGTAACTGCTGGTCTTGCGCCGCGAGTCGGCCTTTCTGTTGTAGTTTGAGATCGCGGATTTCCGCAGCCTGTGCATCGATCTTGCCAGCCTGTGCTGCATTGATCCGCTGCTGCCGTTGCACCTCGTTGAGCAGCATCGGCGCGAGTTCGTCGCAGCGCACGCCCTGGATCTTGCCGGTGTCGTCGCGGATCACGAGCTCCGGATAGTATCGAATCAGACGGTATAGTAGGCCGGACTCGGAAACATGTCGCTATTCACAACACCCTACCGTCGCTGGGCATACGCCAACTGGGCGATGACGATCCGGAGTCGGGGTGGACGGGCTGCGTGGTCAGGGAGTTAACCACGTCAAGCAAAGGATTTAAGACGGACGCCGCTCTTGCGGCTCGCCGCTTGCGCGCCAGGAGGGTCTCCGCGGTGGAAGACTTTTCTGCGTCGTCAGTTGGTAGGTGCCCTCCCCAATACGGGTTGCCATTGCTTGAATGATTTCGACGCCTTCGGGCTCCAGGGGTAGTGGCCGTAGTTCGAGGGCCAGACGATCTGGTAGAGCGGGAAGTGTTTGCCGCGGTAGTACCAGCGGGCGAAGCCGACGTTGTCCTCGTGGTAGCGGGTATGGACTTCGACGAATCGACAGGTCATACCGAGTAGGAGATAGGCGTCGGGATCGGGGAGGTCGGGCGGGCGGCCGTGTTCGATTTCGGTGGCGACGGCGGTGAGCATTTCGTGCGCGGTGGCGCGGCTGCGGCCAACGATGATGAGCTCGGGGTGAGTGCAAGTTTCGTAGAGCCCAATCGTAAACGTCCAGGGGGGATGACCGTCGTCTTCGACGACGTTCATCGAGCTCCAGCCGTATTCGTTGATATCCGCGAGAATTTTCTGTTCGCCGAGGTCGGCGGCTAAGCGTTTCGAGTGAGTCATTCGGCGAACCTCACCTTGCCACACGGATGTGGCAACGGATTCGAGACGCTTCGTATGAGAATCCGGGAGGCGGACCGGAGTCGCGCCTCTGGCCGCCGTCGTCGAGCGAGGGCAGCACTCCCGAACGGCTCGACTAGACGAAGAATACTCGCCTAAGTCAGTTCCGATGCGTTGGGGATTCGACATGTTGCCGCCCTGCCTTGGTCAGTCCAATTTGTCTGATTAATTATCGGCAGTGCTGAAATCTGATCGACATGAGAAAGGCGTGGGAGTGGAGAGAATTGCGACGAGTGCGGCGTAACGCACACTTCGATCCCTCGCAAACGCTGTCGGAGTCTCGAATGTGTGACCAAATCCGGGCAATTTAGCAATGTTGTAGGAATAATCCTTACAGCCGCCCAAAGACGTGATGAACAACAGTTTAAAGCGTCCCGACGGACGACGATTAACGTGACCAACGTTACCGACCGACATCATTGCTTTAAGGGGTGGCTTGAATGCGCATTTTCCCAAGTGTCTCGATTGTCACCATGGCCCTTTTGCAATTGGCCTGCGCAGTTCCCGCACCCTCAGAAAGTCCACACGCTGCTGCCCCGATTCGCCAATTTGCAGATCCGAATCTGGCCGCCGGCATGTCGCTATGGGAGGCCAAGGATGTCATTCAGCGCGGCGCCAGATGGCAGTGGGCTGATGGCTCCCCAGACTCTTATCAAAGTAGCCTCGAGTTCACACCCGACCGGATGTGGCTTCACGTATATCAGCAACCAAATGCGGAGTTAGGACAGCACAGGAACTCGCCAAATACCAAAGACTCGGAAGCGCGCTGTCAGTTTGAGCATTTCAATCCTTATGTGATGGTCGGCGACACCTTCATGAGACGCGGCTCTCATAGAGGTGCACGTTACTACGCCGTGGGGACCGGAGAGGCTCCGTGCGTCGTGCTAAGTGTTCCCACGCTCGAACAAGCTGAACAGGTAGCCGCCGCCTTACTGCGCTGGAAGACAGCCACGCTTGAAAGCAGACAATCTGCTCTTGCCGAAGAAACAATGCAATTCAATGTCGTCGCAGAAAAGTATCGCGCAGCGCACCCCAAACCGGCCATTCCCGAAGAACTCCGGCGATTTACCGTGATGGCTGATACCGCCGTTAGCGATAAGCGCTTCTCCGATGCAGTCAACAGTTATTTAGATGGGCTAAGGCTTGCTCCGTGGTGGCCACAGGGCCAATTCAACGCGGCACTCGTGTTTGGCGAGATCCATTATTACGATGAAGCCATTGAACACATGAAAAAATATCTTGTGCTCGTTCCGGACGCGCCAGATGCACGTGCCGCCCAAGACAAGATTTATGCATGGGAAGGCGAAAAGGCCGCGCTCTAATTCGGCGCGTCACCGATCCGACCGATTCAACTGAGAATTCCCTATGCGCTTGAATTTATTGATCGTCCATCGCTCTGGGCGCGGCTGTCACGCAGGGCCTATTGGAACAATACAAAATCCATACATGAAAGCGGCAATATTCGTTGCGATCGCGGGCCTTTTCCTCACACCCGGTGTCGTGTTTGCGGATTGTTACGTCACGTGGAACTGTAATGCTAATGCGGCGTGCACTCAAGCTTACGGAAAAGCTTCGGGGAGTAACGGGCCATTTCCATCCTGTTCCGGATTCAAGCAAACCGACGCGGTATCGAGTTGCAGTTGCAGCCCTAGTTCGCCCTCTTCAGCCATTCCTGTCGGGCCTTCCCCTCTGCAACAAATGCAATTGGATGTTGCGAGGCAAGTGGGAGCGTCCGTCGGCAAGGCATTGGCCGATGCGTTGCTGGGAAATCCGCAGCAGGACGCAGCGAATCAAGCGGAGGCACTGCGAGCGCAACAAGCGGCGGCACTGGCGGCCGAGCAACAACGGCAGATCGAAGAACAACAAATCGCGGAGATATCGCGCCGGCAGGAAGCAGCCAAGCAGAGAATTCTCGGTATGCTCAAGGGAACCGAGCCATCCACTGCTTTATCGCTAAAAATGGCCGATTCGGAACCTTCCACGGGCGGGGACGAACTCAAGTTAAAACTGGGGGGTCAAACGCAGTTCTTCGGGACAAACGCTCCCAAATGCCCTCCATCGCAAGATGCCTCCACGGTCGAGCTCTGCGGACGAGGAGCAACCGTCGATCCGGCGACCATTAAGATGGATCCGAGCACCGCGAGTATCGGTGGGGCCGGGCTTACGACAGGCCAGGCGGATGCCATCATCAGGCCGACGCCGGCGCAATCCTCTTCATCGGGCGCGACCACTCGTTCCGTCACGAGTTCGCAACAACAACCGCAAAAATCAATATCACAGGACTTCGGACTATCTGCGGCCTCGATCACGACGCTCGTACCCTTGCTGCGACAGCCGGCTAGCGGCGGCCCGATCGGGAAGCTGCGCCCTGCGATTTGTGAATCACTCTCTCGGCAACTTGATGAAACCCATCAACTCGCGCGCCGCGCCCTTCTGGCTTCTGATGTTTACACGCACAATGACCCGACAAATCCCGTCTCGATAAGTCTCCAGGCTGCCGGCTTCGATCGCATCAGCGACGCCGTCGACAGCAGCGACATGCAGCGTTTGTTTCCTGGGATGAGCAGTCAAAGGATCAAGGACCTGCTCGAGCCCGACGATTCGGACTATCGGGCGGCGATCTATCGAGACCGGTCGGACCCGCCGACAATTTTTCTGGTGTTCCGGGGGACAACCACGACTGGTGATTGGGTCCATGGCAATGTTGCTCAAGCGGCGGGGGTGGGCAGCACCTATTACAACAACGCGATCTTTCTGACCAACGTGCTGAAGAAATCCACTGCCGCGCATTCGCTTGGGCTGGAAATCGTTGGCCATTCGATGGGCGGCGGAATGGCGGACGCGGCGGGAGTTGCGAATAAAATCACGACCACATCGTTCAATCCGGCCGGTGTTAACCCCAATACGATCAAGGGCGCCAACCTGTCGAGTGCGCACCAATACCTCAGCGACTATGTCGTTGATGGGGAGCCTTTGAACATGCACCAGGATCACCCGGGTCTGACTCTTGTCGATGCCGCCGCCAACTCGGCAATCGCCGCGCCGCTGATACCCGTAGTGCTTGCAGCAGGCGCTGCAGCCGGCGACCCTAAGCAAAGCTTGCAGGAACTGGTGGCACTCTATTCCAGCGCTTTGCCTCGCGCGATCGGCCGCCGAGTTACCTTGGCGCCGGATCCACAAGACCTGCACTCCGCCAATCCCTTTCGCCTCCACGGCATGGAGGGTGTGGTCGATGCGATCGCCGCGCATTCGCACGAGATCTACGCGCAATATGGCTTCAACGAGTGTGGTTCATAGCGGAATAATCCACGCACAGCTGACGCTCCCCGAGTAGCGCGGATTCAAGAGCTTCTTCACTGAAAATCTGTAGCAGGGAAACCCGATGCAAACACGATTGATGATATTTTCGATAACCGCAATATTTTGTGCTACGGCAAATGCCCAGATGGCTCCTAGCGTGCGGACGGAAGCGAAGCCGGACCAGGGTGCCGCGAGGGTGGATGTCTCAAATTACTCAGACGATTTTCGTGGCTGAAGCAAACGCTGCCGCGGCTAGTGAGGCTGCGGTGACGGCCATGTGGACTGACCCTACTACGGGGCTTGTGTGGCAAAGGGAGGACGACGGATTCACCAGGAACCAGGATGATTCCATAAGCTATTGTCGTACTTTGTCGCTAGGGGGTCATTCGGACTGGCGGCTTCCTTCAAGGGACGAACTATTGAGCTTATGGAAGGACATTGGATCTCAAAATGCGGTACGAAGAACCTATTTCGCGAATATGAAATCCGAAGGATATTGGTCTTCTAAGGTCAATTGGGCTGGTGGTGCGTGGCCCGTCAATTTTTCCGATGGTAGCGATTGGCACTACGATAAAATGGGGGGCTTTTATGCGCGTTGTGTGCGCAGCGGACAGTGAATGGAATGCCGCTCATTCTGATGCACTGCCCTGATCTCTAAGACTTGGAGGGGTCAGACGTCGGTTATTCGGCGCTGCGCGTATCAATCATTGCCGCTACTCCAGACGTATATCTTGTCCTTTGATTGACGAGCGTCCGGCGCGTCAGGAACCAGCGCAAGATACTTATTCATATGCTGAATCGCCTCGGAATAGCGCCCCGTGGCGCCAAGCAGCAACGCGGCGTTGAAATGCAATCAGGTACGTCCCACCGTTGAGCGATCCGCCCTTGAACACCACATCTCCGGAGGCGGTATATCCCACTACCCAGGGTTTCAAAATCTCTTTCACCTCATCCAGAGACAATTTCGAAGCCGCCACGGAATCGGCGTGTAAATCACCCGTAGCGGCGGCAGCATGGGCGGCGCTCCAGGATGCTATGGCAATTGCCGATATCAGAATGATGCGTCTCATCAGTTGCTTGAGGGTGCCGGCCCTGCGCCCCCAGTCATAGATATAGTCCTGCGCCGCGCGCATTATCGGCCCCGGGAACCTGGTTGAGATAGCGCTTCATTCGCCGATCGCCTGCGGAGCTCGTTGACTTCGGCGAGGACTAGGGCGCGGCTATAGTGACGTTCCGGCCACCAAGGGGCTACGGCCAGCGCTTGATCGTAAAACTCGGCGGCGCCATCGAGGCGCACCGGAGACACCAAAATAGTCATCATTTCGCCGGACTGTATCAGGCTCGGTGCTGCGGTACTGTGAAGCGTGCCGCGATCATGTCCGCGGGCGCGCTGCGGCGACTTCGACGAGCCAGTGAACGGCTCAAGAAGCAATCTGATGGAGCGGGAAGTGTTTGCTGCGGTAGTACCAGCCGGCGAAGCCGAAGTAGTCCTCGTTTAGCGGGCATGGACTTCGACGAATCGACAGGACATTCCTAATAGAAGATAGGGGCTGGGATGGCTCCGTTGGATTTCGGCGTTTGATTATCGGCTCGAGCGCCACGTGCAGAGATATGAGGTGCTGGGCAACGTCGCTGGACCGGCCATAAGCGGGAGTTGGCAGGTTCGATTTCACAGTTCTAAACCGGACGATCATCTTCGATCGGGGCTGCGCAGCGACTGATAGATTGAAGTGGTGCTGCTCTTGCTGCGCCGGTCTGATCGCCGGGCCTTCTCTTGGTCACCGGCAAGCCTACAAACTACCACAATGACTATTGAAGCTTCGAAAGACGAGTAACATTGGCCTGAGTTTTCGCCTGGTCATCACGGGCGTCCGCTCGTTCCTTGCACGACTTTTGCGCCTCCCCAGTTAGGGCAGAACACTGTTGGATTGCGACGTTATGATCACCATCTGCCTGCGCTACGGCCACATCATATGCGGCTCTGGCGCTCGCATTGTTGAGATCCTTGGACGAGCCGTCAACGTTTGCGGCAGCACTGTCGACACTTTTCGCCGCATCCTTCCGGGCATCCGTCACTTCGGTAGAGGCTTGCTGCCGCGCCGCAGCCACATCGGCGGCGACTGCCGCCGGGGACTTCGCACTGTTGCAACCGCACGCCAATGCCGCGGTTAGAATTCCAATCATCGGCAATAAAAACTTATGCACATCAATCTCCTGATTTAGACAAATAGCGCTTTAATGCTCAGGCCACAATCGACGTATACGCCGAGGCTATTGCTAAGCGATAAAGCTCGCTGGATGCGCGACTGCGGCAATGGGGAGCCAAAGAAGGAGTATGTCGCGTGAAGCCTAGCGCACGCGTAGGACAACTACACCAGATAAGGTCGGCAATTGGCGCTGAAGTACGTGGTGGGCGGGCGGCTGGCCTGCCCGACAGGGGACCTTCGCGCCTTCGCGACCGCCGAATGGGTCACTTAGGCGACTCCCGACGTACGCGCGATCGGCGGTCGCCTCGGATTGGAATGCGAAGCGAAGCGCGATTTATTTTGCGGGCTTCTCCGTGCTGCCAGGTACCACGGCTTCGGCGGCTTTGAAGCCAATTTTGGAATGCGTTCCGTGGCAGAAGGGTTTGCCGCAGTCCGCTGCGCTCCGCACCTCGAACGTCGAGGCCTACAGCGTACCTGCGCGGGCGGCAGTTCGGTAACCTAGGGGACGATCGGCGCGCAGTCGAGGCCTATCGCAAGGCGATCGCGCTCGATCCGAACTACGTCGCGCCTTATGACGGCCTCGCGGTGGCGGAGTACCAGGCTGCGGCTGACACTGCCGATGCGGCCGGATACCAGCGGGCGAAAGATGCAGCGGCTAAGGCGGTGGAGCTCGGGCCGGGTGATCCGGATGGCTACGCAGCGCGTGGATACATTCGATTGGCGATGACCTGGGACTGGGCCGGGGCGCAGGCGGATTTCGAGAAGGCGATCGCGCTCGAGCCGGGCGATGCCCGATTCCAACAACGGTACGCGTTGGTGCTAATGGCCCTTGGCCGGGTACCCGAGGCGATTGCAGCGGGGAAGAAGGCGATCGAGCTCGACCCGTTGAGGTCGAGTCCATGGGGGAACCTTGCCCGTTACCTTACCTTCACCCGAGACTTCCCCGCCGCTCACGAAGCGATTCGTCGTGCGCTTGAGATCGGCCCGGAAGATCCAGATTGGCAGATGTCCCTCGGTTTGCTGCAACTGGTCGAAGGCAATGCTCAGGATGCGCTTGCGACCTTCCGCAGGAGCGGGCTGGAGCTCGTTCGCCTCTACGGCATCGCGTTGGCCGCGTACACGCTGAAAGAGCCGAAGGCATCGCAGCAGGCGCTGGATGAGCTGATCGCGAAGCATGCGGCGGAGGCCGCCTATCAGGTCGCTGACGTCTATGCATGGCGCGGCGAGAAGGCCCCGGCATTCGAGTGGCTGGAGCGATCTTACGCGCAGCAGGAAGGGGGTCTGACCACAATCAAGTACGACCCGCTGGTGGACTCACTGCGCGGTGATCCGCGCTACAAGGCGCTGCTGCGCAAGATGAAGCTGGAGGGAGACGCTAACGCGCGCTGAGAAATTCGCGCGCCTTCGGGGAAGGCCAATCGCGTGGCCGCTTCGGGGAAAACGCTGGGCATGGAAGCCAGCCTTTTTTTGGGTTGTGACATTAAAGTGAAACCAAGAGTCTTGCCTCCCGCTCCGCCCGTATTCGACCACCGCATTTGCGTAGCCAGGGATTGTTGGTATAATAACTATACCTTAATTATACCTTTCTATTGGCCGTGAGACGCCATGGTATTTGAATACGACCCGCATAAGAGCGCCGAGAACAAGCGCAAGCACGGCATTGATTTTCAGGACGCACAAGGACTGAGGGCGGATCCCGGGGTGTTGGAAATTCCAGCCCGTACATCGGATGAACCCCGCTGGTTGCTGGTCGGGAAAATAGATGGCAAGCATTGGTCCGCGATAATCACTAGGCGGGGTGAGAACATTCGGCTTATTTCTGTACGGCGGTCACGGGATGAAGAGGCAGCACTTTATGAAAGCGAAGACATTTGACAGCAAATTTGATTCCGGCGGGAAGATCGTTAATCAGCTAGATCTGACGAAGGCTCGGCGCATTGGCACCGATGCCAAGCGGGTCAACGTCGATTTCCCGGCGTGGATGGTGGATTCCCTCGACCGTGAAGCGCGCCGGCTGGGCGTGACGCGCCAGTCGCTTATTAAAATGTGGCTTGCCGATAAACTAGCCCGACCCGTCACTGCATCCAAACGTTGACCCAGGTGCTCGAAGCGCTGGTGGTCCTCACCGATTTAGGCAGCTGACGAAGCACTCGAACTACGGAACATGACAATGGCAAGCGGACGAAGATGAACGCTTATCCGAGGACGTCCGCCAGCAGCCACCTTTTGCGCAAGATGTTTTTGGGGGTATCGAGATCAATCGGAACTCATAAATCCCACAAATTCCCGGTGTTTTCTGCCTGATTTCGGTTCCGTCCCGGGGAGCCAGTAAAATCCGTCACTTACGCTTCTTTCGTGTGAATTTACTACGCTAGTATCGCGTAGGCAATTCACCCCTCGTTTGCCATTTCGAATCCAAACACGGGGGCTGGGTTCGATTTAGAGATTTAGATCTGAATAACAAAAAACTCGCGGCCGAGGTGATTGATTTTATTGGACCCTGTTTTCCAGCGAAGAAGCTCTGGGGTATCTGCCGTACATCGCGAACAAGGTAGTTCTTCGCTCTCGAGTTCGTTCACCATCAGCGCAACATATGAGAGTCCTCCTCGCTTCGCGCCTCTCCTGATTTTCTAATCTTCAGACAACTTCCTCAGTCGGACCCGTTGCTGCCTGTCGGCATTCCCAAGACCCGACGGTCAAGTTGCAAGAAGCGGACGCCCGCCGAACCACAGAGTTAGGCCGCCTTGCGCGCGGCGGCTTCCCACGGCACCCAGGCCCACCTTGCGGCAGAGAGATCGCGACCCGGAGGTTGGGACGAGGAGCGGTAGCTCGGCAATAAACCGTTTGGCACGTTCTCAAGGTGGCGCCGGCAATCGCTGCCGGATGCACGGTCGTCATCAAGCCCAGCGAGATGAGCGCTATGCAAACCGAAGTGTTGATGGACGCCTTTCATGAAGCCGGGTTGCCTCCTGGCGTCATCAATGTCGTGACGGGCCTCGGCGAGGTCGTCGGGACGGAGTTAACGCAAAGTCCCGACATTCAGAAAATCGCTTTCACCGGTTCGACGCAGATCGGAAAACTGGTCGCCAAGAACTCCCTGGACACGATGAAGCGCTTGACGCTGGAGCTCGGGGGCAAGTCGCCCAACATCATCTTGGACGACGCCGATCTCTCCACGGCGATCCCGATGGCCATCAACGCCTGCTACCTGAATAACGGGCAGGCCTGCATTGCCGCTTCACGTCTGATCGTACCGGAAGACCGACTCGACGACGTGAAGCGATTGGCCAAGGCGGCCGTCGAAAAAATCAACATCGGCGATCCCAGGGACAAGGACGTCGCCCTCGGCCCGTTGGCCAGCACAAAACAGTACAAGCGCGTGCAGGAGTACATCAAGTCTGGGATCGAGGAAGGCGCGGAGCTTGTCATCGGCGGGGAAGGTCATCCTCGGGGACTTGAAGGTGGAAATTTCGTGAAGCCCACCGTGTTCGCCGTCAGCCGCGAAATGCGTATCGCGAAGGAAGAAATCTTCGGACCGGTTCTGTCGATACTGACGTACAAGACGGAAGCCGAGGCCATTGAAATCGCCAATGACACCGAATTCGGCCTCATCGCCTATGTAAACTCGGCGGACCCGGAAAGGGCCACCCGTGTGGCACGCAAACTCGCCGCCGGCCGCGTCCTGATCAATTTTAATTCACGATCCGTTTGCTCCCTTCGGTGGGTTCAAACAATCGGGGATCGGTCGGGAAGGCGGGATCTTCGGGCTGCAGGAGTACCTGGAACCCAAAGCGATCATCGGCTAAGAGAAAAAATGACCGTCCACGTGCCAGACCGTTTCAAAGCCGCGAACGCCTTTTGGATAGGGCTCGCGAAGATCGGACTTACGCCAGCAGCGGTCTTAAGCCAAGCTCGCTTGCCACTGACTGTTTACGACGGCAAGAAGAACCTCGTCACAACGGCGCAGTTCTTCGCACTCTGGCGTGCCGTGGGCGAGGTCTCCGGTGATCCGGCCGCCGGCCTAAAAATCGCCACCCAGATCGACGTTGGCAATCGGCCACCGTCAACGATGGCGGCCTATTATGCCCGCGACTACCGGGATGCCCTCACCCGCCTGGCTCGCTTCAAGCAACTGTGTTCGCCCGAGGAACTGCAAATCAAGGTGAGCAAGGACGAGTGCGTGATCGAGCCTGTGTGGCTCCACGCGCAGGAAGAAACGCCGGCTTGGTTGACAGACGCCGCCTTCGTCTCCTTCGTTGAACTTGGTCGCCGCGGCACAGGGCATTTGGTGACGGCGAAAAGGGTCGAGCTGAAGCGCAGCGCGGAGGCGAGCTGCTTCCACGAAGCCTATTTCAAGGGCCCGATCACGTTCGGAGCGCGGCGCAATGCGCTGGTCCTGCACGCGACCGATCTCGATCGGCCGTTCCTTACCTACAACGCCGAGTTGCTTGACATGTTGAATCCGCAGCTCGAACGCGCGCTTGAAGAGCGTCGTGCGCAAAGTTCGATCAGTGAGCAGGTGAAATGGATTCTCAAACGCCTGCTCACGGGAAGCCGGCCGGAGATAGCGGCCGTGGCGCGCGAGCTCGGGTTGAGCGATCGGACCCTGCAGCGTCGAATCATCGATGATGGCGCAACCTTCCGGCAGCTGCTTCTTGAGGTGCGGCAGGAACTGGCGCACGAGTACCTCAACCGCCCGGAGATGGATGTCACGGAAGTGGCATTTCTGCTCGGCTACGAGGATTCGAATTCTTTCTATCGAGCTTTCCGAACGTGGGAGGGGACGACACCCTCCCAGTTGAGGGCAGCGCTCCGACGATCTGAAACTAGGCAATAAGTGCAAGAGGGTAGGCAGGAATTTAAGTTCACGAACACACCATACTATAATGGAAGACGCTCGGTGATGGTGGCTGTTTCCGGCTGTCCCTGGACACAACCGTTTTTCTCACGTCGCCAATTTCAGCCTCGGCTTGAGTCCGGCGCGTGAAGTTCCGAGCCCATCAACAGCTGCGCGCGCATTTCCATCTCTGCCGCCTTCTCCGCGGGAAAAAGATCGTAAAAGACACTGCGTCCTGCCGGCGTCACGTGACGGGGACCGTGTTCACTGTTTGCAATCTTCTTAACTCTCATAACTTCACCTTGCGATCGACTTGATTCGCTTCGCCGCCAGTTCCAGACGCAGCGCTGCGACCGCGCGGCAGCGCGATCGCTGCTTTGCGGTGGCCGACGCGCCACCCCGCGACAATCAGAGCCGGTGGGACTTCACGCTGCGTGGCAACTCCGCACGCCAACGAGGCATGTACGTCCTCGAGGCTGACCTTCGCGCCTTCGCGATCGACCGGAATGGTCAGCTGCCGACGAGTGCGATTATTTTCGCGCGCACGCTGGCAAGCTCGGCGGGCCGCGCTTTACCTTTGTATTTCGCTTTACGCCCCACCCAATCAAGGCTTTTGACTTGATCAGCAAGGACCGCGCTGGGACGGCTGCCTGACAGAATCACCTCGAATGGATAGCCTTTTACTTGGGTCGTCATTGGACAACAAAGCATCAGGCTGGTCTTGCCGTTGTATGCGGCCGGACTGATCACCAGCGCAGGCCTGTGCCCAGCCTGCTCGCGTCCGGCTTGTGGGCTGAATCGCAACCACACGATATCGCCAGCTTCGGGAACGTAACGACCAGCCACTAAAGCAATTCCTTTCCAATCGGATCACCGAACTCGATTCCGCCGTGCAAGTTCGCCGGTGTGATGCCTGCCAGCAATTGGGCCAGATCGATTTTGCCCGATCTAATCGGCTCTATAACGATTTGCCCGTCCTGTTCTCGGACGTCAACCACCTCATCCAATGTGAGGCGAGCCGCCTGCATAATACCGCTCGGAATTCGAACAGCCGCGCTGTTGCCCCATTTCTTCACGATCGCACGCATTACGAATTCTCCGGCCAAACGCTAGCGACAGATTACGACAAAACTGACCAGGTGTCTACAATGTAGATACGTAGAGACGGCGCGCAACCTAGAGCGGCGGAAGAAAGTTCGAACTATGGTCGATTCAACGCCGCTAAGCCGACAGTCAGCGCGGTTCGCTTACAGTAATTTCTCCGAAGAAGCCCTCCGTGGCGCATCGATGCCGCTGAGAATCACATCGTAAACGCATAACCATCGTCCTTGGTGACCACGCCGCTTCCCTTGATCGGCGGATGGATCCTGTCGCCGGAACAGGATAGCTTCCCGCGGATCATCGCGAAAATGGACGCGCACGGGATCCTAAAGTCGCCGCCGCCAAATTGGCCATCGCTGCTATCAGGTGAGAAAATGCGGGACGTATGCGAATCGCTGTCATGGGTGCTGGGGCGGTAGGATGCTATTACGGGGGCATGATGTGCCGCGCCGGCCATCAAGTCATGCTCATTGGGCGTTCACAGCACGTGGAGGCTATTCGTCAGCACGGATTGCTGATGGATACGACTGGTTTTCGAGAACACATTTCGATTCAAGCCAGTACCGAGGCCAGCGACATCCAGGGTGCGTTACTGATTCTCTGCTGCGTCAAGTCGAGCGATACCGAGAATGCGGCGGCTATGATGTCGCCGTTCCTGGGGAGGGATGCCACTGTACTCAGCCTGCAAAATGGAGTCGATAACGCCAAGCGACTTCAAGCGACGCTCCTGCGCACCGTGTATCCCGCCGTGGTGTACGTGGCCGTGGAGATGATGGGACCAGGACACCTCAAACACCACGGCCGTGGTGAACTCGTGGTCGGGCCGTCAGTGATGAGCGCGGAAATGCTCGAACACTTCGTTAAGGCTGGCATACCGGTGCACGTCTCGGACAATGTACTTGGGGAGCTTTGGGCGAAGCTCATTTTAAATTGCGCCTACAATGGCATTTCTGCGATTACAAAGCTGCCTTATGGCCGTCTTTTCGAGAATGAAGGCGCGAGAGACCTGATGCGGTTGGTGGTGCGTGAGTGCCTCGCGATTGCGCAGCGCGAGTCCATTAGCTTGCCGGGTGATAGCTGGCAGGGAGTGGAGCGTATAGCCGCAACGATGTCGGGACAGTTTTCCTCTACCGCCCAAGACTTGATGCGCGGGAAGCGCAGCGAGATAGATCATCTCAATGGCTATATTGTTCGCAGGGGTAGATCGCTTGGGATCGATACACCGGCGAATCAAGCTCTATATTCAATCGTTAAGTTGCTCGAAAGCGCGTTCACCGCCGAGCAGACATGGGCGCGCTGGACTGGAGGAGCGAATGCCCTTTGATCTGTCATCCGGAAACGTCCGACAGCGCGCGGTAACAGCCACCTTTTAGAAGCGGTGTTTTTGGGGGTATCTCGGCGTGCCGCCGAAGCACCGGCAGCGCCCGGCTAGAGCTGGTATTTGTCGCCGAGGCGAATGTTCACACACACAAGCTAGCCACACACAAGCTCGAGGAAACCGAGTTCGCGAAACACCAGCAGTAGCGCTTTCTTCGTCTTGCCGAGCACTGCGAGGTCGGCGAGATGGGACCGGGGCCGCAAGGAGATGCTTTCCACCGAGAACTATCATTCAGGAAAATGCGACGCGCGGATCATCAGAGGAGTGCATGTGCACGTTTGCACGACTCGAAAGACTGCGCTAAATTGCAATTCACTCGCATCTTCACCCGCGATTTTTGCTTTGCCGCCTAGCGCGATTACGTGGTATTCGCATAGTGTGGCTCTCAGCCAAACAAGAGAAGGAGGTCTCGTGGGGTGTTCGCTTCGACTCACCGACACTCTTGCCCGCCCCAAGTGAGCTACTTCGGAGCGCATAGGTATACCCGTTTGTATGAATATGCCGCGATTTGTATGAGCATGCTCGCGCTCGCGGCCTGCGCCGTGGGTCCCAACTATCACAAGGCGCCCGTGGAGATTCCCAATGACTTTAAGGAAGGTGCCGAATGGCGGCGAGCCGAGGCCAATCCGTCCGGGGCGCTGTCGAGCACATGGTGGCGCAGCTATCAGGACGACACGCTGAATGAGCTCATCGCAGACTCGCTCAAGGCGAATCAGTCGATCGTCGCTGCCGAAGCCGCCTATCGGCTCGCCCGGGCCACGGTCGATGCCAATGTCGCGAATCTTTACCCCACCATAGGTGCCGCCTTCTCAGCCTCGCGCACGAGTTACGGGGCGGGCGCCAGCACTACGGGTACGAAGATCGTCGGTAACGAGTTCGTGGCGGATCTCTCGTTGAACTGGGAATTGGACCTCTGGGGCCAGATCCGCCGCGAAATCGAGTCGGCGAAGGCGGTCGCTGAGGCAAGCGATGCCCAGCTCGCCGGCGAGCGCCTGTCGATTACCTCGAGCGTCGCGCTCGATTACTTCGCGCTGCGCCAGGCGGACATCGATACCGACCTCCTCAAGCAGCAGCAGGATATCGACGAGCGGATCTTCGCCATGACGCAAGCGGAATTCGAGCAGGGTACGGCATCGAACGACGAGGTGCTGGTGGCGCAGGACAACCTGGAAACCGTCATCGCCGGCCTGCAATCCACCGAGATCTCGAGAGAGCAGGATGAGCATGCCATCGCGGTATTGATCGGCAAGCCGCCGGAGGCGTTCTCGCTGCCGCCGAGGCCCGACTATGTTTTCGCCCAGCCGACCATACCTTCCGGCGTGCCCTCGGAATTGCTCGAGCGGCGCTACGATGTGGTGAGCGCCGAACGCACCGCGGCGTCCGCGAACGCCAAGATCGGGGTCGCCGAGGCGGCTTTCTATCCCTCGCTGGCGCTCTCGGCCGAGGGCGGGTTCGAGCACAGCGCCATCAGCCGGCTGTTTTCGGTGCCGAATCGCTTCTGGACCGTTGGCCCGACTCTCGCCGAGACCCTCTTCGATGGGGGCGCGCGCAGCGCGGCGGTGCGCGAAGCGAGGGCCAACTACGATGAGCAAGTCGCGAACTACCGCCAGGCCGTGCTGAACGCTTTCCAAAGCACCGAGGACAGCCTCTCCTCGGTGACGCACCTGACACGGCAGGAAATACGGTTTGCCGACATTTACAAGAACAATCGGCAGCTTCTGATGAGCGAGGACGCGCAGGTGCGCGCCGGAACCGCGAGCGAGCTGTCGCTGCTCACGCAAAAACTCGTGCTCCTGCAGGCCGAAGAGAGCCTCAAGGACACCCAAGCTGCGCTCGCAGAAAGCAGCGTCACGCTGGTCAAGAATCTCGGGGGCGGGTGGCAGTGGGACAGCGGCAGAAACGCGCCTGCCGGAGCGGTAGTGGCTCCCGCAACCCAGCCGGCCGCCAGTTCAACAGGAGGCACATCAAAATGAACGCTCGTGCAGCCGCACAAGAGCCAGTCAGTGTCCGCGCGCGCCGGCGAACGAAACATGTCATCACCCCGCCGATCCCTCGCCTAGCGGCGCTTCTTACGATCGGGATATGCGCCGCCTGCGCTAAACACAAGCCCCCGCCCCCGCCGCCCCCGCCGGTGAACGTCATCACGGTCGAGCCACAGACGGTCGCGCTGACCAAGGACCTGGTCGGCCGCCTGGCGCCCTACTTGAGCGCCAACGTGACGGCGCGAGTCTCAGGCGTGCTCATCAAACGTGACTACACGGAGGGAGCCGACGTGAAGGCGGGCCAGGTGCTGTTCGAGATCGACCCGACCTACTACCAGGCGCAGCTCAACAATGCTCTCGGCGTGCTCGGCGAAGACGAGGCCACCTACGAGAACGACAAGCTGAACGCGGACCGCTATCACAAGCTCCTGCCGGTCGGCTCGGTGTCGAAGCAGACCGTCGACAACACCGACGCCGCAGTGCGCATCGACGAAGCCAAGATCAAGGCCGACAAGGCGCAGGTCGAGTCGGCGCACATCAACCTGAACTACACCAAGGTCACCTCACCGATCTCCGGCGTCGCCAGCCAGCAGCAGTACACCAGGGGTGCGCTGGTCGGCGGCGGCACGGCCGATGCGGGCGGCGGCGGCACCCTGCTCACGACCGTCAACAAAATCGACCCGGTCTACGTGAACTTCACCATGAGCGCAGCGGACCTTCTCACACTGCGCAATGCCAATGAAAAAGGCAACGTCTCGCTCGCGCAGCAGGACAGGACCACGGTACAGGTGTTGCTGCCCGACGGCAGTTTGTACGGCGATCCCGGGGTGCTCGATTTCTCCGACGTGAACGTCAATGCCACCACCGGCGCGGTCAACCTGCGAGCCCAGGCGCCGAACCCGCGCCGTGTCCTCCTTCCCGGCATGTTCGTCACCCTTCGGGTCACCCTCGGGCAGCAGCACGACGTGTTCCTGATTCCACAGTCCGCGCTGTTGCGAGACACGGTCGGTGCCTACGTGCTGACGGTGGATGCCAACAGCAAGGCCGTGCGCAAGGATGTGACCGCCAACGACTCCAGCGGCAGCAGCGCCATCATTACTCAGGGGCTGGCGACGGGCGATCGGGTCATCGTCAACAATCTGCAAGCTGTGCGCGACGGCACGCAAGTCAAGGCCGCGACTGTCGCGGCCCCCGCTCCAGCGTCCAACGGCACCGCACCCGCACCCTCCGGCACCACGTCGGGCAGCAACAAACCCGGCGACGCCCAGTGAGGAGCTGAGATGCCGCAATTTTTCATCGATCGGCCGGTCTTCGCCTGGGTGATCCCGATCCTGATCTGCATCATCGGTGCAATCTCGATCAGCAAGCTGGGCGTCGATTCCTACCCGGAGATCGCACCCCCGGAAGTCACGGTGCAGGCGAGCTATCCCGGCGCCAGCGCTTCGACCATGGAAACCACCGTCACCCAGGTGATCGAGCAGCAGCTGACGGGCATCGACAACCTGCTTTATTTCAGCTCCACGTCGAACTCGAACGGCACGGCCGCCATCACCTTGAGCTTCGAGACCGGTACCAACCCGGACATCGCCGAAGTTCAAGTGCAGAACAAGGTGCAGCTGGCGCAGCCGCTCCTACCCAGCGAAGTGACGCAGCAAGGTCTGGTCATCGCCAAGGCGAGCCCAGACATCCTACTGTTCCTTGCGCTGCAGTCGAGTAATCCGTCCGTGGACGCGGCGCGTCTGAACGACATCATCGCCTCGCAAATCCAGCCCGTGGTCGCGCGCATCGGTGGTATCGGCAACACCTTTCAGCTCGGTTCCGAGTACGCGGTGCGAGTCTGGCTGAATCCGGACAAGCTGCAGGGCTACGGACTTTCGACCACGCAGGTCCTGAACGCCATCAGCACGCAGAACTCGCAGTTCGCCGCCGGCAGCCTGGGCGCGGATCCGGCCGTGAAGGGCCAAACCTTCACGGCAACGGTCTCGGGCGACACCCTGTTCTCCACACTGCAACAGTTCCGCGACATCATCATTATCGCCAATAGCAACGGCACATCCGTGAGGCTCTCAGATGTCGCCAATATCACCTTCGGCGCACAGACGTACGGCGAGTCCTCCGTCTTCAACGGCAACGCCGCCGGCGGCATGGGACTCTTCCTGTTGCCCGGCGCCAACGCGCTCGCCGTCGCCAAGGCGGTGAAGTCGCAGATGGCGGCAATCGCCAAGACGCTGCCCGCGGGCGTCACCTGGCAAGTGCCGTACGACACCACGCCGTTCATCACCGCCTCGATTACCGATGTAGTGCACACGCTCATCGAGGCGATCGCACTGGTGTTCGTGGTGATGCTGATCTTTTTGCAGAACCTGCGCGCCACGATCATCCCGACGCTGGTCATCCCGGTCGCGCTGCTCGGCACCTTCATCGGCCTGTCGATTCTGCACTTCAGCCTCAACCAATTGACGCTGTTCGGCATGGTGCTGGCGATCGGCATCGTGGTCGACGATGCCATCGTCGTCATCGAGAACGTCGAACGAATCATCTCGGATGAGGGCCTGCCGCCAAAGCGCGCCACCAGCAAGGCGATGGGGCAAATTACCGGCGCCATCATCGCCATTACAGTCGTACTGGCCGCGGTGTTCATTCCGTCGGCGCTACAGCCGGGAGCCACCGGCGTGATCTATGCTCAATTCGCGCTCACCATCGCCTGCTCGATGGCGATGAGCGCTTTCCTCGCCATGTCCTTTACGCCGGCGCTCTGCGCCGCCATCCTTCGGCCGAAAGGCCATGAGAAGAAGAATTTCGCCTTTCGCTGGTTTGAGAAAGGATTCGGTTGGGTCAACACGACTTATTTCCGCCAGGTCGGCTCAGCGGTACGCAAAGCGCCACGCTGGATGATATTGTTCGTGCTGCTCGCGGTCCTGGCCGGATTTCTTTACACGCGGCTGCCGACGAGCTTCGTGCCCGACGAGGACCAAGGCTTCATGCTGGCTATCGTCAACCTTCCCTCGGGCTCGAGCCTGCAGCAGACCGACCGGGTGCTGCGCGCCTTGGGCGAGAAACTCAAGAAGAGCGAGATCGGTGACAACATCGATGCCATCTTCAGCATCGAGGGTTTCAGCTTCGTCGGACAGAGCGAAAACGTCGGTATGGCGTTCATCCGTCTGACGGATTGGGACAAGCGCAGCCAGACGGCCATGCAACTGATTGGGCGTGCCAACGGCATCCTGCACGGAACTCCCGATGCGCAGGTGTTCGTGGTCAACCTGCCGACCATTCGCGGGCTGTCGCAGTTCGGCGGCGTCGACATGTTTCTGCAGGCGCGCGCCGGCCAGACCCGCGCGGAGCTGGCCAAGGCGCAGGGTGCGCTGCTGGAGAACGCCGGAAAGGATCCGTCACTCACTGGAGTACGGCCGAATTCGCTGCCACCGGCGCCGCAGCTGTCGATCTCCGTCGATCGCGTGCAGGCACAGTCACTCGGCCTGTCGCTCACCGACGTCTACAACGCGATCTCACTGGAACTGGCGCCGGTGTACGTCAACCAATTCAGCTATCAAGGCCGCATCAAACGCGTGTTCCTGCAGGCGGACGCGCCGTATCGCATGGGACTCGACGCGTTTGACCATATCTATACACCGACCGGGCTGACCAGCACGAGCAGCTCGGGCGCCGCGGGGGGTTCGTCCAGCTCCTTGAGTGCCGCGGCCGGTGGCGTCGCGGGTTATCTCGCGCCTGTCAATCCGTCTGCCACCAACACCAGCATCGCACCCTACAACATGGTGCCGCTTTCGAGCGTGGTGAAGAAGAAGTGGGACGTGGGGCCGGTGGCACTACCCCGCTATAACGGCTACTCGGCCATCGAGATCGTTGGCAATCCCGCCACCGGCTACTCGACCGGTCAGGCCATGCAGACCATCCAAAAAATCATGGACAGCAAGCTCCCGCCGGGCTTCGCCGCCGACTGGACGGGCCAGTCATACCAGGAAATCTTGAGCGGCAATGCCGCGACCATGCTGCTGCTGCTCTCCGTCGTGGTGGTGTTCCTATGTCTCGCGGCACTCTACGAGAGCTGGTCGATCCCCGTGGCCGTACTCCTGGTGGTACCGCTCGGCATGCTCGGTATGCTCGTCTTCTGCAAGCTGAGCGGCACTCCGAACGACATCTACTTCAAGATCGGCCTGGTGACTGTCATCGGTCTCGCCGCCAAGAACGCCATCCTGATCGTAGAATTCGCGGTGACCGGACAGGGACAGGGCATGACGCTATACGACGCCGTGATGAATGCTTCCAAGCTGCGGCTGCGCCCTATCCTTATGACCTCGATGGCTTTTATCATGGGCGTGTTTCCGCTGCTGGTGTCGAGCGGGGCTGGCGCCTCCTCGCGCCATGAGATCGGCACCGGTGTGATCGGCGGCATGCTGTTCGCAACCTTCCTCGGAGTTCTCTTCGTCCCGGTGTTTTACGTGATCGTGCGACGGATCCTGGGCGACAAGCTTGATTTGGTCTCGCAGAGCATCTCCCAACATGGCGAAAATGATAGCGGCGAGCCCACCGGGACTGCGAATGTCTAGCAAACATTGGAACACGCCGGACTTGCGCTCGGCTTGGTCAGTACCGCGAATCCATAAATTCCCGCTCTTTTCTGCGTGATTTCGATTCCGTCCCGGGGTTTCAAGCGCAAAATGGCCGGCGCCCAGAATATGCGTCTCGATCGTATCCCGGTCCTTTTGTGCTGGCGTAATTGGCATGCAAGGCGTACTGAATGTCCTTGTTGCCCGGCCGATCCATCCCCCACTGAGCGTGCAGCCAGGCATCGGGACTCACGCGACTCGGGTCGCCGACGCCATCCAGTATTGTCTTTTCGTATAGGGCAGTTCGAACAATTCGCCCGCCTTGGCACGCATCTCCGGCGTGCGTTCGTTGTAAAGGCGTAGGAGTATCGCCCGCAGCTCGTCGGTGACGCCCTCCGAGATGCTCAAACGTGTAGTCGAATTCAGTTACGGCCGGAGTCGAGCTGTATCCGAATCCGGGATAGTCCAGGGCGATCATGTGTTATTGATCGTCCAAGAGTGGAATCAGGTCGCGAAACATGTGCGAGGAGGTGGGAAATCCATGGAGTAGAAGCACAGTGGGAGCGTCTCGAGTACCCGCCTCCCGATAGAAGATATCCAGGCCATCGACTGTCACCGTTCGGTAGTGCCTCCCGGCCGTGGTGGTCTCTGATGGGTAGTCGGTCATGGGTAACGCACCGTACAGATTTTGCCTAGATGAACGAGACTACCTTCGAAACACGGCGAGTTGCCATGAGGGATTTCTATAGGATTAGGAGCTCGATGCACAGCCCATTGCGGTCGACATTGCCGTACGCGTGAATCACCGGCAATGCCGGTCGCAATTTTTCGAATCCAAACTGCGGAACCGCGGGTCGGGGTTCGATTTAGCTTCGCGGGTGCAGATGGGTGACGTCCGCCGGCAAGTTGATCGTCCGCTAATGACGCATTCACCCAAATAATGGGCGTGAGCCGTCCGCGAGTCGGCTGTCGACTCAACGGCCTTCGCGTCAGTCAGCGGCCCCGCTGCGCCAACCAATTCGCTGCATCAGCTCGCGGAATTTCGCGTCGGAATGCAGGCCCGCGAAGGAGGGCTCGCGAGTCAGCTCGATGAGATCCGGGTTGTGCTCCCAATAGGCTCTCTCCAGCCATTCTAGCGCTCGGTGCTTGTCGTCGATCGCACCATAGACTCTTGCGACGTTGTACGGCGAAACATAGCGGTCATCCCTCTCGCCGAGCTCCCTCACGATCCTCTCCATCGCAAGCTTGTCTCCCATGACAGCGTGCGCCTGCGCCAGCCCCGCCAGAGCCTCGGTGCTGCCCCCGGAATGCGTCACCGCCTGCCGCATCGCATCGATGGCTTCCTTGAACATGTTCTTCTGCAGGCAGACGAGACCCGTGCGCAGATATGACACGTAGTGGGTGGGGTCGATTTCGAGCCCTCTTCGCAGGACTACCAGCGCCCCATCATAGTCGTGAGCCAAATAGCGGATCATTCCAACGGAGGCGTTGATCACGGAATTTAAGGGATCCAACTCCCAGCCGTGTTCCACTCTACCTACCGCTTCCCGAGTCCTGCCCATCGCCATGAGGTATTCCGCGTACCAGTAGTGTGCGATGGCATATCCGGGATCGAGTTCCACTGCTTGTCGAAATTCTCTCTCCAAGCCCACCCAATCCCAGTCGTGCAAGCGCACGTGGGCAAGCGACGCATAGCCTTCCCCGAGTTCTGGTTGTAACCGCACCGCTTGTCTAGCCGCAGCCTTGGCTTTGTGGAACGACTCGAGGGCGGGCGTCATACCTCGACAGGCGAGCATCGTATGGGCATCGGAGATGCCGTCGTAGGCAGCCGCGAAACTTGGATCGTACTGCAGTGCTTCTTCGAAGCATGCAATGCTCTTGCGTATGCCCTCCTCCGTGCGCTTGTACCAGAAATGGCGACCCCGAAGATACAGCTCGTGCGCCTGCGAATTGATCGACCGCGTCTTATTTGGGTCCAAGCGCCGCTGCTCATGCGGTGTCAACTTGATTTGGATTTCCCGCGCCACGGCCCGAGCCACTTCTGTCTGCACCTCGAGTACATCGTGCTGGCCCCGCTCATAACTCTGAGCCCACAGGTGCGATTCATCGCTGACCCGGATGAGCTGGGCCGTGATGCGCATGCGCTCCTCGACGCGCCGCACGGATCCCTCTAGAACATGAGACACCCCAAGCTCGCCACCGATTTGCGCGATGCTTTTCGTAGTTGACTTGAACTGCATCGCAGAGGTCCGGGCGATTACCCCGAGGCGCTCCGGGCTCAGGCGGGCCAACTCGGTGATCATCTCCTCGGTCAGCCCATCGCTGAAATAATCGTATCTCTCGCCTGCCGTGAAGTTTTCGAACGGCAGGACCACGAGCATGGTCCTTGCGACACCGCCGTCGTGTGCCCCGGATGCAAGCCGCTTCACCGACGCCACGAACCGGTAGCCGCGTTTCGGTAAGGTCTCGATGAAGTCCTGCGCCTTCGGACCCTCGCCAAGAGCCTTGCGCAGCAAGGAAATGTGGGAGGTGAGGCTTCCCTCCTCAACGACCGTGTCGGGCCACAGGCGCTGCACCAATTCTTCTCTGGTGAGTGCCCTGCCCGCGGCCTGCACCAGAGCGACCAGCAGTTCGGCCACCTTGGGGGGCAGGGCCACATGGTCACCGTCTCGAAAGAGCATCCCGCTCTGCACGTCGAGGCGGTACGCTCCGAACTCGTATTGATCGGACAACATCGCATGAGTCCCTGAGAACTTCATCAGAAAAATAGCAGGAGTCCCCAAGGACTACTAGCTGCAGGGGCCGGTACGCTCCGGCAAATGGCGTTCCAACTGAGGAAGGTGGTCACCGTGAAAAGGCTTTCATCTGCGGTTGCATTTGGGCTGCTGTCGATGATGATCCACACCGGCAGTTGCCGAGCCGACACCATCACCGATTGGGACACCAAGGCGACGGCAGCGGCCTCTGCCGCCGCTCTCGGCGAACGGGAGGTCACCATCGTCGATCTTGCCATGTTCGATGCCGTTAACTCAATCGAGCGACGTTATCAGCCATATCTTGAGCAGTTGCCGACTACGGAACCAACCTCCGCGGATGCGGCGGCGGCGAGTGCCGCGGCGACCGCGCTCGCGGAGCTCCATCCGGAGAGCGCCGCTAGCTTCAAGGCTGCGATGGCGGAGTATCTAGCGCACCTTAACGCCGCGCCGGAAGCGCTCGCTAACGGCGCACGGCTCGGGGAGGCCGTTGCGCTCAAGATCCTCGAGGCGCGCGTCGACGATGGCGCAACAGCAGTCGATTCCTACCGTCCCAAGACTAAGCCGGGTCAGTATGTCCCCACCCCGGTCATGGTGTGCTCTACCTGGGCAACCATGCGGCCGTTCGCTCTCGCCTCGCCGTCGCAGTTTCGGCCCGGCCCTCCCCCCTCGCTCAAGAGTCGTGAATGGGCGTCGGATTACAACGAAATCAAAGAGCTCGGCAGCAAGACGAGCAACAGGCGCAGCGCGCAGGAGACTGAAACCGCGCGCTTCTGGCTGATGACCGGCCCGCAGGCCTATCACCCGCTGGCGCGACAGCTGGTCCTCGAGCGGCATCTGAATCTCATCGACAGCGCGCGCTTCATGGCGCTGTTCGCGGTCACCCTGACGGACGCCTACATTGCCGCGTTCGACGCGAAGTATCATTACGACTTCTGGCGGCCGGTGACGGCGATCCGCAACGGCGATCTCAATGACAATCCGGCCACCGCGCGCGATGCGACCTGGCAGCCGCTCGATAACACACCCATGCATCCGGAATACCCCTGCGCCCACTGCATTCAGAGTGGCGCGGCGCGAGTAGTGCTGGAGTCGCTGGGTCAGCCGATGCCGGAACTCTCACTCACCAGCCCAACCGCGCCAGGCGTAACACATCACTGGTCGACCCTCGATGACTTCACGACGGAGGTGGCGAACGCGCGAATCTGGGCGGGATTTCACTACCGATTCTCTACCCGTGTCGGCACGGCCCTTGGGCGGCAGGTTGGCCAATATGTGGCCAGCACCATGATGCAGCCAGTCAGTAGGACGGCGCGGCGCTGAGAAGGGTAAGCCTAGTGGCCGGGGATAGACTAGTGATTTTTCCTGAGTTAGCACAAGATTGGTTCTGGTTCATAAGCGTCCGGCGACGCCGCGTAGATGAGTTGAGCTTCCATGTTTGACCTAAAGAAGACTGCCGGCACGTGGGGGCGGGGCATCGCGACCGCACTGCTTTGCCTCGCCGTGACTGCAGAGTCGGCCGCTGAACCCTCGGCGTTACCAGCGCTCAAGTCAGTGGCGGTCGAGGTGGATATCGCCGGCCTTCCCGCCAGCGAGCAGGCCGCGCTCGTCCCGCTCCTGCGGGCCGCACGCCAAATGGATACGTTATACATGCGGCAGGTGTGGCCCGGCACCCGCGCGCTGATAAGAGAGCGGCAATCCGCGGGAGCGGCTGCTGCGCAGCCGGAGCTTGATGCGCTGAATTTCTTCAAGGGTCCGTGGGGCCCGTCCGGGGCCCCATTCATCGGCGGGGCTCCGTCCGAACGGCCGATCGGCGACTTCTACCCTTCAGGTACAACTAAGCGTGACATCGATATCTGGCTTGGGACACTGTCGGAGCCCGACCGCAAGCGGGCTCTCGACGCCTTTACGGCCATCGAGCGCGGTCCGAACGGGCCATTTGAAGTGGTCGCGTATGGTCGTCACTACAAAGACGCTCTGACCGAGGCGGCTCGTGCACTTCGTGAAGCAGCGACGCTCACGCACGAGAAGACACTGAGAAATTACCTGACTTTGCGCGCTCAGGCGCTGCTGGACGATGACTACTACGCCAGCGACGTCGCCTTGGTCGGTCTCCAGGGACCGATTGATGTGGTGCTGGGGCCCTATGAGGTCGACGATGACGCCTGGTTCGGCGCCAAGACGGCTTACGAGGCTTCGATTGCGCTGGTGAACGAGCCCGCGACGCAGCGTATTGGCAGGATCGCTTCGCATTTGCAGGAGCTTGAGAACCATCTGCCCCTTGCCCCCAACCTACGCGGGCGGAAACTGGGTGCTGCCGCGCCAATCGTAGTTCTCGACGTGATCTATCACGGAGGCCTGGCCGGCGCCGGTGGTGCTGCGGCAGGTTACGGCCTCCCCAACGATTTGCGTGTCCTGGATGCTGTTGGGGCGCGCACTGGCACATACAGCAACATTCTCAAGCTGCGGTATGACAGCAGGTTCCGGCCCATAGCCGACGCAGTGCTCACGGACGCGGACCGATCGGCCTTGCGATTTGAGGACATTCGCGACGCGGTCATGTTTGTACGTATGTTTGACTCGCTCGGTCCACAGTTCGTCACGGGAACGAAACAGCCGATCGCCGAGGCATTGCGTGAAAACGCCAGCGTCGCGACCCAGATCCACTCAATGCTGCTGTCGCTCTGGGGTCACCGCTATCTGATCGAACATGGTTATCTCGATCAGCGCGAAACCGCGTCGCTCTATAGCGCGTTTCTGATTGAGGCACTGGCGCGCTACGGCAGCTTGGCCCGCCCCGCCAGTCGTGGCTCGACCTACGTGCTCAATCACCTTCTCGAGGCCGGTGCGATTTCTGCGAGTGCTGACGGGCGCCTCACGATCAACCGAGCCGCCGCCGACGCTGATATTGCCCGGGCAGCAATGGAATTCATCTCGCCCATGGCAAGAGGTGACGCGACTGTGGTCAAGTCGCTTCTGCAGCACTATGTAATAGTGACCCCCGCGATTCATGCCTTGTTGGCGCGGCTCGGACCCGCCGCGCTGCTGCAGCGCCCGGTCTACCGCACCGCGGATCGCCTGAGCCCGACCGACCGATAGCGTCGTGGTCATTCTTGGCACTGCGCGCCGCCTTCAGGTGCACCCCATGTGCCGCTGGGCGTTGGTCTACAATACGCGTCGAGCAATCCGTGATCGACTGGGGCACTTCGGGTCTTCGAGCCGGACACCAAACGAGAATTGCCGTTACGTCGTAATGGGATGGAAACTATCGCGAGGTCACGTCATGGATTACGGCGGTAGATCAACGCCGACGTTTCGCCGATTTCAATTAAGTGGGCTGTTGCTGGCGTCCTGCGCGGCCGCCGCCGTCACGGGTTCTGCCGTGGGAGGAGACGCGGGCTTCGGCTGGCCAAAAGACTTCGATCCTTTCAGCGGGCGCTCCACGGCGGGGCACCCTTGGCCTTGGGCTTCGCTCATCAGCATTTCTGGATCGTCCCCCACCATGATCGAGCGAATCAAGTGCTCGGAGACGGCGATGATCACGAAGCCCATAGAACAGTGGGGAGCTATTGGTGCCCGAACCGAACATCCGTGCTGGGATGGCGCCCGACCAGATCCTTGAGCATCAGTAGACTCTTGAGGTTTGTCGGCTGATCGGCCGTATAGCTGCCCGGTTCCACACCGTGATCCCA
>Ga0302324_100001683_pt1 | contig 53014 bp, 47 predicted proteins | sample Palsa_T0_1_FD_201949 | JGI IMG/M metagenome (GOLD analysis project Ga0302324, IMG submission 201949) | Peat permafrost microbial communities from Stordalen Mire near Abisko, Sweden - Palsa_T0_1 | ecosystem: Environmental > Terrestrial > Soil > Palsa > Peat permafrost | place: Sweden: Abisko...
CGCGGGGAACCCAGCACGGCGATCGGGCGGGTGACAGGACTCGTCGCGTACGGGTGGATGCGCTTTCGTTGAAGTTTGTTTGCGATAAGTCGATTCTGGACCAGAGACGAGCCCTACTTCAGCACCCACCTAGTACCTCCGAAGCGCCGGATCGGCCGCTGACGGCCCACCAGTAAGCGCCCAAACAAGACCACACGCTGGCTGAGCCGATTCTGGTACTCGGCGTCGTCCTCGCCTCGCCTCCGCCTACTTGTTACCCGCAGCCATTCGACGCCATACGTCATGAGTTCGGCAGCCTGGAGTGCTTTGATACGCCACCAAGACCAGTGTGATTCTAGAACGACATAGGTGTTGTGAATAGCGACCTGTTCGACTTCCTGTTGGTTCCAACGAGCCCTTACCGCGACGCTGCAATGGTGCGTCATACGAGTGTCCGCGTCGAGCCACACCTCGTAACCCCTGGAGCGAGCCCGGTAGCAGAAGTCGTAATCATCGAAACCACAGAACGTTTCTTCCGTCAACGGCCCGACGTCATCCCACACCGACCTCGGTATGAGGTGGCAAGCGCCGGAGATCCACGGCACAGCACAGGTTTCGGACTGGTCAAAGTACGTGCCGAGAAGAAGGCGACCTCGCCACTTTCTTGGCAGCAGGAGATGCAGGCGGCTTCCTTCGAAGACGAGCCGCCAGGGGGAGCAGAAGTGCTGGGCTGACGCCTGGACGCGGCCGTCGGCAAGCTCCAGCCGAGGTCCGACGACGCCGGCACGCGGATGCCGGTCCGCAAAGTCGCAGAGTTGGTCGAGGGAGCCCTCCCGCACCTCGACATCTGGGTTGAGGAACATGAGCCACTTCCCCGCAGTCACCTTTACGGCAGAATTGACGGCAACTCCGTAGCCGTCGTTGGAAGGACGGCGGACCAGCCGTACTTCCGGAAAGTCCCGAGCGACCATTTCCGCACTGTCATCAGAGGACGCGTTGTCGACAACGACGATTTCGAAGGGACGTGTCGGCGGGTAACGTCCGATTGAGGCTAGACAGCGACTGAGGTGGCTTGCGGTGTTGTAGCTGACGATCACCAAGCTGAGATGGGGAAGGCCGTTGGGGCCAGCCGTCGACACGTTGCCTCCTAGCCGACGCGCCGCACGTTAGCGCTGATCGCGGCGCGCAAGAGGCCTCGCACCAACGGAGCCGCCTTGGACGCATCGGGTAGCTCGCCCAGTCGGTTCAAGGTGCGCACAGCGGTCGCGCTGCAGAGGGGAGCCAAGAGCCGATGCCGGAAGCGAGCCGGTGGCAACAGGAGCCAATCGGCGGCATCGATTCCGGTCGACAACAGTTCTTGCCGCCGTCGGGCGTAGTTCTTCTCGCGGGCCATGAGACGCGCGAACGAGAACGGTCGGTCGCAGTTGATGGCGTTCCAATCGGGGTCGAACCAGACACGCAACCCATCGGATCGGATGCGTCGACCCAGCTCGAGATCCTCTCCACCCGAGCCGGACATGGAGGGAAGGAATCCTCCGACGTCGATGAACTCCTGACGCCGGCACAGCATCAGACCGGTGGCCATTTCGATGTCCTCACTCCGACTCGCCGGGCGAGTCTGGTCCTGTAGACGTCGCATCCAGTCCGCCGTTACCGTTCGTACCGAGGACGGCAAGAGCGTCTCACCGCAGACCCAAACTCGGTCCGGCGTGCCAGCCATCAGTTGGCGCAGGCGATCGCGCGTTGCGGGCGTCCACATGGTGTCGCTATCAGTGAAGACGATCCATTCGGATGTGGCGTGGCGCACGCCATTGTTCCGGGCCGGCCCGGCGCCCTGAGGCCTTTGGCGCACGAGAGTGAGAAGCTCACGGTCGGCCATCCGAATGGGCGGCTCGCTTCCGTCGTCCACGAGCACGGTGGGGCAGCCCAGGTTTGTCAGCGTGCCGACGACTTCTGCAACCAGGTCGTGCCGGCCCCGCGACGGAACGACGACGGTGAACGACGCGGCAGTGGTGGTGTGTCGCCCGGGTTCCACCGCGTTACCGAGTGTCGGCTCGCCGTAACCAGAAGGGCAGCCTCTCCGACGGACAGGCCACGTGATTGAAGGGAGTGTGAGCGTGGTCAATCAGCTCTTCGGTACTCGCCAGCTCATCTTCAGGGACCGGCCCCGCGAACGTGAGGTAGTAAAATAGATAGCCGAGCTCTCGGAGCAACTTCGACGTCTCGCCACGGTATTCGCCAGGAAGCACCTCCAAAAATATGGTGGGGCGGAAGCGTGACAGGACCCCGGTCATGCCCCGTATTACCGCGTCTTCCACCGATTCGACGTCAACCTTGATCACGTCAACCTTCTCCAGCCCCCACTCCGCGACGAACGAGTCGAGATCCGTGACCGTCACGGGAATGGCCCGATCAAGGGTCTTCCAGGCCGGAGCGAGGCTGGACGACAGGGGCAGGCCCGGTCCGCCCAGGTAAAAAGACGCGACGCCCCGTTGCGCACCTACCGCTGACGGGATGACCGTGACGGTGAGAGACGGGTTCAGGTCCAGATTGTGACCGAGCCGGGCGGCCACCCCGGGATGAGGCTCGAAGGCGAACACGCGCGCCGACCGGTTCTTCGCCGCGGCCAACAATGAGTAGTAGCCGGTATAGGCACCGATGTCGATGACGACGGCTGCGTCCGCCACGAAGCGCAAGTAGGGCGCAACGGTTTCCGGCTCGTAGCCGGCTATCCCCAGCCACCAAAGGCGACTGGTGATGTAGTCGTCCCCCAATGACCAGAAGTGGACTTGGCCAGCACCGGGCACGTCCAAGGTGACGGTTCCTCGATGGGGCAGATGCTTGATGAGCCAACTGGGAGGTCGGCCCCGAAACAGGGCACGCCCAGAGGAGGAGAGTAGCCAATTGAGGGGCTGTCTGTCCCGAAGAGAACGAAGGTGGGCACGGGTTCGTGGGGCCGGCGATCTCATCCTGCGAACCGCATTCCGGGAGGGAGTGATCCGATGTATTGAAACCGGTTGCCCCGGGCCGCGTGGGACGATTGAAGCCGCAGCAGGTGATCGGCGCCCCGGGAAACCCGGCGCAACACGTACAGCGCAACCGCACGGGGGTTGGGCAGGTCCGTCCGCGACAGGCGGCTGGGGGCTGGCCAGTCGACTTCGAAGACCTGGTAGCACTGTTCGACCAGGCCAGCGCGGCAGAACAACTGACGTTGGCCGTGAGCGGTGGCCTGGATCAGGTGGTACGGCGCCATCTCCACGGCGTGATCTTGACGCCTCCGCCCGGGCCGGACCACCGACGAGAAGAGCGATGGCCCCGCTTCGAGTGGTCCTTGCACCAGGAGCGTCCCGCCCGGCGCGAGTAGGCCGACGGCCTGACGAAGCCCGGAGGCGGGGTCGGGTAGGTGTTCGAGGACGTCGCCCAGGTGGACCACGTCGCCTGGGACGGCACCGTTGAGCTGGCTGCCGCACAGCACGGGACAACCGGTCGCGACGGCCGTCTGCTCTGCGACATCCGGATCGAGCTCGACCCCGTACGCCTTCCACCCGACTTCGACAGCCGCGGTGAGCAGCGACCCATCACCGCAGCCGAAGTCGACGAACGTGGCCGGCGGTCGGGCCACCAGCTTGGCGCGTACCCAACCGGCGTTCTTGGGCGAGTCGATCTGGTAGGTGTCGGGGAAGGCGGCGGCGTACTCGGCGCTGTACAGCTCGGCCAGCATCGCTTCAGGAGGCATCGGATCGCACAGCAGAGACCGGCAATCTTCACATCGTAAGTAGCGATAGGAGAAGTCACGCCATGCGAACAGCTGGCTGTCCCAGTCCTGGAGCTGTCCCCCGCACAACACGCAGAGTCCCATCGTCGGCGCTAACCGGCGCGCTCCAGGGCGCGCTGATAGACCTCCATGAGGGTCGACACGGCGGTATCCAGGTCGAAGTGGTCTTCGGCCAGGGCGCGGCACCGCGCCGGCGTATCGACATCCGCACACAATCGCTCGACGTCATCCGCAGCCCGGTCCAGGGCATCGTCGCTGTCACCATCGATGACCACCCCGCAGTCGTGTGTGGCCAGCAACCCCTCCAGGTCGCCCAGGCCGGCGTTGACCACCACCGGACGGCCAGACGCCAAAAACTCGCCCACCTTGGTCGGCATCGAGGCCCGCATGCTCACCCCCCCGTCGATCCGCAGCACACAGAATCCCACATGGTTGGACGCCACCAGACCCGGCATCTCCGCCTCGCGGGCGGCGCGAGGATCCACCCCCGCGTCGCGCAACACTCGGTCCCACGGCGACGGCCCAGGGATCAGGGCGGTCAGCTTGGCCGGATGTCGCCGCCGCAGCTCGTCTACCAGCCGGAGCATGAGTGGCACGTCGTAACGGCGGTTGAGGGTGCCGGCAAGGAGCAGCCGTAGCGGTGGTGCGGGGGGCATCGGCGACATGGCGAACCGGTCGAGATCGACACAGGTGGTGATGACCCGGGCCTTCTCCCGGACGGTGGGGCCGTGCCGGGCGTCCAGCACGTCTATTGCCGCCTCCGTCAGGGTGACGATCGCACCAGCGCGGTGAGCGGCGCCGCGCTCGACGGCCCGCATGAGCCGATCCTGGGGAGATGAGGGGCGCAGCAGTCCCAACGAGATGCGTTCATCGGCCCAGAGGCCGCGCATGTCCCACACCCAGGCCGGGCGGCGGGCCAGCAGAGCGGACCCCGCCGCGCTGTCGCTGCGGGCGTGGACCAGCTCCGCGCCGCGAAGGTAGGCCGCGCCCCGGACCAACCGGGCCAAGCCCCCCGTTGACCCGTCCCGGCCCCACCGGTGCGGCCGCCAACGCACGCCGGCCGATTCCAGGCGTTCGGCGATCGCCGGAGACGGCTCCACTTTTTCCAAAGAATGCAGCGTCACCGCCATTCCCCGGCCCGACAGCGCTTCCACGTAGGGCAGCACCTGTGATGCGCCGACCCCATGGCTCAGCGAGTCGACGGACAGGTAGGTGAGGGGCGGCACATCCATGCTGATCATTAATCCTACGGAGCGTCGCCGGGACGCTACAGTTTGTAGTCGATGGGCCACTCCTATCTGGTGACGGGAGGAAGCGGGTTCATCGGGTCACACCTAGTCGACGCCCTGCTGGCCCGAGGCGACCAGGTGGTTGCGCTCGACAACCTGTCCACCGGCCGCCTGGCCAACTTGTCCGCAGCCATGGACCATCCCAATTTCCGGTTCGTGCACGGCTCCGTGCTCGACGAGCTGATGGTCGACGAGCTGGTCAACACCTGTGACACGGTCGTCCATCTGGCAGCCGCCGTCGGGGTCAAACTCATCGTGGAGCAGCCGCTGCGCTCCGTGACCACCAACATCCGGGGCTCGGAGATCGTGATCGGCAGCGCCCACCGGTTCCGGCGCAAGGTGCTGGTGGCATCCACCTCAGAGATCTACGGGAAGAATGGAGCCGGTCCCCTGTCGGAGACCTCGGACCGGATCCTCGGGGCTACGAGCGAAGCTCGCTGGGCCTACTCCACGGCCAAGGCAGTCGACGAGATCCTCGCCAGCGCGTACCACCGGGAACGGGGCTTGCCGACGGTGATCGTGCGTCTCTTCAACACCGTCGGCCCGCGCCAGTCGCCGGCCTACGGCATGGTCATCCCCCGCCTGATCCGCCAGGCGCTGGCCGGTGCCCCGCTCACCGTCTTCGGCGACGGGCACCAGTCCCGCTGCTTCTGTCATGTCGCCGACGTGGTCCGGGCCCTGATCCTGCTGCTGGACCATCCCGATGCGGTGGGGGAGGTGTACAACGTCGGATCGACCGAGGAGATCTCGATCGTCGACTTGGCCCGGCGGATTATCGCTCGGACCGGCTCGCCTTCGGTGATCGACTACATCCCTTACTCGGAAGCCTACGGGATCGGCTTCGAAGACATGGAGCGACGCCTTCCCGACACCAGCAAGCTCCAGGCCCTCACGGGCTGGATCTCCACGTTCTCCCTGGACGACACCCTCGCCGAAACCATTGCCGAAGCCGCCCTGGAGAGCGTGGCCGCGACCGTCGCCTTCTAGGCCGTGCTGGCCATCAAGGACGGCGTCCGGTGACGCCGGCGTGGGCCCTGCCCCTGGTGGTATCAGGTGGCGTGGGGCTGGTCGCCACCCCGACGGCTCGCCGTCTAGCCCTCCGGACCGGTCTGGTCGACCGACCGGCCGCCCACAGAACCCATCGTCGGATCACCCCCTGCCTGGGCGGCATCGCCATCGCGGTGGCAGTGATAGCCGGCCGCCTGGCCCGGCCGACCACCAGGCTCGACGCCATCCTCACCGGCCTGGCCGCCGTGCTTTGCGTGGTCGGTCTCGTCGACGACGACCGGACGCTGCCCATGCTGCCCCGCCTGGGCGTCGAGACGGTCTGTGCCGTGGTGGCCGTGCTGGCCGGGCTGCGGGTCACCGGGACGGGGGTGCCGGGACTTGACGTCGCCGTCACCTTGCTGCTCCTGGTCGGGGTCACCAACGCCGTCAACCTCATGGACAACCTTGACGGTCTCGCCGCCGGGGTGACTGCCGCAGGAGCGGCCGGGGCGGGAGTCCTGGCCGGGCTCGGCGGCCATGCCGGCGACGCCGCCGATGCCGCATCCCTAGTGGGGGCGTGCCTGGCCTTCCTGGTCTTCAACGCCAGACCCGCATCCATCTTCATGGGTGACGCCGGCAGCCTCTTCCTGGGTTTCCTCCTGGCGGCCGTGGCCATCCGGGCCGGGGCACCCCTTCCCGAGCCAGCCAGCCTCGTCGTGCCTCTCCTGATCGTGGCCCTCCCCGTCGCCGACACCGCCACCGTCTTCCTGGCCCGCCTGCGGCATGCCCGCTCGCCTTTCCACGGGGGACGAGACCACTTGTCGCACCGTTTGGCTGGCACCGGAATGGGGTCGGGTGCGGCCGTCGCGGCGCTGGTCGGTGTCCAGGGAATCCTGTCCGGGCTGGCCGTGATCGCCGGCCGTCAAGTCGTGCCGCTGTGGGCCGCGGTCGTCGCCGCGCTCGTGATCCTCTCGACCGTGCTCGCGGTGGCCGTCCCGGTCCGCGTCTACTCGACTCACCCGGTGGGACTGCCGCGGGCGCTGGCGTGGGGCGCCCCCGCCGCGCTGGTCGTGGCCGGGCTGATGGCCGTGCCGGCGTTACTGGGCTTGCTGCGGGCCCACGAACCAGCCTTGGCCGGGGAGGCTGCCTTGGAGGACGCCGTCGCCGCCGCTGACGCGGGCAATCTCTCGCAGCTCTCGCTCGATTTGGCCCGGGCCAAGCAGGAGTTTGCTCAGGCCCGGACTGATATCGCCGGTCCGCTCGCCTCCGCGGGTCTCGCCTATCCGGTGCTGTCCACCAACCTCGACGCCGCCCGCACCATCGTCGGGACCGGGCTGTCGCTGGCGCAGATGGGGGGCCAGCTCACCTCCGCCCGCGACGCACTTCACCTCCAGGTCCGTGACGGGACCGTCACTATCGCCAGCCTGGCCCAGGCTGCCCCCGGGCTGCGAGCGGCATCCGTATCGGTCGCTGGCTCAGCCCATGACGTGTCGCGCCTGTCGCACGCCTACCTGCTGCACCCCGTCGCCCGCGCCCTGGACCGGCTCCAAGCCGCCCTGGTGCCCGTCCAGCATGACCTGAGTGTCGCCGCCGCCAGCGCGACCTACCTTCCCCCGTTACTGGGCGCCGACGGGCCCCGCCGCTATTTCCTGGCGGTGCAGAACCCGGCCGAGTCGCGCGGAACCGGGGGGCTCATCGGCAATTGGGGGATCCTGGTCGCGGACCAGGGCCAGGTGACCTTGCCGCGCATCGGTCGCCTCTCCCAACTCAATGACGGGGGCAGCCCGGACCGGACGTTGCAGGCCCCGGCCACCTACCTGGCCAGGTACAGCGGCTTCGACCCGGCCCAGGACTGGCAGAACGTCAACATGTCACCCGACTTCCCCACGGTGGGATCGGTCATCGCCAACCTGTTCCCCCAGTCAGGAGGGGTTCCGGTGGACGGCGTGGTGGCCGTGGACCCCGCCGCCCTCCAGGCGCTCCTGACCCTCACCGGCCCGATCCGGGTGGCGGGCTGGCCAGTGCCCATCGGGGCCGACAACGTCGAGGCCGTCACCCTGCACGACTCCTACCTGACCTACACCGACGAGACCCAGCGGGCCGACTTCTTGGGGACGGTCGCCCAGGACGCCATCGGCGCGTTCGGCCGGCTCGATCTGACCGACCTGTCCCGACTGACCGCGGTCCTGGCCCCGATCGTGAGCCAGCAGGATGTGCAGATCTACAGCACCCAACCGGCGGAAGAGGCCTATCTCGAGCAGGTCGGGCTGGCCGGGGCGGTGCCGCCAGTGCAGTCGTCGGCGGTGTCGATCACCACCCAGAACGTCGCCGCCAACAAGATCGACTACTACCTCCAGCGGTCCCTCGGCTATGACGTGACGCTCTACCCGGATGCCAGCGCCACCGGCGATCCCGCCAGGGCCCAGGTGGACGTCGATCTGACCGTCGGCCTGCAGAACACCGCGCCGGCCAGCGGGCTGCCGCCGAGCATCATCGGACCGTACTCGGCCCAGTTCCAGGCCGGCGAGGAGGCGACCTTCCTCAGCATCTACAGCTCGCTCGCGTTCAGCTCGGCCGCCCTCGACGGAACACCCACGTCACTGTCGTCAGGGAACGAGCTGGGTCGCAACGTCTACTCGCGGTTCATCGACATTTCCTCGGGAAAAAGGGCCACCCTGCGCGTGGCCCTGACCGGGACATCCCCTCTCCTGCCCCGCGGCTGGTACGAGTTGGACATCCCGCACCAGCCAGTCGTCAACCCCGACCAGGTCGTGGTGGACGTCAGGGTGGCTGACGGGTGGCGGTTGACAGGCGTGCGCGGCGGGGCCCTGGACGGGCCCGACCTGGTAACGGCCAGCTTCTCCCAATCCGCAGACCGCACGGTGTGGGTGAGGGTCGCGCCCGACGGCGGGTAGTGAGCTCGGCCATGCGGGTCCTGGTAACCGGCGGGGCCGGGTTCATCGGCTCTCATCTCGTCGACGCCCTGGCGTCGAGGGGTGACGAGGTGGTGGTGATCGACGACCTGACCACCGGCTACGCCGACAACATCCACCCGGCGGCCCGTCTGGCGGAAGGCGACGTGGCCGATCGGGACGCCGTGGACGCCGCCCTCGCCGGAACCGAGGTGGTGTTCCACCTAGCCGCGGCCCGGGCGGTGCTGCGGTCGGTGCAACAGCCCCGGGCTACCGACCGCACCAACACAGCCGGGACACTCAATGTGCTGGAGTCCGCTCGGGAAGCCGGGGTCCGCCGGGTGATCTCCACGTCGTCGTCGTCGGTCTATGGCGGGGCGGTCGTGGTCCCCACCCTGGAGTCCGCGCCGTTGGTGCCCCGGTCGCCGTACGCGGTCTCCAAACTGGCCGGCGAGCACTACGCCCGCGTCTACTGGGAGCTACACCGCATGGAGACGGTGTCGCTCCGGCTGTTCAACGTCTTCGGTCCCCGGCAGCGCCCCGATAGCCAGTACGCGGCCGTGGTCCCACTGTTCATCGACGCGCTGACCTCCGGCCACATCCCCGAGGTCCACGGCGACGGTCGCCAGAGCCGGGACTTCACGTATGTCGACGACACCGTGGCCGCCTACCTGGCCGCGTCACAAGCGCCGGCAGAGAAGTGTGCGGGGCGGGTTTACAACGTGGCCGGCGGGCGGGAGTACAGCCTGCTGGAGCTGCTGGCCGCCCTGGAGACGATCCTGGGGGTCCACCTTCCGCCGCGCCACGTCGACGCCCGCCCGGGCGATGTTCGCCGCAGCCGGGCCGACTGCGCGGCGGCGGCTACCGGACTCGGCTGGGTGGCGAAGGTGGGCTTCGAGGAGGGACTGGCCCGCACCGTCGGCTGGTTCGTCCAGCGGTGATCGCAAACGCGCCGCTTTTTGTTACGGACCCTCACGGGCGTGGGTCAGGCGCAGGTGGCCGCCCACCCCTGGCAGACGTCGCGGTGCTGATGGTTGCCGCCGCGATCCGCAGGACCCGCCTGCTCCGGGCCGCCGGCCCGTCCTCGCCCGGGTCGGCCATGCCCCTTGGCGGCCAGGCGGCCCACCGGAGGGACGCCGCGGCTCGGATCGGGTCGGCGAGGCCGAGGGCCAAGCACATGCCCACGTAGTCGGGGCCGGTGGCGGTCGCCGGCCGGCCTCGGGGCAGGAGCCACGACAACCGCCGGGCCGGCACCGACCGGATGAGCGGCGAGGGACGATCCAGCAGCCCCAACCGGTCGGCCACCCCGAAGGCGTAGTCCACGGTGTGATGCACCCCGAGGACACGGCTCAGGGCCGCCACCTGATTGGCCATCCTCGGTTCCGCCCAGGCCGACCAGGCGGCCGCCAGGTCGGCCACCATACGGATCTCGGTAAAACCCCCCTGGGCGTACTGGGCCGCGAGGTGGATGACGGTCAGGGGCCGGTTGAAGACGGCGACGGTCATCCCCGGTAGCTCGAACGGTTCGACGTTGGCGAACACCGTCTCCTCGGAGGCCGGGTAGAGCACGGCTGGGAAGGGGGACCAGTGCAAGTCGATCGGAACGCCTGCCGGCCCGGCCAGGACCACGGCCCGATGCGCCTTCAGGCGGGCCGCCACTTCCTGCGGCGAGCGGGCGTGGTAGCCAAGGTCGCCCAGCGACTCCGTGGCCCGGGCGACGTCACGTCTGCGGACCAGGAGGTCCACGTCGACCGGCACGCCGCGGGCGTCGAGCCGGCCGTAGATGCGCCGGGCCAGCGGGGTCCCCTTGAGGACGACGGCAGGCACGCCCGCGTCGGCCAGGGCGCCCGCGGCCGCCACCAGCCGGGCCTCCATCGCCAGGGCTGCTGCCACCACCGCGGGCTCCCTCCGGGTCGAGGTCGATGCGCTCACTGGGCCCGGGCCAGAGCCCGGCGCGCTTGCACGCCCGACGCAGCGATGCACACGTTGGCCAGCGCCGCCGCCTCATGCGCCGGGAGCTGCTCCCTCGATACCCAGGCCGGGTCGAGCACCCCGTCCAAGGGCTCGGGGATGACCGTATGCCAGTCAACCTGGGGCGCCGAGCTCCCCGAGCGGGTCCAGTGCCCCTTGTCGCTCCGGCCCAGATGACGGGCGGGTACGTCGCCGGCCAGGGCCTCCCGCAACAGGCGCTTGGTGCCGGGGCCCACCAACTCGGCGGGGTGGCACTCGTAGGCGAGCTCCAGGACGGGGCGGGCGCGGAAGGGGATGGATCGCCGGACACCGACAGAGCTGGTCACCTCCCAGTTCATGGTCAGCCAGCCGTCGTGGTCCGACCACAGCGTGAGGAACCGCCACGGCGCCGGTTCCTCGCAAGCCTGGCGCAGGCGCTCGCTGCGCCACTGGTGGTACTCCTCCCGCACGAGCGGGGCCACGAAGCCGGGCAGTTGGGCCGGCCAGGAGATCCGGGGCCGGCGCAGCCGCCACAACACCCTCCAGGCCGCCCAGCGCAGGAGATCCTTGGGCCCGGTGGGTAGGCCGCGCGCCAGCCCGGCCGGGCCGGTGACGGCGGCCCAGTCCGGCACGGTGAGCAGCGAGCCGCACACCTCGTCGGCGTATTCCCCGCCCACCAGCACCCGCACGTCGGCCTCCGCCGTCAGCCTGGGCAGCACGCACAGGGCGGGGTGCAGCACGGGCACGCACACCCGCGGCGCCTCCAGCGCCAACTGGTAGCGAGCGTCGCGGTCGAGGGGCAGGATCCACTGCCGCTCGAAACCAAACCGCTCGCCCAGCGACCGGATGTAGCCCAGCTCGCGTTCCCTGGTGGGATCGCCCTCCGGCGGCACGAACGAGACGGAGGACAGCCGCCGCCCGAGGGTGCCGCCGGCCAGCGCCCCGACGCACGACGAGTCGACACCCCCGCTGAGGGTGAGCAGGTTTCCGCCCTCCGGGTCGAGGTCTGTCCCGAGCCGGTCCAGCAGCGCCGCTCGCAGCCGCTCGGCGTGCTCGAGGGTTGGCGCCGTCGCTGGCCGGCGGGGCCAACTGTCCGGCCGGGGTTCGAAGTAGCGGACCAGCTCGATCCGACGGCCCGGCGAGAAGGTCGCCGCGAACCCGGCGGGCACCGCCACCGTGTCGACCAGGAAGCTGCGGTCCCATGGCCGCAGGCCGAAACCGGCGGCCCAGATCCCCCATACCAGGGGTTCGAGGCGGGGCTCGTCGGGCAGGTACCGGACGAGGTCCCCCACCCTCGAAGCCACCGCGGCCCGCCGCCGCCGGGCGAAGACGTGCAGAGGCACCAGGCCGCCACACGATCGGACCGCGGTTGCCTCCCCGCCCGGCCCGAACGCCACCAGGCCGAAGTCGCCGGGCAGCGAAGCCAGTTGGCGAGGGCGCTCCCGGGCCAGGGTCTTCACCGCGGCCCGACCTTCTCCCCCGGGGTAGGCATCGAGCACCGCCGCCCGCCCCTCGACGAAGGCCAGCCCCGACTCCCGCACCTCTCTAGAATCGGGGACCGAGCCGGGAAGGGGGGCCGCGGCCGCCACCCACCCAGCCGCCGGGCGCCACACCACCGCGAATTCCGCCGAACCCTCCAGCGCCGCCTCGACTCCAGCCACTACCTCCGGGTCGGAGTCCGCGAAGGCGAACAGACTCGACAGCGGAACTCTGTCGGCACTGACGCTAGCGGTCACATCGCCAGCCCCAGGTCGGAGAGCAGTGCAGACGCTCCCTCGACAGGGTCGCCCTCCAACGGCAGGCTGACCTCGAACACCGGAACGGCGCGGCTCACCGCCGCGCAGGCGGCCAGATGGGAGCCGGCCAGGTATCCGCCGCTCAGCCCGGCGAGGCGAGGGTTGCTCAGCAGGGCGACGGTCGCCGGACCCCCCTCCAGCCGGCGGAGCCTGGATGGTGCCGAGGTGCGACGCGCCACCACCGCCGCGTGCAGCTCCGGCCGGGGTTCCGAAGACGGAGGGGGCGCCACGCAGATCCGGCCGTCGGCCGAGTGCGACGAGGCCGCCGTGGCCAGGCCCCCGTGCCGGGTCAGGCCCGCCGCATCGGGCCGCAGCCGGATCGACCGGCCGCCCGGGAAGCACCAGACCCGACCGGACTCCGCCTCGACTCGCAGGACGTCGTCGGAGAGGTGGCGGGCCCCGGCTGCGCAGGCCGCCGCGGCCAGGACCGACTTGCCCGCCCCCGATACGCCGAGGACGGCTACCGCCCGGCCCGCGACCTCGACGGCGCTGGCATGCAGCACCAGCCGGCCGGCCAGAGTGAGCACGCACGCCATCGCTCCTCCCGCCACCACCACCGGCACCAACCCGTTGTCGCCGCGGGGATCGGCTCGCACCTCGATGCTGGAGAGCGCCGGGTCGATGTGCGCCTCGAGGAGGCCGGGGTAGGCCAGGACAAACCCGTCGGCACAGGCGCGGAGCGACGAGAACGTCCGGCCCTCGGCCCGCACGGCCGCCAACTCTCCCGGTCCGGGTCCGAGGTCGGGGACCTGACGGGGACGCCCGAGGGCCACGGTGATGTCTCGGTTGTCGCCATCCCCGCTGGGCGCGTCGAGGGGGAGCTCCGACCGTACCCGCAGTCCGTGCAGGAGATAGGTCGCCCCGCTCACGCCGGCCGGTCGTCCCCGTTGAGCAGGCCCCGGACGATCAGGTCGTCCACCAACTGCCGGAGATCGGCGGCCAGCAGGGCTCGATCGACCTCGTACTCCTGGACGAGCTGCTCTTCGACGGCCTGGAGGTCGCCGGTCTCGCGGATCAGCTCGAGAGCCCGCGTGGCCACTCCGTTGAGCTGGAAGTAGCGGCCCGACTCGAGGTCGAGCACGACCGCTTCCCCGTCGATCACCTCGTAGACGACCTGGTCGGACACTCTCAGCGCCGTCACCTCACTTCCCCGGAGCAATTTAGACCGGGCGCCGGCTGCGTCGCGGGTCTCGGACCCGACAGGCGACGAGCGGCGCCGTCATGGCGCGTCTACCTTCAGCCCCCGCCCGGCCAGATTCGGTACACTTCGGCGGGTACCTGGGAGGTGCGTCCGGTGAGCGCCACCGAACCGTCCGACGAGAGCAGCAGCGGACGTCGCCAGTACGAGACGCCCCGGGTGGTGGACCTGGGGACCGTTGCCGAGCTCACCCGGGGCACCCACACAGGGAACGTCCACGACACTCTCATTATCAGCCTCTGATCCGCTCCGGTGCGGCTGACGCCGGGTTGGGCCCGGTGCCGCCCGGTGCCGGAGCCGGTGGAGGCTCAGGCGAAGGCAGGCCGCGCCGCACCCGAGCCCGTCCGCGCCAGGTCCCAGAAGCCGTAGGTGCCGGCGTCGATCAGCTCTCGACCGGCCTCGACCACGGCGCCGAGAGCGACCCACGCGAACGCCGAGCCCACCGAGATGCGAGCGACTCCGACCGACGCCAGCTCGCTGACCGCCGGCGCCCCGGCGAGGGCGAGCACGTTGACCGGACGATCCAGGCTCGACACGACGCGCCGAATGTCCTCCAGTACCGTCAACCCCGGCGCGTACAGCACGTCGGCGCCGGCCTCCTGGTAGGCCTGGAGCCGGGCGATGGTGTCGTCCAGGTCGACTTGGCCGTGCAGGTAGTTCTCCGCCCGGGCGGTCAGGACCAGATGGACGTCGCCGGCGTGCGCAGTCTCGGCCGCGGCGGAAACCCGCTCGCGTGCCAAGCCCAGCTCGTAGATCGGGTCGTCCGGGTGGCGGGTGAAGTCCTCGATGGAGCAGCCCGCCAACCCGGCCCCGATCGCCAGCCGCACCGTCGTCGCCACGCCGTCAGGATCATCGGCGAAGCAGTTCTCCAGATCGGCGGACACCGGAACGTCGACCGCGGCGACGATCGACGCGGCGTGCTCGATCGCTTCGTCGCGCGTCACCGACCCGTCGAGGCGGCCGAGCGTGGCGGCGAAACCGGCGCTGGTCGTTGCGAGCGCCGAGAACCCGATGGCCGCCAGGAGCTTGGCCGACCCGGTGTCCCACGGGTTCGCCAGCAGCAGCGGGCTGGGCCCCCGGTGCAGGGCCAGGAAATGGGCGGCTCGGTCCGCTGGGGTGGGCATGTGGCGATGCTAAGTGCCTTCGCCGTGCGGCCGGAGCGTTTCCCGTCGGCGAGCGGTCGCTTTTGTGGGGCGCCGGGTGCGGCTCCCCTAGGATTCGCCGGTGCTCGCGCTGCTCACCTTCACCAGCTTCGTCCACTCGTCGGGCTACCTCGCCATCTTCGTGCTGTGCGTCCTGCAGTCGTGCTGCGTTCCCACCTCATCCGAGTTGACCCTCGGTTATGCCGGTTACCTCGCCTATTCCCACACGCTCAGCCTGCCGGCCGTCATCCTCGTCGGCGCCTCCGGCGAGCTGGTCGGCGCCTACCTGGCCTGGATCATCGGCCGCTTTCTCGGTCGTGGTTTCGTGGACCGCTTCGGAAAGTATCTGTTGCTCTCGCACGCCGACCTCGACCGGGCCGAGGCCTGGTACGACCGCCACGGCAACTGGGGTGTCTTTGGCGGGCGTCTCCTGCCGGTCGTCCGCAACTTCGTGGCCCTACCCGCCGGCGTGGCCGAAGTACCTCTCGTGCGCTTCGGGATTCTCACCGGCCTCGGCAGCCTCATCTGGGACGGGGCTATGGCCCTCATCGGCTACGAAGTCGGCTCCAGCTGGCACAAGGTGATGAAGGGTTTCAGCGACGCCGGCTACCTGTTCGGCGCAGCGGCGGTCATCGTCATCGCGGTCTTCATTGTCCACCGCTACCGGAGTTACCAGACCGCGACGGCAGGCCCGGCATCAGAGGACACCTTGCCGGTGCCGGAGGACCCGGTCAATCATCGTCCGCGACCTTGAGGGCCTCACCGAGGCGAGCATCCACGCTCCAGCGCTCCGGGGGCCGATGGTGCTCGCCGGCCCACGCGATCGTGAAGGGGTCGCTACCGACTCCCGAGAGCAGCTCGGCGCCAACGCGGTCGTGACCGAGATACAGGCCGATTCGCTGGCGCCAGACGGGCCGGTCTGTCGACCGTCCTCGGCGACGCCGGCGATCGGTCGCTGGGACTTCTGGTCCCGCAGATCGACAATCCGTCGTCCCCGACCAACCGATGAGGTGCTCGCGTCCAACCGCCATGGCGGCGACCGTCACCCCGGCCCGGGCCCATGTGCCGAGGGCAGCCTCGATCTTGCCGACGTCGTGGAGGAGGGCGGCGGCGACGACCTCCCGGGCCACCGGGAGGTCGCCCGTCGCCTGGTCGAGGTCGGTGAGCGTTCGCCGGGCTACTGCGACGGCGTGGCGCCGGTCGGCGCCCGACATGCGCTGCCACAGGGTCCGCTCCCCCGGGAGCAGGTGCTTTCGGGCCCATAGCTCATCGCCGCGGGGCGGGCCGACGGGCAGCAGGGAGCCGACAAAACGACCGACCAGATGGCGGATCGAGCCGAACTCGCGGGGGGAAGCCATGGCGCAAGGATGGTATCTGTCCGCTGCGACGGGTACTGGTCGTAGGCTCGGCAGCCAGTGAACCCACCACATCGCCCTCAGCACGGTGCCCTGCCGGGCACCTCGGCATGATCAGCCTGGCCGCAGTCTCCAGCGCCTAGACGGGCCCTGCGTCGCTCTTGGGCTCTACCGGGCGATACCGTGTCGCCATCTGCGGCCTGGAGCCGACATCGGCCCGGTGCCTCCATTCCCCCAATATGAAGCGGTCATGCCCAAACCCTTAGTCATTGTCGAATCGCCCGCCAAGGCCAAGACCATTTCGTCGTTCCTCGGCGGGGACTACCACGTCGAATCCTCGATCGGGCACATCCGGGATTTGCCTCGCAACGCCGCTGACATCCCGGCGGCCTACAAGGGCGAGCCGTGGGCCCGCCTCGGCGTCGACGTCGACAACGACTTCAAGCCCATCTATGTCGTCTCCCGTGACAAACGGGACCAGGTCAAGAAACTAAAGGCCATGGTCAAAGACGCCAGCGAGCTCTACCTCGCCACCGACGAGGACCGCGAGGGCGAGTCGATCGCCTGGCACCTGCTGGAGGTCCTGGCGCCCCGGATCCCGGTGCGGCGGATGGTCTTCCACGAGATCACCCGGCCGGCTATCGAGCGGGCCGTGCGGGAGTCCCGGGACCTCGACCGCCGCCTGGTCGACGCCCAGGAGACCCGCCGCATCCTCGACCGCCTGTACGGCTACGAGGTCAGCCCGGTGCTGTGGAAGAAGGTCATGCCCGCCCTGTCCGCGGGGCGGGTGCAGTCGGTCGCCACCCGCCTGGTCGTGGAACGGGAACGGGCCCGGATGCGCTTCGTGTCCGGCTCCTTCTGGGATCTGAACGGGGAATTCCTCCCGGACAAAGAGGGGCCGGTGCCATTCGGCGCCTCCCTCGTGTCGCTGGACGGTCGCCGCCTGATCACCGGAAGGGACTTTGGCGAGGACGGTCAAGTCAAAGCCGGCGACACCGTCCGGCTCGACGAGGATGGGGCGCGGGGGCTGGCGGCTCGCTTGGCCGACTCGTCGTTCGCAGTGCGCTCCGTCGAGGAGAAGCCGTGGCGGCGCACCCCCCATGCACCATTTATGACCTCGACCCTGCAACAGGAGGCCGGTCGCAAGCTGCGTTTCTCCGCGGCGCGCACCATGCGCGTGGCCCAGGATCTCTACGAGGCGGGCTACATCACCTACATGCGCACGGACTCGACCACGTTGTCGGACGAAGCGTTGAACGCGGCCCGTTCCACCGCTCGTTCTCTGTACGGCGCGCCGTACGTGCCCGACCGACCCCGGCGCTACGACAAGAAGGTCAAGAACGCCCAGGAGGCGCATGAGGCCATTCGACCCGCCGGCGAGACGTTCCGAACCCCCGAGCAGACCGGGCTGCACGGTGACCAGCGCCGCCTTTACGAGCTGGTGTGGATGCGAACGGTGGCCTCGCAGATGGCGGACGCGGTGGGCCAGAGTGTGGTGATCCGACTCGGGGGTGTCTCGACCGCTGGCGAGGACGCGGAGTTCGGGACCAGTGGACGGGTCATAACCTTTCCAGGGTTCCTACGGGCGTACGTGGAAGGGACCGACGACCCCGACGCGGAACTCGAGGACCGTGAGGTGCGGCTGCCGGTCTTGGCGGTCGGTGACCCGTTGGCCGCGCTGGAGTTGGCAGCCGAGGGCCACTCGACCCAGCCACCGGCCCGTTATACCGAGGCGTCGCTGGTCAAGGCGCTCGAGGACCTGGGGGTGGGACGGCCTTCCACCTATGCCAGCATCCTCGACACCGTCGAGAGCCGCGGCTACGTGTGGAAGAAGGGCACGGCCCTGGTGCCGTCATGGACCGCCTTCGCGGTGACTGGCTTGCTGGAGCGCTACTTCGGCGAGTTGGTGGATTACGGGTTTACCGCCTCGATGGAAGAGGACCTGGATGAGATCGCCCGGGGCGGTCAAGAGTCGGTGCCGTGGCTCACCCGGTTCTATTTCGGCAATGGCGGGGGGCTGGCCGGCTCCGGAGGCCCCAAGCAGAGCCCGGGCCTCAAGCGGATGGTGTCGGAGCACCTCGGCGAGATCGACGCCCGGGAGATCAACTCCATCCCGATCGGCGGGGCGGATTCCGGAGTGATGGTCAGGGTGGGGCGGTACGGACCGTACGTGCAGCGGGGTGACGACGAGCGGGCCCCGGTTCCCGAGGACCTGGCCCCTGACGAGCTGACCGTGGCCCGGGCGCTCGAGCTACTGGAGGCGGGATCCACAGAGCGGGAGCTGGGCGTCGAACCGGTGTCGGGGTTGCCGATCGTGGTGCGCTCCGGCCGCTTCGGTCCCTACGTGCAGGTGGGTACCGCGGAGGACGTGGCGCCGGGACCCGCCGGCGGGAGGCCCGCCACGGCCTCCTTGCTGGCCAGCATGAACCCCGCCACCGTGACGTTGGAAGAGGCCCTGCGCGTCCTGTCCCTGCCCCGGGTGGTCGGCGTCGATGCCGCGACCGGCGAGGAGATCGTGGCCAGCAACGGGAGGTACGGCCCGTACCTCAAGCGGGGCACGGACTCGCGTTCGCTCGAGTCGGAGGAACAACTCTTTACCGTCGGCCTGGATGAGGCGCTGGCCATATTCGCCCAGCCGAAGGGCCGTCGGGGCCGAGGCGCCGGGGCGGCACCGTTGCGCGAGCTCGGCCCTGACCCCACCTCGGGAGCGGCCATCCTGCTCAAGGACGGCCGGTTCGGTCCATACGTTACCGATGGGGCCACCAACGCCTCGCTGCGAAAAGGCGACACGGTTGATGGCATCACCCCCGACCGGGCGGCCGAGTTGCTCGCCGACCGCCGGGCCGCGGGGCCCCGCCCGCCCCGCTCCCGCCGCACGGCTGGCGCCGGCAAGTCGGCCGGCACCACCAAGAAGGTGGCCGGGACGGCGAAGAAGGCCGCGGCTGCCACGAAGAAAGCCGCGGTCGCCACGAAGAAGGCCGCGACTGCCACGAAGAGGGCCCCCGCCCGTCGAGCTGCCGGCGTCACCAAGAAGCGGTCGGTGGACTGACGCCTCGCCGCGGCCGGCTGATCGCCCTCGAGGGAGGCGAGGGCACGGGTAAGTCCACCCAGGCGGCGCGCCTGGCTTCGGCCCTGGGGGCGGTGCTGACCCGCGAGCCCGGTGGCACGGTCACGGGTGAACGCATCCGCGCCCTCATCCTCGACCCCGGCCTCGTCGGTCTCGACCCGCGCGCCGAGACACTGCTGTTGCTGGCGGCTCGGGCCCAGCATGTCGCCGAGGTCATTGCGCCTGCCTTGGAGGCGGGGCGGGACGTGGTGTGCGATCGGTTCAGTGGCAGCACGGTCGCCTATCAGGGCTACGGGCGGGGGCTGGACCCCGCCCAATTGGCGCGGTTGTCGGCCTGGGCCAGCGCCGGCGTGGAGCCCGATCGGGTGGTGCTGCTCCGGACCAGCGGGGCGGTCGTCGCCGGCCGCCTGGCGCGGCGGGACCAGGGCATCGACCGGATGGAAGGCGAGGGGACCGCCTTTTTCACCAAGGTCGACGAGGGCTACGCGGCGCTGGCCGCGGCCGACCCCCTCCGGTGGCGCGTCGTCGACGGAGGGGGGACCGAGGACGAGGTCGCGGCCCGGGTGGTGGCGGCGGCCCGGCCTGCCGACTAGTCGGCGCCGGCGGCCCCGCTCTCGGCTTCCGGCCGGCGCCGGCGGCCCCGCCCTCGGCTTCCGGCCGGCGCCGGCGGCCCCGCCCTCGGCTTCCGGCCGGCGCCGGCGGCCCGGCCCTCGGCTTCCGGCCGGCGCCGGCGCCATTCTCGTAGGACTTCATGATTCTCGGCGTCAAATCGTGCACTAATCATCATGATCTGAGGCCAAGAACGTCGTGTTCCTACCAGAAGGCTGAGTGTGGTATCATGAAAAGCTATGAAACCTAATGAAGCAAGGGAACTCCAGGCTCGGTTTCGTAGCCAGCACGGGTTGGCGACCGAGAAGAGCCTGCGCCTGCTCGGGGTGACGTATGCCGAGCAGCGGCACCGCGTCCAGACCGGAGAGTGGGACTTGCCGGCGCCGGGGGTGGTTCGCCTGGCCGGGTCGGTTTCGACCCCCGAGCAGGCGCTGCTGGCCGCGTGCCTGAGCGCGGGGACCTCCGGGGTCGGTTCGCACCAGTCGGCAGCCTGGATGTGGGGTCTGCTGGAGCGGGTGCCCAGTCGGCATGCCATCACGGTGGCGCGAGGCGTGACGACGCGCCTGCATGGGGTCGATGTCCACCGCCCGGTCGACTACCCCGCCCACGTGGTCACGCTGCGCCACATCCCGTGCACCGATCCGCTCCGCACCCTCGTCGACCTGGCGGCCGTGAGTTCGGATCGCACCCTCGACGACGCGGTAGACAGGGCGTTGGCGCACAAGCTTCTGACGCTCGAGGCGATCCAGGCGGAGATGAAGCGCCTGAGCCGGCGTGGTCGCCGGGGGGTCGGGAAGATGCGGGCCGCGCTACGACGCCGTGGTTTCGTGGGTGCACCCCATCCGAGCGTGCTGGAGAGCCGGACGCTGGCGCTCTTGCGCCGGCACCGGATCGAGCCGATCTCTACCGAGGTCCGCATGGGTCCGGACGGCCGCTATCGGATCGATGTCCTGATCGCACCGGGCGTTGTGATGGAGGTCGACGGGTACGCTTACCACTCCGATCCCGAGCAGGTGGCCGAGGACAAGCGCCGGCGCAATGGGATCCGTCTGGGGGGCGCCCTCCTGCTCGATTACACCTGGCGCGACATCACCTACGACGGGCGCCGGGTGGCCGCCGAGGTGCGCCAGGCGCGGGCGGAGCGCGCTGCGGTTACGGGTGACGCTGCGGTTACGGGGTGACGCTGCGGTTACGGGGTGACGCTGCGGTTACGGGGTGACGCTGCGGTTACGGGGTAACGCTGCAGTCACGGGGTGACGCTCATTCCCTGGTCTGGTCGGGTCGAGTGGTCACACCGCGGTGGCAGAATGAGGCCCGATATGGGCGAGCTCTACGCGGACGTCGTAGGCCAGGACAAGGCGATCGCGGCCCTCGAAGCAGCGACCGTGCGGCCGGTCCACGCCTACCTCTTCGTGGGTCCTCCGGGCACGGGGAAGGCGGCGGCGGCGACAAGCTTCGCGGCGGCCCTGTTGTGCCCGGCTACTCCGCCCGACGGCACCTGCGAGACCTGCCGGCGGGTGCTCGCCGGCATCCACCCCGACGTCATCAACATCGAGCGGGAGGGGCCGTACATCACGATCGGAGCGGCGCAACAGGTGACCTCGCTGGCAGCGACCAGTCCGTTGGAGGGGGATCGCAAGATATTGGTCCTGCACGACTTCCACCTGGTGGAGGCGGCCGGGCCGGCGTTGTTGAAGACGATCGAGGAGCCGCCGGCGTCGACCGTCTTCATCATCCTGGCCGAGCACGTACCCTCGGAGCTGATCACCATCGCCAGCCGGTGCGTCCGGGTGGACTTCGACCCGCTGACCCCCGTGCAGGTGACCGCCGCACTGGAGGCGCAGGGGATCGACTCGTCCCGGGCCGTGGAGCTGGCCGCGGCCTCAGGTGGCCGGCTCGACCGGGCTCGGTTACTCGCCACTGACCCGGACTTCGAGGCTCGCCGGGCCGCGTGGCGGGCGATCCCGGGCCGCCTCGACGGTACCGGTGCTACTGCGGCGCTTCTCGCCGACGAGTTGCTCGGCTTGCTGGACTCGAGCGTCGAACCGCTCCGCACCCGGCACAGCGCGGCGCGCGCCGCCCTCGAAGAACGCAACGCCAAGGCCGCCGAGATCACCGGCAAAGGTGGCGGTCGAGCCGGTGGACGGGCGGCCAAGGCCATCCTCAACGCCGGGGTCGGGGAGCTGGAGGATCGTCAGAAGCGGGAGGTGCGCCGCCAGCGGACCGACGAGCTGCGGGCTGGACTGGCGACGCTGGCAGCTGCGTACCGGGACCGGCTGCTGGACGGCTCGGTCCTGTCGCCGGCCGCTGATTCCACCCATCCGGGCGGTCCGGGCTTGGCCCGCCGGCGCCGGGCGGCCTTGGATGCCCTCGGGCACATCGACCAGCTGGGACGTGACCTGATTTACAACCCTGCCGAGCTGCTGCAGCTGCAGGCGCTGTTCACCAGGCTGGGTCGGCCCGGCTCGCCGCCAAGGAGGTGATTATCGACTGAGCTGCGAGCCGCGGGACGCTCAGCGCCAGAGTCGGTCCGTCACTTCGGGCGGCCAACGGTACGGGTCGAGCCCATGGGCGTGGAGGAGGGCGAGGGTGATGCGGTCGATACCGAACGCCACGCACGAGCTGTGGGCCACGTTGCCGCTGGCCGTCTCTATGGAAAAAGAGGAGCCGAAGTGATCCTGGGCATAGTTGGCCGACATGATGGCCGTCGGCTTCTCGGTGGGGTAGATGGGGGTGACGCCCTCGATTTTCAAGGCCTCTTCGAGTTGGGTGTTGGCGAGGATGGTGCCAAGCCGCCCGAAGAAGGGATCGTTGGCCGGGACGGCATCCATCTCGAGTCCGAGATCTCTCAGCATCCGTAGCCCGTCGGCCAGTCCGGAATCGCGGTGGGTGACGGCCATGTCCGGATCTCCCACGCACACCAGCTCGTGCATGCGGAAGGTTTGCATTCGTGTGGGGTCGGGGCTGGGCTCGTGACGGAAGCAGTATCCCTGGATCTCGAACCACCGGCCGGCCTCGGGAAGGCGTCCGGTGCACAACGGGTACAGGGCGTGACAAGCGGCTGAGCAGACGACCACTTCGGCGGGCTTGAGGATCTCCGACCAATCCCCGTCAGCTTCATAACGACGGACGAGCTCGGTGTGAGCACGGTCGTTCCCCTCGAAGACGTGGAGCGACCCCATGAGGTCAGGGAAGGAGCTGAGGTAGCCGGTCCGGTCGAACGTGGACCGGGCCAGCACGGGTGGGAAGTGGACCGCCTCGAAACGGCCTACCCCGAGCCGGGTGACCGACGCCAAGACGCCCTCGACGATTCGTTCATAGGCGGCGGACTTGCCGTACACCCCGTCCACAGAGGTGGGATGGAGGAGCCCGGCCGCGAACAGCTCATGGCGGAACTCCACGAAGGCGGTATCTGAGCTCGCGCCGATGCCGATGGTCTCAGCTGGCGTTGTCACTGGCCCGTGGCGATTGCGAGCGGCGTCACGCCGACATCCGTTCTGACAGCAGGATTGAGATGGCGTCGCCGATGGCCGCCAGCGACTGGAACGTGCTTCTCCGGAGCATCTCCTCGGGGAACTCGATATCGAAGACGTCCTCGAGCGCAAGCATCACGTTGACGTTGGCATGCGAGGTCATACCGGCATGGAAGAGGTCCTGACGGTCCGAGACGGTCCCGACATCCGAACTCAGATGGCCGTGGGCGCCCACGATACGACGAATCTCGTCATCCATGTTGCTCGTCATCCGAAACTTCGATTCCTTGTCGAGTTACCTCGGGTCGGCCCCCCCGAGACGAGTTCCCGAGCGGGGGGTTTGATACATCTCTCCGGGATCCGGTTACTTGACCCTCGATCGAGTGTTGACCGGCCCGAGGAACCTATCGAAGACGTGCCGGGTCAGTTCCTCGACTGCGGTCTCTCTCGATTTCCGCGTCATCAGGCCATGGTCAAGGTCCGGAACGACCCGCACCTTCAACCGGCCGGTAGTAGTCAGCCGACTCAGCCTGCGGGCCGAACCGTATTGCAGTTGCCGCGCCTCGTACTCGCCAAGGAGGTAGAAGCTCACGACGTCACTCGCGATCAGTTCGTCCAGCCATCGAGCCGGCCGGCGGGGCGACAAGAGGTTGCGGCAGAACCACAAGGCATTCGGGTAGCGCTCCATCAGCGGCCAGAGCGCGTGGTTCCGGCTGAACGCGGTTACAAACCCGTTGCGATGGCGAGCCACCCGACGCCGAGCATCCATCGGCTGCGACGCCTCCATCTCCGGTACCGAGAACGAGAAGGTCGGGTTGAGGGCGCATATGCCACGAGGTTTGAGGTCGAAGGCGCTGTCGATCGCTTGATACGCCGACGAGCACAGCCCGACAAGTACGACGTCGGAGGGATCGTGCGGTGAGACATGCTGGGCCATCTGACGTAGGTCATCGAAGTGCTCACGGGTGCGCAACATGCCGCGCTCTTGGTCGTTCCAAACACCACTGTCGCCGAAACCACTGAGTTCAAACCGAACCGACCGAAACCCTGCCTGTGCCCATTGCCGGGCCAGCAGAACCCACAACCGGTTGGGTCCGATCCGGTGCTCGTTCGAGGAGTTGATGAGCAATACGGTCGGCCCGCCGTTCCACTCGAGCGGTTCGGTGACGATGCCGAACAGATCGGCAGTACCGGTCCGGAATGCCGACTCAGCGAACGGCAAGCCCTCTCCGGCGGCATCGCACCACACCTCTGAGCGCAGACCACGGACAGTTACCGGCGCCGCCTCTGCAGGTGCGGCCCCGGTCAGCCAGGTACTGATCGTGTCAATCGCTCGCTCCGGCACGATCTGGTCCGGCGGAGGGCGGTCGAGGAGGTCACTCTGACCGTCGGCCTCGCCCCATTCGACGTCGTGGTCGCCCAACCGCTTCCGCATGCGCTCATCTGAGGGACGATCGGCTCTTGTGAGGCAGAGGACCTTTTCGGCCAGGTGCCCTGTGGTTCGGGCGAGGGCCACTTCGCGAAGCGCTTGCACGGTATCTGTGGCCAAGACGAGACCCGGCAGCTCGATGGAGCCGTCGTCTACGTCCGTGGCTCCAAAGGACAACAGAGCCAGCGCTCGTTGCTCAGCGATGTACGCCCGTCCCGCCAGCGGATCCCACAGAACCAGGGCGTCGACGTCCTGGGTCCGTTCGGCCACCATGGCCGCCAACGAGGCGCCCACGCGCATACCTACCGTTGCCGTCCACTGCACACCGCAGCTCCTGATCAAGCGGAGGGCGTGCTCTCCGCTTCGTAACCAGGACTCGACCCGATCCGGATCGTCATTGCTGCCGGCGGAGTCACCGGTGCCGTCGTAGTCGAAACGTATGGCGGCGAAGCCTTGGCTCGCGAGCCGCTCGGCGAGCAGCTTGAGGGCCGGATAGGCCAGGCGGTAGTCATGCCCCAGAGGAGGAAAGATCACGACCCCGCCGCGTGCCAGTCGCCCCGCTGGCAAGTGCAGCCACCCGAAGAGCGGCCGCTCTTCACCGAACCACCCGGAATGAACCGTCGGGTGGTCATCCTGTCTGAGCGCCGAGTCGTCTGGCGTCATATGCCCCGCTTTCGAGTCGAGGCAGAGCGTACTGCCCGACCAGAACCCGTTGTCGCAAACTTCTGACTACCTACCGCCACGGGGACCCCTAAGGCTGATGTCGGACACGGGTCACGACCAAGGTTTGACGTACTTGATCTCCTAGCACTGGAGCGTCCTGGGCCGACCCGACACCTAGACGAGTTGACCGTGAGTCGATTGATACACGCGGTCAGGGCGGGCCGCGCTGGTCATCGCCCAGCCGTACGCGTCTCTTACCCACCCGGTGGAACGCGTATCTGTGAACGCGGGGCGCGCTCCCTATAGGTAGCCCTGGGGGTGTAACCCACCTCCCCAGGCCCACAGGGAGCTGATCTCCATGACGCCTGCCGCCGCCGTCTCAAATCACCCGGACTGGAAGTATTTCCGCGACCTCGGCCGGCTATTCGAGCACGAGGCCGGCTGCGCCACTGAAGCGCCGCAGAAGTCTCGCTACTACCGGCTCGCCGGCAACAGCTATCGTCGCTCGGCCGCGCTGGCCCAATACGACCTGCAGGACATCATGGTCAGCGACGCGGCGCGTTGCTACGACGCGGCGGCCCCGCGATGCGTTCAGGTGGCCGGATAGTTGGCGCGGCGTCGGTGAAGGTGAAGTAGATGGTCATCGCGGCCGGTCCTGACACGCTTGAGTTCTTTGACCGTCGGTCCGGGACGCGACCAGACGACGAGGGCGAGCGGAGGCCCCTCCGGATCGGGTTCGTCAACAACATGGCCGACGCCGCCTTCGAGGACACCTACCAGCAGTTCGCCGACCTGATCCGGAGCGGTTCGGATCGGTTCGCATCCGACATCCGCTGCTATTACATCCCGACCGTTCCCCGTAGCCCGGACCTGCTGAACGCGGCGTCCGTGCGCTACCGAGATGTGGAGCACCTCTACCGTGATCCCCCCGATGCTCTGGTCATCACCGGGATGGAACCCCGGTCGAGCGACTTGACCGCTGAGCCCTATTGGGATGAGCTGGCCCAACTCCTACGGTGGGCAGAGGCAGCAGTCCCCTCGACCCTGCTCTCCTGCCTGGCTTCGCATGCTGCCGCGCTGGCGCTGGATGACATCACCCGGTCGCGCCTTCCGGCCAAGCAGAGCGGGGTCTTCCGTCAGGAGGTTGACCGAACGCATCCGCTCGCCGGCGGTCTGGGAGGAGCGGCGGCCTTCCCCCATTCCCGCCTCAATGAGATCCCCGCCCAAGCGCTCACGGCCCGTCGCTACCGGCTCGTCATGGCCTCGCCACAAACCGGCTGGACGGTCGCCACCCGGGAAACAGGGGGCCGCCTACTGATACTCCTGCAAGGTCACCCCGAGTACGGGGTCACGACTCTGCTGAAGGAGTACCGGCGTGACGTCAGGCGGTTCTTGGAGGGCTCGCAGGAGGCACATCCGGAAATCCCGATCAACTATCTGGACCGCCCTGGCGTGGGGCTCCTGGAAGCCTTCCGCACCAGGTGCGAGAGCCCGTTCCGAGCTTCGGGTGAGGCTTTCCCCTTCCAGGCCGCGGCCGACCACATTCGGGCTCGGTGGGACGACTGGTCGCGCCGACTCTTCGTCAACTGGATCGCGGACGCTCGTCTGCGCTCGGCCCTGATCGCCTCTCGTCGCTGAAGTTGTTTCGACGGGGTCAGCCGGCGCCACGGTCGGATTCGATCAACTCCACCAGCATGAGGTTCGAACGGATGAGGAACGCCACCTGCCGCCCGTCAAAAGCGATAGCTGGCTTCGGATCTGAGACCACCTTGGCCCCTGTAGCGCTCAACATTTCGATGGTTTCGGCGAGATCAGTGACTTCGTAACCAAGGTGGTAGAGGGGGCTGCCATGAGCCAACCAGGGTTCGAGGACATGTGAGCCCGGGAGGGCTTCGAGCAGCTCGATGCGAGCGTCGTCGAGGAGCATGAAGAGCCCCTTGATCCCTTGCAGGGGGTCGGTGAAGACCGGGCCCTCGCTTCTGTACCCGAGCCCGGACCACCAGCGCATTTCTCGCTCGAGGTCTCGACAGGCCATTCCAGCGTGGTGGAATCGCATGGACGTTACATCTGGTGCTGAGGTCGGGCGGAGGCGGCCGGGCTGGCGGAGGCCTGGCCCCTCGGCAGGTTCTCGTCCATGTGTATCAAAAGGTATCACTGGCACCTCGATAGGGCTACTGTGCGCGATGAGACGATCGCCATCCATGGCGGCTATCGCGGCGACGACACCCGGTCGGTGGCCGTCCCCATTTATCAGACGGTCGCCCATGATTTCATCGATGCCGACCACGCGGCGGCCTTGTTCGATCTGGTCACTCCCGGCTTCCACTACAACCGGATCAACAACCCGACCGTTGATGTGCTGGAAAAGCGCATGGCTGCCCTGGAGGGGGGAGTGTCGGCCGTGGCTCTTGCCTCTGGCATGGCTGCGGTGCGCTATGCCGTGCGCAACATCACCGCCGCGGGTTCGAACGTGGTCGCCGCCCCTCAACTCTACGGAGCTACCTACACCCTGTTCGCCCATGTCCTGCCGGAGGAAGGGGTCGAAGTCAGGTTCGCGGTAGACGACGAGCCGAAGTCCCTCGAGGCCCGGATCGATGACGCCACCGCCGCGGTGTTCTGCGAGTCGATCGGGAACCCGGCTGGCAACATCGTCGACCTGCCCGCGGTCTGTGAGATGGCGCACTCCCATGGAGTACCGGTCATCGTCGACAACACGGTCGCCACGCCCATCCTGCTCAAGCCCTTCGAGCACGGCGCGGACGTCGTCGTCCATTCGCTCACCAAGTTCGTCGGTGGTCACGGGACCACGCTCGGCGGTCTGATCGTGGATGGAGGTCGCTTTCCCTGGGGTGAGCACCCTCGACGGTTCCCCATGTTCTCTCGGCCCGAACCCGCGTTCCACGGTGTCGTCTACGCCAGTGACCATCCCGACAGCCCGTACGCTGTCCGTTGTCGCACCGTCGGCCTACGCAACGGCGGGGCGACCCTTTCGCCGTTCAACGCCTTTCTGCTCCTGCAAGGGCTCGAGACCTTGGCGGTCCGCATCGAACGACACGGAGCCAACGCCGAGGCCGTCGCCCGCTGGCTTCAGAAGGACCCGCGAGTCGCATGGGTCAGCTGGTCCGGCTTCCCGGACCATCCCCATCACCAATTGGCCGAGCGACTGTGTTCCAATCGCTATCCATCAATCCTGACGTTCGGGGTGATCGGTGGCTACGAAGCTGGGATCCGGTTCTTCAACGAGGTCAAGCTGTTCAAGCGGCTGGTCAACCTGGGCGACGCCAAATCGCTTGTCAGCCACCCGGCATCGACCACCCACCGCCAACTCACGCCCGAGGAGCAGGGTCTCGTCGGGGTTAGTCCTGACATGATCCGCCTCTCGATTGGCATCGAACACATCGAGGACCTCATTGCAGATCTCGACCAGGCGCTCGAAGCAACTCTCCCATGAGTGTCAATGGTCAAGCGGGACACCGCCATGACTCCCTGGCCCTGATTCTCCGGCACGCGGCCGACCGACCCGACGCGCCCGCGGCGAAGGACGACGCAGAGGCCCTCACCTACGGTCAACTCCGCGAGCGAGCGGTGGCCTTCGCCTCGGGGCTCTCGGCTTTGGGAGTGGGTCCCGGTGACAGGGTGGCCCTGTGGTTGCCCAACTCGGTCGCATTCGTGGCTGCCGCCCTGGGGTGCCTATGGATTGGCGCCTCGTTCGTACCTCTGTCCGTGGACGACCCCCCGGCGCGTCTGGCCCGCATCGTCGACGACAGCGATCCGAAGATCATCGTGGGCCGAGACGACGCGGCAGCTCCCGTTGGGTCTTCCCCCAGACGCACCGCAGACGTCCGCACCATTCTCGGTCTGGCGGGACCGACCCCGGAGAGGGCGACGGATCCCGAGCGGGACGCCTATCTCATCTACACATCCGGCACGACCGGGGTAGCCAAAGGGGTCCGGATCCCCGAGCGGGCCTTCGGTTGGGCGATTGTGGCGACGGAGAAGCTACTCGGCCTCGACCCGACGACCCGGTCCTTGTGTGTGTCGCCGTTCTACTTCGACGGCTCCTATGGGACCTTGTTCCCCACCCTGGTAGCCGGGGGGTCGGTCTCCATTCCGAAGCGGGAGGAGCTCCTATTCGTCAAGCGCTTCTACCGGGCAGTCCTGGAAGAGGGAATAACCCATACCGGTTTCTCGCCCAGCTATCTCCGGCTCGTCCTCTCCTCTCCCAAGCTGCCCAGCCTCGGGAGGAGCCGTCTGAGAACCCTGGGCCTCGGAGGGGAGGAGTGCCTGACGCTGGACTTGGCCAGGCTCTGGGATGTGCTTCCTGGTCTGCGGATCTTCAACCGGTACGGCCCCACGGAGACAACCATCGAAGTCACCACCCACGAGGTCGACCGGGCCACCATCTCCTCGGGCCCGGTTCCGATCGGAGCGCCTCATCCCGGCGTGAGCTTCTACCTGGTCGGTGATGACCAGCGGGTCATCACCGGCCGGCACGAGGTAGGCGAGCTGTACATCGGGGGCAACCAGCTCATGCGAGGTTATTGGGGCGACGACGCCCTCACCGCGAAGGTACTGCGCGCCGACGTCGTTGCCGGCGAGACCCTGTACAAGACCGGAGACCTCGTCTATCAGGACCAACACGGGCAGTACGTGTACGTCGGCCGCTCCGACGACGTCGTCAAGCGAAGAGGTGTCCGCATTTCCCTCGACGAGATCGCCCGGGTCCTGCGAGGGGTGGAGACCGTGTCCGGTGTGGTGTGCGTGCCGACAGACTTCGAAGGCCGACTCGGCGTGGCCGCCTTCGTAGAGGCGGGCCCGGAGATAAACGTGCCGGCGCTGCTCCAGGCCGCGAGAGCCCAGGTGCCGGCCACCATGCTGCCCGATGAGATCTTCATCCTGGGCTCCCTTCCCATGACTACCTCAGGCAAGATCGACCGGGGCGCCCTGTTGACCGCAGCCGGGCGAAAGAGCTGGCGACCGAGAAAGGAACCGACGTGGTCGTGATGGCGGGCCTGCTCTCGCGACGAGGAGACGACGGCCGGCGCTCACGGCGCTCGGTGCGGCGCGGATTCGGCGGTGTGGGCAGGGACCCGCAGTCCTTCGACGATTTCGCCGACAGATACGATCGGCGCGATGAGCTGACCGGTGGCTGGATCACCGAGTGGCTCCACGGCATCCTGGTTGGGAGGGGCGGCGAATCGGCCGTCGACCTGGGTTGTGGCACCGGGCGGGTTGCGGCCGAGCTCGCCGGGCACTACGAGCACGTGCGGGCCGTCGATCTGAGCCAATCCATGATCGATCTCGCCCGCCGTAAGCGCCGAGATCCACGGATCACGTTCGAGCAGGGCGATCTCACCGAGGTCACCGGTCAGTACGACCTGGTGGTGAGCGTAATGGCGCTCCATCACGTTCCCGACCTGCCGGCCGCCCTGCGGCGGATGTCTGAGCTCGCAACTCCCGGAGGGCTGGTCGTCCTGATCGACGCGGCCAAGGACCCGCCGCGATCGCGGTGGCACCTGCTCTACTGGAACCTCAAAGCCCTGATTGGTGACATCGGGCAGGCTTTCGAGAAGTTCCGGCTGACCAGTGACCTCAAGTGGATGGACCATCTGGTGAGCGACCGCTTGCTCAGCCCCGCCGAGTTCGTGGCCACTTTCCAAGAAGCGCTGCCCGGGGTGGTCATCACGCCGGAATCCGGCCTGTACACCGCGGTGTGGCAATGTCCTTCCAACGGCCCATAGTGCCGGCCGGAACCGCGGCCCGGGCCGACCTGGCGCGGCTCGGACACCGCAACCTGATCAAGTTCTGGCGGGAGAGCACTCATTGGGGTCAGACCGGCGAGTTTTGCGAAACCGACCGGATGCTGCTGTTCGCAACCGGGTCTTCGGCCCTGCCCGGATACAACGGGGCCTTCCGCCTGGTGCCGGACGTCGCGGCCAGGGATCTCCTGGACGCATCAGATGACTTCTTCCTCTCTCTCGGCCGCGGTTACTCGATCAAAGTCCGGGACACAGGTGAGGACGATGACCTGCGGGCCGGCTGCAGGCAAAGGAGGATGGTCTCGTTCGGGGCGGGAAGCGCGGCGATGGCCCTGAGCGGGCGCCCCCCGGCCCATGTGCTCCCGCCGGGTGTGGACATACGAGAAGTGACCACGGAGGCGGACGTGGCCGCCTTCATCGGCGTCAATCAGCTGGCCTACAGCTCCTACGGCACACCGCCTGAAGAGGTCGAGGCGATGTTTAGCCGGCCCGCTGGCCTGCTGGCCTCTCGAGCGGTTGTCAGTGTCGTTGCCAGGTCCGATGGTCTCCCCATCGCCGCGGCGCAGACCTTCCTGAGCGATGGAATCGGCGGGATCTACTGGGTTGGCACCGTCCCTGAAATGCGGGGCCGTGGCATCGGCGACTGGGTGAGCCGGGCCGCAACCAACACGGTGTTCGACCGCGGTGGTGACGCCAGCATCCTGCAGGCGTCACCCATGGCGGAGCCGATCTACCGCGTGATGGGCTATGAGACGCTCTACCGCTACCAGACCTACGTTCGGGTGCCGCCTGCGAACGAATCCTCGTGAGCGCCCTGACCGCAGAGCGCGCACAGCACCAAACCATCCACGCTCTCAGCAGTATCTGCGCTCTCTTCTAGTTGCAGCCAGGCCGGCGCCAGGATCTCCTCGGCGCAGGCTTCGGCGTCCGTGAAGGCTCGCACCCGGCTCCGGGGAGACGGAACGTACTGAGTGAAGTAGCGGACCCCCTCGGTTAGCGAACCAAAGATCCAGATCCGTCCCTGTACCTCGGCGTGGCGACCGACAGGGTGCGATTGGCGGGTGAGGTCGATGCTCCCGACTTCGACGTCGCCATACCGGCAGGATCGGATCCGGCCCCTATCGGCGAGTTGCCGCAATAGAGGTGATCTCGTTCTTTCTACCGAGGGCTCGGGGAGGTGACCGCACACCAGATGGTCCACCCGCTGGACATGAGGCCGCATGAGGCGGGTGGAGCGGATCACGAATGCAGCCTCTTCGGCCGGTTCCACCGTAGGGGACGGTCCGAACGGGAGCCGGACCACGTCCGCATCCATCAAAGCCAGCAACTCGCGGACCCGCCTGACCGGAGGGCCGGCGACGACCGCCTTCACCCGGTTGGACAAGAACGACTGGAACTCCAGATAGGACTCCAGAGCCAGTCCTTGGAAGTCAATGACCGACCGCATGGTGTCTCGCAGCACCCGAAGGGTCTCGTACGCGGCCTTGACCGGGCTGACGGCCACTTCCATCACTGCCTCGGCGACGTCCGCCTCCACTAGTCGATAGATGCTGTTCTCGTAGTCTTTTGCCGACAGGTAGAGGTGATCAGAGGACTCTCCGAAGAGGTGACGCTCCGGGTCGAACTCTCCGTAGCGCGTTGCGTACGCGTCCACGGCGGCGGCGAAGCGGCCTTCCGACCACGCCTTCGCCAACACTCGTGTCACCTCGTCCACGGCTCGGGGCGTACCTTCGGCGATGGCGGCGCTCTGACGGTAGAAGCGGACCTGCATCTCGGCCAGTACGAGGGGCAGGAAGTCTCGGCGAAAGTCGACCGCACCGCGGACCGGAACCCCGTCCTCGCAGCCTCGCAGACTGGCCGCCGCCGCCGGGGTGCAGATCACCGGCACGTAGTCGCCGGTCGGGTCGCTGGCGCCGAGTGGTTTCGCCGCGTACGGCTGCCCGCTCCGTGAGAAGAGATAGATCACGGGCTCCCGCCCGCTGCATCGGTAGCGGAGACGGCCTCCGCATTCCTGGAAGGTCCCGCCCCGTCCGGTCGTGAGGGCAGTAACGACATCCAGGGCGACAAGTCCGAGGCCCGATACGGCGACTGCCTCTCCCGAGGTGATTACCGCGTCGTACTGTCCGACAGGGTAGGGAGGCAGTGCGCCGGACACGACATCTGCTTGCGGCTCGTCCGGCGTATGGCCGGTCGTCAGGATGACGTGGTCGACCAGGAGGGTGCGCCCGTCCGCCAGGTGCACCAACTCCCGTCGGTCAAGGGCGGGCTCGATGTCCACCGCGGACGTGGCGTGATGCACCACCGAGACGTTCGGTGGGCAGGTGGCGACCAGCTCACGGTAGGACCATCCCAGCCACTCGCCCATCAGCCGTCGGGGCAAGAAATCGTGGGGAGTGATCTCCCGGCCTTCGTCGGAGATCCGGCATTCGCTGCCGACCCATCTATAGCCTTGCTGCCGAGCCCAGGCGTAGAGACTCTGCACGTAGGGTTCCGTACCGGGCTGGGCCGCCGTCGGGTGCATCACGTGCTGACCGCAGGGCGTGTTGAGCGGCAGGTAGTCGGGGTCGTCGAGCGAGAAGATCCCCGCGCCTGGCACGCCCGGCTCAACGACGTGAATAGTCACGGAGGAGCCGCGGCGGCGCGCCACTGTCACCAGTCGCTCCAGAGTCGCCAGACCCCACGGGCCGAGCCCGACCACCGCCACCTCAATGGTGTCCGACCCGTTTCGGGAGGTCACCCGGATCGGGGCGAGGATGCTTCGGTAGGCGTCTTGTTGTGGACCGGCCTCCACCGCCAGGTGATCAAGCGAACCAACGATCCGCCGAATCTCCTGATCTATTCGCTCGCTCACGTGGCATTCCTCCGCTGACAAAGAGATCGCCACATACGTGCTGATACGGGACGAGCCCGGCCGCCCCGATCATCGAGACGAAGTGAGAAGACCGGGTCGTCCGGTGGTGACCGGGTGGTCTCCCGCCATGTATCAAACGGCTGCCGGGCGCGCTCGATCCCGTTGTGATGCTGCACAGCTGGGCGGATTCCGCCCTGGATCTGCGGGAAAAATGGCGCCGGGATGCGTCACTGCCCTTGTCCGGGCGCGTCAACAAGGCGCGGGCCATCATTGCCGACCGGGCGAGGGCCAGCGTCTACCTCCGCCGGGCCGAGGTGGGTGCCCGAGTCCGCGCCATTGGAAAGTCTTTCGTGATCAACGAGGGTACGCTGATCATCGGAGACGACTGCATCCTGCGATCAATCGTTGCGCCCATCCATATCTACGTGGCCCCCGGCGCGACAATGACGCTTGGTCGAGACGTCCGCATCAATTCCGGCGGTACGTTCGCGGCGCTGTCGCGAATCGAGATCGGTGACCGCGTAGAGATCGGGCCTCACGTCACCATTATGGACAACTCGCTCCACGACCTCTACGACCGGAACCTGGTTCCTGACTCCAAGCCGGTCATAATCGAAGACGACGTGTGGCTGGCGTCGAAGTGCACGGTGCTACCAGGAGTGCGCATCGGCCGTGGAGCGGTAGTGGTCGCCCACGCGCTCGTCACTCGGAATGTCGAGCCATTTACCGTCGTCTCGGGCGTGCCGGCGGCGCCGGTAGCTCGACTCAATCCGAAGAAGTTTGCCGTGGCCGGAGAGGGCTGATCGCAGTCCCTCGGTTTGCGTCGTGGTCATGACACAGTCGCGACACCGGGCTGACCGGACCCAGCCTTCTACACAGAAAGGGAATTGACAATGGTCCTCGAGGAACTCGTGGCCGAGGTGCTAGAAGTCGACACGTCGGCTTTGGACGATACGACTTCTCCCGCGTCGCTCGACCGCTGGGACAGCCTGGCCCATGTAGTCCTGATAACGACGGTTGAGGAGGCGTACGACGTGATCCTCACCACGGCCGAGATGCGACAGGCGAAGTCGCTTGGAGAGCTGCGAAGGATCCTCCAGAGCAAGGGGGCGGAGGTGTGACCCTGCTGGAGCGGCGGCTGGCATGGCGGGATGTCATACGGTCAGAGCGACCCGCGGAGTTGCGGGTCGCGATCCTGGCTTCGTTCACGGTCGATCCTTTGGTTCCCTACCTCGGGCTGGCGTTGGAACAAGCCGGTTTGGCTGCCGAGTTGCACGTGGGACCGTATGGCCAAATGGCCCAGGAGTGTCTCGATCCGGCTGGGTCCACCGCGTCGTTTCGACCGGATATCGTGGTCGTCTGGCCTCGACTCGAGGACCTCTGGGCGGCCAAGCCCCTCCCCCTCACAGACGCCATCGATGCCTACATCGACGATCTGGACGACCTGGCCGCCACCGCTCTCAGCACGCGGCATTGGGGGTCGATCCTCGTCTTCGTATTGCCAGCCGTCCCGGAAGTTCGCCCGCTCGGCGTGGGCGATGCGGGCAACGCCCGGGGCGTGTTCGCGGCAGCTTGTGCGGCGCGCGAGGCCGTTCGGTCTCGGCTGGCCTGCGCTCCGGGCGTGCTCGTTGCTGATGCTGAGGAGGTCGTGCGTACGCTCGGAACCGAGAACGCGCTGGACTGGCGGCGGGCCGCCATCGCTCGAATCCCTTATAAGGAAACGACCTTTGCGGTCGTAGGAGAGCGGATCGCCAGGCTGATATCCCTATCCCGACGCGGCGCCAAGAAGGTCGTCGCCGTAGACGCCGACAACACCCTCTGGGGTGGCGTGGTTGGCGAGGATGGAGCGGCCGGCATCGATCTCCTGGACAATGGTATCGGCGAAGCATTTCGCGACTTCCAGACGTACCTCCTCGAGCTGCGGCGCGCTGGAGTAGTCCTTGCGCTGGTGAGCAAGAACAACGAGGCCGACGTGTGGGCGGCTTTTGAGCGGTCGGAGATGAGGCTCCGACCCAGCGATCTTGCGACATGGCGCGTCAACTGGGACCCGAAGTCCACGTCAATCGTCGATATCGCCGCGGACCTCAACCTGGCCACCAGTGCCATCGTCCTCATCGACGACAGCCCGCTCGAGCGCGCCGAGGTCATGACCGCACTGCCCGAGGTGGGGGCCGTCGAGATGCCGTCCGATCCGGCATTGTGGTACCAAACGGTCGCAGCGAGCGGCCAGCTGGACCGTCTTCCCCCAACGGACGCAGACCTGACCCGCGCCGACTCGTATCAGCAGGAAGGCGAGCGACGGGTACTTCGACAGAAGACGTCACTCGCGGAGTTTCTCTCCTCGCTGGATCTACGGGTCGAGGTAGCCCGGCTGCAGTTGGTTGATGTGTCCCGGGCCGCCCAGCTGATCGCCAAGACCAACCAATTTACCCTCGCGGGCCATCGTCACTCCGACACGGAGTTGATCGCTTGCCTCGAGGACCCTCGCTATGAGCTCCGCATGGTTTCCGCCGCCGATCGGTTTGGCGATTACGGCGCCATTGGGATGTTTATCCTGGACAGAGAACCGCGCCCGCCCGCAGTCATCTCCGGCGCCGCGCTGCTCGACACGTTTACGTTGAGTTGCCGGGCGATGGGCCGTGGAGTCGAGACGGCGATGGTCGCGGCGGCCTTCGAGGCGGCGGGAACGGCGCTGTGCGTCACTGTCCACGACGGTCCGAAGAACACGCCAGCCCGAGGGTTTTTTGCCGACCTCGGATGGAGCCAGGTTGGCGAGCAGGCAGTCCTGCGTGATGTGGCCTGGCCGTCATACGTTACTCGGGTCAACAGTTGCGAGCCTGCGACCGCGTGAAGGCCGGCAACCGGTGAAGGTCAGTGTCGTCATCCCGACCTACAATCGAGTGGCCCGCCTGCGAAGTGCGCTGGCTGCCTTCGCCACCCAGACGATCGACTCTGCGGATTTCGAGGTGGTTGTCATCTCGGATGGCGCCACGGACGGGACCGACGAATTCGTCCGGGAGGCGAGGATGCCCTTCCGGCTGGTCTTTGCCTCTCAGGCCAATGGCGGACCCGCCGCGGCGCGCAATCACGGCGCCAGCCTGGCGACTGGCGATTTGCTTCTCTTCATTGACGACGATGTCATCGCCCAATCCGACCTGATCGAACAGCACGTCCTCAGCCACGACAGCTGCGCCGGTCAGGTCGTGGTAGTCGGGCCCATGCTTACTCCGCCCGACTACCGGCCGAGTGCGTTCGTGCGTTGGGAGCAGGCCATGCTGTACAAGCAGTACGACGCCATGATTCGCGGGGACTACGCCCCGACCTACCGGCAGTTCTACACGGGCAACGCCTCGGTCCCACGCCAGTTCCTGCTCGCGGCAGGCGGGTTCGACGAGCGATTCCGGCGGGCCGAGGACGTCGAGTTGGCGTACCGTCTGGCCCAGAACGGCGCTCGATTCATCTTCAACGAGTTCGCCATCGGCCACCACTACGCCGAGAGGTCCTTTTCCGCCTGGATCAGCATGGCCCGCGACTACGGTCGGAACGACGTGGTGTTCGACCGCGAGCAGAGTCGGCGGGACGGGTTAGAGACGGCCCGAGAGGAATTCGCAGGTCGGCATACGCTCATTCAATGGCTGACGCGAGGCTGCGTCGGTCGACCAGGGTTGGAGCCTTGGTTGCACTGGCCGGTCCGTGGCCTGGCGGCGATAAGTGACCGGCTCGAGTTCCACAGGATCACCCGGTCCGCGTTGAGCGGGCTCTACAACACTTCCTACTACTGCGGGATGGCAGAGGAGCTCGGTGGCGCGCAGTCGTTCTGGGAGCTCATCGACGGCGGCTCCCAGCGGCATGTATCAAATGGTCGGACGCGGGCTCACAATAGGTCGTGAGCCGCTACCTCGAAACCTTCCTTCGGCACAAGATCGCCCTGATGCTGCCGATCATCATCGCCCTGACCATGAGCACGTGGTACGCCACTTCGGTACCGCACAAGTACGAGACCGACATGACGGTCTGGTTCGACACTGCGGCACCGAGCCAGTCGTCTCTGGAAGATCCTTCGCCGTACACGACTCCCGCGGCGCAGGGCCAAATCGTGCTGCAAGAGTTCTTCGGCACAGAGCAGTTCTTGATCAACGTGGCCCACCGCGGCCCCCTGGCCGACTTTCTGGCGAACTACCACCCCGCCAAGAAGGGCCCCTCGAGCTTGATTTCCACGGTGAAGTCGCTCTTCGGGAAAAGCTCGTCGAGCTCAGCACCCGTCAACAGCCAGATCGTCGACAGCGAGATCACATCCCTGCTCGGGAAGGCCTTCACGGTCTCCGTCCTCGGCCCGCAGATAGTCAGAATCACCATGATCGCACCGGATCCCAGCTACATGCCGGCCACGCTCAACGCGGTAGCGGCGGAGTACATCGACGAGGTCACCTCCAGCCTGAAGACCCGAGACGCCGCCTCGGTGGCCTACTACGAGACGCAGGTGAACGCGGCCAAGCTCAGCCTCAGTGCCGCCAACTCGGCCGTCGTGGCCTACCAGCAAGCGCACCCCGGCGCGTTGCCGACGACCGATCCCGACTACAACCAGCTGACCCAGGTCGCGTTCCAGGCTCAAACCAACTTCACGAGCCTGCAGAACACCCTCCAGGAGGCGAACCTGACCCTGCAGAACGTCCAGGCTCCCGCCGCCTTTCACGTGGTCGATCCGGCTCTGGCCGCGATCGAGCTGAGCAACAAGAAGCACATGCTCTTCACTGTCATAGCCGGACTTCTGGCCGGATTCGTGATCACCGTGTTGGCCCTGAGCGCGCTCGTGGCCCTGGACAAGACGGCACGCCGGGAGGAAGACATCGAAGGGCTGCTGGGTATGGAAGTGGTGGCGATCATCCGTGAGCTGCCCTCTCAGAGGAGACTCCCGGCCGCGGTGAGGAGAGTGAAGTCGTCATGAGCCCGGCCGAGCCGACGTCGCAACCTGACGACCCCACGTCCTTGGCCACTATCAAGCAGCTGACGGTCATCAGCCGTGGCCCCGGACCGCAACCAAACGCCAACACAGATGATGCCGGCGAAGTGGCGACCTGGCCCGCTCCGGCCGACCGCGCTCCTGACAACACGCACCGCAGTAAGGCGCGCCAGATCGAATGGGCGTCCATCCGGCCGGAGGTGCTCCAGTCCTGCTCGGTTGCCCTTCGCCGTATGGGAGATAGCAGTATCGGATCCATCGCGGTGACGAGTACGTCCCGGGGTGAGGGCAGGACGACGGTGGCGCTCGGTCTGGCCGCGACCGCGTCGCTAGAGCTTCGTCGTAAGACGATCCTGCTCGACCTCGATCTGGAGCATGGAGCCATTGAGAAGATGACCGCCGTCGGTCCCGGCCCAGGAGTTGTCGAGTTCCTGTACGAGGAAGCCTCCATCGAGGACTGCCTCCAGCCGGTGGATTCCGACGTCGACATCGTGAGAGCCGGACTCCTACGCGATCGGGGCGGGGTCGCGACACGGATAGAGCGCTTGGCTGATCTGATCCAGCAGCTCGGCGACCGCTGCGACGTCATGGTCGCTGATCTCCCTCCTATGAGCTCCGGGGTAACTGCGGCTCGCATTGCGGACCTCTTCGAATCGGTAACCCTGGTCGTGCGGGCCGGCGGAGTAACGGTCCCGGACATCGAGCAGACGGCATCGGTCCTGAGCCAGCGGCCGTTCGTGATCCTCAACGGTACGGCGGCGCCACGATCGTCTTGGGTCCATCGGATCCTCGGCGGCCGGCCATGACCTCCTGGGGGTACATCATCATGATCGCCGCCGTAATCCTAGGTCTCAGGAGCGCCATGGACGTACGGCACCGGTACCGCGTCGCCTTCATGGTCGTCATCGCCGCGGTCGTCTTCTCAGCCTTGCGCCAGCACGCCTACTGACATGCCGCGTGTCCTTGCGGCCTCGGGCCGTGCCCCGAGCCGGGCGGAACTGCGCGGGTCCCTCATTATCGTCCCAGCCGCAATCGCCTGCGCCGCCATAGCTGGCTTCGTCGCCGGAGCGCAGCCCGTCCTGATCCTCCTTCCTGTACTCCTCATTGTCCCCGTCATCCTGTGGAGGCGGCTGCACTACGCGGTGCTGTTTCTCATCGCTTCCGCGACTGTCATCGAGAACTTCACCTATACGGTGGGGACCCACAACGGCGTGTTCACCTCGGAGATTCCGTGGTGGCGGACCTTCATCCACGGGATGATCCTCTTTCCGGTCGAGATCTTCCTCCTGCTGGCGATCCTCATCTGGATCATGAAGAGCGCGCTCGAAGGCTCGTTCAACCTGCCGAAATCCCCAGTGATGACTTGCCTCAAGGTGTTCTGGGTGTTGCTGATCGTGGCGGTGGGAGTGGGCCTCTACCATGGCGCCCAACTCAAGTTCGATCTCTGGGAACTCCGGTCGTGGATCTACCTCACGGTGGCCTTCCTGCTGGCGGCTTCCCTCCTCAGGACCATGCGGGCCCTGGATGCCCTTCTGTGGACGTTCATTCTCGGCAGTGGCTTCAAGGGCATCCAGGGCACGATCGTCTTCTTCTCTTACGCCCGGCGCATGCGTCCCCAACCCGAAGAGATCCTCGGCCACGAGGAAGCCTTCCTCTTGGGTGTCTTCATCATCATCACCGTTGCTCTCTGGCTCTACGGTATTCGCGGCCGGCTGCGGACCACCGCCACGTGCCTATTGCCCTTCGTCTTCCTCGCCGACCTCGCCAACGCCCGACGCACCGCTTGGCTCATACTCGCAGCGTCCCTTGCGACACTATTCGCGATCACCCTCAAGACGCTTCCCGAGCGACGACGCTTTCTCCGCCGAGCCCTCGTCGTGGTTCTCATCGGTTCGGCCGTGTACCTTCCGGCCTACTGGCAGCACGATGGCACCCTGGCCCAACCGGCCCGAGCCGTCCGGTCCCAGTTCGAACCGGACCAGCGAGACACGTCCTCCGACCTGTATCGACAACAGGAGGATCTGAATCTCCTTCTCAACATCAAATCCTCGAGCCTATTGGGGACCGGATTCGGTATCCCGATTGACTATTCGGCCCAAATCGCCAACATCTCCACCATCGATCCCATGATCGCGTACATCCCCCACAACGGTCTCCTCTGGGTCTGGCTGCGGCTGGGTCTCCAAGGCGAAATCGTGTTCTGGTGCCTCATCGCGGCCGGCATCATCAGGGCCTGCCAGCTCGCGAAGGCCACGGATCCCCGGCTCGCCCTCCTCGGAGCCGTCGTCGCCTGCTCACTCGTTGGGTACGTGATCGACGGCTACGAGGACATGGGGCTGGCAGAATTCCGGATCGCAGTAACGATGGGCTGCCTTCTGGGCGCCATGGAGGCCGCCACTCGTTTTGCCCAGGCGCATGCCCTCTTTCCAGACGGCGAACGCGAGGGCACTGAGGCGCAAACCGAGCTGGTGGGCTTGGGGGTCTCTCCGGGTCCGGGTTCCGTCTCAGGCCACTGACTGGGCGGCTTGGTCGCAACGGCTGGCTATGGCACTCGCCACCACCGTCCCCACGCCGTCCACCCACTGCTGGATGTTGTGCCGGCGTTCGACGAGCTCGCGGCCGGCGCGTCCCATCTGGAAGCACAAGACCGGATCGGACCACAGTCGCTCGATCGCCTGGCGGAGCGCCAGAGGATCCTCGGGTGGGACGCGAAGGCAATTCACGCCATGCTCCAGCACGCCCACCTGGCCGGGCGTGTCGGTACAGATCACCGGCCTACCCATCGCAAACGCCTCGAGAGCTGTGGTGATCCCGTTGTCAGTGTCCGACGAAAGGAGCGGGATCACTACGAATCGGGAGTGCCGGTAGAGCTCTCGGAGCTGGTCTGGTGACTTCGTGCCGAGGGAGAGCCCAGCTGGGAGGTCGCGTCCATCTGTCCGGAGCCACGGGTTCGACGCTTTTGTGGTGACCGCCCCAGCGGCTATGTGGCAAGGAATGCCCAGCGGGCGGATGGCTTCGATGAAGGTCGAATAGTCACGCATCTCCCGGCCGACACAGCAGATCATCGCACCCGTGTTGTCGGTGGGCCGCCAGAACTTCGTGTCCACCCACCAGCGCAAACCACCCGGAGCCTGCTCGGGCGAGAGACCAAGGCGTTCGATGGCGAAGCGGTGCTGCAGTGGAGGATGGACGACGAAGCGGTCGATGCCATCCTTCAGCAGCCACAGCGGCCAGGCCTTCTTGGGCGAGGACAACCAAGAGAAGATCCCGACATGCGCGGGCCGTCGAGGCAGCAGAAGCATGAGGAGGGCCATCGGTACGGCGACGGCTTCGCTCCACGAGATGACAACATCGACGTCGGAGCGGGCCCGGACTACTTCGACCGCCTGGGCCACGACCAGCGGCAGGCGCCGGACGAGCCGCCCCCGAAGACCCGGAATCGATGCGAAGTACTGTTCGTCGATGCAGGTGAGTCCGAGGGCGTCATTGAGGGAGTACACGTCGGGTCGCTCGTCCGACGCGATGAGTTGTCGCAGGATCGCTTCCGGTGGACGGTCGAGACCGGCGCGGACCAACTCCAGTCCCCGCCGGCGCGCCCCGGAGTGACCCGCGGTGTGCACCTCGGGTGTACGCCTCCGGCCCCTTGGTCTACGACGGGGCATTCGCCGACCTCTTCACGGGCCCGTTATTTCGCGATCTTCATCCGGGCTTCCTCGCCGGGAAGCAGGGCCCAGGTGGTCTCGGGATTCCCGCCGACCAGGTAATCGGCCACTTCAACTCCCATCATGACCGAGTGGTCGGTGTTACCGATCTCGTAGCGCCAGGCGCCGAAGCGGCCCCGCGAGTAGACATCGTGCGCCATCAGCCAGGGCTGGATCACCGCCAGCGCGTCATCTCGCTCGAGCGTCGGCACCGGATACGAATACGGGACCCGTAGGAGTTGCCGACTCACGATCTTGGTCTCGGCCTGTTCCGGCGTCAACAACCTGCTGGCCACCATGCCCTGGAGGGTCCGCTCCACGATGTCGCTGGCACACTCCGGCTTATACGCCGAAGATGACACCTCGGCAAGGAGCGAGAAGTGGCCGGGTCCCGGTGTGACCCGAGACGAGTAGTTGGAGAGATAAGTGACCCTATAGAACGGCGAATTGGATTCGGGGAAGTACATCCAGCACTTGGTGCTCGGGCACTCGTCGGCGACACCAATTCCGACGAACAGCCCTTCAGTGTGGCACAGGGCGGCGACAGCATCCGAGACGTCGGCCGGGCAGTCCTCGATGCATCGGATGAGTTCCTTCAGTGGTATGGTCGTCACCAGGTGGTCGTAGGAGGTCCGGCTGGCGTCGGCGAACGTCACGACCTTGTCGGCGAGATCGATCCGGACCGCGTCGCTGCCTAGATGCACGGGCTTGGACAGGGCCGCGGCCATGCGGTCGTAGAGCATGCCGGTCCCCAGCAGCGGAAACTTGAATCTGTTGTTCGGACCCCAACTCACGTCGTCACGATCCTCGAGCAGGTTCTGCACGATCCGGCGGACGTCTACATTCGGGACCCGATCCCCTTGCCAATGGGTTCCGAGCATCTCGAGAGGGTGCGCCCACACCTTTAGGTTGTACGGGACCATAAACTCTGCGGCAATGCCTTGACCAAATATTGCGGTGATCCATTCGCTGAAGTCCCGCCGGGGTTGCGAGCTTTGTTGGGCGGCCACGATGCCCATCAGGCAGTCGAGGAACACGTCCTTAGGTAAGCGATGAATATTGTTTTGGAAGGGGTAGGGGATGAACCGATCGTGCATCCATATCCACGCCTCCCGTACGTGCTCGTCGTAGTCGCCGCGAAGCATCTCTTCGACCAGGGTGTCGAAGTAGTCATAATGGCTGAACATGACGTGACCACCGTGGTCCCAGATGAAGCCGTGTTCGTCGGTGAAGCTGGACGCCAGTCCACCGACGTGGTCGGCCCGCTCGAAGAGGTCCCAACTGTCGTACCCAAGTTGCCCAAGCCGATACGCGGTGCCGAGGCCGGTGGGGCCGGCACCCAGGATCACGATCCGATCACTCACGAATCTCCCTCTGGTTCGCCTTCTCAGGGAGAGGCATAGCGCTTTTGGCGCCGATCGACGCTGAATTTGAAGCCGTCTTTGATGCCCACGAAGAAGCCAGCGAGATATTCTTGTCGTGGTTCGCGTCCGAGAGCAGTCTTGGCCACGATCCGGATGCCGTGACGCCAAACCTGTCGGACGAGCAAGAAGAAGGCGTACGCATCCCCGCAACGGGCGTGCTTGGAATAGAAGGCACCGTCGCCGATCCCGTAGTTGCGCATCAGGGCAGGCCAGTCCTCCGCTTCCCGGCGCCCGTCGTGCAGGAGGGTGACCTCGGGCCGCAAGAGGATGACCGAGCCGGCCCGATACGTCCGGTAGGCAAGATCGAAGTCCTGTGACGACCGGAGTGGCCCGCCGCCGCCAAGCACTTCGTCGAACCCACCAACGGTAGTGAACAGCCGGCGTCTGGCCGCAAAGTTCGCTCCCATCCCGGTGACCCTGAACCCCTCATGCCGGCTGAGGCGTTCGGTCTTCTCCAGGCAGAACTCAGGGGTGAAAGCCCGATCGTCAGGGATCTTCGACTTCGCCACGACCTGACCGTAGAGGAGGTCTCCGGTCGGCTCTTCATCGAACGCATGCTCGATCAGGCGCAACCAGTCCACGGGCACGATGCAGTCATCGTCGGTGAACGCAATGATGGGACCGGTTGACCGGCTGATCCCGGTGTTGTAGGCGCGCGACAGCCCTGGCTCCTCGACGTGGAGGTAGCTGAGCCGAGGATCCTCCTCCGCCACCGCCAGCAGAATCGATCGGGTTTCGTCCGTGGTGCTCTGGTCGACGACGATCAGATCGAAGGTGGGGTGATCATTGCTCAACACGGATGCGACGGCGGCGCCGATCTTGTCCGAGCGGTTGCGTGTGCACATCACGACCGAGATCCGCGGGGTCGCCATGCTCTTTAGAGGGATCATCATGACTCCATACCAGTAGAGAGGGATGCCAGGCGGCCCCGTTCCCGGATGGACCTGAGGATTTGTGATACGCCGTCGCGGGACTCTCGCACCGAGGCCAGGCGCAGGCCGAGGGTAGCGATGACGAACGCGGCCACACCAATGGCTACTTTGACGGCGAGCGGGGCTCGGTCGGCCAGCATAACGGGAGGAATCATGACGGCACTCGCGACGGCGCACCGAACCAGGAACGACTGAGTCGCCCGGTCAAGGACGCCGCTCGGCCGCAGATAGATTGCTCCAATCATCATCACCACTTCTGTAGCGACAGTAACGATAGACGCCCCAATGGCGCCATCACCGAACCGAGTCTTGGTCAAAGGTATGGCGATAAAATTTGCCGCCGGATTGAATACTACCGCAATGCAACCCACGAGGAGCCACGCCTTCTGCCGGTCCTTAGCCGTAAGGGCAATCGCCAAGATCATGTCCATACCCACGATGGGGATGTGAAAGGCGAGGATACGGATAAGAGGAACAGCCTGCTCGTAACCGGCCGAATAATGGAGCAACCGGATGATATTCCCAGCGGTCAGTGCTATCCCGGTTGCCATCGGGGTCCCCACGAAGACGGCCACCTGGAGAGCTCGGTTGACAGTCCGACTGAATTCCGAAGAACTTGCCAAAGCTTTGGTGGACAGAGAAGGGAAGATGACAGTCATGAGTACCGATGGAAGGAGGGTTGGAATTCCAACAAAGCTGTACGCCAGGGTGTACCAACCGACGGTCTTGCTGCCCGCCATCTCCTGCAGCATGAGGATGTCGATGCTGCCGTAGACCAGGAGGATCGCACTCCACAAGAGGAAAGGGAGGCCGCCGACCGCGATGACCCTCCAGAGGCGAAGGTCGATGCTCATCCGACCGCGGATCTCTGGCCACAAGTGGTAACCGTTGGCCACAATCGGGATGATGGAACCGCTGGAGACCACCAGGGCGTAGACGACGACCCCCTTGTGGTCCAGCAAGAGCCCGATCGCGATGGCCCCACTGATGTACTGCTGGACCGCTGACCACAGGGCCAGCTTGCCGATCCGTTCCGTGCCCTGGAGGGCCGCCGCCAGGATGTCGGCGAGGGCGCCGAGCACCATGCCGATGCAGGCGACGTCGACGATGAGGACGGTTTGCGACGGATAGTCGAGAAGGTGTGCTCCGGCGATCGCGGCCCCGGCGAGGAGGCCTCCGAGGACGAACTTCATGACGAACGCATTGACGACGTAGCGGGCGAGCTGCTCCGGGTCGCGGGCGATCGTTTTGATCAGGAAGGGTCCGGATCCGAGGGATGAGACGAGACCGAAGAAACCGACGAATGCCATCGCGAAGGCAAGCACTCCGAAGGTCTCGGGGCCGAGACGCTTCGGCAGGATCACCAGAGTGACGAGTGAAACCACGAAGGTGGCGACCTGGGACAACAGGAGAGACGCCAGGTTGCGGCGGATCCTGCTCATGCACGGGGCGAGATCGCAAGCACACCTTCCAGAGCAGGCTGAAACTCCTATTGATACGTCCCCCCGCGATGGGAGCACCTGGGTCTACTCGTGGGCCAAGCCGGGGGCACTGAGGTGCCAGGCGATGGCCGCCCTCAGGGCCGCGATGGGATCGCTATCACCGTTGAAGCCCAGGTCTCGGCGCGCCGCCGTCGAATCTACGATCAGATCGGGTTGGGCGCGTCGACGTGAGCGAGCCTCCAGGCCGGCGATCGCCGCGCGGTGGGCCCTCGTCAGTGGCCGCCCGCCTGGACGATCACCCCTGGACCGAACCAAGCGACAGGCTCCCCGCATGGCCACCATGGTCGCTTGTTCGAAAGGTCGATGGCGCGCCAGGCTGATACCGGCGGCGCTGAGCTCGAAAGAGATCTCGGCCTTGGTAACGAGCCGGTTCGACGCCATGTTGTACACCCGTCCGACCGCGCCTGAACACTCCAGGGCTGCCACTAGGCCGGACACCAGGTCGGGGACGGCAACGAGCGGAAAGTGGTTGCCATCGTCACCCGCCAGGGCTCCAAGCGGCGATCGCCCGATGGCCTGGAGCAGTGGCACGAGGCCGCGATCGCCTGGGCCGATGATCGTTGGTGGTCGCACGATCGTGAGGTCGACGTCGACCGCCCGCTCACGGATGAGCGTCTCCGTCTGGAGTTTCTGGCGCAGGTAGTGGTTCCACGGCTCGACGCGACGCTCGAGTGGGCTTTCCTCGGTCACCGCAGATCCGGCCGGGGGTTCTTCGTAGACCACACACGAACTCATGTGCAGGACGCGCTGCACTCGGGCGCGTTGCGCCGCTTCCATCACGTTCACTGTGCCCGTCAGAGCAGTGGGTACGTAACTATCCCAGTCCTTGGGGTATGCGGCCACCATGGCAGCCAGATGGACCACCGCTTCCTGCCCGGCGCTGGCCTTCTCCATCGACGCCAGGTCCGAGATGTCGCCTCGGGCCACCGCCATACCTGCATCCAGCAGCCCAGGTATGACTTCTGGGCGACGCACGAACGCGGTCACGTCGTGACCATGTCGCCGAAGTTCGGGCAGAAGGTGGCTGCCGACGAATCCGGAGGCGCCCGTGACCAAAACCCTCATCGTCCCAAGGCCCGCCCGAGATGATCAGCGAGGCGGAAGGCCAAGGCCAGAATGGTCAAGGTGGGATTCACATAGCCACCTGTGGGGAAGATCGAACCTCCGGCAACGTAGAGGCCGTCTACGCCGTGAACCTTGCCATCCGCGTCGACGACGCCACGCTTGGGATCAGCGTGCATACGGGTACCGCCGAGGTTGTGGTGGAGGCCGCCTGCCTGGTGAAAGTCTGGGAACGGAGCACCGGGGGGTCGAACGACCCGTCCCGCACCACAGTGCTCCAGTTCAGCGGCGAGCAGTTCCTGGGACAGGCGCGCACTCTCCAGGTCCAATTCTGCGAGGCGGCAACGAACGTGCGCGATGGGCATCCCGTACTCGTCACTACGCCGAGCGAGCGTGACCCGGTTCTCGGGATCGGGCGATTGTTCGATCTGTTGGACCAGCTCGAACGTTCGAAACCACCGGCCCCCGTCGGGCAACCGCGACCAGCCCCCCCGCGTCACATTCGGGCTGGGGGTCCGCTGCATGAGCGCCAGAGGGACGCCGGTCCTGACCAGATAACGACCGGCCTGGGCCACCTCCTGGAGGCGCGCCCGCGGGTTTGAGGGCAAGCGGCCCTGCCTCCCCGAGCGGATGAACCCCTGCAGGGCGTCAACGCCGCGATCCTCGAGTTCGCTCACTCGTGGCCACATGAGCGTGCTCGAGTTGAGCCAGCCGTTCGTCCGCAGCACCGCGGGCGAGACCTTGATCTTGCCCATCCAGAATTGGTCGCCGTGGTCCCGCAGGTCGTAGAGCGCGGTGCGATCAAACAACCCGGGATCGTTTGGTACCAGGTGTCCTGCGTTCAGCCGGTGGTGCTCCATAAAAAATCGGCCGACATTGTCGTGGTTGTTCGCCAACCCAGCGGGACGCTCGGTCGTAGAGGCGAGCAAGAGCCGAACATTATCGATGGTGCTCGCCGCCAGGACCAATATTCGGCAACTAAGCGTGGCTCGCCTGGCGCCACCGACGCTAACCATCACGCCGAGAGCTCGCCCGCTTGCTGGGTTGAGAAGAACCTCAGTCGCGGTCGCCCCGGTGATAATTCGCGAGCGCGGATCGTCGCGCAGTTGGCGGGGAAGGTGTTTGGTGAAGAGGGCGGCGAGACCAAAACCCTCGGCCACCGACACGGCTCGGGCCGGGTCCAGGCCGAGCGTGGAAGACGCCTCTAACGCCCGTTGTCGGGCGATACTAAATGAAGGCATGACGAGCGCCTCTGCCTCGTCGTAGTGAGTCTCCAGCGCGGCCAACGAGAACGGCCAGCCACTTTCCGGCACACCGGGCCGCGTCTCGAAGTCGATCGCGTCCAACCGAACGAATCGGGCCGCGGGCCGGTTGCGGAGATAGGTGTTCCAGAGGTGCGCACTGCCGCCCAGGCCCCGGGCCCGGCCGTCACAGGTGGGCTCAGCTGGATCACCGGACGACTCGATCGCGAGTGCGTCCAGGGCTGGAATCGCCAGCGGCTCCGCCGTCCCGCTCTCGAGGAGCACCACGTCGAGGTGCCGGCCGGCGAGGGCGCGGGCGAGCACCAGGCCCGCAACGCCAGCTCCGACGATGCCAACGTCGGCTTCGAGAACGGCCCCGTCCTGCAATGCCGCTCCGTCAATCAGCAAGCAACCCCCATGTCCGGTCCGCTCCGCTCAGAATGACCCATCCCGGTCATTGGTTGGCGGTCGGCGGCGAGACCGCGTAGCAAGTCCACGGTCCGAGCCGCGCTTCTTTTCATATCAAACCGCGCTTCCGCCAGTTGGCGTGATCGCGCTCCCATCAAACGACGCCGGACTGAGTCGGAGAGCACCGCCTCCATAACCAGGGCGAAGTCCTCGATGTCGCCAGCTCTCGTGATGAACCCATTCTCACCATGTTCAACGATGTCAGCTGTTCCGCCGGCGTCGGACACGATGACGGGGAGCCCGGCTGCCATGGCCTCGATAGTCGCGATGCCGAAGCATTCCCCCAGGCTCGGAAGCACGAAGACGTCTGACTCTTGATAGAGCCGAATCAGTTCTGGGCTGTTGGGGAGAACGCCCGGATGGACGGTTACGCCTGGGCGCCTACCAACTGACTCCCGTGTAACGAGATGCAATTCCAGGTCACCCCAGGTCTGATGGTCGAACCAATCCAGCAGGAGGTCGCCGCCCTTCCTTTGAAAGTCGGCTCCCACGAAGAGGATGCGGCACCCCACGGATTTCTCGGAATGAAGGGGGCCGGATGGGGTCAGAAAGTCGAGGTCGACCCCGGGTAGGTTGACGATGACCTTGTCCTCCGGAATTCCATACTCCTCCACCACACTCTGCTTCGCCCAGTTCGAGCGGGCGTGGAGCAGGCGAGCCGAGCGGTACGCACGCTGATGCAGTCGATACTTCAAGGCGGCTAATGGGGCAACATCAGCTGGGCTGCCATAGGCGGGCATACGGTCAATTTGGCGCGGCGTCGAGTCGAAGTCGATAACGGTAGGGACCTTGGCCAGCTGCCGTATAGAGAATATTCCTGCCCAGGAGTTGGTGAAGATCGCGTCATACGGAGCCTCGCTTATGGCTCGACGAAATTCTAGAACCATTCGGGTGTTTCCGGTCACATAGGTAGGAACAAACGGTAGGTAGTGGTCCCGTAGTTGCTCGATCCGGCCTTCTTGCCGATGGTAAGTCAATTCATGCCATGTCGGCCTGATGTCACCGTAACCGGGCCCGTCAATTACTTTTCGCAGGTTGTGATAGTTCGTCAAATGGCCGGCGTTCTGTTCCATGAGGAAGGCGATATCGCGAGTCATGCGCCACCCTTTGCGACATCGGGCCTACCCAGACTGGAACACCGGCGATGGGAGCACGGGCGGATCATCGGCAAGCCTCGGTGCGCACACCTAGGAGAGGACGCCGGCTGACGTACTGATACAGGAGGTCCTACGGTGCGGGCTAGATACATCGAACGGCGGGTATGTATCTAATCGATCCGGGCGGGCTCACTACTGGTGGTGAGTGGACGCTTGGCGCCTGTAGCGGTGGTGATCCCCACTTACAACGCTCCGGTCTTTCTCGAGGACGCCTTACGATCCGTCATGCGTCAGACCTATGGGGACTTCACCTGCGTGGTCGTCGACGACGGTTCCACGGATGACACCCCCGAACGAGTGCGTGAACTCATCGCCCACGACGAACGCTTCGAGTGCATCGAGCAGCCGAACTCTGGGCCTGGCGTGGCGCGCAACAGGGGAGTGGCCAGCTCTCAATCGGACATCCTGGCCTTCTTCGACTGTGATGACGTGTGGGACGACCGCTTCCTAGAGGTTCTGGTGCCGGCCCTCGGTGAGGCGCCGGCTGCCCACTGCGTCACCGAGGGCATCTCCGCCGATGGGTCACCGCACGGCTCCTTCGCAGAGTGGTCACGAACCAGGTGGCAGGCGGAGGGCTCGAGACTCGTTCGGTCGCCACCCGGGCCGACGACCTTCGAAGCCTTGGTGACGGCCCAATGCATAGCCTCGCCGGGCGCCGGAATTGTCCGACGGTCCTGCTTTGAGAAGGTCGGCGGGTACGACCCGAGGATCGTGCTCATGGAGGATTGGGACTTGTGGATCAAGTTGGCTCGATTGGGACCGTTGACGTTCGTGGATGAGCCGCTGTTCTTCTACCGGCATCACACCTCTAACCGGTATGTCAGCGGGCGGACGACCCGGCGCGACGCCTACCGAGTGCGTCGAAACGCCATCGCTCATCCCGACAACGGGGCGGAGCAGAGGCGCTATGCACGAGAAGCGTCGAAATGTTTCTATCTGGACTTGGGCCGATCCAGCCTGGCGGCGCGAACCGCGAAGCAGGAAGCGCTGGGCCTGGCTCGGCTCCTGTACGCCTACACGTTCTGAGCTGAAAACGGATGAGTCGTCTGCGTGCCTCAGGACGGTTATCAGGGTGCGACGATGCCTCCGGCGCCTTGGAGGATGAGGTCCATGTTGGCGAGGTCGACGCCGTTGCTGGTGTCGCTGGTGGACAGGGTGATGGTGTTGGTGCCGGCGATGACGTCGCTGAGTGGTACGGGTAGGGCTACTGATTCGCTGGCGTAGGTGCCTTTGCTGGCGTAGGGCCAGTCGAACTGGAGGGCCGGGTTGCCGTTGACCGAGTAGGTGAGTGTCTGGGCGGTCAGGGGATAGTAGGAGAGCGTGAAGATGGCCCCGATGGCGTTGGAGATGTCGGCGCTGGTGGGGCCGGTGGCGGTGTGAACGGTCAGTGAGGCCGGGCCTCGGCCTGACCCGTAGATGGGGTAGCCCAGGCTGGTCATGGGCAGCCCGTTGGGGGCGGTCCCGCCCGCGGCGGTGTTGTCCAGTACGTCGAAGCCCAGATCGCGCGCCTCGACGGGACCGTCGAAGGCCAGGTCGGACCAGGCGAACGTGTTGGTCTGCTGGCATTGGCCGGCGCTGGCGCAGAACTTGTTGCCGTTGTAGTGCACGTCTTCGAGCCATACCAGCCCTTGTGACAACGGGACCGTGAACTCCGAGTCGGCGATGAGCCGCGTCGAGGCCGGATCGCCGGGCGGGGACATGTAGACCTTCACTCCAGCCGAGTTGATCTGCACCTCCACGTGGTTCATGACCGAGGGACCCGCTGGGGTTGCCACGCAACCGTCGATGTGGGTGGCCGGTATGACCGTCTGATAGTCGACCGTCTCCCACACGTTCGCGGTTAGACAACCCGGGTTCTCGTCCTCCAGGGAGTCGAAGTTGATACCGACTGAGTTGCGGGCCTGATCGGACACCGCGGACAGGGTGTCGTTGTAGGGGGCCGGGACCGGCTGGTCGGTGATCACCAGGCTGGGCCAGGCGCCGTGGCCGCCCACGGTGTTGTCGGACACGTCGAACTCGACGGTCCCGGTCCGTCCCGCGAAGTTGAACGGCTGGCGCGGGTACATGGCCAGAATGGTCTGGTTGTCCGCGTCGTTGGCCGACTCGACCAGACGACCGTCACACATGTTCACGTCATGCTCGGGGGCCACCTCCACACTGGCGCCGCACTGATCCTGGCTGGACGCCGCCCAGTCATAAAACTCGTGTTGGGTCTGGTTATCCAAAGACGTGGCGTGACTCACCCCCCACAACACCCCATCCAGATCACCCGACCGAGTGCCCGCCGTCGGATCAGAAGAACCCAACGTGTCACAAAACGCCTGCGGGCTCGA